>Ga0114932_10004801_pt1 | contig 12339 bp, 9 predicted proteins | sample 2SBtaG_2_FD_87286 | JGI IMG/M metagenome (GOLD analysis project Ga0114932, IMG submission 87286) | Deep subsurface microbial communities from Kolumbo volcano to uncover new lineages of life (NeLLi) - 2SBTROV12_ACTIVE470 metaG | ecosystem: Environmental > Aquatic > Marine > Volcanic ...
CACGCGAGCAGGGTCAGGGAAAGGATCAGCATCGTAGGGGTCTCCTCTGGGTTCCAGGGGCCGAGCATAGCCATCGCCGGACGATGCGGCCACCCTGCAAGCGCACCGCAGCCGAGGGCCGGATAGACTCGGCGCCTTCGATGGAGGCACCCATGGTGAGCGCTGCGCTGATCCTGCTCTTCGCGACGGGCTGCACGGGCGGCGAAGAAGAGGCCGGCAACGTGGTCTGGTCCTACGAGACCGGCGGCCCGGTCGACGGCACCGCGACGGTCGCCGAGTCCGTGGTCTACATCGTCTCCGACGACGGCTACCTCTACGCCCTCGGGGCGCCCTCGGGAAGCGAGCGCTGGACTGCGTCGGTCGGCGGCGGAAGCTCCCAACCCGCCGTCGCCGACGGTGTCGTCTACGTGGGGGGCGGCGACGGCAGCCTGCACGCCCTGGATGCCTCGAGCGGCAGCTCGCTGTGGAGCTACGCCACCGGCGGGCCCGTCGACGGCGGCGTCGTGGTGTCGGACGGCGTGGTGATCTTCGGCAGCACCGACCGCAACATCTACGGCCTCGACGCCGAGAGCGGCGACAAGATCTGGTCCTACGCGACCTCCAACGAGGTGCACGCCACCCCCACCGTGTCCGACGGCAGGGTCTACATCGGCTCGTGGGACGGCAGCCTCTACGCCCTCGACGCCGCCACCGGCTCCGAGCTGTGGGTGGAGGCGCTCGGCGACTACATCAGAGGCCGGGCGCTCGTCGACGGCAGCGACGTGTTCGTGGGCGTCGAGCTCGACAACCCGACCGAGGACACCGGGATCCTCTTCTCGCTGTCGGCGGAGTCCGGCGTGCGCCAGTGGGAGTTCCTGACCCAGGAAGGCCTGCACGTGGCCACCGGCGTGATCGCCGACGGCAGCACGCTCTACTTCGGCACCCAGGACTGGTACGACGACGGCCGGGCCGACTACCTCCACGCGGTGAGCGCGAGCTCCGGCGCCGAGAGCTGGGCCTTCGAGGTCGCGTCGAGCGTGGTCGCGACCCCCGCGGTGGGCGAGGGCTTCGTGTTCTTCCAGGACTCCAGCGGCTTCCTGCACGCCCTCGACAGCGAAGGGACCGCCCAGTGGCAGCACGAGACCGGTGGGAGCCACTCGGCACCGGTGATCGACGGCGGCATCGTGTTCATCGGCGGCGGCGAGACCAACCTGGTGCACGCCATCCGGGTGCCCTGCCCCGAGGACCGCGGCTGCTGACCGGTCGGAGGTCGGCGCGCCCCTCGACCCGCAGGGCTCGAGGCCGTGTCGGGCCGGCCGTCGATGCGGCGGCAGACGGCCTTCGGGGCATCTCGGTCCAACGGCCATCGGGTAGCGTGGGCGCGTGGGAGGAGCCACGTGCTCGTGCTGTTGCCGCTCGTGCTGTCTGCGCCGAACGCCGGAGCCCCCGGCGACGCTGCGCCCGATCGCGACTGGGATCTGCGCCACCTCCACCTCGACCTCGCCATCGACCCCGACGCCAGGACCGTGGGCGGCACGGTGACCCTGACCCTCGCTCCGCTCGTGCCCGGCTCCGCCTGGATCCGGCTCGACCAGGTGGGCCTCGACATCGAGGAGGTCGCGATCGACGGGCAGTCCACGCCCTTCGTGCTGGACGACGACGGGGTGAGCGTCGAGGTGCCTCGGCCCGACGACACGGTGGCCTTGACCGTACGGTACCGCGCCACGCCCGACACCGGGCTGCACTTCCGGGGCGACGGCCCGGACAGCCACGTGGAGGTGTGGAGCCAGGGGGAAGGCGAAGACAACCGCTTCTGGTTCCCTTCGTGGGACTACCCGAACGATCGCTTCACCTACTCGGCGCGCTTCGAGGTCCCCGACGGCCTGCGGGTGCTGTCGAACGGCCTGGGCCACTTCGAGGACGGGGCCTGGCACTACGCGCTGGACCAGGAGCTCGTGAGCTACCTGGTGATGGTCGCGGTCGGCGCCTACGAGGTGCGCGAGGACGCCTGGGGGGACGTGCTCGTGGAGCAGTGGGTGCCGCCCGGCACCGACATGGCCGACGTCGAAGCGCTGTCCGGCGACGTGCCCGCGATGCTCGAGCACTTCTCGGCCGTCACCGGCGTGCCCTACCCCTACCCGGCGTACCGGGAGGTGTTCGTGCAGCGGTTCCTCTACGGGGGCATGGAGAACACCACCTCCACCGTCGAGACCATCCGCCTGCTGGTGGAGCCCGAACGGCACGACCACAGCCAGTACGTGGTGGCCCACGAGCTCGCCCACCAGTGGTACGGCGACCTGCTCACGTGCTCCACCTGGCACGAGCTCTGGCTCAACGAGGGCTTCGCGACCTACTTCGGGCACGACTGGATGCGCACCGTGGAGGGCGAGGCGTTCTGGTACGACGGCGTGCACCGGCGCTACGCGGCCGCCCGGAACAGCGGCCCCCTGGCCGGACGGCGCTGGTCGCGCGGCGACGGGCACGACGGGGAGAACAGCGCGGTCTACGTGCGCGGAGCGAGCGTGCTGCAGATGCTCCGGGTGCTCTTCGGCGACCAGGCGTTCCAGGCGGCGATCCAGCACTACACGACCCAGAACGCCGATCAGCTCGTGACCACCGAGGACCTGCGACAGGCGTTCGAGGAGGTGACCGGGCACCACCTGCGCTGGTTCTTCGAGCAGTGGGTGCACCGACCAGGCACGCCCGCCCTCGAGGCCCGCTCGACCTGGAAGGACGGCACGCTCACGGTCACGCTCCAGCAGACCCAGGACACGAGCGGCGACGTGCCCGTGTTCACCCTCCCGATCGACCTGGACATCGCCGCCGCTGACGGCGTGATCCGAGAGCGCATCTGGATGACCGAGGCCAGCCACACCTTCTCCCGGGCCCTGCCCGAGCCGCCCGCCTACGTGGCCGTCGACCCCGAAGGCGGCCTGCTCGCCGAGCTGACGGTGGACCAGTCCCAGGCGAGCTGGCGCGCGCAGCTCCGCAGCGAGGCGGTGTACGCACGGCTGCAGGCGATCCGCGCCCTGAGCGAAGAGCCCGACGACGCCAGCCTCGAGGCCCTGGTCGCGCTCGCCCGATCCGCCGTGGAGGAACGCACCACCCGTCGCCTCGCGATCGAGGGCCTGGGCGGCAAGGGCTCCGCGCCCGCGCAGCACGCCCTGCTGCAGATCCTCGAGCACGACGACGACCCCGCCCTCAGGGAGGCTGCCGCCAGCGCGCTGGGCCGCGGCGTGGCCGTGAAGGGGGAAGAAGGCGCCCTCGCCGAGGCGGTGCGGCGCGACCCCGACCTCGGCGTGCAGCGCGCCGCGCTGGGCGCCCTCGCCCACCACGACCCCGACCTCGCCCTCCGGCTGGCGAGGCCGCTCGCCCGGAACGCCGACGATCCGCGAGGGAGCCTGGCGAGCGCCGCCCTCGGGCTGCTCGGGGAGCACGGGGGCTGGGCGGAGCTGCCGATCCTGCTGGACCGCGCGCACCCGAGCGAGCTGCACGAGGTCGCCGCGCCCGCGCTCCGGGCGGCCGTGCGGCTGGTGGATCGCCAGGATCCCGGACCCGCCCGTGAAGAGGGCTTCTCGCTCGTGGCGCGCACGGCCGAGCCCTTCCTGGAGAGCGCCTTCCTCACCACCCGACGGGCCGCCATCGACGTGCTGGCGGACGCCGGCGACGATCAGAGCGTGATCCTGCTCAACGGGTACCGCAGCCAGGAGACCGTGCCGTCGCTGCGGGCCGCCGCGCGGAACGCCGTCACCGACATCCGCGGCCGCCACCCCGACCGCCCCCCGCGCAGCAACGCCCAGTGGGAGGCTCGGTTGGAGGAGCTGGAGGACCGGATCCGGGACCTGGAGAGCGGGGGCTAGGCGGCTCGGCCTGGTAGAGCACCAATCAGCGTGCGTCCCGCGGCCAACCCCTCGGCGGTGGGGGTTCAGCGTGCCCAGCGGGCACGCGAAGGGGGCCCATCGAGGGGCCCCCTTTCAGAGGGGAACCGACCCGCCGAACGCCCGCAGGGCCACAGAGGCGGGAGCGTGCGGGCTGCGCGCGGAGCGCAGGCCGAACGCTAGCCGCGGTCGGGCCAGCGTCCGCGCCCCACGGTGGTCTCGTAGTGGGTGCGCCAGGCCGCGATCATCGCGTCGAAGGGGATGTCGGCGTGGCTGCCGTGGTCGTCCACGTACTCCATGAAGCCGTCGGCCCGGTCGAAGTCCTGGAAGATGCAGTCGTTCACGCCGTCGAACTCGAGCGGGGCCACGCCGAGGTGCTCGCAGAGCTCCTTGTTGAAGGCCGGGGTCGCGGCCACCCAGCGACTGTCCAGCCAGAGCTCGACGTAGCCGTGGTAGACGAGCAGGTCGGTGCCCAGGTGCTCCTCGAGCCGCGCGGTGCCGATGTGGTTGCGCACGTTCGCGAAGTGCAGCCGGGAGGGAATGCCGAGCGATCGGCAGGCCGCCGCCAGCAGGTTGGCCTTGTCGATGCAGTGACCGCCCTCGGCCTTGTCGCGCGCGAGCACGCCGCTCGCGGTGTAGTGCTCCGGGGTGAACTTCACGCGCCAGGGGTTGTAGCGGAGCCCGTCGCGCACCGCGTAGAACAGCGCCACGGCCGACGCGCGCGGCGAGTCCTTCCGGTGGGCCTGCGCGAAGGCCACGATCGACGGATGGTCGCTGTCGACGAAGGCGTTGGGCGCGAGGTAGGCGGGGTCGACCGTCACGGCACCACCTGATCTGCGCTCAGCGTGGCCTCACGTCCCACGGCCACGTCGACCCCGTCGGCGATCACCACGTAGCCACCTCCCGGCAGCATCAACCGGAGCTCGTCGCCCTGTTCCGAGAGGTGTCGGGTCACCACACCCGTGTAGCGGGTCGCGGCCGGCGGCGGCTCGACGCAGGCCGCCTGGCAGTCCGCCACCACCTGGGCCCAGGCCACCGCACGGGCCTGGTTGTCGTGCTCGCAGCGCGCCTGGCACGTGGCCGCCGGCGGCACCTGGGCGGGATCCGCGGTCTTGGCACACGAGAGGAAGAGCCACCACATGGATAGGAGCCTGCCATGGAAGAAGGTGGTGCGAGCGGTGTGGGCGACGTGCTGGCCGTGGTCGGCTGGCAGCTCGCCATCTCGTTGGGCGTCGGTGTGGGGGCCACGCTGCTGGGCCTGCCCGGTGACTGGGCCGCGCTCGTGGGCCTGATCCTCGGCGCCCAGCTGGCGGTACGAACCCGTCCGGTGCTCGCCGAGCGCGCGTTGCACCGCGGGGTGGCAGCGCGGTGCAGCGGCGCGCACGTGGCGATCAGCGCGGTGGCCATGGTCGGTGTCGGCCCAGCCTTCTTCGAGGAGCAGGGCATGGCGACCGAGGCCTACGTGCCCACGCTGGCGGTGGGGCTCGCGCTGACCTTCGCGGTGGCCTACGGCCTCAGCTTGATCGGGCTGCGGCTGGGCGCGCGCACCCGGCCCCCGAGCGCGCCAGAGTCCTGATCAGCCCTCGATGCGCATGGCTTCGTCGCCGGCGATCCAGGCGGCCAGCCCCAGCGCGAACCATCCCTCGGCTCCACCGCGGCGCGCGGTGAGCTCCAGCCGGCGGCCCACCATGCCGACCACCACGTGGCCGATCGCGCGTTCCTCGGCGAAGCCGCGGGCGGTGGCCAGCAAGGGGGCCGGCCCCTCATCGAAGCGCTCCCGAAGCCCGTAGGCCACCCGCTCCCGCAGAGCCGCCATCGGCGGACCGGCTTCGCCGCCGGCCTCCGCGAACGCCGCGAACGCGACCAGGTACAGCTCGCACGCCAGCTCGCTCTCCGGCACGCCACAAGCCTGCCGCCAGGCCTCCGAGGCTTCCCAGAGCACCCCCTCTACGATCTCGTAGAGCGCGTCCGCCACCCCCTCCGCATCGCCCGGCCCGACCCATGCCAGCCGCGCCTCGATCGCCCCGCGGGTCTGCGGCCCGATGTCCACCGGCGGCAGAGCGGGCTTGAAGCGCGCGAGCAGGTCCCTCAGCACATGAGCTCCGCGAGATCGGGGCGCTCCAGGAAGCCCGCCCACTCCGCCGCGGTGCAGCCGTGGGCGGTGTCGGTGGCCGCGGGATCGGCGCCGGCCGCGATCAGCCGGCGGATCAGCCCGCCTTGCCCGGCCTGCACGGCGGCGTGCAGCAACGAGATGCCGGCGACCGGGTCCGAGAAGCACGGGTCGGCGCCCGCTTCGAGCAGCGCATCGACCACCGCGGGCTCGTGGCCTCGCACGGCACGCCAGAGCGGCGTCACCTCGCTCGGGAGCTCGCTCACCAGGGCCGGGAGCCGACCGTCGACCGCGCAAAGGATGGGCCCCGGCAGGTGCCCCTCGGCGGCCGCGAAGTGGAGCAGGCGCTCGTCGTGGATCTCCGGGCGCGAACCGCCCGCCAGGGCCACCGACGCATGCTGCACGGCGAGCCTGGAGTCGCTGGTCAGGGCGCCTGGCACCGCGCCGAAGGCGTCCTCGGCGGTGAGCGAGGCCCCTGCCGCCAGCAGGCGCCCGAGGTCCCACCCGTCCACCGCCCCCACATGGAGCGCCGTCCGGCCGCGCCCCACGAACCCGAGACGGCGCTCCAGGTCCCCTTCCAGCTCGTAGCCCCAGCACGCCGACGCGAACACGTCGGCCTCCGCGCCGGCCGCCACGAGCACGTCGGCCACCTGCCGCTTCCCGATCGGGTCGGCCGAGGTGCACCGGCTCACGGCCGTCCAGGTCAGCGGCGTGCCCGCGTACCACGCGTCCACCACCTCCAGCTCGGCGTCGGCACCGAGCAGCAGGGCCGCAACCGTGACCTGCCCGCCCTCCGCGGCCCAGTGCAGCGCCGTGGTCTGGCTCGCCCGCTCCCGCGCCTCCACGTCGGCGCCAGCGGCCAACAGCGCCTCGCAGATGGCACCGAAGCCGCGGTGGGCCGCCAAGATCAACGGCGTGGAGCCCAGGTGGTCGTCGCGTTCGGCGTGGGCCCGGGGATCCGCTGCCAGCGCCGCCTGCACCGACGCGAGGTCGCCTGCGACGCACGCCGCGATCACGAGCCGGCCTCCAGAGCGTCCACCCGGTCGGAGAGCTTGCGCACGGCATCGCGCAGCCGCTCCACCTCCACTCCCTGCGCAGCGGTCTTGCGGAGCGTGGCCGCCGCCCGCTGCAGCCCACCGACGAACTGCACGGGCACGTTCTTCTCCAGCCGCGCGAGGGCGTCCACCGCGCTGGGCCGGGCCAGCGCCACCAGGGCGGCGGCGACGCCCAGCCGCACCTGGATCATCGGGTCCTCCACCAGGTCGGCGAGTCGCTCCACCAGGCGCTCGCGCTCCTGGTCGGGCGCCCAGCGCACGGCGTCGGCCAGGGCCATGGGCAAGACCCGTCGCACCTGCGAGGGAGCGTGGTCCGGCGCCGACCGTTCGAGCAGCGCGGCCAGCCCCCTGGCGCTGCGGGTGGCGCCGAGCGCGGTCCACGCCGCCCGTCGCTCCCACCCCCAGCCGGGCGCCTCCGCCCAGCGCTCCAGCGTGGGCAGGTGGGCTTCCCCCCGCTGACCGCCGAGCGCCACCAGGGCCGCGGCCGCCGCCCAGCGCGGGGGCTCACCGGCCAGGAAGGTCTCCAGGGCCTGGGCCACCTCGGGCGACCGGTACCCGCTCAGCGCGCGCGCCACGTACACGACCACCCGATCGTCGCGCTCGCTCTGCAGGAGCTCGCAGAGCACCCGCGCCGCCGCCAGCCGGCCGGCCGACCCCAGCGCCCGCGCGAAGGCGCGCTTCACCCCCCAACGCGGCTCGCGCGCCCAGGCCTGTGCGATCGCCTCGACGTCGGGGGCCCGCCCCCGGGCCGCCAGGGCGGCCGCCGCCTGGATGCGCCCGGGCACACCGGCCACCTCCAGCGCCCGGATCAGCAGATCGCGTCCGGGGTCCCAGTCGAGCTCGAACACCGCGTCGCCATCGGGATCGATCACGACCGCGCCTGGTGCCGCTCCGTCGACCCTCAACACCTCGCGGGCGTGCTCCAGGACCAGCTCGTGGCGGGTCCACACCCCGTCGCGCTCCACGGCGACCGTGAGCGGCAGCCGGAACAAGCCGATGCGTTCGTCGACCTGCGTCTGCTCGATCACCAGCGTGCCGTGCCCGGCGTGGCTCCACGTGGCCTTCAGCTTCGGGTGGCCCGGGCTCTTGATCCACTGGTCGAACCAGGCGGCCAGGCTCCGACCGGAGTGCTGCTCCAGCACGCGCCGGAAGTCGTCGGTCTCCACGACCTCCCCGGAGAAGCGAGCCAGGTAGTCCTGCACCGCCGGCCACCACACGGCGTCGCCGAGCTCCCGTCGCAGCATGTGCAGCCGCACCGCGCCGCCAGGGTAGAGGTGGTGGTCGAAGAGATCCCAGGAGCTGTCGAAGCGGCGGGTGGCGATGGGCCGGGTGTAGCGGTCGCGGGTCTCGCTCACGTACTGCGCCAGCTCCAGGTCCAGCTGTTCCTGCATCGCCTCGACGCCCTGCACGTCCTCGAGCCAGCAGCTCTCGATGTAGGTCGCCCAGCTCTCCTTGAGCCAGCTGTGCGCGAAGTCGCGGCAGACCACGCTGTCGCCGAACCAGCTGTGGCCCATCTCGTGCACGTTGATCAGGTCGACCAGCCAGCCGAACTCGGCGCGCTCGAGCTCGTCGACCACCCAGGCCTCGTCCCAGGTGACCAGGCTGATGTTCTCCATCGCCCCGCCCACGCCGGGCGCCGCCAGCTGGAAGTACTTCGGGAAGGGGTACGGGCCGAGCTTCTGCACCATCCAGTCGAGCATCGCGCCGGTCTCGCCGAAGCTCCGTCGCAGGTCCGCCTCGGTGGACGGAGCCGGCGCGAACAGCTTCACCGGCACGCCCTGGTGCACCCCCAGATCCGCGCTGGCCCAGGCGCCCCCCGCCACGCAGGTGAGGTAGCTCGGGCAGCGCTGGTCCAGCCGCCAACGCGTGGTCGCCGTGCCGTCGCCGTGCTCCTCGCGGCCTTGCTCGGCGCCGTTGGCCAGCACGGTCCACCTCGCCGCGGTGCGCACGCTGATCGCGAGCGTGGTGCGCACGCTGGGATGGTCCACGCACGGCCACCAGTAGCGGGCGCGCTCGGTCTCGTGGTCCGTGGCGAACCAGTCCGGCCCGAACACCATGCCGGACAGCGGCTCGCGCACCGACCAGCGCACGCTCACGGTGCGGCGCTCTCCGAGCCCCGGCGCTTCTTCCCAGGTGACGACCAGGCGCGTGCCGTCGTAGCGCCAGCTCAGCGCGTGCTCGTCCGCGCTCACCGCGGAGACCTCGTCGAGATCCGCGCCGTCGAGGGTGAGGGACCTCGCGCCGGGCGTGCGCGCGAGCACGGTCACCGCCACCGCCCCCCGGACCGTGCGCGCCGACACGTCCACGGTGAGGTCGAGGGCGCGGTGGACCGGCTCGAGCCCGAGGTCGGGGGCGTACCAGAGGCGCGCACCGGGCTGGGCGAAGCCAGGGGCCGGGGCATCGAGCTGGGCGCGGAGCGTGGTCAAGGCGGCCTCCGAGGGTGGGGTTCGGCGCGCACGCGTGCTAACCGCCCGGACCTCACCCCTTGCGGTATCGTCCGCTCGCGGAGCCTTCATGCGACCCCAGCGACTCGTCCTCGCCGCCCTGTGCATGTCGTGCCCGGCACTCGCCGGCACGCTTCACGTCGACAGCGTGAGCGATCCCGTCGTGATCAGCCTCGACGGCGAGATCATCGGGCAGACCCCGATGGACGTCGCGGTCGACACCGGCCGGCACACCGTCGGCTTCTGGGATCCCGTCACGGCCAAGCTCACCTTCGACCGGGTGGTCGAGGTCGCCGACGGGGGGCTCTTGAACCTCACGGTCGACCTGCCGAGCAAGAGCGCATCGGTGTCCGCCGGCCAGGCCAGGCCCGCCTCGAGCAGCCTCACCAGCGCGCTGGAGGCGGCCTCCGCACCCGAGCCCGAGCCCGAGCCCGAGCCCGAGCCCGAGCCCGAGCCCGAGCCCACACCGCCACCCACCCCCACGCCCATGCCGGTCGTGCAGGCCTGGGGCGACCTCTTCGTGAACAGCGACGTCGCCGGCGCCCTGATCCAGATCGACGGCCTGCCCACCGGCAAGGCCACCCCCGCGATGCTGGAGAAGCTGCCGGTGGGCGACCACGACGTGGTGGTGAGCAAGGGCTGCCAGGGCGTGGTGTCCAGCGTCGAGATCCTCGACTCGCGGATCGAACGGCTGGACCTCGTGCTGGGCGACGGCATGGCCGATCTGGCGGTCACGAGCAGCCCCTCGGGCGCCACCGTGTCGCTCGACGGCCGCTCCCTCGGCGTCACGCCCCTGCAGGCCACCGGCGCCGGGTGCGGCTCCGTCAGCCTGGTGGTCGAGCTTCCGGGCTTCGGACCCGAGCGCCTCGATGTGGAGCTCGGCGCCTTCCAGGAGGTGGAGCTCGACTTCACGCTCACGCCGGCGAGCTTCGGCACCCTCGCGGTGGCGGTGCAGCCCTTCACCGCGGAGATCTGGCTCGACGGCGAGAAGCGCGCGAGCGGCCCGATCACCCTCGACGACGTGACCGTGGGCATGCACGACCTCGCGGTGGTGGCCGACGGCTACGTGTCGCACGCGGCGCGGGTGCTCGTGGCCGAGAACACCGTGACCCGCCTCGACGTGGTGCTGGAGGTTGGCGATCAGCAGGCAGCCGCGGCCCCGGTCGCTGCAGCCCAGCTCGAGCCGTCCGAGGAGCCCGCCGCGACCGAGGCACCCGCCGCCGCCGAGCCCGTGCCGCCCGAGCCGGAGCCCGAGGCGGGGCCCGAACCGCAGCCCACGGCGGAGGCAGCCGAGCCCGAGCCTGCCGACCCGGACGCCTCGAACACCGGCCGCCTGGTGCTCAACGGCTCCGTCAGCGCCCTGGCCGTCGGCCTCGGTGCCGGCGCCCTGTCCAGCTACGCCACCGCCAAGGATGCCCACGCCCGCTACCTCGAGATCGACAGCGAAGCGGCCGCGGTGAGCATCTACAACACCGAGTTCCTGCCGGCGCGCTCGCGCGCCCTCGCCCTGGGAGGCGCGGCCGCGGTGGTCGGTGCCGGCGCAGCGACCTTGTGGGTGACCACCGACCTCAGCGTGGCCCCGACCCCCAACGGCCTGGTCCTCCTTGGACAGTGGTAGCGCCGAGTTCCTCCTGACCGAAGCCCTCGAGGGGCTGGTCGAGATCAGCAGGATCGAAGCCCTCGGTGAGGGCTTCCGCGTGGTCGGGCGCCTGCGCCACGACGACCCCGACCACCGCGCCATGCACACCTTCGCCGAGGAGCTGGCCGAAGACACCGTGCAGGTCCCCGTGCTGCTCGAGGGACCGGCGCTCGACCCGAGTCTGCCCCGCATGGTCTGGAAGCCGGTGCTCGACGCCGCCGACCGCGCCGACGACGTGGTGGCCATCACCAAGACCGAGGGGGGCCTGCGCATCGTGGCACGGCACGCCGCCCTCACCCTGGGTCGCAAGCGCAACCGCCTGCCCCGGCTGCAGCAGGAGCTCGAGCACCTCGAGCTCGAGGTGGTGTCGCTCGGCCCCAACCTCGACGCCGGCGGGCTCTCGAAGCTGGACGAGGTCCTGAGCACCCTCGGTGGTGCGATCCGTGCCGCCGGGCTCGATCCCGAAGCCCTGCACGACCACCGGGCCGACACCCGCCGGCAGCGCCTCCAGCTCTGGATCGACGCGCCCGACGCCGGCCCCGTGGCCCTGGCGCGCGCCGCTCGCGCCCTGCGCGACGCCACCGACCTCGCGGTCGAGGTCGAGCACCGCATCTCCAAGGCCCGCGCCCGGGACGAGGTGGCGAACGCGCTGCAGGCCACCGCCTGGGTGCAACGCCACAAGACCGCGTGGAGCGACCGGATCCGCGGTGTGCACGCCAAGGTCGAGGCCGACCCCGATCACGCCGAGGCCCTCCAGAAGCTCCAGGAAGCGCTGGAGGCCCGCCTCGGCGTGCCCGTCGGCTTGCAGCTGGACGTGGGGCGCAGCCTCCTCGTGGACCGCATCGCGCGCGCCTTCCCGGACCACGGCATCCTCACCCGGGTCAAGCACATCGACGAGCAGCTCTACGAGGTGCACGGCCTGGTGCCGCTCGAAGCGCCCGAGGTCCTCGAGGCCTGGTCCGACAAGCTCGAGGCCGACTGGGGGGTGCAGGTGATGCTGGAGGAGCCGCGCATGTTCGCGCCCGACCTCCGCTTCGCGGACGAGCGCGGCGCCGACGAAGCCACCATCGCGCGCCGCTACAACCGCCCGTCGGCCTTCTCGCCGGCCGCGCTGCAGGAGGCCGTGGCCGCGGCCAACGCCTTCGACCCCAGCGCAGGACGACGCGACATCCGCGAGCTGTGCGTGATGTCGATCGACCCCAAGCGCACCAAGGACCTCGACGACGCGCTCTCC
>Ga0114932_10004804_pt1 | contig 12337 bp, 11 predicted proteins | sample 2SBtaG_2_FD_87286 | JGI IMG/M metagenome (GOLD analysis project Ga0114932, IMG submission 87286) | Deep subsurface microbial communities from Kolumbo volcano to uncover new lineages of life (NeLLi) - 2SBTROV12_ACTIVE470 metaG | ecosystem: Environmental > Aquatic > Marine > Volcanic ...
GCTGCGCCAGGTTGAGAAGGATGTCCTGGGCATGGCCTTGAAGGGGGCGTCGGATGAAGTCCAGGAACTGTTCTTCGCCAACATGAGCGAGCGCGCCGGCAAGATGATGAAGGAAGACATGGAAGCCATGGGCGCGGTGCGCCTGAAAGACGTTGACGAAGCCCAGGCCGGCATCGTCGGCACCGCCAAGGCGCTGGCCGACGCCGGGGAGATCGTCATTGCCGGCGGCGATGACGAAAGCGAACTGGTCTATTGACGGGCCGGGCCAGTACCGTAAATGTCAGCCACAAATTCATAGGGGAACTTCGTGTAGGCCATGGCTGATTTAGAAAAATTCATGTTCGAAGTCTCTTTCGACGATGCGACCATTGCCGAGGCGGAAGCCGAGGCTGCCGAAGAACTGGCGGCGAGCGAAGAATCATTCGAACTGATGGAAGACATCCCCACGTTCACCGAAGACCAAATGGACGCGGCCCGTGATGAGGGATTTGAAGCGGGCAAGGAAGCGGGTATCCGCGAAGCCGCGGACGCCATCGAAACCAAGATAAATGACGCCCTTTCGATGATTGGCGGCAATCTGGAGGAGCTTTTCAAACGCCAAACCATTGACATCGCCGATACCTTTTCCGACGCCGTCAATATTGCCGTTGCCATTGCCTCCAAGAGCTTTCCGCATCTCAATGAGGCGCACGGATTTGCGGAAATTGAACGCATGGTCAAAGAGGTGCTGACCGAGGTTTTGGAAGAACCACGGGTCATCATCCACATCCATTCAAGCCTCAAGGAAACCCTCGACGACCGCATAAGCGACATGGCCAAGGAATCGAACTTCGAGGGCCAGATTATCATTTTGGAGGCAGACGACCTAGGTCCCGGTGACTGCCGCGTCACGTGGTCGAGCGGCAGTGCCGAGCGCGATATGGAAGGCACCCTTGGAAAAATTGATCAGATTGTCCGCCAGAACCTGGGCAGCGTGAAAGAAGAAGTCGTTGAGCAAGTAGAGATCAATGGCGTCGATATCCAACCGACATCGGCGCCCGAAGAGGCGGCGGCGGCGGCATTGGGCGAATCGGTTGCACCGGTTTCGACGCCAGAACCGGAGATACCGGCCTCCGCCCCGGTTGTGGCCGTCGAACAACCGGCTGACGCGGTGCCGTCCGAACCAGCTGCCATGGAACCCGAAGGTGCGCCGCCGACGCCCTCCGCGGAGTTGATGGAAGACAGCCCGGATCCGGCAGAGGCCGCGGATACCCTCGCCTCCGATGCGCTTGAAGATGAAATGGCGGAAGCCGTGGATGCGGTGGAAGAGGCCGGTGACACATCGCAACCGGACCTGCCTCCGTCTGACCCGGACGCCATGATCGAAGCTCATTTGCAGGCCGGACCCGGAAGCATGGAACCTGACCCGAACGAGGCTATACTGGAAACCGAGCCCGATGATGACCCCGTTGCGGAAGAAACCGCCGATGCGCAGGAGGCCGACGACGGCACGCCGCCACCCGGACCGAATGTGTGATCGGCGCAATAGTGAAGCCTATCCTGATAACAGGAGATAACAATGGTCGCAGACCAAGATCTTGAATTCGAAGACCTGGACGCCGGAGATCTACCGTCCGGCGACGGCGGGGACGCCTCGGCCGGCGACGTTGGCGGACTGCCGGAAGTCGGCGATCTGCCGCGCGGCGCCAAAGATTTGGAGGCGGTTTACGATATTCCCGTGCAGGTTTCCGCCGTGCTTGGAAAATCGACCATGCAGGTCAGCCAGCTTTTGAAACTGGGCCGTGGCGCGGTTGTTGAATTGGACCGGAAAGTTGGTGAAGCCATCGACATTTACGTCAACAACAGACTGGTCGCCCGTGGCGAAGTGGTGGTCGTGGAAGACCGTCTGGGCGTGACCATGACGGAAATCATCAAGACGGACCGGACCTGACCTGAATGGCCGACGAAGGCACCCATATCCACGTTGCGAAGACCCGATCGACCATGGATTTGGCGACCATTGTCGGCCTGATCTGTGGTTTCGCCATGATTTCGGCTGCCATTATTCTCGGCGGTTCGCCGGAAAGCTTCATCAATCCGCCGTCCATTCTGATTGTCATCGGCGGCACCCTTGCCATTACCACGGCCTGTTTTTCCTTAGGCGAAATGGGAAGGACCTTGAAAGTCGTCGCAAAGACTTTTTTTTACGCGTCCCGCGATCCCTCGGAAGCCGCGACCCAGGTTCTGCAAATTGCCGAATTGGCGAGAAAAAAAGGCGTGTTGGCTCTACAAGACGTCGTCGGTTCCATGCAGAACGAACCCTTCCTCCACAAGGGCATGTCCATGGTTGTCGATGGGACGCCAGGCGAAGAGGTTGAAAGCATCATGCGGCGGGACCTGCAGGCGACCGTTCAGCGCCATTCGAAAAGCACCAGCGTGCTCAGAAAAATGGGCGAATTTGCGCCGGCCATGGGCCTCATCGGCACCCTCATCGGCCTGGTCCAGATGCTGGGCAATCTGGAAAACCCGGCAACCATCGGCCCCAGCATGGCCGTCGCCTTGCTGACGACATTTTACGGCGCCGTGCTCGCCAACATGGTTTTCCTGCCGCTGGCGGCGAAGTTGGACCGTAATTCCCAGGAAGAAGCTTTGATCAACAACCTGTATGTCATGGGCGCTTCGTCCATCGGCAATCAAGAGAACCCGCGCCGTTTGGAAATGCTGTTGAACAGCGTTCTGCCGCCGGCCAAGCGGGTCCGCTACTTCGACTAAGGACAGATTTTTCCATGCGCATACTTATCATCGGCACATTGAACGGGCAGATCGGCGCCGCCAGCCAGATTGCCATCAAACGCGGCGCCTCGGTTCAACAGGCGGATACTGTGGAGACCGGTTTGCACGCGCTGCGTTCCGGCCAGGGCGCCGATTTGATCCTCATCGATGTCACCTTGGAAATCGACAAGCTGATTCCGTCCTTGGAATCGGAACGCATTTCCATACCCGTGGTCGCCTGTGGAACGGGAACCGATACTCAAGCGGCGGTTCAGGCAATTCGTGCCGGTGCCAAGGAATACCTGCCCTTGCCGCCGGATGCGGAACTTATCGCTGCGGTCTTCGAAGCCATTGCCGAGGAAAGCCACGCCATCATCCACCGCGACCCGCGCATGGCCGAAGTGATGCGCCTCGCCGACCAGGTGGCGCCCAGCGACGCCAGTATCCTGATCACCGGCCCGTCCGGCACCGGCAAAGAGATGATGGCCCGCAATATTCACAACAAGTCAAAACGCAAGGGCGGCCCGTTCGTCGCCGTGAACTGTGCCGCGATCCCGGAAAACCTGTTGGAATCGGAACTGTTCGGTCACGAAAAAGGCGCCTTCACAGGCGCCGTGGCGCGCCGCCTGGGCAAGTTCGAGGAAGCCAACGGGGGCACGCTTCTTCTCGACGAAATCAGCGAAATGGACCCCCGCCTGCAGGCAAAACTTCTGCGCGCCCTGCAGGAACGGGAAATCGACCGGGTCGGCGGCAAAAGCCCGGTTAAGGTGAATGTCCGCATCGTCGCCACCTCAAACAGAAACATGGAGGAAGCGGTCGCCAAGGGCGACTTCCGCGAGGATCTTTTTTTCCGCTTGAATGTCATGAATATCCGCCTCCCGTCGTTGAGTGAACGGCCCGAGGACATCGCCATCCTGGCAGAGCATTTCGTCGAGAAATATTCCGACGCCAACGATGTTCCAAATCGCCCCATCGACGCCCAGGCGATGACCATGCTGAAGGGCCATGGGTGGCCCGGCAACGTGCGCGAATTGGAAAATACAATGCACCGGGCCGTGTTGTTGGCCAGCGGCGATAAGATCGACACCGGCGCCATCATGTTAACGGAATCCGCCGGCACGAACGGCGGCATTGCCCAGAGCACCGGCGGCGGCGAAGCTCAGAGCTTGGTTGGCCGAACCGTCGCCGATGTCGAGCGAGATTTGATCATCGATACCTTACAGCATTGCATCGGCAACCGGACCCACGCCGCCACTATTCTGGGCATCTCAATCCGTACGCTGCGCAACAAGCTGAAACTCTACGGCAATCAAGGTTTCGCCGTGCCCAATCCGGGCGAAACCGGACCCGGAGCCGCCTAAATGGCCGAAGCCCAACCGCTTCCCGTCGAAGGCGACGACCAACCCGCCGGTGAACCGATAGATTTCGGCGCCATGATGACGGCCGCCTTAAAGCGCGGCGACATCATGCTGGCGATGGGTGTGGTCGGCATCTTGGTGGTCCTCATCCTGCCCATGCCGACATGGATGCTGGATATCAGCCTGGCATTCTCGATCATGTTCTCCGTGCTGGTTCTGATGACCGCGCTTTTTATCTCCAAGCCCTTGGATTTCAACGCTTTTCCAACGGTTTTGCTGCTGGCCACGATGATGCGATTGAGCCTCAATTTGGCCTCGACGCGCCTTATTTTAGCGAACGGGCACGAAGGAACGGGCGCCGCCGGCGAGGTTATCCAAGCCTTTGGCGGTTTCGTCATGGGCGGCAATTTCGTCATCGGCATCATTGTTTTCGCAATCCTGGTGATCGTGAATTTCATCGTCATTACCAAGGGTTCGGGCCGTATCGCCGAGGTCGCGGCACGTTTCACCCTGGACGCCATGCCGGGCAAACAAATGGCCATCGATGCGGATCTGTCGACCGGTCTGATTGACGAATCCGAAGCCAAGACCCGGCGCAAGGAACTGGAAGACGAAAGTTCTTTCTTCGGTGCCATGGACGGCGCATCGAAATTCGTCCGTGGCGATGCCATTGCCGGCATTCTGATCACCTTCATCAACGTTGTTGCCGGCATGATTATCGGTGTCGCCCAACAAGACATGACGTTTGCCGACGCCGCCGACACCTATACGCGATTGACCGTTGGTGACGGTTTGGTGTCGCAAATACCAGCTCTTATCGTCTCCACGGCTGCCGGCTTGATGGTCACCCAAGCGGGTATCGGGGAAAGAACCGAAAGCGCGCTTTTCAAACAATTGGGGGGCCAGCCAAAGGCTCTGGCGCTTGTCTCTTTTCTTCTGACCGCCTTGGCAATTTTGCCAGGCGTTCCCGTGCTGCCCTTCATGTTGCTGGCCGGCGTCACGGGCATTGGCGCATTTTTTGTCTACGCGCGGTCGCGGGAAGTCGAAGAACAGGCGCTCTTGGAAGACGAAGAACGGACAATTGACCCGGCGTCGCTGGCCGAAGAGCCCATTTCAGCGGCGCTGCGGATCGATTTCATGCGCCTGGAATTGGGGTATGGTCTGCTTTCCCTGATCAGTGCTCCGAAGGAAGGCCAACGCCTGACCGACCAGATCAAGGCCCTGCGCCGCCAAATGGCCGCCGATGTGGGCTTTGTCATGCCCTCCGTGCGCATTCAGGACAACATGCAATTGCCGGCCAATGCCTACGTCATCCGGGTCAAGGAAATCGAGGCCGGCCACGGCGACTTGCGCCCCGCCATGATGTTGGTCATGGATCCACGCGGCGAGGAAATCTCCCTGCCCGGCGAGAAAACCAGTGAACCGACCTTCGGCCTGCCGGCCATGTGGATCGAAGACGCCAATCGCGAAGAGGCATTGTTCCGCGGCTACACGGTGGTCGACCCCGCGACGGTCATCACCACGCATTTAACCGAGGTCATCAAGGATAACATGGCGGAGCTGCTGTCCTACGCGGAGACCCAGAAGCTGATGGACGAATTGGACAAGGATCACCAAGCCTTGATCGCCGACATGGTCCCGGCCCAGATCGCCTTGGGCGGCATTCAGCGGGTGCTGCAGAACCTTCTCGCCGAGCGCGTCTCCATCCGCGACCTGCCGACCATCTTGGAAGGAATCGCCGAGGCCTGCGGACACAGCCGCAGCGTCACCGCCATCACCGAACATGTGCGGGCCCGTCTGTCGCGCCAAATCAGCGACCAGAACAACAACGACCAAGAAGTCATCCCCATGATCACCCTTTCGCCACAGTGGGAGCAGGCCTTCGCGGAAAGCCTTATCGGCCAAGGCGAAGACAAGCAATTGAGCATGCAACCAAGCCGCCTTCAGGAGTTTATTACCGCCCTGCGCAACAGCTTTGAGCGCCAGGCCATGATGGGCGAAGCGCCGGTTCTGCTAACCTCCCCCGGCATTCGGCCCTATGTGCGCTCCATCGTTGAGCGGTTCCGGCCGATGACCGTGGTCATGTCGCAAAACGAGGTCCACCCGAAAGCCAAGATCAAAACCGTCGGTCAGGTATAGTGGGCGTTGGGATATTGTAATCCATGCGCGTTAAAACCTTCACCGCTGACAGTACCGCCGCCGCCATGGACCTGGTGCGTAGCGAGCTTGGTGATGAGGCCATCATCGTGGCGACCCGGACAGAACGTGACGGTACCGCCTGCATCACCGCCGCGATCGATCCGGCAGTGCCGGCCAATGAGGATTTTGAGGAACACGAGCCCTTGGTCTTTCCGGGTGAAACGGAAGCCACCATCCGACAGGCCTTGGCCTATCACGGCGTCCCACCTTGGTTGAGCAGCCGGTTGGCGAAGGCTTCCGCGGAGTTGGGTGCGACAACGGTCCGGGATGGATTTGCGGAGGTATTGGAACGTCATTTTTCCTTTGCGCCTTTGGATCAGCAAAAAACACTGATGGTGATCGGGCCGGCGGGCAGCGGCAAAACCCTCAGCGTCGCAAAACTGTGTGCCCGCGCGTGCCTGGAGAAGCGGTCCGTTGCCGTCATATCCGCCGACACAAAGCGGGCTGGAGGCATCGAACAGTTAGCCGCCTTCACGCGGATTTTGGAGTTGGACCTGATTACCGTAGGCACCCCGAGAGAACTTGCCCAGGCAGTCAATAAACTTCAGCAAGGCGGCCGTCAGGTCCTTGTCGATACCCCCGGTGGCAATCCCCTCGACGAAGTTGATATGGCAAATCTGGGGGAACTGGTGACCGCCGCCGATGGCTATTCCGTCCTGACCCTGCCCGCCGGCGGCGATCCCATGGAAGCCGTCGACATCGCCCGTGGCTACGCGGATATGGGGGCTACGCATATGATCGTTACACGCATGGACATGGCGCGCCGTTACGGCGGTTTGCTGGCGGCCGCCGAAGGTGCCGGCCTGTCGTTCAGCGACATCAGCGTCTCAGCTCAAGTGGCAGACGGATTGATCCGCCTGACACCGGCGGCCATGGCGCGGCTCATGGTACCCCACACGGAACAACCGAAACCCGAACCCGACCCCACCGAGGCTTCTTCATGAACAGTGAAATTCCCTTGCCGCCCAGCAGCCGCACCAAAAAAAGCAACATGATCGCCATCGCGTCCGGCAAGGGGGGCGTTGGCAAGACCTGGTTTTCCATCACCCTGGCCCACGCGCTGGCGAGACGCGGTTGCCGGGTGCTGCTGTTCGATGGTGATTTGGGACTTGCCAATCTGGATATTCAATTGGGGCTGATGCCGAAACAGGATTTGTCCGGGGTCATCGCCGGGCGCTTGACCCTTAATCAAGCCATCGTCGATTTCACCGACGGCGGATTTCACGTGATTGCCGGCCGCTCCGGTTCCGGCAGCCTTGGCAACGTTGCATCAAGCCGCCTGCAGATGCTGGGTGACGATCTCACCATACTGGCCGCCAACTATGATTACGTGCTGTTGGACTTGGGAGCCGGTGTCGAGCGGACAGTCCGCCAACTGGCCCATAATGCGGGCACCTGCGCCGTGCTGCTGAACGATGAGCCGACGTCGCTGACCGATGCCTATGCGTTTATCAAAGTCACCCACGCAGAACGCCCGGAGATCAACTTTCAGATCGTTGCCAACGACGTCAACTCAACCCGCGAGGGCGAACGCACCTACAATACGTTGTTGAAGGCCTGCGAAGGGTTTTTGAAAATCTCGCCGCCGTTGCTGGGCATCATCCGCCGCGACGCGCGGGTCAAAGAGGCTATACGCAGCCAGGTACCGTTGATCACCCGTTATCCGAACACGGAAGCTGCCGAGGATGTCGATAAAATCGCCGAGTCCATGATATAGTAAGTAAAGGTTGAAAGCCGACGGACATGTCCACCGTCACACCACCGCCACCACCGCCACCACCGGTGCCGCAAGTCTCGGCCCAACCTTCAGCCGTGGTCAGTAATCCGCCGACAAGTTTGACGTCCGTGGCGGCGGGTACCCGCATCGATGCCATCATCGTTGCGACAACGCCGGACGGACGGGTCGAGGTAGAAACCAAGCTGGGGCGGTTCCTCATGCAACCGAACGTGGCGCTGCCCAAGGACGGGCCCATACAATTGCAGGTTCAAACTCTGGCGCGCCAGATTTACCTTGCGATCACCTCTATCCACGGCAAGCAACCGGCGGCGGCGCTGCGGGGTTTGGGGCTGGGCGGCGCACCGGTCGGACAGGTGGGCAATGCCGCGGCATCAGTTGTCGGCAATGCGGCTTCGTCCGCTGCCTCGGCGGCCCAGACCACAGCCGCGGCACCGCCGCAATTGGCTGCCGGCGCGACGCTAACGGCAACCGTCTTGAAATCCATCAACTCATCGGCCCAAACCAATCGTGCCACTGCAGGCCGTACGACGGCCTCTGGACCAGGGGCCGCCCAACAAAGCACAGCGGGTCAATCGGGCGCCAAACCGGCGATTGCATCCGCCGGGCCCAGCGGCGCAGGCCCGCCCGGATCACCTGCAAATCCCGTCGCCGGGGCCCGCGCCGCCGCCGCCTATGGCGGTCAGACGGCGGCGCGCATCGGCCCGACCGGTTCCGTTTTGGGGCCGTCGGGCAACGCCTTTACGGTTCGCATTGCCGGCCTCACCCTGCCAGGCCCGGGCAGCCCACCCGCGCCGCCAGCGACAACACCGGGCGCCGTGCTCATCTCGGGACAATCCATCACCGGCATCGTATCCAGCAGCCCGGCGCCGAACACCACTGTCGTGCAAACCCGCGCCGGTCCTGTTTCTTTGGCGGCGCCCGCCAATCTCCCTGCCGGCACCTCGGTACAGTTCGACGTTCTCAACCAACTGCCGTCGCAACCGGAAAGTGCCGACAATTCCGTCACCAAACGAATGGCCTTGTTGATGCTGCAGAGCCGGCAGTGGCCGGCCCTCGACGAGACCATGGGGGCGCTTCGGGAAAACAACCCAGCGGCGGCCCTGCAGTTGATCAACGCGACCCTGCCCAGGCCCGACGCGGCGCTGGCGGCCAACATTCTGCAGTTTTTGATGGGCGTGCGGGGCGGTGAATTGGCGGCCTGGCTTGGCGACGCATCAGCCCGGGCCCTGCAACACAGCAAGCCCGATCTCTTGAACCGCCTGCGCGATGATTTCCGGAGCCTTGGGCGGATGGCCGAGGAGCCGGTCTCCGGCGATTGGCGGGCACTGCCGGTTCCCATGGCCAACGGCGCGGAGGTTCAGCAAATCCAATTGCTCTTGCGGCGTATTCAAGACGACCAGGAAGATGAAGAGGAAAATGCCGGTCCCGGAACCCGCTTCGTCATTGATGTTGATTTAACCCGTATGGGCCGAATGCAATTGGACGGCTACGTTCAGGATCGCACCAAGCGCTTCGATCTCATTGTCCGCTCTGAAAACCAGCTTGCCGAACCGGTCCAGAACGATATTCGCGCCATATTCGTCGAGTCCGGTGAGATTACCGGTACCACCGGCGGCCTCACCTTCCAGGCCGCCCCCCCGAAGTTCATTGATGTGGCCCGTGATAATACCGTCAGTGACATTGGCTTGGTGGTCTAAGTCATGGATGTTTTCGCCCGCCGCGCGTTGCTTCAAGGCCAAGAAAATCCGGGTGGCCGCACGGACTATGTGTCAGGTCTGCAGGGGCGGTTAACGGCCAAGAACCTCGGCGGCAATATTGTTTCCATCGTGCGGTATGTTCCGGACCGGTTTGTTCTCGTGCCGGACAGCTTCAATAGCTACTTGAAGACCATGGAGACCCTGCCTTGGCCGACCCTGGAAGATTTAGCGACCGCGCTGGTCAAGGACATCAGCAACGAAATGCTGACCCGCTGGACCCAAGTCAACCTGAAAGCCGATCAGGCGGACTTCGCCCATGTGGCCGCCCACGAGGTCACAATTGAGGACCGTCAACCGGGCTGGCGCAATGACGATCTCATCTACCGGTTACCCCCGCTATAAATGGACGCGGCAAATTATTTGCGCATCTGACCGCGGTGGAGTACTTACCGGCTCTTCCGCTATCTTCAGCGCACGGGCCAGGGACGTGCCGCGAGGGTTGCTGAAACAGCTGGCCGGCGACCAACAACGAATGTCTTGAAAGAAGCGACGTGCAGCTCAAATCCGAAATTGCCGAAACCTACTACGTCGCCTCGTTGTGCAATCATAAGAAGGCGCACCGACATAACGATTTGGCCGTGATTGACCCGCGTGACGGCAGGATCGGCATCGTCACCCTCAGTTGGCCCAAGGCGTCGAATGGTATCACCGGCATGTGCCGTCTCGCCGGTACGCTCATCGTCGGCGTTCAGGGCGGTTCCGGTAACACCTTTCTCAGCGTCGACCCCTATACGTGGAAGGTCTCGGACGTCTACGTTTCCGAGACCATCTCGGACGTTCACTCGTTTGTTGTTTTCGATGATCATCTGCTGGTCGTCAGCAGCGGTGACAACGCCATCTATCGGCTGCACGTCGATGGAAATCGAATTCGCGGTGACGAATTGTTCTGGCGGTTTCCCGAAACATCCGAAGACAAAGACGACGTCCATCTCAATGCCATCACCGTTCACCAGGGCCGGCTGATCGGTTGCTGTTTCGGACATCGTTCTGCGCAGGGCGATTGGACCCACAAGGACGGCCGCATCTTCGATATCGCCAGCGGCGAGGTTTTCTTTCAGGGCCTGGGCCAACCGCATTCCGTGTTTTCCGGTGGCGGCAAAATCCACGTGTGTGAATCGCGGACCGGTAAACATTTCAGCGGCGAACAAACGGACAGCGGCTGGACATGGAGCGAAACAAACCTATGGGGGTATACGCGCGGCATTACGGGGTCCGAAGATGGCGTCGTCATCGGCATCAGCTCGTCCAGGGAAGTCTCTCGAATTCACGGCACGCCGGTGAACCTCAACGTTGATCCCTTCGGCCAATGCCAGATCGTCGAAATTGACGAGGCGGATGCCGGCCATCACAGGGTTATCGATCTTTCCGGGTTTGGCACCGAAGTCTACGATATCGTACGCATACCGTGCCGCTGGCCCGGGCATCTCGACGGTCCCAGTATCGCGGGAAAACTGTTGCGATTGGCATCCGCCGCCAAGCTTGGCTGATCCCCGACCATCCAATTGAAATTTTTCCCGGACCGCTGCCAGCTTGCCCCGAGCTTGGCCAAGCCGCTACCGGCGTTCGCGGAAGTTGCGCGCCTGCATGCCCAGTTCGTCCAGCTCGATCTGGTCCTTGCGGGCCAGTTCTTCCTGGGCGCGGCGGATCTGGTTTTCGTTCACCACTTCGTATTTCTTCAGTTCGCGGTAGGCCTCGTTCAAGTCTTCACGGGCGATCGCCACTTCTTTTTCCTTGCCGGCAATATGGGATTGAAACTGTTCGCGCCGGTGGATCACCGCGTCGGCGTAATTGCCGTATAGAAAACCGGCCATCTCGGGCTGCGCGGCGGCGGTGTGCTGCTCGCGGATCACCTCCGCCTCCAGGTTGACGAGCGCCGTCTCCAGGTCATCCAGTTCGCGCAGCCGCGCCCCCAGAACCCGGCGTTTTTCGTCAACGGTCCACTCGTTGACCCGGATCAGCGTGGGAATGCCCTTGGCCATGGGTTAGGCGCCGCTCAAGGATCAGGCCGCCGCGCCGGGAACCGTTCCGGCAGCGGCCGCCGGATCATCGGCGGGCGGCGCCTCGGGCGCCCCCGGCGCAGCGGGCGCAGCGGGCGCCGGGGGCGCCATGTTGAGAACGTCATAGAGCGTTTGATAGCAAAGCTCCAAACCCGTCGCCTCCTCGATCTCCTGGGTCAGAAACGCCTCCAGGGCGGCGTGGTAGTGGATCGCTTCATCAACCTGCGGGTCCGAGCCGCGCCGGTACGCGCCAAGCCGGATCAGTTCGGCCATGTCTTCATAGGTGGCCATCAATTGCCGGGCCCGGTTGACGGCGGTGTTCTGCTCGGCCGTGTTACACGCCGGCATGGTCCTGGAAATGCTGCGCAGAACATTGATCGCCGGATACCGGCCGCGCTCGGCGATGGCCCGGTCGAGAACCACGTGGCCATCAAGGATGCCGCGGACCGCGTCGGAGACCGGCTCATTATGGTCATCGCCTTCGACCAGCACCGTGAACAGGCCGGTGATCGAGCCCTGATGGTCCATGCCCGGCCC
>Ga0114932_10004806_pt1 | contig 12333 bp, 14 predicted proteins | sample 2SBtaG_2_FD_87286 | JGI IMG/M metagenome (GOLD analysis project Ga0114932, IMG submission 87286) | Deep subsurface microbial communities from Kolumbo volcano to uncover new lineages of life (NeLLi) - 2SBTROV12_ACTIVE470 metaG | ecosystem: Environmental > Aquatic > Marine > Volcanic ...
ATATATTAGCATCTGATACACCTTGGGTAATGCTTGCAAATTTGCCATATCAAATAACATTTCCGATTTTTCACTTGTTACAACAAAATAGAGCAATGTTTGTTGAGGGTGTGGTGATGGTGCAAGAAGAAGTTGCTCAAAAAATTGTCAAAAAGACAGGTAGAGGATTTGGGTATCCGTCATTATTTTTTCAACATTATTTTGAATGGAAGTTATTGCATAAAGTTCCACCTGAGGCTTTTTATCCACCTCCAAAAGTTTTTTCTCGTTTGTTATATTTTAAGCCCAGAGAGCAGGTTGAAAATATTAAAGATGAGACAGAGTTTTGGAAGTTCATTAAATTATGTTTTCATCAACCTCGAAGAACACTTAGAAATAATCTTGCTCAGTCTCATTGGGATATTGCAAAACTAGATGATGAGATATTGCAAAAACGAGCTCAGCAATTAAGCATGCAAGATTTCTTAATGATTTGGAATATCTTAAATACGACGTCTTCTTAATTCCATTGATATAATGTGAATTTTAAAGCGGATATCTTCATTTTTTGTTTTCTTTATAGGAGTAGATGAACGAGAACTAGAAGAAGACGATATTCTATGCCATGTTTGGTCACAAATTTCTTTAAACATTGGATCACTATTACTGCTAGTATCGCTACATTGTATGTTGGTATACATTAGGTAAAAAATAATTAGTATATATCGCATATATTACTATTTTATATAAGTTAAATGTAAGTTTTTATATACTGTAATGCTTGTAAGAACTACAAAGAAGAGTATACCATTTATTGTTGCAATCATTCCTGCAATGGAGACATTACAAAAGTGAGCAAATAGACAACCACTCAAAGAAGTAATAAGAGCAATTAAGCAACTTAGTATGAGCATATGGGATAAGCGATATGTTAATAAGTATGCTGTTGCAGGAGGAATAATCATAAATGCAACAACTAAAATTGCACCAGCAGTATCAAATGCTCCCACAATGGTAATACTTGTCAGTGTCATAAGACCGTAATGAATCCAATGTGGTCGGTATCCTAAAATATAGGCGTAGTCAGAGTTAAAGGTTGTAAGTTTGAGTGTTGGGTACCACAGATAAATACAGAGGGTATTAATGCATAAAATAAGTGACATAATCCAAATAGATATTGGTCCAAAATCTGTGCCGTATACAATAAGTTTGTTAAAAGGGGTAAAGGCTAGCTCTCCAAGCAGGGCAGCATCTGTATCGATATGAATGCTACTTGCATATAAGTTGATTAAGATAATTGCAATTGAAAAAAGAAGAGGAAACACAAGGCCTACGGCAGCATCATGCATTAATCGTTTTGTTGAAATTAAAAGTTCTGTTCCTGCAGCGGTAGCGATACCAAGGAGTACTGCGCCGATAAAAATAAATGGAGAGTGCATATTTTTGGTTATTAGAAAAGCTGTAACAATACCAAGAAGAATAGCATGTCCAATTGCATCACTCATTAAACTTGTTCCACGTAAAATTAAGAATGTTCCAGGTAGTGCACAGCTGAGTGCTACTAAAAACGTGGTAAGAAGTAGTTGTGCATAAATGATATTTAACATGGATATTGCTTTCTTGCATGATATTTTTTTTGTAAGTTTTGAGTGTATGCTACTCCCTTAGCTGTAAGGCACCAAAAATTCTTTTGAGGAGATATAATTAATTTCTGAGCGGCTAAATATTGTAGTGTTTCATTTGTGCTTTTTTTACCAATTGCTTGTAGGGCTTGTAGGTCATGTGGATGAAAAGGATTTGTTTTGCTTTCATTAAATAGCATAAAGTGTGATAACATTTTTTCGGCATGAATAGTTTTGAGTTGTTGTTTCTTTTTATAGTGAGCATATAGGATTCCATTTTGTGGAGCACATAAAATAGAAAAGAATGTACAGAGCGTTGCAACAACAATAATGATAGGGCCAGTTGGAAGATGGGCGTGTGAGCAACTAATTAGTGTACCTGTAATAGTTGCAATACTGCTAAATAGACAACTTAAAAAAACCATGGGTGCTAGTCGATGAGTCCACTGATATGCAGCGCTTGCAGGAGCAATAAGAAGGGAACTTATTAGTACAACACCAACTGTTTGTAATCCAACAATAATGGTTAAAACAGTAAGAGCTGTTAAAATTATATGAATCAGCCTAGTATTTATGCCAATTGAATGAGCAAATTCTTGATTAAATACAAAGAGCTTACATTCTTTCCAGCAAGCAGTTATCGTTGCAATCACAATAGCTGTTACGATAATTATAACCTTTAGATCGTCATATAATAGAGTTGCAGAATTGCCTAATAAAAACTTATTAATACCAGCTTTACTTGCAGTTGGATATGCCTGAATAATGCTTAAAAAAACAGTTCCAAGCCCAAAGGTTGTTGATAAAATAATGCCAAGAGATGTTTCTTTTTTTAATGTTGAGTGTTGATTAATCAGTTGGATAGCCCATGCCCCTAAAATTCCTGATATAGTTGCTCCAACAAAAAGAGGAAGAGGTGCTTTGCTACTTGTATATAAAAACATACCAGTGAGTCCTGGTAGAGTTGCATGTGCAATAGCATCTCCAAATAAACTTTGGCGTTGTAAAACAACAAAGCAGCCAATAATACCAGAGGTAATACCAACAAGTGTTGTCCCACATAAAACGATAAAAAGTGTGTGATCAAATTGTATCATGATAGAGTACTTGCGCTCCAAAGGTTTGAGCAATGTTTTCTTCTGTTAAAACATCACTTGTGGGTCCAAGAGCAATATGCTTAGTATTCATTAAAAAGGTCCAGTCAAAATATTTTTTAACTGTAGCAAGGTCATGATGGACTACAAGAATTGTCTTTCCTTGTGATCTCAGTTGTTGTAGAAGTTGCAGAATAAGATTTTCTGTTACGATATCAATGCCTACGAATGGTTCGTCTAAAATAAAAATTTGTGCTTGCTGAGCAAGAGCTCGAGCAAGAAATACTCGTTGTTGTTGCCCCCCTGATAGTTGGTTAATGTGCCTGTGTGCAAAATCTTGTATTTGTACCATTTCAAGAGCTTGCCAAGCTATTTGCTTATCTTGAATTGTTGGTCTTTGAAACCATGATAAATGTGCATAGCGGCCCATAAGTACAACGTCAAAAACATCAGTTGGAAAATTCCAGTCAACAGAGTTTTTTTGAGGAACATATGCTATTTGATGTTCAAAGCGATCATACGTTTTTCCAAAAACTTTAATATTTCCTGTTGTTGGAGTAATGATACCAAGGATTGATTTTAGAAGCGTTGTTTTACCACTTCCATTTGGTCCTATAATTCCAAGAAGGGTTTTCTCAGGCGCATAAAAATCAAGATCCCAGATGACAGGTTTTTCTTGATAAGCTACGGTTAAATCTTTAACAGAAATAGTATATTTTTGATCAATCATATTTTTCAGAAAATAGCGATAATGTGTCTTTTTTAAAAGTATATCATGAATAATAGTAGATCAAAAATGAATTTATTTTTAGTTTTCGTTTAACGTTTTTTCATGCGTTCAACTTTATTAAACAGCGTAACATAAGCTTGCATTTCTTGATCATACTCTTGTTGATATAGAGCAAGTTTTTGATCTGCTGTTATAATAGCTTGCTGTACACTTCTTGGAGATTGAGTATACATGAAGTTTGTTGTTTTTTGTCTTTGCTGACAAAGCCATATTCTTGCCTTCATGAGCTTTAGAGCAACTTGTTTGTTTTGAAGTTCTTCTTGATGTAAAAATAGTTGTCGTTGTTCTTGAGTTATAGGTCGTTTAGGCAGTGAAGGTTCTAAAGATAGTGGATAAATACTTGAGATAGTAATGATTCCTATATAAAGTAAAGTTTTTTTCATCATGTGTAGTCTCCTTTGCATTTGCCATTATTCTAACTCTTCTATAATAGTGTTGATGTTATAATACATCATTCCAATATAGGTTCCTTCAGGAGTTCTTTGGGTTCCTAGTGCATCAGAATATAACTCTTTTCCGATGTGGACGTCAAATCCTTTTGAAAGAACATTTTGTTGAACAGCTTGAATATTGCGAGGAGGTATTGAAGTTTCAATAAAAATAGCAGGGATTTTATGTAGAACAATGAAATTTGATAAATCTTGAATGTCTTTAGTTCCAGCTTCGCTTGCAGTGCTAATGCCTTGAAGACTTAACACTTGACAGTGGTATGCTCGTGCAAAATATTCAAAGGCATCATGTCCAGTGATTAAAAAACGTTTGCTTTTAGGAATAGTAAGCATTTGTTTTTTTGTTTGTTGATACATGAGCTTGATTTTTTGAAGATAGAGTTGTTTATTGTGTTCATACTGCTTTTTATGTTGAGGGTCATGTTGTTGTAATGTTGCTGTGATAGTGTTAATGGCATAATTCCACAATGTTGGATCAAACCATACATGAGGGTCAAAGTATTGAGCATGTTCTTCTGATCTGATTAATAAACGTTTAGGTATATCTTTGCATACAGCAATGGTTGTATGTGTTGAGCTCATATGTTCAAAAAGATCTGCCATGCGAGCTTCTAGGTGTAGTCCATTGTAAAAAATAATATCTGCTTGTGCTATTTTGGTTATATCTTGCTCAATAGGCTTGTATAGGTGGGGATCGACACCTGGTCCCATGAGCATATCAAAATCAATTAAGTCTTGTGCTATGTGTTCAAGAGCATCAGCTATAATATTGGTTGTACATACAACTTTTAACTTTTTATGGTCACTTGGTAACTGGTATATTACTTGTTTGATATATATACCAAGTAATATAAAAAAAATAATAATTGAGGTTGTGACAAGATGTTTAAAGCTCATAGTTATAGTTTAAAAAGGTTTTTAAAATATTGGATTATCCGGGAACTCTCACCCATTTTGTGATTATTGACTTCATCATGTAAATATGGACATATATCTTTTCTGCTAATTTCTTTAAGAGCTGTATAGTGTTTGGGATTATTTGCATTTATTATTGTTACTTGATCATAAACCCCATTATTTTTTAAAAAAGTAATGACTTTTTCACAGTACGGACACTTTGGGTAGGTGTATAACTTAATTTTTGCTGTTGCTTGAGCAGGAAAACAGAACTGATTTGGAAGTATAGTAAATAAAGTTCCCAAGAGTAATGGAAAAAGTATTCTTTTTTTCATAATAAATCCTTGTCATTATAGTTTATTCATTATGGAAATTATCTTTTTTTAGAAGACAAATGTCCATCATATGTTTTTTCGGGAAGATGTAAGTTAATTGATTGTTCAAGCTTCGTTTTTTTCTTTTTTTCAGATTTAACGAGTTGTGATATTTTTTTCAGTTCATATTGCACGATGTTAATTGCATCATATACTTTTCGATTATATGTTTCTATGTTGTAGTTATCTGGGGTGTACTGAAGAGCATTTTTTCTTATCTCATGTAATATATCTTTTGCAACGAAGTTCTTTTTTACAGAGGTTCCATTTTTAGTTTTTTTATATGGCGTTAGTTCTACGGTTTCAAAGTGTGGTTGAAGGTATGCAATGAGGTCATGTGATAATTCTGGGTGTTCATTAATATACTTTGTAATAAGAGGCAAGAAAATAAGGATAGGTAAAGGATGGGTTGGAAATGCTTTTCGATATGTTAAAATAGTCCAGCCCATAAACCATAATTCAAAGTGCCCTGGATCATAATTAACTTCTTTAAAGTGTTTTTTTAGTTGATATTTATCTTTTGGTAATTGCTTAATTTCAGTTTTTAATTTTTTTGGAATATGATCTGACACTTTAATTTTAATTTGGGTTAGTTTTTCTGGTAGAGTGAAGTTTCTTCTGCTAGAGAATTTCTTTTTAGAAAAAAATCGTTTAAATGAAAAGAAATCAAGGGTTTGGACATTATCTGCTTGTGAATACCAGTTGTAGACTCGTGTAAATATTGGGCTACTAATTAGGTAATCTGTTTCGACTTGAATTGGTGTACCTAATAAGTGAAATTCATCAATAAATATTTGTTGTTCACTATTTTTTGTTTGATGAATTGCTCCAAGTTGTAATCCAAGGTTGCCTCCATGGCTATAACCAATGAGTCTTACTTTAGGGTTAAATCCTTGTGATCGCAGGTTAGTAATGAGCTTGTAGAGTTCGCTATATAAAAAGCTTGCTTCAATATAGCGCAATTTATTACTAACAAGGCCGCTCCATCCGTATGTGTAGTATTCATTAGAAGGGTTATGGCCAGCTATTTGTGAAATTTTTTCAAAAGCTTGTGCAACAACAGGTGCAGCTGCAGTATTGGTTAGTTTGTGAATATTGATTTTATGAAGTCCCATATCTCCCATAGCTTGATTTTTATAGAAAAATGGATCGCGCCTATTAATTTCTGTTGATCTGTAATAAATGGATTCTTCAATTGAATCATTGAGCATTTTTAAGATATTACTAACATTTAAATGAGGTCTTAAAGAAAACGATCCATGAGCAAAGATGGTTACCCACATGTCTTTATTTTCTGCTACGATAATGGGGCTTATTGATAAACAGATTAATAACTTTATTAATAATTTGTATTGTTTCATATTTTTTTACCAGTTTAAATTGTTGTTATACATTCATGCTGTGTATTTATTACTGTTAATACATACTATCTTTTTAATAGTATAAAAAAATATGCACCAAGATATCCAAATAATGAGCAAGTAAGAGGAACAATATCTTTTAGAATAGGATTTTTTATATACAAAATTGTTGCTACAAATCCTATAAGTCCACAGACAATAGAGCTCCATGCAGCTTTTGCAGAAAGATTGCTTATAAAATATGCAATGATCGTAGGAATAAATAAGCAGATAACAGATACTCGATAACTATTAACAAGAATAAAGATAATATCACCAGTTATAAAATATGATGCAATAAGAGCTAAGACGCCTGTACTAAAGCAAATGAGTCGAGAGACACGTAGCTTTTGATGTTCCATAGGAAGTAATGTTTCAAAATCTTGAACAATGTTAGAGCTTATTGCAGATAATAAAGAGTCTGCAGTTGAGGTAATCGCTGCAATAATTCCACAAATTGCAAGAATAAACAGTGACTTGCTTGCCACCTTTGCAATAATAGGGATTAATGGTTCCGCTCCTGCAGGTATAGAAACCTTTTTAATTTTTGCAAGAATACCAAAGAAAAGTGGTACGCAAGAAAAACTAATGAGCATGGCACTTGCAAAAAATGCAGATATGGTAGCAGTTAGTCTTGTTTTTGCAGCAAAGAATCGTTGAGCTAAATCTTGTTCAATTAAAGAAAATAGTGTGGGCATAAAAAGAGTTGGTAGTAAATCTGTTAGCTGAATTTTTTTAGAAAAATAATAATTTTGTATTTTGGTTAGTAGTTTCGGGTCAGACATCTTTTTAGCAGACATAGGCAGAGATTTAAAGCATAAAAATGTAAAAACAGTAATAATTAAAATAACCTGAATAGCATCAATAATAACAACAGATCCAAGACCTCCAAGCATAGTGTAAAAGATTAAAAACAGCCAGAAACAGCCTAAGACATAAGGGTCATCGAGTCCTAAAGATAAAAAGAGCATTTTGGATGCAGTAATTTGGGCAATTAAAATTCCCCACAGAGTGATAATTGAAAGTATTGAAGCAAAGTGTTTAAGGGTTACAGATCCATAATGTGTTTCAAAAATTTCAGCAGTGGTTGCAATATTTAAACTTCTCATTTTAGAGGCAAGGCCACAACCAAGAATAATAAATCCAATACTCATGCCAACAGTGTAAAAAATCCCATAAAAGCCTATTTGATAAGCTTTTTGAGACGTTCCTAAAAGCATGCCACTTCCAAGTTGTGTAGCGACAAGGGTGAGTGTTAATGTAAAAACACCTAAATTTCTATCAGCTAGAAAATAACTTTTGAGAGTTTTGACTTTTTGTGAAGCCCAAATACCAATGCTAAGGTATAGGGTTGCAAGACCAAATAAAATACTAAAAAGAAGGTTTTTATCTATCATATCTATGTTACATAAAAATTATTATAAATACTTGAAGTAACGTAACATAGGTAGCAATTATTGCAAACAAAAAGGTGATCTCTAAGATCACCTTTTATTATAATTAAAGTTTTGACTGTAAATATTGTTCAGCTCTTTCTCTGTGCTCTTTAGTATTTGCAAAAAGCATTTTAGCATGCATGCACTTTTTCATTGTATCTTGATGATAGACAGGTATTTCATAACGAGGTGTAGCACATACTGTTTTTGCTTTTTCAACTTGTGCTGGATTGTCAAACTTAGTTGTTTTTGACTTTTCTGAACGAGCTCCATGTTGTATAGCTTCTAAAGCTTGTTTTACTTGTTCTGAATCATTGACGCAGAGCTTCATAGTTACTAAATCTACTGGATTAACAGATTCATCAACAGACTCCATTTTGTTTTGTGTATGTCTAAATTGATTTTTAAAGTCAAAGTATTCTCTATCAACGTATTCTGCACCATCTTTGCCGTAAGATAATATGCTTAATGGTAGTAATCCAATTATAAGTAGTTTTTTTATATTTTTCATAAAAATCCCCTAATTTTATCTACATTATACTTGTGTACATATAATTAGTTTAACAAATGGACTTTTTTTAGCAAAAGCTCCCTGCTCTTTTATGCATTAGATTTTTCTTCTTTTATACAGCAAATGCAATTTAATAGTCCTGCACATGGTAAGGTTTGACTTACTTTTAGAACTATTTTAGTAAGATCATCAATTTGCTTGATCCATTCTTTTGCAGATTCTTTAGGAATAGTTCTTATGACATATGGCTGATAGGTTTTCATCCAATCTCGATAAGTAATAAAGACTTCACCTTCTTGAGGATCAGGATCTTGATAAAACCATGGATATTGTGGAGAAAGTTCCATCCAAATATTTCCTTGTTTGTCATTATATAACCAAGTATTTGGATCTTCAATTAATGAAGGAGAGTATACTCGATATTTTCCTCCTACCCAATAAGAACTTCCACTATCTGATACTTTATATACTAAATCTTTTCTTTGATCATTTTTTGTATATCGATTCCAATACCAACCTAAACTTTTTGTAATATTTATTGATTCATGCAGTTGAAGTTTATTATCAATACACAGTTGTAATTTTTCAGTTAAACAATCAATGTCTTGAAAGCAGTCCCAAAGCAACTGTAAAGATATGCTTGTTGTTTTTTTGTAAAATACTTTAATATCACTTAACTCACCAGTTTTTTCTAACCCTTCAGTAGTTGTATAAATAGTTATTTTATCTGTTTTATCAAGATATAAATCTAATAGTTTTTTCAATCTTATTCCTCAAGTTTATCTTTTCTTAGACGATTTATTTTTTGCCATATCTTTCAAGATTGTTCCTTTATCATCTTTGATATATACTTTTCTACGAAGTGTGGTTTTTACTTGGTCTTTCAAACCTTTAATTTTACCTTGTTATCTCCATGGAGTATAATAACCATGCCATGTATTAGGGCCAGTAGGTTTAAATACAATAAAATCTCCATTCCATACAGCAACTCGTTGTTTAGTTGGATTGCCATTAGTATCTTCTACTGGTATAGATTCATCAAGCGCTTTTTGTCCAACTTCCCAGCTTGGACCAGGACTTGCAGATCCTTCTTGCTTTGATCCATGCTTAGGTGATGGAAGATAAGCACCATGAGGTCCTGGTCGTGGAGCAGGACAGGCAAGAGCGCCACACTTTTGACCAGGTTGGTGTTGGCTTGGTATCGTATTGCAACCAGCTTTGACTTCTCGAGCACAGAGGTTTACTCCGGAATCGCTTAGATCAATAATATTTTCTTTTGTGTAATTACTTTGTTGTTCGCGAGTATAGCCGCAACCTGTTTGTATAGATTCTGTAATGAGTGTTGGTTTATCAGATTTTGATCCCCATAAATGGATTGAAAGCAACCAGCCGGCAAGACATATGCTAAAATAGACTGATTCTATTGCTACTTTGCCACAACCCCAGGTCACCAGCATGCCAATATTAAATAAAGGACAGTTGTGTACAATGATATCTGTAGTGCTGATACAGAATGCATGATCATTTTGTAGGCGAATTTCATATAATTGTGCCGATTTTTGTCTCGGCTGGACAGATTCAACAAACCAAGCTTGATTTTGTGCTGTTAATATAAGATTTTTTTTTGCTAAATCTTGTGCTTTGCACCAACAATCTTTAAATGGTAAGAAGAACTTTTGCTTGCAAGCAGTAATAATGCGAATTGATTCAATGGTTACATTAGTATGTTCAGTTGCTGAATAAGAAGTAGTGTGAGTTATAGAGGTAATTGATATGTGACCTTCTTGTGATACTCCATAGACAAGATCTCCTTTTTTTAAAGATTGAATTTCTTTATACCCATGTGGTGTTTTTACTAACGTTTCTGCTATAAATCCTGGAAATGTTAGAGAATGAATTAACAGCATGAAGAATAATGTTTTGTGGATTTTCATAGACTATTCTTCCAAATGAATAAAAGTTTATTGAATTAGAGTTTTTCTAGGTCTATTTCATCATAATGTTCAACAATTATATCAGCTTGAGAAAGGGCTTGTTTGTTTTTTCCTGTATTGATTCCAATGCAAAACATACCAGCTGCTTTGGCTGCGGCAATGCCATGAGCTGAGTCTTCAATGACAACACATTCTTGAGGTTGCATATCAATCATGTCAGCAGCATATAAGAAAACGTCAGGTTCTGGTTTAGGTTTTTTATTGACATGGTCTATGCAGTAAATATGTTCATTGAAAAATTTAGAAAGGGGAAAGTGTTTAGTGGTATATTCCAAGGTTGAAAGTGTTGCATTTGTTGCAATAGCGCTTCTCATGCCTTGTTTAGAGATTTTATGGTGAAATTGCTCAAAACCATCAATAAAGCTAACAAGGCTAGCAAAGTTTTTAAAAACAAAATCTTCTTTTTGCTGTATGAGTTCTTCGACTGATTCTAATGTATTATAGGTCATTTTGATAAAGGCACATGTGGTATATAGAGAGGCTCCTTTAAGCTCTGAGAGTATTTTTTTGCACTCTTTGTCTTCTTTGACCTTGCCCTTGACTTTGAGCATGTGTAAGCTTGACTCAGACCAGAGATTTTCTGAGTTGATGATTGTTCCGTCCATATCAAAAATGATTGCTTTAAATTTCATAGATTATCCTTTGTATCTGTACAATTTATCTTGTTCATAGTACTCTGTCTATAAGAGTAATCATAGGTATTGTATCATAAAAATTGTTATCTATATTCATGAAAAAAGTTATAAAATTCTTTGGAGTATTAAGCGCTGTTGCTTTGGTTCGACTATTGCCATTTAATTGGATTGTTGGATCATCTCAAGCATATTTTTCTTGGAGTTCAATAGGAGCTCCTGTTATTGCATCGCAGTGTGGTTTGGGTTGGATTATTTGCTTTTTATTATCAGCAAAATTATGGACAGTTTCTTCTTTAGCGATTTATTTTTTACATAAATTGCCTCTTTTTTGTTCTGCTCAGTTATTTGTACGACCGAATCAATATGTGGCAGTATTCTTACCTTTAGTCTGTATGGGGTTATTTATTATCCATCCGATTGGTCAAGGTGCTTGGTTGTATAGTTTGTATTGGTTAATACCTGTTGGTTTATATATCAAGAGCAGAAACGCTGTATGGGCAAGGGCTCTGATGGCATCCTTTGTGTCTCATGCAGTTGGCTCAATTGTCTGGTTATATTCAGGTAATATTCCTACAAAAGTTTGGCTTGCTCTGATTCCTGTCGTGCTATGTGAGCGTTTGTTGATTGCAGGAGCAATTGTGGTGAGTGATCAGGTGTGTTTTGTTATTAGTAGACAATTTCAACAAATATATCAGGTGTATGTATCTTGTTATAGGGAGAGGTAATGCTTTCTCATCTCGCCTTAATTATGGATGGAAATAGAAGATGGGCAACAAAAAGAAGTATGATACCATCATTAGGGCATAAACAAGGGGCAAAGGTTGCTCAAATGGCTATAGAGTATTGTTTGGAGCACCATATCAAATATCTTTCTTTATATACTTTTTCTCTTGAAAATTTTTCTAGAACTCAGCAGGAGTTATGTTATTTATTTTCTCTTATTAAAGAGGGTAAAAAGCAGGTTAAGCAGTTTATAGAGAAGGGTATTAAAATTCGTTTTGTGGGAGATTTATCTAAAGCTCCAGATGATACAAGAGAGGTTTGCCAGGAAATTGAGCAGGCAACAAAGGATGGACAACAGCTTCAATGTAATTTTTTATTTTGCTATGGAGCGCAACAAGAAATTGTCAATGCGGTAAAGTCTTTAACATC
>Ga0114932_10004807_pt1 | contig 12333 bp, 15 predicted proteins | sample 2SBtaG_2_FD_87286 | JGI IMG/M metagenome (GOLD analysis project Ga0114932, IMG submission 87286) | Deep subsurface microbial communities from Kolumbo volcano to uncover new lineages of life (NeLLi) - 2SBTROV12_ACTIVE470 metaG | ecosystem: Environmental > Aquatic > Marine > Volcanic ...
CAGATCCATTATTTCTTCCCAGCCGTCATTAAGTCTGTCGTAAAATGTCGAGTGGAATTTCGTCTTGGTTTCATTTTCAAAGTTAAGCTTACCTTCAGGCAGCAAGTCCTTTCGTTTTTCATGGAGGTGCTCTAAGTCTCCGGTATCAAAAACGCTAGAAACATAATCCCTGAAGGGGTATACAGTTGTGTCGTAGGAAAATTGTTTATACATAGTTCTTTATTCTCCGAGAAATCATGTGGCCTTCTATACATTGTTTATCCAGATTGGATAGGTCGAACTTCTTTCTGTCTAGATGAGCAAACTTGGTATTTACAAAACCCTCCTGTTTCATAAATCTTTCGGATTTCCATTTCGCCCTGTTTAAGTTGTTCCTGCCTAAAAAGTACCCGTCCTTAACAACGGTTGGAGCAGCCCAAGCCTGTACACCCTGTTTAAGTAGCGGGGTAGTGGGAAAACTCCCTATGTCGTTGTGGCAAAAAGCTATTGGTATTTTATCAGCTTCGCCTAGCATGTTGCAATCTTTAACTATGACTCTCGGATGATTTGTTGGGTTATGTATATCATATCCGATGCACCTCTCTTCACCAAAGAAATCGCACAGCAACTGGAAAGACACACATTTATTTGTTCCCAACACAACTATGAATCCTTCGTCTGGTATCTGTAGTTTAAAAATTATATCCTTATATATGTGGTTAACGTAATAGTCGGGACCATAATTGTCAACATCATTATGCTCTTCCGGGTTCTCAAACCAGTAATCTTTTGAGTAATAACTATCTTCCATTTCCATTTAATATCTCCACTATTTTTTGTGATGATCTGCCGTCTCCGTATGGACAGGGCAAGTCTACCTTATGGTCCTGATTAACGTTGTCAAAAATACGCTTTAGCATAGACGGGAGCTTACAAAGAAAGCTGTGAGTACCCAAGGATTCTATTCTTTCGGTTGTCTTTCTGCAAACTACCACCTTCTTGTTTAGGAAAGATGCTTCTTCTTGTATTCCACCGCTATCAGAAATAACCAGCCTACATTTAGATAAAATATCTATCAACTTGTCGTAATCAAGAGGTTCTATAACCCTAACATGCTTTAGAAGTTTAGCGTGTTTCTTCACGTTGGGGTTAGGGTGAATTGGAAGTATGAAGTCCAGATATGGATGGCATTTAGCTAGCTTGGATATTTGCTCGAACCAGTTTTGAATAGTTTTGTGGTTCTCCCTCCTATGCAGTGTTACCAGAACCTTGTTTCGATATTCTGGAACCACTCCCACCAAGTTGTCCAACACTGTATTTCCGACGACAAACTTCTTACCCCCACACCCTTCGATGTTCAGATTTTTTTTGTTTCGTTCTGTAGGACAAAAATGTATGTCCGTCATTCTTGAAATACACTGACGATTAAATTCTTCTGGGTATGGGTTGTTTAAATCGTTGGTTCTTAATCCAGCCTCAAGATGTATGATCTTTATTTTTCTATGAAATGCCGCTAGCGCCAAAGAAAATGCAGAGGTTGTATCTCCTTGAACCAGAACGTGAGTCACCCCGGACAGCATTTTTTCATCTAAGCTTAGAGTAGATTTAACTATGTTGTCGAGCCTGTTTGGACCGTCTTCGTTGATAGACAAATTAAAATTAGATCTTGGCGCTATATCTAGATGTTGACCTGTAAATAATACTTTAAAAGGAATAACCCCAGTCATCTCTTTAATGAGTGGTTTTATCTTTATCCATTCTGGCCTAGTGCCGTATGAAATTAATATCATAACAATGAACCCCACATATGAACATTATTCAGGAGGCTCTTAGGTAGAATGTGATTGTCGTTTTCATCGTCAATGTTGAGAACTCTTATATCAAAAGACTCACTCTCAGAAAATGGATATTCCATGTTTTTAACGGCGTTTTCCAGAAGCTCTTTGTCCTTGCAGAATCTATACTCTGGGTGGCTATAAACGTCTAGCTTGTCGAGCATAGCATCAACCGGCATACACCAAGAAAAATGACATCCGGCCTTTTCTGGATACACACCTCCGTCATACCTCCAAGCGTATGGGAACCTGTCTTTAAATACGCCATATTTAGAAGCAATCGGGGCAACAAAATCTTTGTTCTCCCATAGGTAGTTTACCTTGTAGAAAAACTGGTGTAGGTTAAGAGACGTGAGCGGGATTGAGTTTTCAATGAAGTATATTATTTCTGGATACATATGCGAATAAATTATCTCATCTGCGTCTACAGAAAATATGATGTCTTGATCTTTTAGGTCTACCATCTTAGTAAAATAGCCCCTCATCAGGGGTTCGTTCACCGTACAAATTATCTCGTGTTCATCTGACACAACCGTGTCATTCTTAATATCACATTTTAGGTATAGAAGTTTATCATTCTTATCGTCTGGAATATTCTTGAGACAGTCTTCGAATATGTATTCTTTTTCTCTCCCGGTGTGATATACATTGTATTCGCATACGATGAACTTGTCGATAAAATCGTAAGATTCACACAGATTTAGATATATATAATCTATCTCATGCGGAGCGTAGAAATATGTCTTGAGGTAAATCATACCAAGGTCCATAGTTTGTAGTCTTCATTTCCACCATCGTGCAAGTCTTTCCAAAACAAATCGTCTGCCGAAGCCCTGTTTTCCACCCAGTTCTTTTCGTGAATAATCTTCTTGTGCTTTCCTATAAACCCAGCCGATATAGCAAATGTAGAAGTTGAGGAGATAATACAGTTACAACTGCACATCTTGTGAAAGTCGTCTATATAAGAATTACCATAATCCGCTTGGTTCATGGTGTGATCGGGAGTTCCTAATTCTACGTTCAGGTTGTCAGCCTTCATTTTATTCAAAAGTTCGTTATAGCAACTAAGAGTTGGATCAGTTTTGTCTACAAAGATGATATACTTTTTTTCTTCGTTGATGTTATTTTCTACATGCTCAACGGCTCGCCAATAATACTCCAGCGGAAGTCTTTGCCAGTCATCATCACTCGACGACCAAGCCCTTATGTGGACGCCAACATTAAAAACGTCTTCATCGAGATCGCAAATAGGTCGCGGGCTTAATGAAAATATAGATCTGGTGGAAACATTATGAAGCCTAAAGAACCCCTCCCCAAGGGTTCTTGGGAAAAGTACTGTTGGCGGTCTTGTGATCCGCTGAATATCTTCAAAATATTCGGCTCCCTCAAACCCCTGACAGTAGTAGTCGGCTCCAAAGCCAGAACAATACTGAACCATGCTGTTGTGAGCTAGAATTCTGTTTCCTAAGCCCGCAAAATATTCGGTAAACAAAACGTGGTTCGAATTGTCTACTGTATGTTTAACAAATTCCATCCTTTATTCCTCCAGAACTCTATTGTTTCATCTCTTACCTTTTCGTGCCCCGGCTGCTTGTGGGAAGCGAACCTGTCTGCCCCAAAATGTTTTTGACTATCGGATAAAAATTCTTGGTCTGACTGTGACGAAATAAAGGATCTTATTCCTTGTTCAACTTTACATGACGCACAAAAATGTATGTCTTCAGCATTGTCTAAAGTATACGGTTCTGTCTTCCACATATTATATATCCATTCCCTCTTAAAGAACCAACAATGTCCCACAAAATCAACTTCTATATCCTTTTCGGTAGAATTTCCAAGTGATGGATAGTAAGCGTCTCTGCACGCCACGACTCCATCCTCATCGACCATTATTCTTCCGTTTCCTCCGACTATGCAGTCATGCTCTTTCGATAGCCTCATGCATCCTTCTAGCCATCTAGGTGCGGGTATGGTGTCATCATCAAATATAGCTACATAATCAGAGTCCAGCAGCAATGGAATAGTGAATCTCCCATGAAATTTAAAATTGATATCTTTAGAGTGTATGTGTTTAAAATTAAAGTGCGACTTTAGCTCATCTAAATTTAGGTGTCCATCGTTTTGATATACTATGATTTCCTTGATAGGATAACTCTGTTGTTTCAATGCGTCAAGTTGTATGCTTAGGTAATTTCTTTTCCAAGTAGTAAGTATTACCGACAATGATTCTTCCATATCTACTCTCCAAATCTATATCCATGTTTTTCTATAATGTATTCATCTTTCTCTGATATTAAATCTACTAGCTCATCGTCATAGTAAGCTGTGTAGTGCTCGTGTTTTGTTGCGTTTCGAGCTTGTGGAAAATGATCCTTTGCAACCAGATCAAAATCTCTAATTGAAACATCTGGCACGATGCTGTTCAGACTTAAAACATGCTCAACTTCATTGATGAGGTTCTCTTGTTTGCCAACGTAGTCCATAAGGACATTATTTTCATCATCACAAAACATTTCTTTGTATAAGTTACTAAACCAAAATCTATCTTCTCCAAGTTCTGTTCCATATTTTATATGATCTTTTAGCGTTGGGAACTCTTGTTCAAATCCTTTCCCATGAAGTCCTGCGTCGAGAAGATTGGACAATCCTCTTTCTGGTACATTCTTTTTTATGTAATAAAAATATCTAGATACATAAAAATCCCAAGGGCTTCTGACTAATCCAAACTTAAAATAATTCTCGGGATTAGTGACAGAGGTTACTGGGCAATGCGCGTTTCCTTCATTTAAATAGTATATCATTGCCCCAGTATACCGGCAGTACTCATTAATCAAAGTGCCGCCTGTTTTGGGCAGATGTATAAACAAGACATTCTTATGCTTTAGTTCCGTATTTTCTTCACCCATACCTGATAGTCCTTGAGTAAAATTTCGATCTTGTTTTTAAAAATGTCTAGGAAGCAATCAATCGCTTTTTTTGGAAGACTGCTAAACACGAACTTTTTTAGTTCTTCACTATTTACCTTGCTTACTGATCCGTCCCATAGGTAGTCATCAAAGGCTATTATTCCACCCAGTTTTAAGGCTCTGAAGGAAAGAATCGCGTCCTCTAGAACTGCTGCTTCGGAATGGTCTCCGTCTATATAAATAAAGTCGAAGTAGTTCTCTGGAGTCTTTCTGATGTGGCTTTCTGCAAGACCCTTTATTATCTCCACCCGATCTTGCCTGTTCGTTCTGTTTATGTTTCTGATAAAGATAGGGAGAGTTTTTTCCGCCCAGCTACACCAAGGGTCGATACACCAAAGCTTGGATTTATCATGAGTCATTATATTCTCTAGCATCCATACGGCGGATCTTCCCTCAAAGCACCCAACCTCTAAAAATCTACACTCCTTGTCTTTATACTTGCCTAGGAACTTTTCAAAGCTAGGCATGGCGTAAAAGGAAAACCAGTCTTCAGAAAATTCATACCTCTTAATTGGGCCGTTGTGTATCACTCGTGACGAACCTGTCATCTGTATTTTCTTAGTTGGTTATGAAACTTTAGCTTGAGTGGTCCTAGATTATTAGATATGACTTCCGGGTGGGTTCCTTCGAAGGGTTTAGTCCTGCACTCCCCCCTGTAACGAGGCTTGAACTCGTGTACCCCGTTATAGTAATCCTCTATCTGATTTTTATCTTTATTATTTCCCATCACCCAAGGGTAATAAACCTCATCAAAGTAATTGTCTATACAGTTGTCAAGACTTATTGCTTCTTTGTAGTATTTAACTTTGTTGTAGACTTGATCTGGAAAAACATAGGAATAGTGATACATTCTAACATCGTGTTTTTCATTGAGCGTATTATAATCAAGATGATTTTCAGGCGGAAGGTCTTGATGTTGGTGAGCCATTGTGGGTGGTCGATGAGTCGCCCAGAATGACCCCGGAAATACCTTTGCTACTCTTATAAATTCTGCCCCCTCCTCGAAACCACCGAGAACGTGATTAAACCCCCCGTAGAACGTGCAGCTTTTAAAACCAACGGATGTGTAGTTTTCCTTGGCTAGAAGTTTTATGACGGTAGATATGTCTTCCGGTTTGAAGATTTCGTCACAGTCAAGATTCCACACATAATCGATATCGTCTCTCATGTATCTCATGTAGGAGTTGCACTGTTCGTCCTTCTCGGAATACTGGCCTTGTACAACTGTTATTTTGTTGTCGGGGTCAGGAAAATTTTCCAACGTCGCTATTGTTCCATCAGTTGACTCCATAACCCCTTGGGATTGCCAGTAAGACACTGGACCCTCTGCGATAAGAATCTGCGTTGCGAAGGGGTAGACAGACTGTAGCGCCTCTTTTAGGACGTAATTTCCGTTAAGGACTATCATTCCAAAAGCTATCTTCATAATCCGTAATTCCTTTTGGTTATCTTAATATTCTCAAAATAATCATCATATATCTCCTTTATTCCGGGTTCGTCTATTTTACAAATGTTAGACCATTCTCCGCTTCTGTCTACCGTATAGGTGTCGTTGTCAAAATCTGGTGTGAAATGAGAAAAATGATTGAACACTAGGTCTTGAACAACCTCATCGGAATCTGTCAGAACCAGTCTCTCTTCATCTCTCCAGCAAATTTGCCCGCGTTCAAAAAACTTGTCCTTTTCTTGAAATTTATGAAAGTTCCAAGGAGCGCCGTTTCCAACATCTCTACAAAGTACTTTGATGTTATTTTTACCAAACAGGTCTTCAAAACACTCTAGATATTTTTGATCTCCACAAGTACCAAAGTCTTCGAACCAAGGGTTATTTTTGTCTGCAACAACATCGCTCCACCACTTCAGGCACTTATATCCAATCTCATCATTTTTAAAGTAAATGACTCCTACATTATAGTATCCTACATCTTTAGCCCACTTATTTAGTTTCATATGTTTGTGAGTAATAATTCCTATGCTATGATTTTCCACACTGTCGAATAGCATCTGTGGGTCTCTGTAGAATATTATATCTGAATCGATATAGAGACAGTGTGATGGCTGTTTAGTCCTCATTATAAAGAATGTAAAAAATGAAGCTAGCGCCCAATGGAAAGGAGACTGTCCATCTGACGTGTCTATTGGTCTAGATTCATTATTGTTCTTTAGAATGTCAAACATAGAGTCATTTTCTATGTCGTCAATAGAGTACACTTCGATACTAGAATTGTTCAGTTCTTCCAGCTTGTTATAAGTAAAATCATCTAATGCAAGATAGTACAGTTTAAAATCTGAACCTATATTTTTTTTGATGGACTCATAAAGAGTTAGCCCATACACCAAATAGTTTCTATCGGATAGAGTGATAAAGTGTTTAGTCATTTAGAAACCTTTGAATAAAAAGCGTCACCCCAAATCCCACCCTGCCAGTTAGTTTCGAGTCTTTGGAAGTTGAAAGACCCGAGAAATTCATCAAGCTCATCCACTATGACACACCCCTCATAGACTTCCTCCCTATTCACCTCAGAGAGAATGTGATCTACGGTCTCTAGTGTCCCCTTGCTCCCCTTAAGAGCCTCTAATTCGTACCCCTGAATGTCGATATTGATGAAGTTGTAGTCTTCTTTATTTAGGTCACTTCTTTCGGACCAAAAGTCATCCAACTTGATCATATCCACTTCTCGTTTTTCCTCGAATGTTATATGTGGATGATGGGTTAGATGTAGTTTTGGATTAAGTATAGAACTGGAGGCTCCAGAGCCGTTTTGAAACCCACCCGGACTCTTGGAAATGTTTATCTCAATCTTCTTATTCTCATTCCCCAAAGCCTTTCTTACTAATGTTGGTCTGTGGCCAACGTTACTTTTTAGAACGTTAAAATGTTCTTGGATGGGTTCAAAAAATATGATGTCTCTTACATCGTTTTGTAGGTAGAGATTATATTCCTCTCCTATGTATCCACCAATGTGAATGACTCCCTTGAGCTTAACAGAGTGCTTGATCATCAGGCGGTTAAAGTTAAATATCATCTAATGGATACCTTCTATTGGCTTTTTTTCGTAATGCGAAAAATACTCTTTGTACACATAGTCTTCTATAGTGTTGTATTTTTTACAGAGATAATGATTGCTCTGTCCATAAGGAATAAGTTCTTTGTACAATTCCTCGGACAATCTGTTGACTATTCTTGTTATGTTTGAGTGCTCGTCTGCTTCAATGATACCCCTTGTATCAAAAAAGCTATCTATATTAGTACAACCAATGTATATAGGAATAGTTCCGACAGCAAAACAGTTTAAAAGTTTCTCGGTAAAATAGTTTTTCGTTCTAGTATTCTCTACGACTATTGAGAACATATAGTCATCCAGAGTTTTGTGTACTGGTATCCATTTATCGTTTTTAACTGCGCCAAAAACATCAACTCTATCGTCCCTCATAAATAATTGCGCAAGAGAGTATCTATATTGATGTAGGGGACACATGATTTTATCTGATGTCAATATTGAGACAAGCTTATTCTTAGATTTTATTTCAACATCACCGCCCCCGTGACTTCCACCTATCCATAGTCCCGCACATGGAGCGTATTTAAAAATCTCTGGATTGTAGTTTATTAAGTCTTGATCGAATGTAAATATCTTGTTGAAATTTTCAGCTACTGTATGTACGTTTGCGTATATTTGAGGTATTATTGCCTTTGATTCCCACAGAATTCCATAAGAAAGATGCTTTGGAGTTCTACATTGAAATATATTTTCGTGGGTATAAAATGTTGGGAGGGAGGCGTCATTGCAGGAGCGATCCCACTCTACAAAATTTGACATTTTACCGGCTACCGTAAAATTGTCATGAGCAAAAGAGGTATCAATAAGATTAAACTTCATTGTTTATGCCTCCAGACTCCTGAATTCCAGCCCAAAGATTCATGCATTCCTGTGATATGGCCGGAAGCTCTACGAGAGAAAAAATGTATGCCATTCTGTGAAAGGACGTATGGTTGTTCACTATGTTGTTCATTAGAGAGTCTAGATCTGTAGTCTTGGTTTTGGTTTCTGAATTAATAATTCCTACAAGCTCATTAAAATTAGAAAACTGTTTGACTTCGGTTCCGAACACCTTTTTTGCCGCCTTATTAGTGCTTATGCACGGGTTTCCCCCGCTAACAACAATATCAAAAAACTCTCTGGGAATACACGAGTCAGAACTGGCAAATACGGGACAGACTTTTGAAGATCTATAGATATCTTTGGCCATTGTGGGAGAAATCATCCCAAGGTTTTGACACGTTGGAATATGTTCATCATTAAACAGCTTCACGTTATATTTTCCAACGGGATAACATAACTTACAAAGATAACTTCTGGCCTCACTGTTGTCCCCCAAGCTCCCTACGTGACAGACATCGCTACTAAGCCCTTCTTTGTAGCTTGAGTTAGAAAAAGAAAGTATATCCGCAAAGGACAAAACTGATTCTACTCTCAGCCCCTCTTTTAAATAGGGACTATATATTTCTTTGATGAAATCTATGTGATCATTTGAGTAAATTAACGACGGTTGTATATTTTTCAGTAGATCCAGTTTGTTATCTAGTGGTTTTTCTGTTTTAATAATAACCTTTAGTTCTGGAATTTCATTTATACATTTAGAAATGGCCTCAGTAATATCGGAGTCTTTGCATATAAAGACACTGGGGCAAAACTCGTCGAAGGCGTCAAATGCGGGCTTGGATTCTATATTCCATACACTTCCGTCTAGTTGTAGTCCAGATAGAACCTTGGCCCAAGAAAAGAACTCTGGACTACTCTGTAGGTTTCCCGTTAATCCGATTAAAATCGACATCCCTAGCCTTTCAATTTGTGGTATTCTTTTATTGAGTCTAGTTTAAACAGATGAAAGTTTTCAGGTTCCATCCATCTTATTTTTCCGTCATTTTCCACAATGTAATTTAGCATCTCAAAAAGATACATTCTGGATCTGTCTTTACCGCAAAAATTTTTGGCAAGCTGTAGCTCTTTCCCTGTTAAAAACACTACCTTGCACCACTTTATATCCAATCCATATGCAAAATTTATGACAAAGTTTTTATCTATCGTAACACCAACTTCCATTGGGTCCATTTTATTTTTTGAGTCAATAAGAACAGATGATCCTAGTCTTGTTATATTAAAAATTGCATCCTCATTAAATATTAAGTCTCCATCAAGAACTAATATTCTGTCAGTGAGACAATTATTTAAACAGAGCCGAAATCCTTCTACTGAATTTGTCTCTTCATGCAGTTGATTTTCTACTATCCTGATTTCGCTAGGGCGACGTTTAGATACTTTGTCGGATTGAAATCCTGTTAGTAGTATTATTTCATGATTATGAAAGATCTTTTTTATTACGTTTACTTGATCCAGTAGAATATTACTTCCTGACCTTGTGGGTATCAAGCACTTGGGGCCATAGGACTTCATCCTGTATCCCATCTCGTCAGCAAGTATAACGACGGAGATATCTTTCAGGTGCTCTACATCTTCCTGTTTAGATGGAGCTACGAATCTAGAGTTATGTTTGAACTGCATGCCTATCATTCATTTTGGAAAACATTTTTCTTAAAGCCTCCATCATGATGTCAGATTTTTGTTGCGCTATTATACTAGAGTTTTTACCAGTAACTCGATATAGGCTCATGGGTTCCGGTATGTGAATTATCATAAAGCTTTCGCTTATTCTAACCCACATATCATAATCCTCACACGAACCAATAAAAGGCTCGTCGGCTGGTCCGTGGAGTTCCGGGTCAAAATAATTATCCCCCTCCTTGACTCGATCCAATGCCTTCTTGCTGATAAATGAGGCGCTAAAAACTATACATTCTTGATGAAGTCTTCCTGCTTCGTAAGGCTCCTTGAATTCTGTGACTAGAGTGTTGGTCTCTGCGTTTTCTGTATCATAGTCAGAACAAATAACCCCTATTCGTTCCGGGTCTTCAAGAAACTTTCTTACACAAGTAGAAATCTTGTTGGGATACATTTCGTCATCAGAATCAAGTAGGCAATACGCATCGGTAGTATCCCAAGCGTAGTCTATACCAACATTTCTAGCCACACTTGGTCCAGAATTTTTTAGAAGCTTAAGTGCTATTATCAATTTTCCATCTTTTATACACTTTTTTACGTCTATCTTTTTATCATGATCTGGATGCGTGTAGACAACGCTTTCGTGTGGCGTGCCTTTAAAATACTCAGAATATATCGTGTTCCACGACCCGTCTGTAGATCCATCGTCAACAATACATATTTGAGTTCTGGGATAGTCTTGAGCTAGAGCGCTGTTAACGCATCCTACAAGATAATCCCCACCGTTGTAGTTCGGTATTAGTATCGTTACTGCCGGAATATTTTGTTCTGGTTCGTTCATATTTCAGACCATTTGTATATGAAGTCTTTTTCGTTCTTATAATCCGCAAACTCTCTGATAACTTTATTTATGGGGATGCCGGTTTTGCTTCCTAAAAATAGCTTGTGTAGCCCAGATTGAGCCGTGAACCTATTGATTGAGCCGTCATCAGGCTCGACCACAGAGAGTACTCTTAATTCTTTGTTCATAACGTTATTAAGTTTTTCTATATAATCCACCTCTATCTCTTCGCCAGCTAGCAAGACAGAGTAGTATGTAGAGTAGACTCTTTTAAATGCTTCGTCTAGGACAGAAAAATAATCACTGTCGTCCAACAGGTAGTCCATTAATACAAAACCTATACCGGTGCCCTCCAGCCCATCCTCTATCTGTTCCGCTAAAATCCTCCTGCTAAACGAGTCTTTTTCTCCTTGCGTTTCATAGTCCTTTGCAATTTGCTCCTTCGCAGACTCTACATTGCCAGAAAGATCGGCTGTATTTTTTTGTCCGATAAAGATTAGATTTACAGGTCTTATTGTTTGACCCACAATAGACTTTATAGTATTACTAGTTTTTAAATATACTGTAGACGGATTTATATCGAAGGGTATGATAATAACAAAGTCTAACTGGATTTCAATTTCTTTTTCTACGGCGCTTTTAATATCTCGGTCTTTCTTGAGATTTTCTTTCCAGTTTCTATTTCTGTAGGCATTACAAAATCTGTGTATAACACAAAACTCCCAGTCTTCTTCGTCGTATGCGTCGTCAACAGTAACCAAATTTTTTCTGAATTGCTGAAGCCTGTTTAGAGAACACGACATCTGAGTCTTCCCTATGTATTCAGCAAAAACACACTCTTTGCAGGAGGTTTTTACTGCAAGGTCTTGCTGTTCTGATTGTTTGTTTTCAGGTTCCTTTACAATCTTTGAGCCTCAATATACATAGTAAAAGCGTTAGACCTCTTTTTAAGAATGGTTAATCCAAGCGACTTTAGAATTGAGATAACTTCCTCTACTGTAACTTGGTTGCACTTGAAATCCCAATTTTCTTTTTGACCGCCAAACAGCAACTCTCTAGCTGCGTCTGTTGGGATTGACATCATGGTTATGGCCTTTGAAACCTCATAAAAGTCTGTAGCGGTTATACAAACAATTCCCTTTCTTCTCAGC
>Ga0114932_10004808_pt1 | contig 12333 bp, 12 predicted proteins | sample 2SBtaG_2_FD_87286 | JGI IMG/M metagenome (GOLD analysis project Ga0114932, IMG submission 87286) | Deep subsurface microbial communities from Kolumbo volcano to uncover new lineages of life (NeLLi) - 2SBTROV12_ACTIVE470 metaG | ecosystem: Environmental > Aquatic > Marine > Volcanic ...
AACGTTTGACGATACCCCGCATCGCCTGCACGTTCCTTCCTACCCAGCGGGCTGTACGGACGATCTCTATGGGTCATTATTAATGCAATTTGGTATAAGCGAGGTCTTGCTCAGGGTGATTGTCACCGCAAGGCAATTTGGACGAAAACGGGGACAGGCAGGTTAAACCCGGGACAGTTAAACCGGGAACATCGCCATCCCGGAGAACCGTCGCCGTCTTTGTCCTCAATTGCCGAACCATATTTGGAAATTCCAATGAAGCGATAGCAAACTTCGTGTACAATTGTTGAAGGCTGGAGGGAAAACCGGGAAACACCGGTGATCGGCCGTAAAAGCCAATACTCAAACCAGCCGAAAAATCGCTGCTCCACGTATCAAAAGGAGCACACAGGGAGAAAGCCATGAAATTGTACATGTTTCCGGCATCGACCACGTGTCGGCCGATTATACTGTTCTGCGCGGATCACCAGTTGGAGCTTGAAAATGTCTTCGTCGACCTGATGGCGGGCGAACACATGCAAGAGGACTTTTTGAAGGTCAATCCCATGCAACGGGTGCCGGTGCTTGAAGACGATGGTCTTACGCTGACCGAGAGTTCGGCCATTCTCAAGTACCTGGCCGAAAAGACGGGTTCCCCGACATATCCGGCGGACGATTCGCGAAAACGCGCCCAGATCAACGAGCGCATGGACTGGTTCAATACCGGCTTCTACATGGATTACGGTTACAACCTCGTTTATCCGCAGACCCTGGATTACCTCAAGCGGGACTCCGAGGTCGTGCAGTCGGCCCTGTTGGACTGGGGATGCACGAACAGTGCGCGCTGGCTTCAGTTGCTCAACGATCATTGGATCGGTCCGGAGAACAATTACGTCTGCGGTGACGAAATCACCCTCGCCGACTATCTTGGCGCCGGTTTCGTCTCCATGGGAGACTTGATTGGCCAGAAGCTCGACCAGTATCCGAACGTCACCCGTTGGATGCAGACCATGAAATCTCGACCCAACTGGGCCCCCGTGCACGAGGCATTCGACGGGTGGGCCGGTGCTATACAGGATCAACCCTATGTGAGGGTGTCATGATCAGGAAACTTCATCACAGCGCCTATCGATGCCGGGATTCGGAGGAAACCCGTGCGTTTTACGAGGACTTCCTGGGCCTCCCCCTGGTCAACGCCATTTCGTTGAACGAAACCAAGACCGGCAACGCTACGCGGTTCCTGCACACGTTCTTTGCCCTGGACGATGGGTCATGCCTGGCGTTTTTCGAAGTTCCTGACAGGCCGTTCGAGTTCAAGGAGCAAAGTGACTTCGATCTCCATATCGCGCTCGAGGTGAGCGCGGACGACATGCATGCCATGTTCGAAAAGGGAAAGGAATTAGGGATCGAGACCCGAGGCATTTCCGACCACGAGTTTATTGATTCGGTCTATTTCCGTGACCCCAACGGCTATGTCGTTGAACTATGCGCGCCACGTGTCAATCATGACGAGGCCATGGACCCCAACCAAAACGGCGCGCGCACCCAGTTGCAGGAATGGCAAGCGAGCGTGCACGGGTAACGCTCTTCACTCCCCTGGCCGTCATTCGATCGCACGCGCTCTCTGGCGCTGCGGAAATGGTCTTTTGCGGGTCCAACTCGGTAGTCAGAGCGAACCGGTTTTTTAGGACCGGATCACCCCGAAACCGCGACATAAAAATCCCAGCCGCGAATCATCTTAAGCTTGTTATTTTGGCGGCAGGTTTTGAATTGCGAATTCCCGCCATATCATCCTCCGTCCGAATGATTCCGCCCGCCATCATGGCTTGAGGCAAAGGCACCTTCCACGAAAAGAGAATTGCCCACCACCGCATGCATCATAACGACAGCTATTCTCCGCCCTATCTGGGAATTTTTCTTGACTTTCTAGCTTTAATTCTGTATTGTTTCCTATATCGATATTTTTAACCCTTGCAATAGGTGATATGGATTGTCTGGGCACTTCAATAGGCATCGCGCGACAGATACAGTGGCATGCCGCCGATTTGATCTCCAGAGCGGGTTGCGCTTTGCCATCCGCGTGGGGAGCGAGGTGTGGCCGGCATGGCATTCTCCCTTGGTCCCGCCGAGGACACCGCATCGAAGATGCGCCGCCTTCCCTCCGGAGTCGGAAGCGGCGCCAAGGGACACGTCGGTCTGGCCGACATGCCTCGGGTTTACGCGGCGCCACTGGCGCGACGACGCTCGTCATCCATCCACAGACCTCACGTGGGTGTTTGCCGTCAACCTTCGTCAAGAATGCGTACTTTTGCGGACTTTTGCGACCATAGTCACAAAAATCATCACAAAAACAGAGAGGGTTAAGCCATTAAAATCATTGGAAAACCTCTCGAGGATTCGACGTAAATGCGTACCTTTGCCTACCTTTGCGTACTTTGGCGTACTTCTCGTATGGGACATCTTGTGGGTGGTGGCGGGCGACCGCCTAAATCTTGATTTGCCCGCGTCCCGCGTTCCCTATGGCCGTCGACGTGCCGCGCCAGGGCGCGGCGCGAACGCCGGCGCGCCAACCTGCCATATGACGTGTGTCGAAATTCCCGGTCTCGGAAATTCCGGCCTTGAAATTGCCGGCCTTGAAAATTCCGGTCTTGAAATTCCGGAACGGGCGGCGCAGTTATGAGATGTCCGGCGAAGCTCGCCGCCGCCCCACCGTATTCGTAAACTCATTCTCCGAACCGAGGGATGGACCCCAGCCATGCGCAACTACCTTCATATTGACCTGAACAATCACGCCGTCGAAACCGAAGTCATGGAAGGCGAGGCGCTCGCCAGGGCCGGCCGCTTTCACATCGTCAAAACGTTGCTCGACCGTGACCTGGCAACCGTCGATCCCCTGTCTCCGGAAAACCCGTTGATCTTCTCCGCCGGCCCTTTCGCCGGCACGAACTTCTCCAATGCCAACCGGATCAGCGTCGGCTGCAAAAGCCCGCTGACCGGTGGTATCAAGGAATCGAATGCCGGCGGCACCTTTGCCTTTGCCCTGGGCCAGTTGGAGATTGCCGGCTTGACGTTGAACGGCGCATCGGACGACTGGGTGGTCATCCGCATCCCGAAGGAAGGCGACGTCACATTTGAGCCCGCGGCGCCCTACATGGGCATGGGGTTGTTTCAGTCCGCCGGCCTGCTGCACGAAAAATACGGCGACAAGGTCTCCATCGGCATCTGCGGTCCGGTCGCCGAATACGGCGGCCTGATCGCCGGCATCGCCTTTTCGGACCAGGAAAACCGGCCGGTGCGTCTGTCGGCGCGCGGCGGCGTCGGCGCCGTGATGGCGTCGAAGAAGGTCAAGGCGATCATCGTCGACAAACACAAAATGCCAAGCTTCCATGACCGCAAGAAGCTCATGGGATCGATCCGCGAATACGGCGCGAAATTGGCCGATGACCTGGCGATCGCCAGCCTGGGCCGCAATGGCACGGCACAGGTCGCCGATCTGATCAACCATATGGGTGGCCTGCCGGTGAATAATTTCAGCGGCGGCCAACTGGTCGACCCGAGCCAGGAAACGTTGAAGATGGGCGGCGATTTCATCCGCGAACAGAACATCGAACGCGGCGGCGACCCGACCCATGCCTGCATGCCCGGCTGCATGATCAAATGCTCCAACGTTTATGCGGATGCGGAGGGCAACGAAGTGGTCTCGCCGCTGGAATACGAGACCATTGGCCTTTTGGGCACCAACTGTGGCTTGTCGGACCCCGACGAGGTCGCGGCCTTGAATTGGATCGCCAATGATCTCGGTGTTGATACCATCGAGACCGGCGCGACGATCGCCCTGTTGATGGAAGCGGGCGAAGGCGCCTACGGGGACCTGGCGTTCATGGAGGCCGCGTTGGCGGACATTCGGACCGGCACGGACCGCGGCCAACTGCTGGCGCAGGGCACGGCGCGGGTCGGCGACCATTACAACCTCACGCGTGTTCCGGTGATCAAGAAGCAAGCCATCAGCGCCTATGACCCGAGGGTGATCGAGGTCACCGGGATATCCATGATGCTGACGGCGCAAGGTGCCGACCACACGGCGGGAAATCTTTTCAACATTGAAACGAAAGACAAGACGACCCAGGAACTGACCGATGCCAGCATGGAGGTCCAAGCGCTGTGTGGAGCCGCCGATTCGCTGGGCTTGTGCGTGTTCGGCCGCTCGGTGACGAACATCAACCTGGAGCTCATCACGGCGGCCCTCAATGACGCCCTGGGCACCGAATTTGAGCCGGCGTTCTTCGTCGAGCTGGGCCGTCAGACCCTGGAATTGGAGACGCGGTTCAATGAGGCCGCCGGGTTCACGGAAGACGACGACGAGCTTCCCGACTTCTTTTATGGAGAAGCCCTGCCGCCGCTGGACAAAACCGCGCGCCACCACAGCGCCGAGATCAATCAATACCGACGGGAATGGATGGCCCAACAGGCCGGCTGATTACTCGTCCAAGTCCTTGTAGGGGAAGTCGGCCTCGTCAAAGTCGCCGGAGAACCGGTAGGTTTTGCGGTCCTCTTCGGCGACCTTGCCGTCGTCATACTTTTCCAACACCGCGGCCATGGTCTGGGTGATAAACTCATTGGTGACACCGCGAAGCCGTTCGGCGTCGCCGCGGTTTTCAACAAAGCTTCGATCGAAAATGACTTTGTTCAGGCGGCGCCGGTTTTTGGTGACAAAGACCACAAGGGCGTCGGCCAGATCCGGGACCTCAAGATAGGTTGGCAAATAGGGGATGGTCTCCTTGAGGGAAAGATAGATCAGGTTCGGCAAGGCATCGACCCGCGGGTCTTCCTCAAGGCACTGCATCAGGCGTTGAAAATATTCGGCCCGCTCCCCCTCCAGGGTTTCGAGAATGGGCTGGACGATTCGTTTGTGAACCATGGGGCGCGCCGCACGATCAGTGGGCCATCAGTAACGGGACGCTCGCTTGTTCCAAAACGTAACGGGTGACGCCACCCAAGATCATTTGGCGCATGCGGCTATGTGTGTAGGCCCCCATGACCAGCAGGTCGGCGTCTTCGGCCTTCAAATTCTCCATCAGCTTCGGCCCAACGGTGGAACTGGGCCCCGATATGGTCTGGGTTTTGGCGGTGATTCCGTGCCATTGCAGATATGAGGCCAGCTCCGGCGCGCGTTCTCCGGACGTACGCCCACTATCGACAGTGAAGGCCGTGACGGCTTCCGCCGACTTCAGCAACGGCAGGGCCGAAGCCACCGCCCGGGCGGACTGGGCGCTGCCATTCCACGAGATGACGATCTTTCGGCCCGGATCCGCCACCTCATCCGGCGGCACGACAAGTACCGGCCGGCCGGTCTCGAAGATGGCCGCGTTCAGGGTAAGGTTGGTCGAGACGTCGGAATCTTCCGTCGGCCGCGCCGCAACGATAAGATCGGCCAATCGGCCATGCGTGGCGACGCCATCATCCTCGCGGCCGACCTCTTCGACCCATCGGGCGGAAAATCCGCTGCCAGAGGGCGCGTCCGCAATCGTCGCACCATATTTTTCGACGGCCGCGTCAAACGTTTGGCGGGCTTGCGACGATCGGGTCGCCCCTTCCTGCTCGGCGATATCCATCATATCCTCAATCATCGCCACCGACATGCCTTCGCCAAGCAATGGCACCGTGTCCTTCGGATCCGCGCGAACATGCAGGGCATCCACATGTCCCTCCAATCGCCGGCCCATTCGGAACCCCATGTCCAAGCATCGATTGGAGTCCTCGGTACCGTCCGCCGGGACGAGAATGGTTCGCAAGGTCATCGTTGCTTCTCCCCTCCAATGACTTGTCTTTGTTAGATTATTCTAACACGGCCCCTGATCCGCCGGTACCGGGAATCTTAGGTAATACCGAGGGCGTGTTTTCCACGGGCAATTGTTGCGTCCTTGGGTCCGGCGCTGTCAACGCGGGTCCAAGTGATCTCGCCAAGATCGTAGCCTGACTGTTCGCGCGCGATCTCTTCCGTGACGTCTGAGATGTTGCGTTGTCTCGCCTTCACGCGCCCCACACGAACTTCTTCCGCGGCCTCTATCCAAAGTCCGTGAAACGGAATTTCTGCTTCCGCGGCAAAGGTCTCAATGGCCATGCGTTGAACTTGACTGGGGAAAACAGCATCTGCAACAACCGCCTGCCCCTGTTCCAAGGCCAGCCGCGCTTCTTCGTAGAAGGCTGTGTAGGTTCTCTCATGCATATCGTCGGTGTATCCCTCCGATCCCAAGCGGGTTTCCTGTTGCACCCCGGCGATCCGCTTGCGCACCGCATCCGTCCGTACGACGCGGGCGCCCGGCGCCGCGCCGAGATATGGTGCCAATTCCCGCGCCATCCGTGACTTGCCACCACCCGACAAGCCGCCGACGGCAACCAATCGCGCTGGTTCCGGTCGCAAGTATTCGATCGCCATATCAAGATAGTGAACCGCGGCGATGCGCCGTTCGTCTGAAATTCCAGCGCGCTCAAATTGCATTGCCTGGGTCGCATCCACATGGGCGCGCACCGCCGCGCGCATTGAAAGAAACAACGGTAAGACGGCCATGGCACCCGGCATCTCGGCGACCTCGCCAGTGACGTCGAAGTAGCGGTTCATCGATACATTGGCGAGCCGTCGATGACCGCGGGAATCCAAATCCATTAGAAGAAAGGCGAGATCATATAGGGTATCGATCTCAGAAAAATCTGCATTGAATTCAATGCCGTCAAACAACACCGGTTTCCCGTCGATCATACAAATATTGCGGAGGTGCATATCACCGTGGCAATGCCGGACGCGGCCCGCCTGTCGGCGCGCGTCGAGAATTTCACGGTGTGCGTTCAGGGCGTCGCTGCTGATCGCCGACCAATCGTCGATTTTACTTGCCTCCAACATGGACCCGGTATCACGAAAACTACTGATGATATTGTCGATGATTATGCCGGTGCCGGCAGCCCCGCCGTTGCCATATCGCACTTCCGCAGCGTCGTGAAAGGCAGCAATATGGTCAGCGAGGTCAATCATCGGATGACGCCGCATCTTGCCTTCTTGCACCAAGTGATCGAACAGGCCCGCTTGGTCAAAACGGTTCATATCGACCAGCCATTCAATAACCGGCCCGTTGCCGCCAAGCGCTAGCTGGCCGTCCCGTTCGCGGGTTACGGCAATTGTGCCGCGATAAATTTGCGGTGCCGTGCGGCGATTGACAACGACTTCGGCCTCGCAAGCATGCCGTCGACTTTCCAATGATGTGAAATCGAGATAGGGGAACTTGACGGCCCGTTTCATTTTCAAAGCACGTTCACCGGCCAAAAAAACCCGGGAAATATGAGTTTCTATGACCTCCACGTCGCCATCCGAGAGATCGTATGTCTGTGGCTCGGACAGAAACGCCACGACCGCCTGCTGAGGGGCTTCATAAGACTTCATGGTCACGAATGTTCGCGCTCGACATCTTCGACACCTTCCGGGTCCTGATGAACGATGACCTCGGCACTGGGGAAAGCGGCGCCAACTTCAATTTCGACGACATCAGCGATCTCATGGGCTTGGCGAAGCGTCATATCGCCATCCATTTCCAGATGCATTTGGATAAAAACCTGTGTCCCCGAAGAACGCGTCCGGAGATCATGAACGCCGTCAACACCGTCCTGAGCACAGGCGATGTCGACGATACGGCGGCGATCCTCGTCTGGTAGCTCATGGTCCATGAGAATGTCGAGAGCCTTGAGACCGATCTTCCATGCCGTATGGACAATAAACAATGCAATTCCAATAGCAAAGAGAGGGTCGGCAACCGTGAATCCCAGTTCGCTGGCGAGAAAGATGGAAACCAGGACGCTGGCGTTGATTAAGACGTCTGTCTGATAATGTAAGGAATCAGCACTGATGGCCACGGAACCCGATTTGCCGACCACATAGCGTTGGAACGCCACCAATAGCACGGTCACGATAATGGAGAACACCATGACACCATATCCTACCGACGCGTTTGAGATCGTGGTGGGATTGACGACCCGTTCACCGGCTTCAATCATTAAAAATAAAGCTGAGCCGACGATAAATCCCGACTGTGCCAACGCTGCCAGAGGTTCCGCCTTTCCATGGCCGAAACGATGCTCATCATCGGCAGGCTGCAACGCATGGCGCACGGCGACCAGATTAATCATCGACGCCGCCGCATCGAGTAGCGAATCAATGAGCGTCGACAATAGGCTAACGGAGTCTGTCAAAATCCAAGCCACGATTTTGGTGACGATAAGAACGCCCGCGACGCTAACGGAAGCATAAGTGGCAAGACGCATCAGCCGCGCCACCTCCGCCGACGCTACCATGCCAACGTTAGCGTGAACTTGGGACGCGTCGTTATCGCTCACGGATAAAGCTTTTCCGTCGTCCATCCATCCCCCAAACGTGTGTAAAGTGTCCGGTCGTGCAAGCGGAACGCCTCCTCTTTCCACAATTCGATCCGATCCGGCACTAACCGGTACCCGGACCAAAAATCAGGCCGCGGCACAGTGCCAATATTGAACTTCGCCGTATATCTGGCGACCCGCTTTTCCAAGGCCATCCGGCCTTCCAAAGGTTGAGACTGCTTCGATGCCCAGGCCCCTAATTGGCTAAGGCGCTGCCGGCTGGCAAAGTAGACGTCAGCTTCTTCATCCTGGACGGGTTCGATAGCACCTTCAACACGAACTTGTTTGGCCAATGCCTTCCAGTAGAAACACAAGGCTGCATATGGATTCGCTCTGAGATCAACCGCCTTCCGGCTACCAATATTCGTGTAAAAGACGAACCCATCGGCGTCCACGTCTTTCAACAATACCATTCGCGCCGAAGGGCGACCGTCAGCATCTGCGGTCGCCAGGGTCATGGCATTTGGGTTAATTGGCTCTGCCTCCTTCGCCTCGGCAAACCATAACTTAAACTGCTCGATTGGATCATCAGTCGTGATGGCCATCACTACCTCAATGGAAATTAAAATTTAACCTGCCTGGGTGTAGCCTTAGGGTCGGAATTCTGAACCATTCAGGTATTGATTGGTTCAAATATATGTCGACCGGCGCTATCCTGAAAGCGTAAGACGGAGAAATTCTATGAATCCTGCATACCCTTTGCGCCGGCCGCGTTGGAAACATATGGTCATGCTGCTACTTGCGGCATTCCTATTGACCGGCTGCGGAACGGATTTAGAGAACAATCCCAAGCAAACCCTCGGCAAGGTTCTTGGCGCTGGCCTAGGCGCTCTGACCGGGTCTCAGTTTGGCAGCGGCAAGGGCAAGTTGGCCGCCGTTGCGATTGGCGCCATTGCCGGTTCCTGGTTTGGTGGGGAACTTGGGAAATCTTTGGACCGGGCCGACAAAGCACAGATGCAACGCAATACACAGGACGGCTTGGAATATGGCAAGACCGGTGCCGAGACAACCTGGAACAACCCGAATTCGGGCAATTCAGGCGCCATCAAGCCAACCCAGACTTACCAGAAAGCGAACGGTCAGTATTGCCGCGAATTCGAACAGACCGTCTACGTCGATGGCAATGAGGAAACCGCCACTGGCCGTGCCTGCCGTGAACCGGACGGCACTTGGAAAATCGTCAGCTAGAACTATCCCTTTCGCGCCTTGGACCAACGGGAAGCAATATGGCATAGTCTGCGCAGTTTATGGAGACGCGATTGTTGCTGCTCAACGATCCTTACGAAATACTTGGTCTGCCGGTAGATGCCAGCGTAGCGGAGATAAAATCCGCCTACCGAAAGTTGGCGCGACAAAAACACCCCGACGGCGATCCTGACAATCCTTGGGCGGAAGACGAATTCAAGGAATTAACGCAGGCCTATGCGATCCTTTCGGATTCGGAGACGCGCCGCCAATACGATGAGGGTGAGATTGACGGTACGGGACGCCCTCGCCGACCGACCTCACATAACCGGCGCCCTGCAAGCCGCCGGGCAAGTCGCCCTTCGAAAAAATCCAAAGGCGCCACGGTGAAGATCGACGGCACCGACGTCGAATACAATCTCACTGTATCGTTTATCGACGCCGCAAAAGGCTGCGTTAAACATGTCAGCATGACCAATGGCAAACGCCTTAAGGTTACAATCCCGGCCGGAGCAGAGGACGGAAAAATGTTGCGGCTCAAGGATCAAGGCATGCCGGGGATTGGTGGCGGTCGCGATGGAGACGCGCTGGTTGAAGTGGGTGTCGCCGCCGACCCTACTTTCCGCCGGGAAGAAACGGATATCCACGTCGAATTAGCCATCTCCCTGCCGGAGGCGGTCCTTGGCGCGAAGGTCAACGCGCCGACCATCGACGGTCCCGTCAGCGTGACGGTTCCCGCTTGTTCGAATTCCGGATCAATCCTACGTCTCAAAGGCAAAGGCTTGCCGACCGGCCCAAAAGGCGGCAAGCCCCGCGGTGATCAGTATGTGACACTGAAAGTTATTTTGCCCAAAAAGCCTGATCGCGCCTTCGTCGATTTCATCACCGACTGGTCGGAAAAGAACAATTATGCGGTGCGGCCAAAGCAGGACAACACGTAAGGCCGGCGCTATTCTGCGGCGTCTACCTTTTCGAGCGGTATTTCTGTGAGCACAGTTTTTAATGTGACGGCCGTAGCCGATTGCTGAGCATGTTGCAATTCTCTCAGCCGCCCGCGCAACGAAGCCTCCCAGCCTTCTGCGCCAACGATTGAAATGTCGTCATCGCGCAGCGCCAACCGCAAGGCCTTATAAAGGTCGTAAAGCGTTGCCGTATCGATATCGCGGGTCAAAATCCATCCTGAACGTTCCGAGCGATCAACGAAGTTCGAATTCCGGAGCATAATGAGAATTTGATCGACAGATTGTTCGCCGCAGCCAAGCTTGCCAAGCAACTCGCGCCGGCCGACCCGGGTCCCGACCTGGCTGGCATCGTTCAACATAGCGAGGATACGCAAAGCCACCAAAAGCCTGGGGCCTGCGCGCAATTCTCCGCTCATGGGCATTCCGCCGGATCGGCGCCATTCGCTGACCGATGCCGTCATCACTGCGCCCATGAGCACAACCGTCCACGACAAATACATCCATATGAGGAAGATGGGGATGACCGAAAGAGCCCCATAAATATTTTGGTATGTGGGGAAAGTCGCCACGTACCAGCCGAAAACTTTTCGCAACAAGGCAAACAACAAGCCCGCCGTAATTCCGCCGGCACAGGCGGACAACACTTGAACGGGCCGATTGGGAATCGTGAAGTAGAATAAGATTAGTAAAACGATGATAATCAGCGTAGGCACCATTTGGGTGACAAATCCCAACGGGCCTTTCAATACGTCGAGCGCCATCCACTGCGTGGCCGCAAAAAAATATGTCGACAAGGAAAAACTGGCGCCCAACAACAAGGGGCCAAGGGTAATCATCGCCCAAAATACCAGCAGGCGCGACGCTAGGGGCCGCGGACGGTCAACGCGAAATAAGGTATTCATGTCCGCTTCGATCGTGCCGAGCAGCAAAACCGCCGTCAAAGCCAACGCGATGATACCGACCGCCGATAGGGACGTCGTATTACCGATGAATTGGTCGAAATACTCGCGCATCGAATCAGCCGACTGCGGCAGCAAATTGGCGAACACGGCGTCCTGGAATTGGTCTCGGACGTTCTCAAAGACGGGAAATGCCGCAAGCATCGAAAATGCGATGGCCGTCAATGGAACAATCGCCAGCAACGAGGTATAGCTGAGGCCGGCGGCCATACGCCAACCGCGGTCTTCAACGAACCGGTTGAAGATATAGTTGGCGAACGGCAGCGCATGTGACATCCAAAAATTCACATCTCGCGATTGATTGCCAGAGGTCTCGGTGTTCTCAACCATCGGGTTCCCATTGTCTCCTTGCCGGTCGCTGATCATAGCGGGTTTTGGGATATCGAGGCAAAAGTCACATCGAAATTCCATTTCCTCTACCATCCCTGGGCGCCTTGCTCTATGTTCGGGTTCCGGGCGCATCGACAGCCCCGCAGGGACGAGAAAAACCAAGATATGAGGGACATATGACCGACGCCGCACCTTTGATGGCCGGAAAAAAGGGCTTGATCATGGGGGTCGCCAACGACCGTTCCATCGCCTGGGGAATTGCCAAAGCAGCCCACAGCCAAGGTGCCGAATTGGCATTCACATTCCAAGGTGAGGCCTTACAGAAGCGCGTCAGCCCATTGGCAGAATCGGTGGGTTCCGACATTGTGTTGCCGTGCGATGTCACCGACGAGGCGAGCATGGATGCGGTATTCACTGAAATTGAGTCTCGATGGGGCGGTCTTGATTTTCTGGTTCACGCAATTGCCTATTCGGACAAAAGCGAGTTGAAAGGCGGCTAT
>Ga0114932_10004811_pt1 | contig 12330 bp, 7 predicted proteins | sample 2SBtaG_2_FD_87286 | JGI IMG/M metagenome (GOLD analysis project Ga0114932, IMG submission 87286) | Deep subsurface microbial communities from Kolumbo volcano to uncover new lineages of life (NeLLi) - 2SBTROV12_ACTIVE470 metaG | ecosystem: Environmental > Aquatic > Marine > Volcanic ...
ACAAGCTTTATTTGAACAAGCTGTTTACGACAACTCTGGTAATCTAGTATCTGGGACTCTGCAAGACTATGCAATGCCCCGTGCAATGCATCTGCCCGATATCGAAACAGACCATATTGTCACTCCTACACCTAGCAATTTACTTGGAACAAAGGGCGCTGGGGAAAGTGGCACCATCGGGTCTCCTGCTTCAATAGCAAACGCTGTATCTGATGCACTTGAATCTTTTGGAGTTTCTCATATAGATCTCCCAATAACTGATGAAAAGGTATGGCAATCCATCAGTGAAGCAACCTCTTCTTAACTGCTTTTAATTCCAACTTGCCACGTAATGAGTGACTCAAGAGTGTAGTTGACAACCAATCCCGCCAATATACCTATTAGGTTTGCCGAAATGAGTCCAACCCATCCATATCCTGACCCTATCATCCCCACAATGGTAACCATGACACCAGTTGCTACCATAACACCCACAGACCGAACAAGATTCGATTTTATAAACCGGATTAGTCTCTGATATTTTCCACTTAACCCATCTTCTAAGAACGTCCAGTTTTCGTTTAACAAAAACATAGATATAATTGCAAGTTCTGCACCTATTAGTTTAGAAGGGACTAATGGAAAGTTCATTGAAATGACTAGTAAACTTAACGCCACATTATCTATCACTGCTCCTATAACTCCCACTGCTGTGAATTTCGAGAATTTGGCGATGGAGAACAAATATTTTAGATTCCCTATTTTAAAAATTCTAGCCATTTCTCCTCCTATTCCCCTTACCATCACTGCTCTCCTTTCAATTTTTTAATTTTTCTACGAACTGTAAACAATGCATTAAATAACTCCAACACTGTTGGGATTATCTTCACAGTCGATCCTGGCTGATCATCCCATTCTATGGGTATTTCTTTAATCTTATATCCTCTCATAGATACAATTGAAATTAGTTCAATATCCCATGAGAATCCCTTCTTTTCTATATCTCTCCGCACTTCTTCCCATACTTTTCTATTTATGGCCTTCACACCACATTGATAATCGTGCAGTTTTGCGTCCAACAAAACACGCGATAAAACTGAAAACCCATCCCCTAGCAATTTCCGAACATTACTCTGGTGAAATTTTATATTTGAATCTGGATGTCTACGAGAACCAACTGCCAAGTCTGCATCTAATTTTATAACTGAATCACACACCATCTTCACCGATTTTGCTGGAATACTCCCATCTGCATCAACAAAGACCAGAATATCCGATTTTAATTTGTTAAAACCCCGTGTTATGGCCGCCCCCTTTCCTCCTCTTCTATCTGACACCTCAACATTTGCAGATATCCCTTCTATCTGACTTAACACAAGCTCACTCGGATCGTCTATTTCTATTAGAATTATATCTGGACAAAGTACTTTTTCCAAATCTTTTACATATCCCTCTAGTGCCTTTAAATTTGGATTGTAAGCTGGAATGACCACTCCAATAGAATTTTTCATTACTCCCAGTATAGAATACGAAAATAATTAGTACTTTTGGATGTTCTCTCTCCCTAATGGAGTTTACTCTAATTTTCACCTGGTGGATTTTATTACTTATATTGTCACTTATAGGTTTACCAATAACATCCTCTCTTTTCTGGAGATTGTCAGACAAAGGGGCGTCAGCTGCGCTTACTTTTAGCTTGACCACGCTCTTTTTTTCTATCTATTGGATGGGCCATTTTTCATTTAATCTTTCTACAGTATTACTAGGATTGGCAACTCTCATTCTCCTCTCTATAGGTGTTCTTTTCCTAAAAAAACCCGAGCTACCCCTCAAAAGATTTTCAGAATCTTTCGCCGTTTTCACAATGGCATTTATGTTAATTGTCGTCATACGCTCGGCAGACCCCTCGATATACCCCATCGGGGGTGAAAAATTTCTAGACTTTGGACTTCTACAGTCCATCCTACGTTCTTCTATTCTGCCACCCGAAGATCTCTGGTTCGCGGGAGAGACAGTCCGATATTACTATGGTGGCCATTTAATTTCGGCGATACTTTCTATGCTATCTGGCATCCCTGCAAAATTCGCATACAATTTAGCTTTGGCTAGTTTCTTCGGCGCTCTCGTTTCGGGTGCTTATGGCCTCTCTGGGTCCCTTTCCACTTTTTATGGCCATTCTCATAGATTTGCAGGATCTCTCGGTGCAATTATAGTTGGAATATCTTCCAATTTTGTAGTTACATTTTCCATTTTTCTTTGGGCTCTTCCTCTTGGATTGGCGAATTCTATCGCGCGTTTTGTTGGTAATGTAACTGATTTAAAACCTTTATATTTGCTACATCCTGATTCCTTTTTCTATTGGACTTCCAGCAGAGTCATCCGAGGAACTATTAATGAATTTCCATTTTTTGCATGGTTAAATGGGGATCTCCATGCACACATGATGAGCACCCCATTTATGATTCTCATTTTATTCACCATGTTTGCCTATTATCTATCACCTGAACATTCGATCAGAGAACGAAGGCTATTAATTTTGGTCGTGCTTCCCTTCCTATCTGGACTTTTAGCGGTAGTAAATACATGGAGTTACCCTACTGTATTTGGACTTTTATTTTTAACATTGGTATTTTCCCCAACGGACCCACTATCTACAATTTCCTCATCTCTTAACTCAAAAATAAATTTGCAGAGTTTCAGACGTGAAATCTTCCGTATTATCACTTCTATATTCCTATCCCTTTTCGTAATTTTATTAGGGTCTTTAACAGTCATGCCATTTTTTGTTCAATCAGCATCTTTACGTACAATTGCATTTTTCCCCCCTCGAAGTGGGCTCATTGAATTTCTTCTTGTGTATTTATTTTTCATACTTATATTTTCAATCTATATGTATTCTGTACTATCCACTGAACTATCTCAAAGCCACAGTAGGATACTTTTACTATGTATATTATTATTTTTGGCCGGACTTTTATTCGGCGCCCCCGCTGTGGCAATACTTCTTCCCCTATGCATCGTTTCCTGGCTCCTACTAGAGCATTTCTCCTCAAAAGTTGGATTTGAATTAGTTTTATTTCTTGCCGGTGCAGTACTTATTCTTCTGACCGAATTTCTATTCATCCAAGAACAAGCCGGGCCTGGGCGAATGAACACTGTATTTAAAATATATATGCAAGTTTGGGTATTCTTCTCCATTGGGGCCTCAATAGCACTCACCCGTTTATTCAGTGATCAATTTTTGAAAAGTAGATCTCTTTCGAAAAAAAGTTATAAGCTACTCACAACTCTATTTTTATCCCTACTCGTCATTTCCACCACATTCTATGCTGGGTTTTCTATAGGGGAACACTTCTCCGACGAACCCAAGTTCACCCTCGATGCCACTCTGGACGCTACTATAAACCATCCCTATGAATGGGATGCAATTACATTTATAGGGGACCAACCAGGGTCACCGACTATAGTCACGGCACCTGGGTGTTGGTGCAATTCTGTGGAAACGACTCTTCCCTATAGATGGGTCAATGCACCCTCTAGTTTCACAGGGGTCCCCACGATCGCAGGATGGTCCCATGAGGTGGGATATCGTGGAGAAGAACCGTACTTACAGAGAGTCACTCATGTAAATCAAATATACACGGGATCTTCCGAACTTAGAAAAGAATTATTACTCTTTTATGATGTCAAATACGTTTATGTGGGGAAAAATGAGCGAAGTCTCTATCGGGTATCTCACTTCAATGATCCTTATTTAAAACTCGTTTTTGAGAATGAAGAGGTCGTTGTCTACGAACACATTTCTTAATATTTCCAATAATTCTATGCTTTCATTTCTTTGGCGGCACTTTTAACCGCCATGATGATGCTATCGTACCCTGTACATCTGCATATATTTTCAGAAAGAAATTCTCTTACATCGTCATCAGATGGATCTGGATTTTGATCAAGTAAAGCCTTTGAAGCTATCAACATCCCGGGAGTACAATAACCACATTGGAACCCTTCATATTCTCGAAAAGAGGTCTGTAATGGGTGGAATTCGCCATGTTGGTATGTATCTGCCAATCCTTCTATGGTCAATACTTCCTTCTCATCTATGTTGACGGCCAATTCCAAACAAGAGGCAACGACTTTGTTATTTATTAATACAGTACAACAACCACAAACCCCGACTCCACAACCTTCTGTGGTCCCTGTAAGACGCATTTCTTGTCGTAGTAATTCCGATAGAGTCAGGTTTGCCGGAATCACCATCGATACTTCTTCTCCATTAATTTTAAACTCTATTTCGTGAAGGGTGGATTCTATGTAATTATTCATTCCGATCCCTCCACGATCGCCTGTAAAACTTTACTTGGTGTTATTGGCAACTCTCGGACTCTAGCACCACACGCATCTCGGATCGCATTCCCTATTGCAGGTGGGACTGTAACTGTATTCGATTCACCAACACCCTTTGCACCATGGGGGCCATTCGGATCTCCCGATTCCACCACGATTATCTTTGATTCCTTGGGCACGTCTCCTATTGCAGGAACTTTGTAATCCAACAATGATTTGTTAACTTGTTGTCCCGATTCAAATACCATTTCTTCACTCATCGTGTGACCTAAAGCCTGAACCGCAGCACCAAGAATCTGACCTTCGCACCTTACTGGATCTATTGCCTTCCCACAGTCTGCTGAATTAACCCACTTATCAATGGAATATTTTCCCGTTCTTATGTCTACAGATACCTCTGCATATGTTGCCCCCGTCATCCAAAACGCAGATTCATATCTATTTTCTCCTCCTGCTTTGGTAGAGAAATATCCTTTTCCTATTAAAGTCCCTCCCCCTCCCACAAAGTGAGATGCAACCACATCGCCTATTGAATAATCACCTGCAGAAGTTTTCACAAAACCATCCTCTACAGTTATACCTGATTTTTCTATATTAAGGTCCTCTGATGCAAATTCAACTAATTGATCTTTTAGCTCATCTATCGCTCTAAGAATTGCATTTCCTAGATGGAATGTGGATCTACTACTAGTCGTAGATGTATTGAATGGGGCACTATTGGTATTCGGTGTATTCACATTCACATACTCTATTCCTATCCCTAGCCCATCTGCAGTTATCTGGGCCAAAGTAGTAATTATCCCCTGCCCAATTTCTGTTCCTCCTGTAATCACATTCACACTTCCATCTGCATCCAATAGGACAATAGCCTCAGAAGTGGACGGTGTTATCGTAGTTTTTAACGTGACTGCCATCCCCCTTCCTTTCTTAATATGGCTCTTAGAAGGTTGTTCCAACTCCGCCCCGAACCAATCTACTTCATCGACAACGGACTGAAGACACTGAGGCGCCCCATGAGTACCTATTGTAACGCCATTATAAGTCCCGCCATCTTGAGTGACGTTTCTAATTCTTAATTCTACGGGATCCATTCCAATTTCGCGTGCAACATCATCTATATGTGATTCCACGGCCCAGGCAGTCTGAGCTACTCCAAATCCTCTATATGCAACGCCTGGAGGTTTGTTCGTGTACGTAGATTTTGAAATCACTCTTACATTGGGGATGTCATAAGCCCCAGGGGCAGTGTATCCTGCTTTCTTTACCTTCCTAGGACTGATATCTGCATACGCCCCACTATCCCATATAACTTCAACTTCCTGAGCAACAATATCCCCTGCTTGTGTCACCCCCGTTTTAACTCTCGTCTGCGTTCCATCCCTGACCGAAGTGTCAAAAGACTCACTAGATGTCTGACGAAGTTTCACAGGCGCTTCGACCGCTCTCGATAGTGCCGCGACCAATGGTTCTATTCGAACATATGTTTTTGACCCAAATGCACCACCCATCTGTGGAACTTCAACTTCTACCTTTGAGGATGGTATTCCAAATATACGGGCAACTTCTCGTCGAACAAAATGTGGAGTTTGATTTCCTGTCACTATTCTGAACGAATTTTGCGTCGCATTATAACTAGCAGTGGTTACAAATGGTTCAAGGTGAGTATGCTGCACCATTGGGGTGGCATAATTTTTCTCAAGAACAACATCTGCCTCTTCAAACCCACTTTCTAAATCTCCCACATTTAATTCATACGCATATGCTACATTCGGCTCTTCACTATGGTGGACCATTGCTAGGTCTTCAAATATTGCCGCAGAATCTCCACTTTCATGTAATAGTGGGGCATTTTTCTTTCGAGCCCTGACAACATCCGTTACGCTTCGTAATTTTTTACATTCTACTATGACTTCTGTAGATGCCAATGCCGCTATGTCCGGACGTTCTGCGACCACCGCTGCCACTGGCTCTCCCACATAACGAACCTTCCCAATAGCCAAAACTGGTTGGTCTCTAAACGCAGGCCCCACATATGGGGATATCCAATCCGCATTTTCGAGATCTTCTCCTGTTACTACTGCAATAACTCCTGGGATTGCTTCTGCGGCTTCAGTGGAAATCGAGACTATTTCTCCATGGGGAATATTGCTTCTGATAACTTCTGCATAATATCCCTCAAATGGAAAATCGTCTGTATATGCTACCGCCCCGGTAACTTTACTCTCCCCATCCAATCGGAGCACATGCTTTCCTATGAGGCTTGTTTTCTCAACTTTTCTATCTGGTTTTATTATGGGTATTTGAGTAGACATTGATCTATTTGGTTTTATAGTAAGGATTCCCCCACTCCTGTAACTTCCCTCAGCGCACGTATCGTAAATTCGCCCGCCATCTTTCTTTTATACCACACGGAACCCCTTGCATCTCCTATAGGGTCGCATTGCTCCGCCGCGAGTTCTCCTGCTTTATCAATCGATTCAGAAGTGATGCCCTCTGAAAAAATTTCTTCTATCCCTTCGATTCTCATTATGGGTGTATCTGCAACAGAATTTATGAATACTTCTGGTATTGACCCGGGGGCATCGTCGATAAATGCGGCAACTCCTACACATGGCCAATCCGCTTCTGATAAAGCACGATGTTTAAGATAAATGCCCTTTCTATCCAATGAAACTGGTATCCTAATTGATTTTATCAACTCTCCCTCTTTTAAATCAGTCTCGTAATATCCTTGTATAAATTCTTTAATGTCCCTCGATCGTTCTCCACTTTCTCCTATTATGTCAATTCGGGCATCCAATCCTGCCAACACAGGAGGCAAATCCAAATCTGGATCCGCATGAGCTAAATTTCCCCCTATTGTGGCAACATTCCTGATCCTAATACTTGCAATCTTTGAAATGCAATCTGCTACTACTGGAAGATCCCTCTTCACAACTTCACTTGTTTCTATGTCTCTCAAAGTGGTCAAAGCCCCAATTTGAATTTCCCCATCTACTTCCTTAATATATGAGTGATCCTTTTCCAATTTCCTAAGATTTACTATGGCCGTTGGCTGGAATATTCTCTCCTTGATTAAAGTTGTAACTGCAGTGCCCCCTGATATTGGTTTCGCACTGTGCTCTTTCATTAATTGAATTGCTTCTTCAAAAGATTCTGGAAGAAATAATTTGAATGGCTGCATTATGTACTTTTAACTTGCTTATCAGCCATTATTATCATACCGATTCGCTGCGATCTCTATTTTTATTTATTTAACTCCGCATTGAGAAACTCAGTCCCAATCCAGGGATCGACATGGGCATCAATTAATGCAGGTCCTTTTACCTCTACAAAACGCTCAACTGTGTCTTTAATCTGGGAACTATCTTCAATTGACTCTCCAAACATACCTAGATCTCTGGCAAAAGCTGCAAAATCTGGATTTTTGAACACAGAACCTGTGGTTCTGCCCTCATATGCTCGATGCTGTCTCACGGTTTGAGACATATATGCATCATTATTGAAAATTATTATTTTCACGGGTATTGATTCTCTAACTGCAGTTTCTAGATCTTGCATAACCATCGCGAACCCCCCATCTCCTTCAAATACGAACACTTGGTCATCAAGGGCTATTTGAGCCCCCATTGCCAACGGCAAACCTTGACTCATACCCGAAAAATTAAGAGTTCCAAAATGCCCATTGATGCTAGTCACCGGCAAATGACGCGCAAATTTAGCATGTATTCCCCCTCCTGTCACAAATGAATAATCTCCTGCAAAGCTATCTAGCAAGTGGAGTATCGGTGCTGGATCAACACCCCCCTCGCCACGGGTCTCTTTAACATCAAAAATAGAATTCCGTGCATCTTCGTATTCTTTCCTCGCCACTGAAGAAATATTTTTAAATGAAATATTTTTCTTACCCATTGCAAGTTTGTCATTTAAATCAGCTATTGCAGATGTGGAATCTGCCATTACATTGACATCAGCCACATATTGCCGATTTAGTTCCCTCGGCCTCATAGTAATGTGCACGATAGATGCGTCCGGATTAATCCGCTTCCAATCCGAAGTGGTATAGTCCGACAAGCTGGCCCCTATTGCCATAATAAGATCTGAATTTTCAAGGTAGCTATTCGTTGGCTTAAGCCCAATCCAACCAACTAGACCAATTGACAACGGATGTTCCTCTGACAGGGCACCTCGTGCATTGTGTGTATTTGCAACTGGAATTTGCATTTTCTCTGCAAGCATTTTCAATTCATTAGAAGAATCAAACCATCTAGTTTCACTACCTGCAATTATTAAAGGGTGTTTTGCTTTGGAAAGTAGCTCAATGACCTGGTCCAATTTTTCTGGACTTGGACGGCACCTATTCATCGATGCTATGTATTCATGCGATCTCGTTTTTTTCCTCAAGTTTTCATCAAGATCTGGAAATGTTTCATTTTCCAAATTATGAGGCACATCTATGTGAACTGGCCCGGGAATGCCCGTTACTGACTGTGTTACTGCATCCCGAATTTGGTCATGTGTATTTTCCCTTCCCATTCGAACATTATATTTAGTAATACGTTCAAAAACTTGGAGCACATCCCATTCGTGCTTTACATTTCTACCAAGATTATAGCTAGGTTCGTTACCTGTTATGGCAACCACCGGGACATTTTCTCTATATGCTGAGGCCATCCCTAAAATCATGTTAGCAGCCCCTGGGCCCACATGTACTACTGCAGCAGTTGGTTTCCTTGTAGCAAGCGCATATCCGGTTGCCATTCCTGTGGCGACCTGTTCATGCCGAGTAGTATAAAATTTAATCTTGCTCTTTGCAATCTCATCAAGAATACCTAGATTAGTAGATCCTGCCAATCCAAATGCACAATCTACACCGGTGTCCTCTAATACTGAAACTAATAGTTTCGAGCCATGCATACTACTAGATAATCTCTTTGTTTACTAAAAACTATTGTACTTATTTTTCCTCTAAAACAGCCCTAACATTCAGACCATCCACACGATTCACATGTCTTACAACCCTCTGAGAAATTCAATGTCAAAGATCCGCAAGAAGGACATTCTGGACTTTCTCCCGCATCGATTAACGATTGAGTTACATCCACTACCAGTGGTGCAACTTTCTTCACAGCTTCTTGATTTGCTTCTTCCCTGTTAATTTCAGATAAGTTCTTTTGTTGAGGGTATTCCTTGTGAATTTCACCATCTAAGTATCGTTTCATAGCAGTGCCTATTGCATCCGGTATCGATTGTATCTGACCCCCTTTATCCCACGCAATCTTGGGCGATCGGATCCCTTTCAATTCACCTGCAATTTCCCGGGGATCCACTCCAGATCTCAACGCAGTCGAAACTATTTTCGCCAACGCTTCTGTGAAACTAGCTGTAAACCCTCCTGAATTTCCAATATTTGCAAACAACTCAAATGGCCGTCCCTGTTCATCCTCATTTATATTCACATATAATTTTCCATACCCTGTGTCTATCCTTTGCGTAAGTCCATATAGGACGCCTGGACGGGGCCTTTTCCGAGATTTTCCATAAGCAAGTGCTGGAACATCCCATATACTGAGATCTTCCCCATGGTGCTTCCATTCCTCTGTAATTTTAGCACGAATCTTTTCATGATTCAAAAATTCTGACAAACTATCAAAGTGAGTATCGATGTACTCTAGCAGATGATCTGCAGATCCACCTTCTCCCGATTCTATAAATTCAGAATTTTGCGCGCGGGTTGTGAGAACTTGTTTAGTTCTAGATCCATCTCTGTACACTGTTACTCCCTTCCCACCATTTCGGTAAATGTAGCGATACACTTCATCCATCTCTTCTGCTGTTGCGTCATTTGGGAAATTACACGTTTTAGAAATGGCCGAATCCACGCCTTCTTGACATGCACATTGTACACTCGCATGTTCTATGGCCGAAACTTCAGAAGATACAACAAACAATTCTCCAATTGCATCTGGGACTGTTGTCAACCCCCCAATTCCTTTGAACTCATTATTCTGCATCTGAGACAGTGCTTCTTCTTTCACCACGTCCACATCGATCCCGTTGGCTTCTATTGTTCTTAAAAAATAATCATCAAACTCAACTAACATTTCATCCCCTTGAACATCGTCTGACACATTTTTATAATATGCTACACTGTATATCGGTTCACACCCTCCCGTCGTGTTTGCAATCATACTAGTCGTTCCTGTGGGTGCTATTGTAGTGGTATTATGATTCCGTATTGAGAATCCGCCTTTCCACTCCTCTGGGTTCAATCCCGTTTCCTTTGTAAACCATTCTGCATACTCCACCGGATCTGCGTACTTAGAATCTGGCCAATTTTCAAATGAACCTCTCACTTCTGCCAATTCATGAGATGTCCATTTAGACATGTGGTTGATGTAAATCATCACTTGCCTAGCTAGTTCATTTCCTTCAGGCGATCCGTATTTCAAACCAAGCTGAACATATAGCTGGGCCAAGCCCATTATGCCCAACCCTATCTTTCTATTATTGTAAACCGTTTCTTCAATTAGTTCTACCGGAAAATCCGACATAGTACATACGTTTTCAAGAAAACGAGTGCCCAACTTAATCCGCCTATCAAACTCTTCAACATCCATCGCCACATGGATGAAATCCGACATTAACTCGCTGAGTTCTCTATCCGATCTCCCCTTTTCATTCGACCATGTCCTCCAATCTGGGGCATCCAAAGACGCAAGTGTAGAAAGATTGATATGGCCTAGATTGCACGCTTCATACTCCATTAACGGCTGCTCTCCGCACGGATTCGTTGCTAAAATCTCATACGGGGAAGAATCTCCGGTCGGAGTAGATTCAACGGGGAACGAGTGAGCTTGGTTCACACGGTCAAGATATATTATTCCTGGTTCTCCATTTTCCCATGCACCACCTACGATACGTTCCCATAAAATCGATGCGGGAATTGACAATGGCTTTCCAACTTTTACATAGTCTCCCAAATCATATCTATCATACATTTCTAAAGTATATTTTGTAGCAATGTGAGGATCTCCTGTCCGCGGATTCAACAAAGTATATTCTCTGTTTTCTTCCAATGCTTTCATGAACTCATCAGTCACACCAACGGAAACATTAAAATTGGATAAGTGGCCCTCCACCGCATTCCTAAGATGCTTGGGAACTCGTCCTTCTGCATCAAGAAGAGTCCTAGCTTCTGCTAGTGCTTCATTAAATGTCGTGTATGTATAGTCGTCTGGATCGTTCAACTTGAGAGAATGTGCGAGTGAAACATCTTTATTTTTAGCATGAATGAATTCGATCACGTCTGGGTGAGAAATACGCATAATGGCCATTTGCGCGCCCCTTCTCGACCCACCCTGTGCGATCGTCTCACACATCTGATCGAAAGTTTCCATAAATGTTATTGGACCCGAAGCAATTCCGCCCGTGGATCCCACCGTATCTCCATATGGTCGTATCCGCCAAAATGCATAACCCATTCCCCCTCCTGACTGGAAAACCTGAGCTGCTTCCAATGCAGTGTGATGGATGTCCACTATGTCATCTTTTGGGGAATCAACAAAACAAGCCGAAAGCTGCTGGAGCTCATCTCCTGCATTCATTATAGTCGGCGAATTTGGTATGAATGATAAATCTTCCATGAATTCACAAAATTGATCTGCAATAGATTCTACATGTTCTCGAACACTCTCTGGAAGCAATGGTACGATTGTTTCATAACTGAATTTACTTATATTTCGATCCGTTAATTCCGTACTCATGTTATCTGCAACTATGATTTCACCGTTGCCAGTGGACCCCGCTCCAAATACCTCTTTAATTAATTTTTCCCTCCGCGGATGCTTAGGTTTGATTTGATCGGGGGTAACTGTTATTTTCACATTTTGTCTATCTGCCTCATACACTGCCTCTGCCAGGGCGATGTTGTTTGCAATCCGTCTGAATAGCTTCTCAGGAGTCTCTACGATTTCACCTTTTGCATCCTTTCGTAGGTATCTTGCT
>Ga0114932_10004812_pt1 | contig 12329 bp, 18 predicted proteins | sample 2SBtaG_2_FD_87286 | JGI IMG/M metagenome (GOLD analysis project Ga0114932, IMG submission 87286) | Deep subsurface microbial communities from Kolumbo volcano to uncover new lineages of life (NeLLi) - 2SBTROV12_ACTIVE470 metaG | ecosystem: Environmental > Aquatic > Marine > Volcanic ...
CCTACTTGCGATTATTTGATACAAAGTTACGATACGGCGTTTTTAAAGTCCGAACGTGCTGACTATACGGCAATAACCACATGGGGAGTGTTTTATCCCGAGGGTAAAATAGGCGATCAACTGTACAGTGGGGCTGACGCACACCTGATTCTGTTAGATTGTGTTAAAGAACGGTTAGATTTTCCCGAACTCAAGCGCGAGGCGATGCGTTTATACGAGCATTGGGACCCTGATTCTGTAATAATTGAGACAAAAGCGTCGTGTATCCCACTAACGCAAGAATTACGGCGACAAGGAATACCGATTAACACGTTTTCTCCTAGCAAAGGACAAGATAAGATTGCAAGACTCAATACGGTAAGTGCGATTTTCCAAGAAGGTCGCGTTTGGTTGCCTGAAACGTCTTGGGCACAGGAATTATTGGACGAAATTGTTGATTTCCCTAACGGAGAGAACGACGATTGCGTGGATGCGACGACTTTAGCGTTAATGCGCTTTAGAAACGGGGGATTTTTGCGTTTAGAGAGCGATTATCAAGACGAAGAGGAATACTACCCCAGAGTCCGTGCATATTATTGATTTACTGAGTTAAAAAAGAAGAGTATGGTGGCGAATTATGGCAGAAATCCAAGTTCCACAAGATCTTGAGGGCGAAGAAGAGTTAGAAATCCTTTTCGACGAGGATGATAATGTTCTTTACCCCGAAGCATTGCAAGCTGAGGGAGAAATGCCTTTCGGTGAGAACATGGCTGACTATCTTGAGGATAGTGCTCTAGGCAAAATCTCCTCACAGCTTATTTCTTCTTACGAAGACGACTTATCTTCACGACAAGACTGGTATGAGACGTTTAGAAACGGTCTTGACTTGTTAGGGATTGATAGCGAGGCTCGTAGTGAACCGTTTGAAGGCGCGAGTGGGGTATATCACCCGTTACTAGCTGAAGCTACTACGCATTTCCAAGCACAGGCATACAAAGAACTTTTACCGGCTAATGGACCTGTAGATACAAAGGTTATGGGAGCAACTAACGACCCTAAACTGATGCAGGCTAACCGCGTAAAAGATTTCATGAATTATCAGCTAATGTATAAGATGGAAGAATACGATCCTGAAATGGATCAAATGTTGTTCTTCCTTCCGTTAGCAGGATCTGCATTTAAAAAGTGTTATTACGATCCTTCGATGGGACGAGTCGTTTCTCGTTTTGTAAAAGCTGAAGATTTAGTCGTTCCGTACACAACCACGGATTTACATACCACTCCTCGCATTACGCACGTCATTAAAATGACTGAAAACGATATGCGTAAATTACAGCTTAGTGGTTTTTATCGCGACACAGGTATGACCCCTCCTGGATACACTACAGACGAAAACGTCATACAAGAAAAGATTGATGAACTAGATGGGATTTCTAGAACAGGTTCTTCTGAAGAATACACCTTGTTAGAATGTCATGTAGAACTAGATATAGAAGGATTCGAACATACAGATTCAAATGGTGAAACTACTGGGCTAGCGTTACCGTATATTGTAACAATTTGCCAAGACAACAGTGAGATTTTGTCGATTAGACAGAACTACGATGAGATTGACCCCATGCGTAAAAAGATTGAATACTTTACGCATTATAAATTCCTTCCTGGATTAGGATTCTATGGATTCGGGTTAATCCATATGATTGGTGGAGTAACTAAGTCTGCTACAGCAATATTAAGACAGCTAATTGATGCAGGCACACTTGCTAATCTACCCGCTGGTTTTAAATCACGCGGATTGAACATACAGCGTTCAGATGACCCATTACAACCAGGAGAGTGGCGTGACGTTGACGCTCCTGGAGGCACTATTCGCGATTCCTTTTTACCGTTGCCTTACAAGGAGCCTAGTGCAACTTTAGCTCAGCTGCTGGGGTTATTAGTTGAATCCGGACAACGGTTTGCGGCAGTAATGGACCAGCAGACTGGAGATGGCAATAGTCAAGCTCCTGTAGGCACTACTGTCGCTCTTTTAGAAAAAGGCCAGAAAGTTATTTCTTCCATACATAAGCGATTGCATTATGCACAGAAGAATGAGTTTAGAATTTTAAAACGATTGTTCGGAGAGTATTTACCTCCTGAATACCCGTACCAAGTACAAGGCGCACAGCAAACTGTTTTTTCTCAAGACTTTAATAACAGTGTAGACATTGTTCCTGTTTGCGATCCTAACATCTTTAGTACTACGCAACGAATTATTCTAGCGCAGACACAACTACAGATGGCGCAAAGCGCACCCCAGATTCACAATATGAAAGAAGCCTTCCGTAAGATGTATCTTGCGTTGAATATCAAAGATATTGATGATGTGCTTCTTCCTGACTTTGACCCAACTCCTAAAGATCCTGTTCAGGAAAATATGGATGCGTTGATGAACGTTCCATTGAAAGCCTTTCCTCAACAGAATCATGACGCGCATATTCAAGCGCACATGGCGTTTATGCAAAGCCCGCAGATACAACAGAATCCACAAGCGATGTCAGCACTACAGGCGCACATTCAAGAACATATCGCATTGAAGTATCGAGTGCAGATGGAGCAGATACTAGCTGAGCAAGGTATTCAATTACCGCAACCAGGACCAGATGGTCAAATGCCACAGCTTCCACCTGAAATGGAAAGTCAGATTGCGGTGGCGGCTGCTCAAGCCACGCAACAAATAACAGGTCAAGAACAAGCACTAGCGCAAGCGATGGCTGCACAACAACAAGATCCGCAAAGACAAATGTTCGAAGAACAAATGGAACTTGAGTTTGAGAAAATTAATCAGCGTGATAGAGATTCTGAACGTAAAGTTCAGCTTGAAAGGGAGAAACTCGAATCACAAGAACAGCAAACAGACATAAAAGTAGCGGCTACGTTACAAGAAGCTGAAATGCAGAACGAGCGAGATATGGACTCTAACTTAACTGAGATTGCGAAGGTTGTTCGCGAATCCAGAGAACAGGAATAGGTGGCTTATTTATTAAGCAACATACCTCATTTTAACGCATGGATCCGAAAAGAATTTACACACAATCACATAGACTATCACGGGGAGTATTTACACGCAGTTGTTTTTGCTGTAAACACCATTCCAGACAGGTGTCTATCTTTTCAAGTAGTCTTTACGGGGTTTGAGCTTGACGCAGAAGAAGATGCAGAAAATATACACGGTGGCGCGATGTGGGCTAGGATGCCTATAACCGCGCTTGTTGCAGATTCCGTTTTAACGGAGATGCCTGAAGCTATGCCTACGCATTTAGCTCAACCGTGGGATTGTAGTTCTCATGAACACGCAGTAATCAAAATGGAGCGTGTTTCCTCTAGTCCTTGGCTCTGTAAGATAGATAACGAATTCCACACTGGACGTTATTTATTTACTGTTGACTACACTGGAAATGATATAGCAGATGATCCAGCACAACATAAACAAAGTCATGTGTTAGAACTAACGGATGCTGGTAAGTGGACAGGTAATATTGTTGCACTTCCTAACAACCGTGTAAGAGCGACTAACCCAGCACTCTGGGAGACAGGATCAGGCGCACCTGATTTTTATCCTAGTCAGCACTTACATAGCGCAGAAATTCATGACAGTTATATGGATCCAAAAGTAACTTTCAATAATTTGTACTCAGAAGGAGACAAGAATGAAGGGTAGAAAGAAAATGCCTAAGATGATGAAAAAAGGGGGACCAGCTAAAAAGAAAACTAAAAAGTCGCCTAAGATGAAACGAGGAGGCAGAGTTAAATGAAGCGATATAACCGAGAGTATCCTGCACCTAGTTCTCAACCGGCAGGTGTTAAAATAGAACCAATGACTGCTTCTTCAGAAGGGTTTGCAACTCCGACTGAGCTCAAGCAAAAAACTATCGACATTCCTGGGAAAAGTGTAAAAACTAAAGGAACAGGAGCGGCGACTAAAGGTTTAGATTTCATTAGTTATGTTAACTAATGGATTTTATAAAGACTTCGGAGCATTTGCTCCGCAAATTACGAGAGCGTCAACACGACCTTTCGCAATCACTCGCTTCGGGGAGTGCAAACGACTATGTTCAGTACCAACGAATAGTTGGGGAAATTTCAGGGTTAAATTTCGCTGAACAAGAAATAACTACCCTGCTTGGAAATATGGAAGATATAGATGACGACTAAGAAAAAAGTAGAGGATAGAGTTTTAAATTTTGGATCTGATACGTCTGAAGAACCAAAACCTACTCTAACGCATGAGAACGTAGATTCTCATTCAGATAAATTACCTAACCCAACTGGGTATAGGATTCTTATCCTACCGTTTACTCCTCCAGAGAAAACAAAAGGCGGCATTATGTTAGCTAAACAAACTCTTGATAAAGAGCGGATAGCTACCATAGTTGGGCTTGTTGTACGACTAGGCCCAGATACTTATTCCGACAAAGAAAAATTCCCAGAAGGTCCATGGTGTAAAGAGGGCGATTGGGTGATTTTTGGTCGCTATGCGGGAGCTAGATTTAACATTGAAGGCGGCGATATGCGTCTCCTTAACGATGATGAAATTTTAGCCACTGTTAATAACCCAGAAGATATTCTGCAATAAGGACATTAAAATGGCTGAGTCACAAGAAATTGAGTTAGAACTTCCAGAGGAAGAAGTAGATATTCATGAAGCTGATGTGCTTCAAGAGTCGGCTCAAGATGTAAACTTTTCTGCTGAAGAGGAAACATCTAACGAGAGCGAACTTAATGAATATAGCGATGGTGTAAAGAAACGCATTGATAAGTTAACTTATCGTATGCGTGAAGCTGAACGTCAGCGCGAAGAAGCAGTAAAACTTGCTAAACAGATGGCTGAACAAAATGCTCAGCTTCAGACTAAACTTCACTCTTCTGATTCTACTTTAGTTAATGAATATGCTTCTCGTGTAGAGAGTCAAAAAGAACAAGCACGAAAAGCGTTGAAAGAAGCTCAAGAACTTGGAGATGCTGAAGCCATAGCTTTAGCCACTGAAGCAGTTGCGAAAACTTCTTTGGAAGAGCAAAATGCTCAACGACTGAAACAAAGACAACAAAGACCAGCAGCGCAACAGCCTCAACAGGCGGTTCAACAACCTCAGCAGCAAAATTTACAACCTGCTCCTGTTGACCCAAGAGCTGAACAATGGGCAGAGGAAAACCCATGGTTTGGTGAAAATGAAGGAATGACCTATGCTGCAATGGGCATCCATCAGAAATTATTAGGTGAAGGAGTTCCTCCAAATACGAAACATTATTATGATAGAGTTAATAGTGAAATTAGAGAACTTTTTCCGCAACAGTTCGCCGATGAGACGAAAAACGTGAAATCCCCTGTAGCTGGGGCCAGCCGTGGTGTTGGTTCTGCAAAGAAAGGCTCACGCAGTGTGAAACTCACTCCATCACAAATGGCTATTGCCAAACGTATAGGAGTGCCCTATGAAGAATATGCAAAATATGTATAAAGGAGATGACAAATGACAGATCGAACCTCCAGATCTGCTGATACTCGAGCAAAAAAAGCTCGCAGAAAAACATGGCAACCCCCTTCAATGTTGGATGCCCCAGAAGCACCTGAAGGATATAAGCACAGGTGGATACGTGCAGAAGTCAGAGGACACGATGACAAAGCGAATATGTCTAAACGTATTCGTGAAGGATTCGAACCAGTAAGAGCAGAAGACCATCCAGAGTTTGACTCTCCTACAGTAGATGACGGAAAACACGCGGGTATAATTGGAGTAGGTGGTTTGGTTCTTGCAAAAGTTCCAGAAGAAACCGTAGAAGAAAGAACTGATTACTTCGCAAGAAGAAGTCAGGAACAACTTCAGGGAGTAGACAACGATCTTTTGCGAGATAGTGATCCTAGAATGCCTATAAATAAAAGAGACATTCAAAGGAACTCTAAGGTTGAATTTGGCAGTCGGAACTCAGGTTCTGATTAATTTATCACTCTAATATGAGGGTTTAATAATGGCTAATACGGATGCACCTAATGGGTTCACTCCTGTAAAGTCCCTGTACGGGGGCACGGTTAGACCCAAGAAATTGCGTATTGCAAGTGCATACGGAACCGCTATTTATAGCGGTGATGTTGTCACACTTTCTTCGGGTTATGTCAATCAGGCGGGAGCAACCTCAACTCCTGTTGGCGTGTTTTACGGTGTGTATTACACGGCTACAGATGGGACTCCTACGTTTTCTAAATCGTGGACTGCAAGCACAGCTACACTTGGCAGCGCAGATGCGGAAGCATATGTGTATGCTGATCCTGGCATTGTGTTTGAAGCACAGTTTACAGCAGGAACTCCTGCAGTAAGTTTTATCGGCAATAAGTACACTTTGAGTACTACTGCTGGTAGTTCTACTAATGGACGTTCAAAAGAGGGTGTAACAGCCACTACTTCTAGTGGTGTTGCTTTATGTGTCGGTTTTGTAGATTCTCCTAGCAATAGCATCGGTGCTAATGCTCGGGCGTATTTTACATTCCCAACTAACACCTTCGCAGTTTAAGGAGAGTAATTAATGGCTATTAATAGAGCACAACTCGTTAAAGAGCTTGTTCCTGGCCTCCATGCTCTCTTTGGACTTGAGTATGATAGGTATCCGAATGAGCATGAGGAAATTTTCGATACGGAAACTTCCGAAAGAGCATTCGAAGAAGAAGTTATGCTTTCTGGCTTTGGAGAAGCCCCTGTGAAGAGCGAAGGCTCTGCAGTGGACTACGACAGTGCACAAGAAGCATGGACTGCGCGTTATACACATGACACGGTCGCCTTGGCCTTCAGTCTAACTGAAGAAGCGATCGAGGATAATTTGTATGACACGTTATCTTCTCGTTACACACGCGCACTAGCACGTTCCATGATGACCACTAAGCAAATTAAGGGAGCTAACATTTTAAATAATGCTTTTAGTTCTTCTTACGTTGGTGGTGATGGAAAAGAGCTTTGTGCAACTGACCACCCAACCGTTGCAAATGAAGATCAAAAGAATGAGCTGTCTACCGCAGCTGATTTGAACGAAACTTCATTGGAACAGGCGTTGATTGATATTGCTGCGTTCGAAGATGAACGAGGTCTTAAAATCAATGCTCAAGCAAGAAAGCTAATTATCCCACCTGCTTTGCAGTTTGTTGCGGATAGGCTTCTTGAGTCAGCGGGAAGAGTAGGTACAGCAGACAATGATATTAACGCAGTTCGTAACATGGGAATGATTCCTGAAGGTTACACTGTAAATCATTATCTAACTGATACTGATGCTTTCTTCATCAAGACTGATGTTCCTAACGGACTAAAGCATTTCGTTCGTACGCCTGTATCAACGAACATGGAAGGTGACTTTGAAACCGGAAATGTGAGATACAAGGCCAGAGAGCGTTATAGCTTTGGCTTCAGTGATTGGAGAGGTATTTTCGGCTCTCCTGGAGCATAATACCACAGGGGGGCTATGCCCCCCTTTATTTCTGGGAACATAATAGCCCTAGCGACTGTCCCAGCAGACGCTTACGAAGACTCTAGGGCGAAACCTTTCGTAAGGAGGAAAAACCGATGGCTCAGACGACTTTTGCTGGCCCTATTAGATCACTCGCTGGTCTTATTAATTCAGGATACAATGGGGTAGTTAGCTTAACAGCTGATACTTCAATTACTGTTGCTTCTCACGCTGGACGACCACTTCTTTGTAATGATGCAGATGGGAAGTTTACTCTCCCAAGCATCGTTGTAACAGAACCCACAGATAAAGGTGATCCAAATCAATTAGCAAACTTAGGCGCAAGTTTCACGTTTATAGTTGTAACAGCTGCGACTGATATGGATATTTTAACTGATGGTACTGACAAGTTTGTTGGTGGCGTTTACACAGGTGTAGATGATGCAACTGGTAAAACTTTCATCTCAGGTGCTTCTAACGATGTAATTACTCTAAACGGCAGTACTAAAGGCGGTCTTGCAGGAAGCATCATAAGAGTAACTGCTATAGCAAGTGCGAAATATGCAGTAGAGGGAATAACTCTTGGCTCAGGCACACTTGTTACTCCGTTTGCAGACGCTTAATACGGGAGTAAATTGATATGGCAGATGCAGTTACCAGTACAACTATTATTGATGGTACGCATAGAGCAGTCATCCAGATAACCAACCTCAGCGACAGTACTGGTGAAAGTGCTGTCACAAAGGTTGACGTTAGTGCGTTGAATGCTAGAGCCGATGGAACTGCGTGTAGTGGTGTTACTATTGATAAAGTACACCACTCTGTAACTGGTTTCACCCAAGTGCAATTACTTTGGGATGCAACCACGAATACGATCGCATTAGCATTGGCAGAGTCAAGTAATGGACATATGGACTTTAGCGGTTTTGGTGGACTACAGAATACTTCTGGTTCTGGAAAGACAGGAGATATTGCTCTAACTACTATAGGAGCTGCCGCTAACGATACTTATGTTATCGTTCTTGATTTGTTAAAGCATTACGGATAGATGGCTACTTCAGGTACTAGAACTTTTAGTTTAGACGTAGCGTTAGCTATAGAGGATGCATACGAACTAGCAGGACTCGAACTTCGTACAGGTTACGATGCAGTCACTGCTAGGCGTTCTCTAAACCTAATGTTTGCAGATTGGTCTAACAGAGGAGTTCAGCTTTGGGAAGTTGTAGAGGTGTCTCAAACTCTAACAGAGGGAGATTCTTCTTACGACTTGAATGCTTATGATATTGATATATTAGATGCGATAATCAGAAGAACCGTTAATGGTATTCAAACTGATTTTCAAATTTCTAGGGTTGATCGTAATGAGTATTTCAACATCCCTAATAAGAATTCTAAAGCTAGACCCACACAGTTTTATGTAGAACGCACGATAACGCCTAAAGTGTATTTGTGGCCTTCTCCAGAAAACTCGACAGATCAGTTCGTATCGTACAGATGGCAGCGTATCCAGGATGCTACCGCCTCTGTTAACGATTTTGATGTGCCTAGTCGATTCTTGCCTTGTTTAACTATGGGGTTAGCTTACTTCTTAGCAGTTAAAAAGAACCCAGATAAAGTTGCTTTATTACAACCGATGTATGAGCAAGCTCTTATGAACGCAATGAGGTTTGATGAAGATAGAACATCTGTACATCTGATTCCTAAAATAAGTTCTGTTTTCACCTAATGTCATATGCACAAGGTAAACATTCACTAGGCGTTTGCGATCGCTGCGGTTGGGCTTATAGGTACTTACAGCTCCGTATGGAGTGGACAGGTTTTAAGGTGTGTCCTGAGTGTTACGAGCCTAAAAATCCTCAGCTTGATCCTCCGCTTATACCTACAGACCCTGAAGCACTTCATCAGCCTCGACCTGAAGTACCGTTGCCTCAAGCGCAACTTGGACTTGTTATAGCTAACAGTGCGACTTTTACAACGAGTGCAGGAGTTAATGTGGGTGCTCTTCCAGCCACTACAGCAGATCCTATTGGATCAGACTTTTCAGCAGAAGAGGCTACAGGTAGTATTGGCACAGTAACAGTGGTGACTACATGAGCTGGACATACGCGACATTAAAAACTGCTATTCAAGATTATTGTGAAACGAGCGAAACTACGTTTAATAATAATTTATCAGTTTTTATTCAAGAAGCTGAAGAGCGGATTCTAAAAACTGTTGAGATTCCTGATTTCAGAAAAAATGTAACAGGTACAGCCACTTCAGGCAGTACTTATTTGTCTATGCCTAGTGATTTCCTGGCTCCTTTAAGTTTAGCAGTTATTTCTAGTAGCGTGTATACATACTTGTATTTGAAGCACGTTTCGTTTATTAGAGACTATACGCCGAACGCATCGACGACAGGAGCACCCATTTATTATGGATTATTTGATAGCTCAACTTTTATTCTGGCTCCTACACCTGACGCTAATTATACTTTTGAGCTTCATTACAAGTACAGACCGGCGTCGTTAACTGCTGGTTCTGATAGTGGAACAACTTGGTTGTCTACGGATGCTCCTGACGCACTCTTATACGGTTCTTTAGTAGAAGCGTCAGCATTTATAAAAACCCCAGAAGAAACTCCTTATTATGAAGAACGTTTTCAACAAGCTATAGCAGGATTGAAAAAACTTGGAGAAGGTTATGGAATTCGAGATGAACATCGTTACGACATCTCTAGGATGGGCTAACTATGTTTAAGATGGCTGTTGAATCAAATATGGGAGATGTTGTTGTTAAAACAACAGAACACAGAGGACTATCTCCTGAAGAATTAGCCGAACGAGCAGTAGAGCAAATAGTTAGTGTGTCTTCTTCTGTAGACCCTGTTGTAAGACAACAGGCAGAAGCGTTTAGAAGCCGCATTTATCATGTAGTATTGGGTATAATCAAACAAGCAATTAAAAGCGATAGGACAACGCTTATTAATGAGTTTATTCAACAGGGTCAATCAGACACTGCTGATATTTTAAGGAGACTATAATGGCTATCACCACAGCTATGGCAACCTCGTTTAAATCAGAGCTTTTACAGGGAATTCATAATTTCCATAACGGTTCTGGTGGAGGAACGACTACCACTACAGGTACGGGCAATACGTTCAAGATTGCTTTGTATACCAGTAGTGCAACTATGTCAGCGTCTACTACGGCTTATGCAACGACTAACGAAGTCTCTGCTACAGGCACAGGGTATACCGCTGGCGGTAATACATTAACGAATGTAGACCCGACCACATCAGGAACTACTGCACTGACAGATTTTTCTGATACTACTTGGTCTAGTAGTTCGATTACTGCAAGAGGATGTTTAATTTATAACTCCTCAACTACCGCAGGATCAGCTAATAGAGCAGTAGCGATATTAGATTTCGGAGCGGATAAGACATCTACAAGTGGAGATTTCACTATTCAGTTTCCAACAGCAGACGCTTCTAACGCGATCATAAGAATCGCATAGGATATAGTGTGTGGCTGATGTCAAGGTTGCCTTTGATGGATGGAATTCTTCCTCTCATGGATGGGGCGAAGGAACGTGGGGTAATGGCGAAGCAGTTGCTGGAGCAACAGGGACTCTTGGTACAGTCTCGGTTACGGCAGACGCTAATGTCTCAGTTACAGGCGTTGCGGGAACGGGGACTCTTGGGTCGGTTTCTGTATCCGCTGATGCGAGTGTTAGTGTATCTGGGGTATCAGGTACTGGTGCTCTTGGTTCACTTACGGTTACGGGTACGGCAACTGTTAGTCCTACGGGAGTTGCAGGCACGGGAACACTTGGGTCAGTTACGGTCTCGGCTGACGCAAGCACTTCGGTCACTGGCGTGGCAGGTACAGGAGCGTTGGGATCGGTTACGGTTACAGGGACAGCGACAGTCTCTGTCACAGGCGTGGCGGGAACAACAGCAGTCGGAACACCTACAGCCGTCACAAGCAACACAATTCCTGTCACAATGGATGCGCTTACTGGATCTGTTGGAGCGGTTACATTCGACGGGGATGCTAATGTTTCGGTTACAGGTGTGGAAGCGGCCTGTACAACGAGTGGCGTTAATGTTTGGGGGCTTATCGATGATAGCCAAACAGCGAATTGGTCAGGAATTGATGACAGCCAAACGCCGGGTTGGTCAACTATTGACGATAGTCAAACACCAGATTGGAAAGAGGTAGCATAAATGGCTAGTACATATGTAAACGATCTTCGCCTGAATGAGATGGCGACAGGCGATGGTTCAGGAACGTGGGGAACGACTACGAATTTAAACCTGGAGATGATCGCTGAAAAATTTGGAACAGGGTCTGAAGCTCTTTCAGATGCCTCTACCGCCACCATAACGATGGCTGACGGGGCTTCAGACGCTTTCCGTTCTACAGCACTAACACTTACAGGTTCTTTATCACAAGCCTGCACCGTGACATTTGCTCCCAACACTATTAGTAACGTATGGATAGTTCAAAACTCTGCTGGCAACACCGTAACGATTTCACAAGGCACAGGCGCAAATGTGGTCATACCAAACGGCGGCATTCGCATGATCGCCACTGATGGAGCTGGTTCAGGCGCAGCGGTTACTGATGTCCTAGACGTACTAGGCGGTACAGGCAACGTAGGGCTTGGTAGCGGTGCGTTTGGCACAGGGCTTACCACAGGCACAGATAACGTGGCGATAGGCGATTCTGCCGCTGACGCTTTAACGAGTGGAGAAAGAAACACAGTTGTTGGTGATAACGCTGCGGGTGCAGCTACTATAGCTAGTAGAAATGTTGTCATAGGTCATGATGCGCTTGCTACTGAGGATGTAGGAGATCGCACAACGGTAATTGGTGACTCAGCACTTTACTCACAGAACA
>Ga0114932_10004813_pt1 | contig 12326 bp, 18 predicted proteins | sample 2SBtaG_2_FD_87286 | JGI IMG/M metagenome (GOLD analysis project Ga0114932, IMG submission 87286) | Deep subsurface microbial communities from Kolumbo volcano to uncover new lineages of life (NeLLi) - 2SBTROV12_ACTIVE470 metaG | ecosystem: Environmental > Aquatic > Marine > Volcanic ...
CCCACCTGAGCTGCAATCTTGCCTTTTCCCATTCCAAGATCAGTCCTTACAACTATCACCTGTTTGATGTCTCCCATGCCATAATCAAATACAGGCATAATGAAAAACTTTTGAATTAAATAAGTTGGTTTTGCGAGCTTATTTTTTTATCGATCTCGATCAAAAGAGGGAATTTAGAGAATAAAACTAATTTTCAATGCCCTCTGCGGGATTTGTAAAATTAGATTGACACCCTTTCATATTTTATGCTAATTATGTTCAAAAATAGTCATAGACCCAAATTAGAGACACATTATATCGAAACTGTAGGATTTAGAAGAGTATTGAATCAATTAAGATAATTTGTTAGTTTAGTTTAAAGTCCTTACAATTTTGGGAAAGAAGTTGATGTAGATACTCATCTTAGTTCAATACAAAGATCTTTCAAACTGATTAATTTACTTAATACCTTATTAGCTCCATTATCCAATAAGATATTTTTAATTTTAGAATCAGTAGAAGCAGTAAAAAGAAGAATTTTACTAGTAGAAGAAATTTTTCTAATTTTTTTTAATCCATACAATCCATCATAAAATGGCATATGATAATCTAAAAGTACACAATCTGGTTTAAGTTTTTGAAATAAATTTACTGCATCTAATCCATTACAACCTGTAGCAATAACATCAAAACCAGATAATTTTAAAAAATCAGCAATAGTATCAACTAGATCTTTATCATCATCAATAACTATAACTGAAGTCATTGTTTTTTCCTCTTTGCAGATAGAATTATAGTAGAATGTGGCAATGTCATATTTTCCGTCGGATATTTTTGAAATAAAACACCTGTAGACTTTGAAGGGCATACTTCTAGTTCTATAATAGAAGTGCCTCGGTTCATTGATGTGGTTGCCATATAATAAAATGGAGAAAATTATGTTAAAACAATATTTCCATACACAGCCCAAATCATATCCAAATGTTTTATTGTTTTTAGATCAATATCAAAATCCAAAATGATGAAGTCAAAAAATTACTTAAAGATGATCTTAAATTTAAAAATATTAGAAGTTTATCAGGATTAAAATATTTTTGGTAATTAGATAGGTACTAAACAAAATTAGATTAATTTCTTCAGAATATTAAGCACTATATCGTGTTTTTCAGGAGTAATCCATAATCGTTTGTAAATTTTAAAGTCAGTTTCAATCACTATTGCTTTTTTCTTTGTTGATCTTGCAGCATCAAAATGAAACCAATCTCTAAAATTATTAGAACCTGAAATTCTCAACCTGCCCGAGAATAATCCCATCTTTTTCTCAGTCACGGTTCTAATATGAGATAATTTTATATCTTTTTTACCCCAAGGTAAATTCCAAGATTTGAATCGCATTTTATCATCAAAGATTTGGATATGTTTGTCATTGTACAAAAAATTTTTATTCATTTAGAGATCTTTCCTTTAATTCACTTAATCTAGTAATATCTTTTGAAAAAAATAAATCAATAAACCAATCAAATGCAACTCGTATTTTTTTCTCAGTTAGTGGTAGTGTTGCAAGATAGTATTGTTTCCACAAAAACCATGCAGTTATTCCTTGAAATTTATGTCCCAACATTAATGCAACACCATCTCTTTTTCCAATTTTTGCCATAGAACCCTTTGATTCATAATCAAATTCTTTTTGCAAATCATCTCTTTCCCGAAGATTAGCTGTAATGTTACCTGTTGCAACTTTGGCTTCTCTTATTGCATGTTGTGCTGTAGGAGGGTAAGGTTTTCCCGTTTTTTCATCCATTATACTAGCACAATCACCTAATGCGAAAATATTTGGATGGTTTTTTAGTCTAAGTAGTTTGTCAACAACAATTCTACCGCTCCTATCATGTTCAGTATCCAAATTTGTAATTATAGAATCAACCTTGTTTCCACCAGCCCAAATTATGGTTCTTGTTGGAATAATCCTTCCATCACTAATCGTGGTAAAATCTTTTCCAGCATCAACTACTTTAGAAGTGGTGATAATTTCTACACCGTTGTTAGTTAATGATTCAAATGCATATTTTCCAAGTTCACCAATCTCAGGCAAAATAGTATCTTTTGCTGAAATTAAAATAACTTTGATTTTATCTTGATCAATATTTCTGTAAAATTTTTCAGTTGACTCTCTAACAAAATCATTTAATTCACCAACTGTTTCTACTCCGGAGAATCCTCCACCAACTACAACAAAAGTAACAAATTTTTCTTGTAAAATTGGATCATCTTCTTGATCTGCATTTTCTAACATAGAAATAACATGATTGCGAATTCCAATTGCATCACCAAGAGTCTTTATTGTCAAAGAATTATTTTGAATGTTTTCATTTCCAAAAAAGTTTGTCTTGTTTCCTATTGTTAGTACAAGATAATCATAATCAAGTGTGCTTTTCTTATTATCAAAGGTTCTTGTAATTATAACTTGTTTTGATGTAGTATCAATAGAATCAACTCTTGATTGATAAAATCTGGCTCTTTTGCAAAATGCTCTAATCGGTGTTGCAATATGACGAGGTTCAATTACTCCAGTTGCCATTTCTGGCAACATTGGAGTATGTAAGAAAAAATTATCCTGGCTAACTATACTAATAGATACATTAACATCATCCTCAAACTCTTTTTGTAATTTTCTTAAAATGGATACTCCAGCATAACCACCACCCAAAATTACTATTTTTTTGACATTAGTTAATGGGGAATCATGGACAAGTTTGTGATGTTTGTGGTAGGTTTCAATCTTTAAAAATTCTACATCACATTTATGACATCTAAAATTGGCACCTAATTTTCGTGTTAATAAAGATGCAATTACTCCAACTGAAATCCCCCAGATCAAATGAGTAAAATAAGAATCAAGAAGTTTAACAGAGATATTATTTTGTGCATGACTAGTAGCATCACCAAATGACATTGTTGGATTAATTTCCATTAGTACGTCAACCATGTTTGGTCCTAGAACAAAATATTGTACTGGCATAAAAAATACAAAATACACTATAATTCCAGAAATCACACCATAGATTAGACCATTTGATAACTTTGAAATATTAAATTTTATTCCCTTGTGAAGTATGATTCCAGTAATAATTCCAATAGTTGTAGCTATGACAAAGTGCAAACCAATTCCAACCAAATAAGAATCAGAATCTAGAATTCTTGCAAAGACTAACCATGCAATATAATATTGTGTGTTTATTGTTACGTCAAAAATTATTCTAGGAACAAACATTGCTATTGCTCCAATTAATGAACTAATTGTTACAAAGAAAATTTCTTTATGAAGAGAAAAATTTACGCGAGATCTGTATTGTACCATTTTATTCTCATTAGAAGAATTTTTTATTGGCGAGCTTGAAAAGTTTTCTCCAAATTTTTCTATCAAGGCCAAAATCCAAAACCCTCCCTTACAGGGATTTTACAAATTTCAATCAATGAACTAAAACATTGAGATTCTTTTATGGATTCAGATATCATAATAAAAAAAGAAAAAAAGACTCCATTCATTGTAGCTCAGCACTTCCAAATAAAACAGAGAACATTTGACACCAAACAAGAACTTTGTTATATTTCTCAAGATCAGTTCCTTCTGGAATTTCGTAATTTTGGTTTCCGTTATTTGCTTTTAGTAAATCCAAATCAACGAATTCAGTTGCATTATCATCAGTTGCAAGATATACATGCAAATCTGGACCATTAGCGGCTACAAAGTTTTCAAATCTTAGATAGTTTACACCATTTATCTCAAAGATTTTTACATCTCCAGATACATCATGTACACCATCACCCACTCCTTCAAACATGCCTGAAGCAAGTTCCATAGGTAATACATCTAATGTAGATTGTTCCGCATTTGCAGTTATTGTAGGTAGTGCCTCATCAATTACAGTATTTGTAAAAAATGGGCTAATTGTGTAAATTCCAATAGGAATAACAATTAATGCTACAAGAAGCAATGTTATTTTTTTTACCAAACTCATAAAAAGAGAAAAACAGAATTTGCTTTTATTTATTATACCAAACCTATTCCAATTTACTACCAAACATTCAGTCTAAAGAAATTTTGAGAAAAATCAACAACGCAACTGCTTCAGATAGTGTTAATCCGAATAAAAACGGAGCAAGATCTATTAAAATTAATTCATGTACTAAGAAATAAGCACTTGCTCCAAGAATATTATGAATTAGTAATAATCCTAAAAAAGATAATATTCCCAATGATGTTTTAGATTTTATTTGCAAGTATAGTTTTCCAATCACACGTATTATAGTACCAATTAAAATTATATTTAAAATTGCAGTTGAGGAGAATATTGCAATTATGACTTCCATTTGTAATTATTACTGCGGTGTATGTTTAATTAGATTCTACCAATTTTGTTCCAATTTCATCAAACAAATTCATGTTTGATTCTAGGAATTCAGAAATAAAATAAGTCTCAGAATATCCAATCCCAATCTTACTTACCAAATTATTATTTTCTAAATTTTTTATGTGATGTTTTATTGTTTTATAATCCAAATGAAGTTCATTAGACATTTGATTTTTATTTAGAGGTCTATTCTTCAATATCGATATTATTCTGATCCGATTTACTGATCCCCTAGAACCTGCAAATAATACCCAAAAGAGCATTTTTGTTTGTGGATGTGTTTCTGCTTGAATTGATTTTACAGTTATTGCATTCATCCTATAGTGCAAGCATGCTTGCACTTTATAACATTTTTCCCATACCGCAAGTGTGCTTGCACTTTATATACCAGTACTCCTAAAGATGCATATGCAAAAGACATTGTATGTTCGCAGTTTCGATCAATCATTACATGAAAAATTAGAAGAATTTGCAAGAGAACAAGGGATCAAACCAGGAACAATTGTAGAAGATGCTCTAGAAAAATGGATTGCACAAAAAAAATCAGTTCCACGAAAACATTTTGCAATAATTTACTCAGATGAAAAGTCATTACTAAATTTTATGAAAAAAATACAAGATGCAACAAGAGAAGACAAATGGTCACATGCTTGTTTGGGTCCTGAAAATCATTTTGCATTAAAATATCTAAGAAAAAATGATTGGATGGATGCAGCAATTAAACCATATAATCCAACTAAAAAACAAGGTTACGAATATCCAAAAAAAGTTTTTGACAAACTTCAAACTATGTCAAAAGAGAAAAAAACAATGTTCATGGGATTTATGACTGAAGACTTTGCCCATGAAAAATCTCTTAACATTGCAAATAAAGTTGAAAAAATATACAACTCTAAAAAGGCCATAGGTGTAGCATTTTGCCCATATCGTTTAGAAGATGTCATGAAATCGCCATTATCAGACATATTTGAATTAATAGACGAACACGATAAGACATTACTTTTGAAAGATGGTAAATTATTTGAATGGAATTTTAAAGAAGAGAATCCTTTCAAACTCATAGCATAAAATTACAATTCAAAAAATATTACAAATAATTATTCACATTAATATTTATCAAGAATAAAATTTTTAAGAATTAAACATGCTGATTATTTCATCAAATACTTGTTCATTCTCTTCAAACAATTGAGAGACGAAATAAGTAGTGGTTCCAGAATGCGCATATTTTTCTACAAGATAGTTTTCTTCCAAGGTTTTGAGGTGGTGTGAAGCACTTTTGTAATCTACTTCAACATATGTTGAAATTTGATTTGTATTACTTGGTCTTTCTTTTAGGAGAGACATTATTTTTATTCGATTTGTTGCACCCCTTGTTGAAGCAAATAAATTCCAAAAAACTTTTTTTGTTTCAGGATGGACAGAGGATTCTATTTTTTTGATAGTGATTGCATTCATGATAGTATATGATATCATGCTAGCATATATTAATGTAACTATAAGTGATAGCATGATATCATTTTATATATAAGACATTTCATCATAGCGATATGCCAAAAGATGTGCTCGTTAGAGGCGTAGATGAGGGGATTTATTCCTCATTAGGAGTTGCCGCTAAAGAAAGAGGAATTTCTATAAATTCCCTAGTAAAAGATGCAATTGACTCTTGGCTATCAAAAAAAGATGATGATGTAAAAATCCATCATTTAATTTTATATGCAGATGATAAATCAATAGAGAGTCTTTTACGATCTTTAGATTATTTTGCAAAAAAAAGTGGGTGGTTCAAATGTCATTGTGGACCATCATCTAATTCTAGTGTAAGATTACTAAATGAGATGAAATGGTATAATGGAACTATTTCTCCATATGACTCAAATGCAAAAAATCTATTAAATTATTGTGGAAACGTGATGCAAGGAATTGCAAAAAAAGCAAACAATCAACCAGTATGTTGTATTGATTTTATTTTAGGAGACATTGCAAATCAAAAATCTCTATCTCAAGCAGTAAAAATTGAACACGAATACAATAAAGCCAGAATAGGTGGTTTGATGTTTTGCCCTTACAAAACTCCAGATTTACTCTCAGCAGGTATTGATGACATGATAGAATTGTTTGAAGAACATGATCAAATATTCATTCTAAAAGGTGACAAAGTATACAAACTTCATTTGACACTAGAAAGTACCCATAAAATGATTATGAGTTAATAAGATCACCAAAAATTAAAACATAAATTTTTAATTCAAAATTAATCTGGTAGAGATTTGGTAATAGTTTGGTAAAATGCTATTTAGTAAATATCAGATTATTCCATCAATGAAACAAAGCAAGATAACAAGTATTTTTGCAATTACCGCATTTGCTGCAATTTTTGCAGTAGCAGGATTTGCAGAAATTCCACAATCTAATGCTGAATTTGGTGATTCCTACAAAGTGACAATAACTAACATCACTCCAGGTCAACCAATTACACCACCATTGCTAGTTACTCACAATAAAGATGTTGAAATCTTTACCGTGGGTGAAAAAGCTAGCTATGAACTGTCACAACTGTCTGAAAATGGCACTTTTGAACCATTAGTAAAGAAACTAACTGGAAAAGCAGGCATTGCAGACATTGTTACAGGAAAAACACCTCTCGTTCCTGCAAATGATCCTGGTAACACTGGTTTAGGATATTCAGAAACCTTTATGATTTCTGCCAATACTGAATCAAGATATCTATCCTTTGCAAGCATGTTAGTTTGTACAAATGATGGTTTTGCAGGATTGGATACTGTTACGTTGCCATTATTTTATGGAAAAACAGTCTATGCACAAGCCTATGACACTCGAACTGAAATGAATACCGAAGATTTTGCAAACATGGTTCCCCCATGTCAAGGTGCAATTGGTATTATTTCAGGTGAAGAAGGTACTGGTGCAAGTGATTCATCATTGACTGAGAATGGAATCATAATCCCACATCCAGGAATAATGGGTAATGAGGATTTAATTCCAACAATTCATGGATGGAATGGCCCAGTAGTTAAAATCGACATAGAACGTATCAGATAACAAACTAGGGATATTCCCTTTTTTTCTTTTTTTAATGATGATAAATTATTTGAAAAATAAAAAAAGAAAAATTTTGAAAAATAAAAAAGAAAAAAAGTTAGAGTTTTCTAACTTTAGTACCTCTAGAGGTACTAATAAAACCCCAATTTGGAGTCTTTATGTCTACTTTAGGATATTCTGACACTCTCATTACTGCAGTACCACGTTTTGTGGATAAAATTGTGGTGGGAGGTAGTGATGTCATACTTTCTGTTTGACATTTTTGAAATAAAACACCTGTAGACTTTGAAGGGCATACTTCTAGTTCTACAATAGAAGTGCCTCTGTTCATTGATGTGGTTGCCATATAATAAAATGGAGAAAATTATGTTAAAACAATATTTCCATACACAGCCCAAATCATATCCAAATGTTTTATTGTTTTTAGGTAAATTATGAATAGCATTAAATTAATCTCACAAAAATTGCTCCAGGTATCAAAATAAAATTTTTGTAATAAGTTAAAAAATCAATTAGGGTTTAATTTGGTAATGAGTTGGCAATTTTTCTATTAAGAAGAAAACACACATCAACATATGAATCAAAAAATGAAAACCGTTGGATTACTTGCAATCTTACCTCTAGTAATGATAGCATTATCACCAGATCTCATTTCTGAAGTTGATGCGCAAAAAGGGGAAGGTAGTGAAGGTACTCAATCACCAAAATCCTATGGTTCGGCAACTAGTAAGATAGTATGCGGAGATCAACTCTGTGATGTTGAGGACAAATCAAAATCAGCGAACATAGGTAAAGCACGATAGAATATACAGATAGAAAATTCGATCATTTTTTTTCTTTTTTAGGTAAATATTGTGGACAGCATCTAACTAATTTCGCAAAACTCGCCCCCAGTATTCAATCATTACAAACCCAAAACCATGATTGAAACAATTGTAATTCCGTCAAAGAGATTTGAACTAATGGCATAACACCCCAATCAAATCTTAGAAAAATATATGCATAGTAGGTCTTAATAGATTTAAACTACAAAATAATGTGACACCTCTCGGAGGGATTTGTAAAATTAGATTGATGCCCTGTCATATCTTAGGCCTAATTATGCTCAAAAATAGTCATATTCATAGACCCAAATTAGAGGCACATCATATCGAAACTGTAGGATTTGGAAGAGTATCAAACTAAAAGTTCAACACAGCAAATGGGTTTAGAGATATTTTCTAATACCAACAATTACACTAGCTGGAACTCCAACATACATTGTTAGATTTAGGATAATTAATGAAATTCCATAACCTAGAACTGTATCTTCTGAGTTCATTTCTACATTATTTAGAATTGATAGTGATGTAATCATTGGAGTAATTGTTAATTTAACTATCTCCCTAAACATTGGATTTTCTCTTTCATAGTCTGCAATGTAGGGTGAAAATGAATAATACACATCATTGAATATTTTCATAAAAGAAATTCCTGATTCTGTTTGAAGTAATTGATTATCTCTTAGTTCTCGTAATTGTTGTATTTGTGGTGATAGTTCAGAACCATATGTTGCAGTAGCAATTAGACAACCACCACCTTTTGGTTCAGAATATGTATCAAGTTGTATCATTTGAAAACTGTCTTCAAGAGAACGTGAACCATACTCGCCTGTAACTTTGTAGGTACCTTCCTGACTGAAATAATAACTATAATTATCGGCTAATGTTGGATGTTTTTCATTATCTATGTCTAGCAATGTCGGAAATGTATGGGAAAATGAACCGTCACTAGCAGGGGATTCCATAGCAGACATGGCACCATTTCCATTTGGTTTATCTATTTGAATTGTAACTTGTTTGCCTGAAATAATTGTCCCTACATTACCAGTCACCACAATTTCATCTCCTATCACATATGCAGAACTTTGAGTTTTGATAAAGGGTTCTTGTTTAATAGTTGACGTAGAATCAATAACTGTAACCTCATATTTTTCGATATTCAAAACATTACACTCTGGAATTGATTTGGGTGAGCATTGTTCAATCCACTCAAATGTATAAATTCCAGGTTTGACATTTTCAGGAACTGTAAATTCCCATTGATCAGTTTCCATACACTCTCCAGGAGATACAAATCCCCAATCAATTTTTTGTGGAGTGACCCACCATGATACAAAACCAGAAACATCTCGCCACATATGAACACTCTGAGCAAATGAAGATGGAATACATCCACCTCCAACATTTCTAGTCCATGTTGTTCCAGGTTCTACCTCATCAGAAAAATAATTTATTCGATCGGATTGAGCATGTACTGATGGTGTTAAGATGATAAAGAAACCAGTCAAAATCAAAATTAGTAGAATTTTTTCCATCTAACTAATACTCCATCCTCGTTTAACTAAAGTTTTTACAGTTTCTGGTTTTACACATGCAGGAGAATTATCATTTTTGAGAATCAATTCTAATCCTTCATTACACAAAACGCCATTAGAAGTAATTCCATTATTGGTTTGCTTGAGTGGCGGCAAATATTTTGAATCATATCCATAAATCACACCACAATAATCATGTATTCTTACATCTAGAGAGTATGTTCCAATAATCTCAATTGTGTTTTGACCTTGTGGCAAATCTAAAGTAATAATTCTACTTTTAGGCGTATTTACAATATCAGCATTAATTGATTCATCATCATTAAGAAGTAAAATCAAATCTTGGGATTCACAGTCTTGAGAAAGAGCATAAATCATTTTCCTAGGTATTTCTATTTTAATTTGTCCATCACTTTTAGCATCAACTGTAACGATTAAAGTAACTAAATCAGAATTATGACAGATTTCAACTACATTACCGCCATCAAGGTTATACTCTAATTCCAAGTTTTCACAAGTCCATTCTGCCAATTGTTCTTGTGAATATGCAGTTATTGGAATTAACAAAACAAATGCGATTGCAATAATTATTACAGGTTCATCTTTTAATTCCATTTTATTGTGCTAGGTTTACAGCTGTCAGTGTAAATATTCCAAGTCATAGACTCTATCCAATTTCCAGCAGCATTGTAACCTCCCATTTGTACTTGATGATTCCCTCCTGGCACTGCAAAGGATTTACCTGCAACACCTGTAGGAGTTCCATCAACATATACTACAACATCATACAAATAGCTTGGAGCAGACGCATGGATTTTTCCATATCCTCCACAATTAGTATTTCCACCTGATGAACTGCCTCCACTTGTAGAACTATCGCCTTGTGTTCCACTGGAAATATCCCTACAAACATCTCCACCAACCCAAGTAGTTCCAACAGGACAACATTTACTTTCACTTACAGGATAAAATCCAGAAGCACAGCCTGCATTAACAAAGTTATCATTATCACCCAAATATGAAAAAATCATGATTATAAAAAAAAATCCAAAAAGTATTCCTATACCTTTACCTAATTTACTAGCTTTACCCAATACATATTTTGTATTTGTTTAAACTTAAGTATATTGAAAACCAGAGTTCAGAATTTATTTATCATCATACATTCTCTCTTCACACGAATCAATTGCTTCTTGTATACTTGGAGTATCTGGATTTAGTTTAAGGACTTGTCTAAAGCAATTTAATGCATCACTGTACATACCCATATTACGCAATGTTAATCCTTTGTAAAATAATGCATCTACGTGCTCAGGATCAAGGTTTAGTGCCATATCGAAATACTTTGTTGCCTCATCATAATTATTTAGGTGAAAAAGAGATACACCTTTTCTGAATATTGCCTCACTGTGCTCTGGATCGTTTTTGATAACTTTATCATAAAATGTTATGGCCTCTTCATCTTTTTTTAATCCCGCTAATGCCATTGCTTTCCAAAATAGTATTTCAGAATTATCAGGTTCTATCTGTATAGCCTCATCAAGTCTCTCAAGTGCCGTATGAAAATTTTGTAATCTTACATGAACTGCAGCTTGTGTGATTAATGCATGAATATTTTTTGGGTCAATTTCTAGTACTCTTTCAAATACCTCTACTGATTCAGGATTTTGTCCAATTGAGCTTAAAGCATATCCAATCATATTCCGTGCTTCAATATTATTTGGATTGGTTTTCAAAATTTCTTCATAACATGAAATTGCCTTTGAATAATCTCCAGATTGTTCAAATTCATATCCCTTTTGAATCCAAATATCATCTGAATCTAATGTTTTATCAGAGACTAGTTGAGATTTATCCCAAACTGGTGCACCATGTGTACATCCATCAATTACAGCTTTACCGCATTGGACACAATGACAACTATAGATTAAATGAGAATTGCCATCAAAGTGACGGGCACATAATATTTTTTCACAGTGATTGCATTTCCTTAATTCTCCTTGACAACTTTTATCGTGACTATGACATGTAATTGATGTATTCTGATTTACATCAAATTCATCTAGTTCTAATCCCTCTTTACAATTGTTTTCTTCATCTGTTTCTAATTTTTTTAATGAACCATCATCATCAATTATTAATTCAATTTCTATCATATCTGTAGTCATCGCACTAATTTTCCAAAGATTATCTTGATGTCCAATTAATACAACACTTGCTTGACCATAACTATATCCTGATTCACGAAGAATTTCTTTTGCTCTCTTTATTGCATCGTATTGATCATTTATAGCAGACATAATTTTACTATCACTATTTACTATATGAGAATTTTTTCTAAATCCTTGTTCATTATTATGAGAAATGGCAAAATTGTAAAAACAGATTTCGTAAATTCTTAAATTTTAGTATGTTAATAATGAATATTGGGTAAAGCTAAGAAAATAGGGATTGGAATTGGAATTGTGGTTCTAGTCTTTATTATTCTGGGCAATGTGCTTGCCTTTCAAGGTTCA
>Ga0114932_10004814_pt1 | contig 12323 bp, 13 predicted proteins | sample 2SBtaG_2_FD_87286 | JGI IMG/M metagenome (GOLD analysis project Ga0114932, IMG submission 87286) | Deep subsurface microbial communities from Kolumbo volcano to uncover new lineages of life (NeLLi) - 2SBTROV12_ACTIVE470 metaG | ecosystem: Environmental > Aquatic > Marine > Volcanic ...
CTAAATTGATGGTCGAAGCCGTTCTTCTGCGGGACTTACCGCTGGTTCAGGCTTGTGCAATGATTTTCTGTGGCACTTATGTCGTCCTAATATTTTTGGCTGACATGGCTTCAATACTGTCCAATCCACGCCTGCGTCACCCCAAGTAAGAGAGCTGGCGATGTCAGAGATAACTCAAAATGCTAGTCCGACAACGCAGTTCGAAGAACTGCCTGATGCACCGCCCAAGCGAAAAATCAAACTCAGTCTGGCAGGTAAAATCGGTGTTGTAGTCCTAATATTTTGGGCAATCATAGTGGCCATCGGACCAACGATCTCTCCTTATCACGAGGCAGACATTCTTGACGAGGAACTTTTTGTTGTGCCAGGTGGAGACGAGTATCCGGATACCGATTTCCAGCCACCCAGTAAAATTGTGTTGCTTGGGACGGACTATTTGGGTCGGGACACGCTATCTCGTATCCTCTACGGCGCAAGAACGACCATCGGAATTTCGTTTATTTCAACCGTGTTGGCGTATCTCATCGGGGTCACATTGGGCATTGCAGCGGCCGTCGGCAGCAGAGTGCTCGACACGATTCTGAGCCGGCTAAACGACGCACTGCTTTCTTTACCGTCATTAATGATGGCGCTTGTCATGATTGCTGCTTTGGGCAGCACGATTCCTTTGCTGATCCTGCTGACTGGAATAATTTACGCGGCCAGTGTGTTTCGCATTGCGCGTTCTCTGGGGCAGGAGGTCATGGTCAGTGATTTTGTTGAAGCGGCTCGAGTGCGAGGTGAGGGTTTATGGTGGATTATCACCCGAGAAATACTACCCAACATCGCGATGCCGTTGGCGACTGACTTTGGATTGCGTTTCGTTTGGATCATCCTGTTTATCTCTGCATTGAGTTTTCTGGGATTAGGTGTGCAGCCACCGATGTCGGATTGGGGCAGTATGGTGAAGGAAAATCTTCCAGGCCTGATCTATGGGTCGATGGCACCGATATTGCCATCGCTTGCTATCGCAACCCTCACGATATCGGTGAACATGATTGTGGATGATATCTCTGCATTTACCGGCGGCAAGCTGTCCAAGAGAATGATTTCATGAGTGCCCTGCTCGAGGTTGACGATCTCAAAATCAGTGCCCGCAGGGACGATGACAGCCTGCTGCCGATCGTTAAAGGAGTCAGTTTCAACGTGGCCCGCGGTGAGGTGGTCGCGCTGATCGGCGAGTCTGGATCGGGCAAGACGACTATAGCGTTGTCGGCTCTGGGGTATACCAAGCCGGGCCTGGAATTTGCCGGTGGTGAGGTTCGCCTGGAAAGTGAAGATGTTATTACCATGGAGTCAAATCAGCTGCGAGCCCTGCGTGGCCAGCGGGTCGCTTACTTAGCTCAGAGCGCAGCGGCAACGTTCAACCCGGCGCTGACGATCGGTGAACAAGTGACAGAGTCTTGCGTTCTTCACGGTATATTGGACCAAAATCAGGCCAATGAACGTGCTGAGACACTCTATCGTGCCCTGGAATTGCCAGATCCTGATCGATTAGGCAAACGATATCCACACCAGGTGTCAGGGGGTCAGTTGCAACGGCTAATGGCTGCAATGGCACTGTGCGGTAAGCCGGATCTCCTCGTGCTCGACGAGCCGACTACTGCCCTCGATGTAACCACCCAGATAGAAGTGCTTAAGGCATTCAAATCGGTAATTAAGCAAGAAGGCTCTGCGGCCATTTATGTGACGCACGATCTGTCTGTAGTGGCGCAGATTGCAGATCATATCGTGGTGCTCTATGCGGGTGAGGTCCAGGAGCATGGCAGCGCCGAACAAGTGGTAAATCAACCGACCCACGATTACACCCGACGCTTGATGCATGCGGTACGGCCACCACCTGCAGCCGGTCAAGGTGATGAAACGTTGGGTGAGCACAAGCGAGACGTACCGGCGTTAAAGGTGAAAGACATTACCGCGGGTTATGGTAGGAAACGCAATGGCGTACCTGCGATTACAGTCTTGCGGGACGTCAATGTGTCTATTGAACGCGGCCATACCGTGGGCGTGATAGGGGAATCCGGTTGTGGGAAATCGACCCTGGCGCGGGTGATGGCTGGATTATTGCCTGCCGCACATGGGCAGGTGTTGCTGGACGGAAACGACTTGCAACCGGCGCTTCAAAAGCGCGACCGCAGTGAATTACAGAAAATTCAGTTTGTTTTTCAGATGGCCGATACTGCGCTTAATCCGCGTCAGCGGATAGATCATATCCTGGGTCGGCCCCTAGAGTTTTACCTGGGCCTAAAAGGCAAGGAGAAGCGTCGGCGGATCATGGAGCTGCTCGACATGGTCGAACTGCCTCAGGACTTTGCCGGCCGGTATCCCGAGGAACTCTCGGGCGGGCAGAAGCAGCGCGTTAATCTTGCCAGGGCGCTGGCTGCGTCTCCCGAGGTGTTGCTCTGTGACGAGGTGATTTCTGCTCTTGATTCGATCGTGGGCGCCAATGTCATTGAATTGTTAAAACGGTTGCGCAAACAAACCGGCGTATCGTTTGTGTTTATCAGTCATGATCTTTCGACGGTTGCTTCCTTTGCGGATGAGATTGTGGTGCTCTACGCCGGTCGGGTGGTTGAACAGGGGCCGGTGGATCAGGTGCTGTCACCTCCCTATCATCCCTACACCCGTCTGCTAATCAGTTCTGTGCCAGAGCTTCGTGTCGGCTGGCTGGAAGAGGCAATGCAGACGCAAGAAGCGCAGGCCGGTATCGATCGGGTCGTGCAGCTGACCGAAACCGGCTGCCCATTCTTTGATCGATGTCCTCTAGCGATCGAGGGAACTTGCGATCGTGAGACTGCCCCCATCCGGGATCTTGGTGATGGTCACCTGATCGAATGCCATCGCAGTGAGGAAGAGTTTGTGCACTGAACTTGGCCGTGATTCGTCTGAAATCTAGCTGGCTTACTCCTTATTGATGTGCGTAACTACGCTGGCAACGGGTTACCATTCGCGTTCGAGTGAACGTCGACAGATCTTGTGTTTCATTCCTGACGGGGACTGGCGACCACATTAATCGGGGTTCCCTCGTAGTATTTGACGATGTTCTCCACGGCAATCTCGTAGATCGCATCACCAGCCTCAGGCGTGTTGTAGGCCACGTGCGGGCTCAGCACCACGTTGTCGAGTGCGAGCAGCGGATGATCGGCTGGTAAAGGATCTTGCTGGTAAACATCGAGTCCAGCTGCTTTTAAGTGACGTTCTTTTAGCGCATCAACGAGAGCCGCTTCGTCAACAATCTCGCCACGGGCAGTGTTGATCAGAAGAGCGCCCGGTTTCATCTGCTTGATCCTTCCTGCGTTAATAAGGCCTTGCGTATCGTCAGTCAGCGCGACATGCAGAGAAACCACATCAGAGGTTTGTAACAGGTTATCGAGGGACACAAATTCCACATTGTGTTCGCGGGCGCGGGCTTCACTGGGGTTTCGGGTCCAGACCTTTACAGCCATGCCAAACGCGCGGGCCAGCTCAAAGACCCGGCGACCAATACCGCCAAATCCGATTATGCCCAGCTGTTTGCCGCGTAACTCCATCCCATCAAGCGACTGATTCCAGCGACCGTCCCGCAGTTCCGTATCGAGTTGTGGCACATGCCGTGCCGCAGCGAGGAGTAGCGCTAGGGTGTGTTCAGCGACAGTGTAGTCGGCATAACCCGGGCAGTTGCAGACGGTGATGCCCTGGATGGCGGCGGCTGGCAGGTCGATAAAATTACTGGCCCCGATGCCCGTAAAAGAAAGAATTTCAAGCGTCGGGGTCTGGGCCATTACGTCAGCTGGTAACGCCCAGCCGACCAGCAGCGCATGTGCACCGTCGATTCGTTTCAGAAATTCCTGGTGATTTTCTGGCGTATCATAGAAAATCTTCAGGTTACCCAATTTCTCAAGACTTTCCCGGCGATGACCAGCAAGTGTTTCTTCAATGCCCTTACTGGCATCCGGATAGACGATGTTCTTCACAATTGCTCCTGATTCAGTACCATGGCTGACAGATTACAGCATTCCTAGAAAGAAGTGGTTTCTCGTCAACGGTCCTAAACTTTACTGATGCCGCATGAAGCAGGTGACCGCGACGACTTTGTCTGAACCCCATAGGACTTCAGGATCTGAGGATACCGACTCAGTCGGGCGCCGTGGGTATGCAATCGGATTAATGATTGCGAGTTCGGTGGTAATCAGTTTTACCGGTTTGATCGTTCGTCATGTGGACGCTGACCCCATGGTCATGAATTTCTATCGTGCCTTGTCACTCATGGTCGCGGTCACGCTTATTCTGGTTATTCAGTACCGCCGTATGGCTATTACCCATGTGATCCGGATTGGCTGGCCGGGTATTGCTGGCGGAGTGATGCTGACGGTGGCAGCGATTTGTTTCCTGCAGTCGATGACGCATACGACTGTCGCTAACACGCTGTTTATTCTGGGGGCCATACCTTTTTTTACTGCCGCGCTGGCTTGGGTTTTCCTGAGAGAACGGCCCACGCGGGCGACATTGTGGGCAATGATGATCGCTTTTTCTGGAATCACGGTCATGCTGGGCGAGGGGTTTGGCTCGGGATCAGCTTACGGAAATCTTATGGCAATGGTCACGGCGATCTGTTTTTCTATCTATACAGTGCTCGTGCGGCGTAACCGCCACGTTAACATGTTGCCGGCACTGCTGGTCTCAACAGTATTGATCGTTCTTGTCGCCGGGGTGAGTAGTTACGGCAGTCTCACGATCTCCACCGATGACCTGGTGTTGTGTGTTCTCTGGGGTGGTGTACTGTCTGGGTTTACCAGCGTCTGTTTCATAGTCGCATCTCGCCACCTGGCAGCAGCAGAGTTGACGCTGTTTATGCTGTTGGAATTTGCCCTCGGACCGGTCTGGGTGTGGTTGTTCGTGAATGAGGTCCCTTCGCGCTGGACATTGTTGGGGGGCAGTCTGGTTGTCGCAGCCGTAATCACGCGAGCACTGGTCGAAGTGCGCCGACCCTTGTCGTCTGGCTCGCGGTAGCTTGATCTGGAATCTGTGGTCTGATACTCGATGCCCTGTTGTAAAGACTCAGATCACACCATCGGAACCCGTCTGGCAGCAATTGCAGCCGGCGAGATGACCTCCATGTCCAGTTCGACGTGCCATCTTTCGGTGCAGCGCACTTGAGGCGGTGAAGTCGGTTTCTCGGAGCCTGCGATAACAAAACCCTCGTAGCCGCCCATCATGATGCTGTTGCACTTGTCCACATAGATCGGAAACCCACCGATGTAAGGCATAAACACTCTTGGTCGGCCGGGAATATTCGCACCCACATACCAGGAACTACAAGTCGACCGAAGCGAAACTTGAGAGACTTCGTTGACGTGGTCTACCCAATCGTTTTCGCTGTGAACCTTGGCTTCAATGGTGCTTGCCCCGATATCTCGCATGTGGCTAATACAGTCAGCAATCCAGTCAACGTGCTGTTCGATCGCCTGGATCATACTCGCGAGTACCGAAGGGCTGCCGGGGCCAGTGATCATGAATAGGTTTGGGAAGCCATTGGATGACAAGCCGAGATAGGTACGAGGCCCAGCGCTCCATTTGTCCTTTAGGGTCAAACCATTACGTCCCGTAATTTGAATTTTGTCGAATGACCCGGTCATTGCGGCAAATCCAGTCGCGCAGACAACGCTATCCAATTCAATTTCAATATCGTTGGCGACAATCCCCTTCCTTGTGAACCGTTCGATCGGGTTTTTAGACACATCAATTAGATTGACGTGTGGCTGGTTGTAGGCAGCAAAATAGCCTGTGTCAACGCATAGACGCTTGCAGCCGAAAATGTTGTCTGGACAAAGCAGGTCGGCCGTCTCAGAGTCTTTGACAATATCGCGAATCTTTTTGCGTGCGAACTCAGCGATCGTGTCGTTTGCTTCTTTGTTGAAAAGAAGATCACCATAAGCGCCAAGGAATGGCAGGCCGCCACGAGCCCAGAATTCTTCGTACTGTTGTTCGCGCGATTCGACCGTCGCTTCAAGGGCTGGCGATGTGTCGTACTCGAAAAAAAAGCCTGTCGGCCTTGCCCGCGCCTTTGCCCGCAAATCGGGATAACTCGACTTAACAGAATTCACATAGACTGAATTCAAATCCTCATTGTGTGCGGGCACTGAGTAGTTCGGTGTTCGCTGGAATACAGTTAACGACGACGCTTGATCCGCAATTACTGGTATCGCTTGAATTGCCGATGAACCTGTGCCAATAACGCCAACTCGAAGCCCGGAAAAATTCACTTCATCATGAGGCCACTCACCCGTGTGATAAATCGAACCATCAAATTCATCAATACCTTCGAAATTAGGCAGGTTCGCAGACGATAGGCAACCTACCGCCATAACGCAGAACTGTGCGCTCACTTGGTCGCCGCGGTCTGTTTTGATGGTCCAGTAATTTTGACTTTCGTCGAATGTTATTGACGTTACACGTGTATCAAACTGGATGTCACGACGCAGGTCGAATCGATCAGCAACGTGGTTAGCGTAGCTCAGAATTTCGGGTTGGGCTGAGTATTTTTCAGACCACTCCCAGTCCTGTTCTAGTTCTTCTGAGAAAGAAAAGGAGTACTGCATGCTCTCGACATCACAGCGGGCTCCCGGATATCGATTCCAATACCATGTTCCGCCAACATCACTGCCTGTCTCGTAGACCCTGGCAGAAACCCCGAGCATCTGCAGTCGGTAAAGCATAAACATGCCGGCAAAGCCAGCGCCAACAATGACAGCGTCGAATTGGCCGTTTGATTTCACGTTCCTTTCCTGTGCGCCTGTAGTCAACTATATCGGGCGTAAGTCTGCCTGTGTTGGTGTGCTAGTTTAAAGTTGTTTATCAATTCAACCGTCAGGGCAGCGGGGAGTAACTCATGGGATCGAGGACAGTGGGTACCACAGTTTCGTAAGGTGGCACACCGTCTGGAAAATGGGATTTGGCCTCCTGCCAGCGAGGATGTTCGATGAATCGGGGCCAAACTGCTTCCCTTGAGGCTACCGACTCGAATGCCAGCAGATAGACGAATGTCTGCCCATCGCGTTCTCTGGGTTGCCAGTAACCGACTGGCCGAATGCCGACTTCTCTGAACAAGGGATCGATAACATCCTGGAAGAGCACCTGGCATTCTTCCATACGCCCAGTTGTAACAGTATATTGCCGTAATTCATAAATCATGATCTTGCCCTTGCTTTTGTTTTTGTGGATAAGGTTCTGGAGGACATCATTAACAGTCGTCGACTCGGAAGTAGCGACCTCATTGTATCTGAGATCTGCCTAGGGACCATGACCTATGGTGAGCAAAACTCTGAAAAAGAGGCGCACGAACAACTTGCCTGTGCATGGGATCATGGAGTGAATTGCCTGGATACTGCCGAGATGTATGCGGTGCCGACACGAGCAGAAACACAAGGGCTGTCCGAGGCATATGTTGGTTCCTGGATGCGCAGGCGATCGCGCGACAGCGTGATTGTGTTTGGCAAGGTGACGAGCACCAGTCCTAAGACATGGATACCGCCAAATCGGATACCGCCACAGCCCCCTGCACCGCCCCGCCTGACGCCGGACTCTATTCGTGCTGCGGTGCATGGAAGCCTTAAACGGCTGCAGACAGACTATATTGACCTGATGGAACTGCATTGGCCGGAGCGTTATGTCGGTACGATGTTTGGTGCCTGGGAATACAAGCGCAGCCGCGAGCAGACCGATGTGGTTTCGTTTGAAGATCAAGTCGGCGCGCTCGCGCGGCTAATCGAGGAGGGCAAACTGCGGGCCTGGGGGCTGAGTAATGAAACCACGTACGGTCTTTGTCAGTTCCACCGGACAGCAGTTTCGATGGACGTACCCTTGCCGGCTACAGTGCAGAATGATTTCAGCCTGCTGGACCGCTCGATGGAGCCCGAACTTGCCGAGGCGATTGCACCCCGACACCTGAACATTTCTTTTCTAGTCTACGGGGCCTTGAATGGTGGCTTGCTGAGCGGAAAATACTTCGATGGAACGCCGCAGGAGGGTCGACACGGCCTGTGGCCCGACTTCCAGCCCCGTTATCACTCTGACCTGAGCCGCCGAGCGGCCCAGCATTACGCCACCCTGGCTAAAGAGTACGGGCTAACACCGGTAGAGCTCGCTTTAGGTTGGACGCTGTCGCGTGAATATGTCAGTTCGACGATTATCGGTGCGACTAAAATGGATCAGCTGAGGGCCTGTCTGGCAACAGTAGGTGTCAGTATTAGTGATGAACTAAGCACTGCCGTTGATGAGATCCATAAGGTTTTCCCCAATCCCAACAAGTCTGCAGGGGTGATTTCTCCGGGCTTCATCAAAGATGTCCGTAAGGGTGTTTAGCATCAAGTTTAGATGGCCTTCGTCAGGCTGATACGGGTCTTTTTTATCGCAGATTCGTATTGATTCAATGCTCTAATGATCGACAACAGCAGCTTCCAGGGGTAGTGCACATCAGATCAGCGAGCTTTTCTGCGCAAACGGGTGACTGGAATAGTCTAATTCTGCATTTGTTCAGAAACCACTCGTGAACAGTAGAAATAATTACTAACGTAGTTTGTTGTTTTCCTTGTGGCGCAGGGCATCGCGTTTTGTTTTCATTTCCAGGTTGCGGGTAAATGCTTGTTCTAGATCGATTCCGGTCTGGTTGGCAAGGCAAATCAATACGAACAGAACGTCAGCTAACTCGTCTGCAAGGTTCTTGCCCTTATCGCTTTCTTTTTCGCTTTGTTCGCCATATTGACGGGCGACTATACGGGCGACCTCACCGACTTCTTCCATAAGTATCACGGTGTTAGTCAGCTCATTAAAATACCGGACACCATATTCGTTGATCCAGTCGTCAACGATCTGCTGGGCTTGATTCAATTTCATTGATTTGGGGGGATCTGGTAATTTGATAAGGACATGCTAACACCGCCGGTCGTGTTCTGGTTGATGCTGATGGGCATTATCTATAGGCTCTGATGATCGCACTGCCAGGTCTAGCTACCGAGAAGTCTGTCTTAATTGGGATTGGCAGGGTTGAATTATTGAAGTCACAAGCGACAATAGATTCGGCCACAGCTGCGGTGAATTGTGTCCAGAAGCAGGGGCCACAAGCCAGTTCGAGGACTTTTTCCCCACGCATCTCCCTGCAGAAGTGTTCAATGACTGGCTACAGTTGGGTCACGGTATCCGGATTGTCATATTCAATCGATGTGTCGTAAATCTCGGCCCGTCGATCGTAATAGTGTTGCATCTCTTCGATCATCAATCGCATTCCTTGGTTAAGGTATTCCGCCGAAGTCAGGAGATGGTTGTCATAATCTGAGCCAAGTCGAGGCGTGCAATATCGGGCACCATAGCTTTTTCTGTGGCAAAACCGGCGACCAGCAGTAGAAATGGTCGTTCTTCGGAGGGTCGTTCGAGAATCTCGTTCAGAAACCGCATGGGACTCGGTGTATGGGTGAGCGTTGCAACGCCGGCATTATGCAGTGCGTTGATCAGCAGACCGGTGGCAATTCCGACCGATTCTGAGGTGTAGTAATTCTTGAGACGGTGGCCATTAACATCATAACTGAACTTTTTTAGGAAGATTGCTATCAGGCAGGAGGCTGAGACGAGGAATGGCTTGTGTTCGTTTGTGCCCAATGGTGCAAGCGCCTCCAGCCATTGTTGTGATGCTCGATGGGTATAAAACTCCCGTTCCTCAGCCTCGGCTGCCACACGAATCCGACATCGTGTATTTTGGTTTGTCACAACTACGAAATGCCAGGGCTGCATGTTGGCACCACTGGGCGCTGTGCCAGCGGACCGGATCGCATTTTCGATGACGACCGGTGGTATCTTCCGCGCCGAATAGTCGCGCACGGTTCGCCTAGATTGCATGTCCGCGAGAAACTGTTCCGATCGGTGGATCATCTCTTCATCAGGATACGAACGGGATTTGAGCGGAATAAAAGGATAATCTGTCATGTGTCCGACCTAGTAGCAGTTTTGTTTTACAGAGTTTTTTCCTGGATACCCCGGATGCTGATTTCAACGTCGTCATAGTGCGGATCGAACGTTGAGTCCTGGGCAAGCACCGGCGACACGCCAGTGAGTGCGAGTGCAGTGCTGAGTTTTCGTGGGGCAGTATCGGCACTGCTCGCCTGTACGTTCACCTCGCCGGCATACTTAAGGTGATGGGTCGATTCGCCTGAATAATATAGGATCAACTCGTATTGGAGCGCAAAGACAGGCATTGTATTAGATCAGGTTCAGCGTCTGGACCGGAACCGTTTCCACGTAACGTCAGCACTGGCAGCGAGTTTTCCGTCGAATCGAAGTTCTGAACTGAACCGGCAGGCATCGTCACCCCAGGACACACATTGGGAGAACAGTTCAACTGGGCGGCACAGTAAGACCGGTCGCCGAAATGTCACGGTGATCTGATTGGTTAGATAAACAGGGTGCCTGTCATCAAAGTGTTCGAAATTATCAATACAGAAGTCACCATAACGCTCGACAGTCTCTTTCATCAGGCACGCAGCCGAGTGGCAGTCCAGTAGTGTGGAGATAATGCCGCCATTAACAAAGCCAAACCCATTGTCATATTTGTCGGACGCGGCCCAGGTTGCCGCGACACCGTTATCGGCCGAATAGGACTTGATTTGCAAGCCGTGTTGATTGCTGGGACCGCAGCCGAAGCAGGTGCCAGCTGAATAATATCGGTCCTGCAATGAGGGCTCCACCGAAGTTTGACTCCATAGTGCTGGCTGTTAATTCGAAGTATGATTGTAGCCGCATCCAGCATCTGCTAGCGTGTGCGGGATAATGACACTTGTTCAAATCTGGATCTGAGATCGACACGAATCGATCTTCAGCATAGAGACGACTCATGAATATTGCAGCGCTATTGCAGAAATCGGCACGCAGTTTTGGCACATCACCAGCGGTATCGTACGCTACGCACGTTTATCTAACTTACAGTGAACTTGCCGATCGGGTACAGCAGCTCGCAGCCAGCTTCATGGGCAGCTGCGGTCTGAAGCGCGGTGACAGGGTGGGGATTGCCATGACCAATTGCCCTGCTTTTACAGAAGTGCTCTATGCGATCTGGCACGCGGGACTGGTTGCAGTACCGATAAATGCCAAGCTTCATCAGCGTGAGATCAGTTACATCATTAAAAATGCCGGCGTACGTTTATGTATGGTCAACCGCGACCTAGAGGCGGCAGTCGGCCCACTGTGCGATTCGGTTGAGCGCTTGGAGCGGGTTGTCAGTGTTGACACCGCTGACTATCGGAGCCTGTTGAACTCGTCTGAACTTGTACTCCAAAACGTCAAGGCAGACGATCCGGCCTGGTTGTTCTATACCAGCGGTACGACAGGCAGGCCTAAGGGCGCGACCTTGACCCATCGTAATCTGACGACGATGACGCTCAGTTATTTCGCTGATTTAGAGAGTCTTTCGCACAGTGATTGCATCATCCATTCAGCACCCTTGTCCCACGGGTCGGGTATTTACGGAATTCCGCATCTGGCGAAGGCTGCCAACCAGGTGATACCTGAGAGTGGCGGATTTGATCCACCGGAAATTAACGAACTGTTGGTTAAGTGGCCCAGCTCGGGTTTTTTCTTTGCACCAACGATGATCGTTCGACTACTGGCATCGGGTGCTATCAGTGAGGCGGCACGAGCAAATCTCAGGACCATCATTTATGGCGGGGGGCCGATGTATACCCAGGACCTGTATCAGGCATTAGATGTTTTTGGCCCACGACTGATTCAGATCTATGGTCAGGGTGAGGCACCAATGACCATTACCTACCTTTCTAAAAGCATGCACGAGGATAAGACCCACCCGAGATTTACAGAGCGAATGTCATCGGTTGGTATTCCGCGGACGGATGTCGAGGTCGCGGTCGTCAAAGAAAGTGGACAGTTGGCCGCAGACAACCAACCGGGTGAGATCATCGTTCGGGGAGACGTTGTGATGAAGGGATACTGGGAGAATCCAAAAGCGACAGCAGCAGCACTGAAAGATGGCTGGTTATATACAGGTGATGTTGGTGTGATTGATGTGGACGGTTTTTTGACATTGAAAGATCGTACCAAGGACATGATCATCTCAGGTGCTTCCAATATTTATCCGCGTGAAGTCGAGGAAGTGCTGTTACAACATGATGCGGTTCTAGAGGCCTCGGTTGTCGGTCGATTCCACCCAGACTGGGGAGAGGAGGTAGTAGCTTTCGTAGCCCTCAAACCCGGTGGCAAGGCCAGCAAGCAGGATCTGGACAATTTTTGTCTGGAAAACATTTCTC
>Ga0114932_10004815_pt1 | contig 12322 bp, 8 predicted proteins | sample 2SBtaG_2_FD_87286 | JGI IMG/M metagenome (GOLD analysis project Ga0114932, IMG submission 87286) | Deep subsurface microbial communities from Kolumbo volcano to uncover new lineages of life (NeLLi) - 2SBTROV12_ACTIVE470 metaG | ecosystem: Environmental > Aquatic > Marine > Volcanic ...
CCCAGGTTTTGATAATCGAGAATGGCGTCAGTGTGCATATTTATGCTCTAGTCTTAGATCGTTTTGGAATACCTACTGGCTGACTTTTCCGCGTTTGTAGTGCCAGCGTAACCAACACAGCGGCGACAGAAGTATAGACTGCGAAATACAGACACACCGTGCTGAGCGATATTCCGAGGTCAACGAGCCATCCCATTAGGACCGGCCCAATTGCCGACGACAGAACCATCGCGGATGCAGAAAGACTTTTGATCGCACCGATGTGAGCCACGCCGTAGAGTTCAGCCCACAACGCTGAGATGACTGGAAAATAAAGACCGGTTTGTATACCCAGTAACAACATATAAGGTATGACGCTCCAGTCACCATCGATAAAGCCAATGATCATCATCGCCAGTACAAGAGGAATCAATAGGTAAGGCATGATGCGAATAGCACTCAAACGATCTACCAGCGTGCCGGCCAAGATTAATGTGACGATGGTGGTAGCGGCAAAAACCGAGTAATTACCTGTAATCCAAGTATGTGACCACCCTTTTTCATCGGCGAGGTTAAGGTGATGAAAAAATAGTGCGGTCCCGATCATTGAAAATGCGAGAAGACCCGGCATGAGCAAGTAAAAAAGATAATCTTTGACAACTTCTCTGCGTGTCCAGGACAAGACTGCAGGTGGTGAGGTTCGGTTTACAGTTGTGCCGACTTCTACGTGACCATAATTTCTAGCATCGTGGCCCTTCAACAACCAGATTACTGTCGGGATTACGGTTAGACCGATCAGAATAGCTGCCGCGCCGTAGGTCCAGCGCCAACCAATAAGGGTAAGCGCGAAAACTGCGACGAATGGCAAAATTGCTTCACCTAGGCTCATGCCCACAGAGGCAAATGCAATTGCACGGCCGCGTTCGCGATCAAAATATCGTGCCATGCTGGTAATCGATATATGCATGATCAACCCCTGGCCCGCGTGTCGCAGCAGGAAGATAGCGAGCACAAGCGTTACAGGGCCGGTCGTGGTCGTAATATAGGCACAGGCGAAGACCAGCAGGAAGCATGCTGCGAGGGTGTATCTACGTAATGGGAGGCGATCGATTAGGGCACCCGTCCAGGGTAGCAGGCATGCGCTGGCGAGTGTGCCGATCATGTAGATCGTACCCCACAAGGTATGACTGAGCCTAAATTCGAGTTGGATTGCCGGCCCGATAATTCCGATAAAGTAGGTCTGTCCGAAACTCGAATACAGTGCGGTCACGAAACCGAAGCCGAGCAGTCTTCGGTTGGTGCTGAGCAGTTCTCGGTAGGCGTTTAATGGCATGAAGCGAGCGAATTAGGCGTGGGAATGTGGCGAGACTATACAGATGTTGAAGCGTAAGTGCGGACGCTTGGTGCCTGGTTCTCAGGAACGTATTAGCACTGGGGCGACAAACGAAGGTCCCGCTACTATAATCCGGCCCCGTTGTAAGTAGTTTGACACCCACCGCATTCCGTCAATCAGATGAAACACTCGATCAGTTCGTTGCGCAACATAGCGATCGTCGCACATGTCGACCACGGTAAAACGACATTGGTCGATCAACTGCTGCGGCAATCCGGCACGCTTGAGAGCCACGGGGCAGTCCAGGAAAGGGTGATGGACTCAAATGAACTCGAGCGGGAACGCGGTATCACAATTCTCTCAAAGAATACGGCTATTCGCTGGCAGGACTGGCGAATCAATATTGTCGATACACCAGGACATGCTGATTTCGGAGGTGAGGTGGAACGGGTTTTGTCGATGGTGGATTCTGTGTTGCTTTTGGTTGACGCAGTAGAGGGTCCGATGCCACAGACCAGATTCGTGACGCAGAAAGCTCTTGCACACGGCCTGGCACCAATCGTTGTAGTGAACAAAGTTGATCGACCTGGCAGTCGTCCAGACTGGGTTGTTGACCAGACGTTTGAATTGTTTGACCGTCTTGGCGCGTCAGATAGTCAACTCGACTTCCCAGTTGTTTATGCGTCGGCACTGCAGGGTTGGTCATCGCTCGAACCTGATGCCACTGCTGTCGACATGGAGTCGTTATTCCAGACGATCGTGGAGAATGTCACCGCGCCCCTGGTTGATCCGGACGGATCTTTCCAGCTGCAGGTCAGTGCACTGGACTATTCCACTTATGTCGGTGTTATTGGGATAGGCCGCATACAGCGCGGTAGATTTTCCCGAAATGATGTTGTTTGTGTTGCTGGTCCGGACGGGTCAGCCCGCGAAGCACGAATTTTGCAGGTTCTGGGTTTCAATGGTCTCGATAGAGTTGAACTCGATGGTGCTAGCGCGGGTGATATTGTCGCCTTTACAGGTATTGATGGTCTGCGTATTTCCGACACATTGTGTGATCCATCGTGTATTGACCCGCTTCCAGCGCTTAATGTTGATGAACCCACGCTGAGTATGACGTTTCAGGTCAATGACTCGCCGTTCGCCGGTCAAGACGGTAAGTTCGTGACCAGTCGAAACCTGAGGGAGCGGCTAACTAGAGAGTTGATTCACAATGTCGCGTTGCGGGTGGAGTCACTGCCTGACTCAGATAAATTCAAGGTGTCCGGTCGGGGTGAGCTGCACCTGTCGATTCTTGTGGAAAACATGCGGCGTGAAGGTTACGAACTTGCTATTTCACGACCCGAAGTGATTCTCCGAGAGGTCGACGGAGCGGTTCATGAGCCATGGGAAACCTTGACGGTCGACGTTGAGTCGGCTGACCAAGGTCGGGTAATGGAAAGACTCGGTGAGCGTCGTGCTGAACTTAGGGACATTTTGCCGGATAGTAACGGGAGGGTACGCCTAGATTACACAGTACCTAGCCGTGGCCTGATCGGGTTTCGATCAGAATTTATGACGATAACCCGTGGGTTGGGTCTGATCTACCATACGTTCGAACGATATGCAGATCGCGCTCAGTCGAAGATTGGTGAAAGGGTTAACGGTGTGTTGGTTTCCATCACTGCGGGCAAGTCGCTGGCTTATGCATTGTTTAACTTGCAGGAAAGAGGGCGTTTATTCATCGGGCCTGGTGAACAGGTATATGAAGGAATGGTGATCGGTATCCACTCCCGTAGTGGTGACCTTGTGGTCAACCCGCTCAAAGCCAAGCAGTTGACCAACATTCGTGCGGCCGGTAGTGACGAGAATGTACTTCTGACACCGCCACTCGGACTGACACTGGAAGCCGCCATAGAATTTATCAACGACGATGAATTGGTTGAGGTTACACCGGCCGCTATTCGCGTGCGTAAAAAATTGTTGCGAGAGCATGAGCGCAAACGCGCCGCTCGAGCCGCCTGAGATGGTGTGGCCAACTTCGGTATTTATGGAACTAGTGTTGTAAGACCAGGATGCTCAGGCCGACACCGAGTGATGTGTTAAATTTTGCTTGCGCGCGAGTCGCGGACTAACTCGAACTAAATACTTAATGAGGACACAACATATGCGGCGGATAAGTCTGCTGCTGGGCGGGGTTATCGTGCTTGTTGCGATTGTCTATGGCTACTCTCGCCTGAGTACAAGCCAGCCGGCTGCATCCTATCGTCTGGAGACAGTTGAACGGGGCACTATCGAAAAGACTATCTCTTCAACCGGTCGAGTCAAACCGGTTATGACAGTCGACATCGGTTCCCAGGTTTCTGGCCAGATCTCAGAAGTCATGGTGGACTTCAATTCGAAGGTTCAAGCCGGTGAAGTTATTGCTAGGATAGATGCTGCTCCCTTTGAAGCCAGAGTTCAGGTGGCTCGAGCCGATCTTGCATTTGCTGAGGCAAATATTGCTATGCAGGCAGCAGCGTTGGAGGAACAGCAGGCCGAACTCTTGGGACTAAAAGCCATTCTGCTCGAGACCACCGAAGACCTCGAAAGACAACAGTCGTTGTTTGAACGAAAGGTCATTCCGGAAAGTACAGTAGACCATGCGGTGGCACGTCAAGTTCAAGCAATGGCAAAAGTAGAAAGCACACTGGCCCGGATGAAGAAGCAACGGGCACAAATACGAACAGCGCAAGCCAATGTCGCGTCGCATGGTGGCAAGCTGCTACAGGCAGAACTGGAACTGGAACACACGCTGATCAGATCACCGGTTGATGGCATTGTAATTAACCGGGCAGCGGATGCCGGTCAGACAGTAGCTGCCAGCCTACAGGCACCAGTTCTATTTACTTTGGCTCAGGACTTACGTCAGGTCCATCTGCAAGTTAGTGTCGATGAGGCGGACATTGGTGGTATCACTGAAGGGCAGCAATCACGTTTTTCAGTCGATGCTTATCCAGACCGGGTCTTCAAAGGGGAGGTTGTACAGATTCGTAAGCAGCCGATCGAGGTTTCAGGTGTTGTGACTTATGTGATCATTGTTGGTACCCAGAATTCTGATCAGAGTCTAATGCCAGGTATGACGGCCAGTGTAGAGATCGTAGTGGGTCAACGACAAGACACACTTAAGGTATCGTCACAAGCGCTTCGATTTAAACCGCCAGGTTTCAAGCGCTCCGATTCTGGGGTATCTGCTCGAGGCGGTGGTCGTGAGCGGATGAAGGCAATGATCAAAGATGTTTCGGAGAAGCTCGAATTGAGTGAGGAGCAGTTGTCATTGGTTCAGTCGATATACGCCGATATGGGTCAGTCGATCAGAGGATTGCGGGAAGCAGGTGCGAGTAGCGATGAATTCCGAGAAGCGATCCGCCAGCTTCGAAATCAGGCCGCACAGCGAGTAGAGAAACTGTTGGAAGGTGACCAGAAGAAACGTTATCGCCTGATGCGCGCCGAGGCAAAAAGTGGCGGTTACCGACGGGGAAACGTCTGGGTGCTCGATGGGGGCAAGCCTGTTCCCTTAGGCATTACCGTTGGCATATCTGACAGCACCCATACCGAGATTGTCCGTGGTGATATTGCTGCAGGGGCGCAGGTTATCGTTGGCCTATCGGCGGATGGTTCCTGAGTAAAGGGATCCAGCCATGCAACCCGTCGTCATTCAGACCCAGGGTTTGTGTCGGGATTTTTCGGTGGGGGCCCAAGTCGTACATGCTTTGCGCGATGTAGACTTGGTCATCCATCGGGGTGAATTTATCGCGATCATGGGACCGTCTGGATCAGGCAAGTCTACTTGTATGCACGTACTGGGGTGCCTAGATACGCCAACAGCCGGTAACTACCTGCTCGACGGCGAGGTTGTTTCCGAGTTTCAGACTGACGACCTGGCCCATATACGTCGAACTAAAATCGGGTTTGTGTTCCAGTCATTTAATCTCATGGCGGGTGCCAGCGCCCAGGCCAATGTCGAATTACCACTGTTATATAGCGGAGACCCACGCGCTGTTCGTTCAGAAAAGGCCAAGAATGCACTGGCCAGAGTCGGACTTTCTGATCGCATACACCATAAGCCGACTCAGCTTTCAGGTGGTCAGATGCAACGGGTTGCAATCGCGCGTGCAATCGTGAATCAACCAGATATTGTCTTGGCCGACGAGCCTACAGGGGCGCTAGATACGGAAACAGGTCGAGAAATCATGGACTTGCTCACCGAGTTGAATGGCCAGGGTATGACCGTGATTGTTGTCACCCACGAGATGGAGGTGGCCGGGTACGCGGAACGTGTGCTGAAGTTTCGTGACGGTCGACTGTTGGCCGAAAACCAAGCAGTTGAAACGGTCTTGTCCTTTGACTAGACCAGTAGATAAAAGAAATTCGACTCTATGAAGCTTTTGGATTGCTTTCAGGCTGCGCTGGCCTCGTTGCGAGCTAATAAACTCAGAACTGGGTTGACAACACTGGGCATTATCATCGGTGTGGCGGCGGTTATTGCGATGGTCGGTGTCGGCAAAGGTGCTGAGAAACGTATCGAGGAGGCGATTCAGGGCCTGGGTGAAAATGTTCTGTTTGTGCGTAACGGGACCAGTGTGTCCGGCGGTGTGCGAGGGGGTGCCAACAGCAAAGTATCGCTGACAGAGGCTGATGCCGCTGCTATCGAATCTCAGACTCCTTCGGTGGCCATAGCTGCGCCCACGGTCCGGTCTACCGGTCAGGTGATTTCTGGAAATCTAAACTGGTTTACGACGATATTCGGTGTGGGCAACAATTACCTTCAGGCTCGGGATTGGGTCATAGGCCAAGGACGTACATTTAACCCTCAGGAAGAGCGTGCGTCGGCAAAAGTAGCGATTATTGGAGAGACTATCGTTGAGCAGTTGTTCGGTGGACAGGATCCCATGGGTAAAATTGTTCGAATACAAAGGATCCCTTTTCGTGTGATCGGTGTCACCCGTGCCAAGGGTGAGTCTTCGTGGGGTCGTGACCACGACGACGTGGTATTTGTGCCGCTGTCTACTGCCAAGTCACGTATGAATGTCGGTGAGAGGTACCGCGGTCGTTATGTCCGTGGCATTACTGTCAAGGCCCGTTCGAGCGATGTACTAGAAGCGGCCGAGCAGGAGATTAATGATCTTTTGCGCCAACGTCACCGGATACGCCCAGGTCAGCCGGACGATTTTTATGTGCGGAATATCGCCCAGTACCTTGAAGCCAGAGCCAAGTCAGAGCGGACAATGTCGTTGTTGCTTGCGGCGGTGGCGGGCATCTCTCTACTGGTGGGTGGGATTGGAATCATGAATATTATGTTGGTCTCGGTGACTGAGCGTACCCGCGAGGTTGGGTTGAGAATGGCTGTTGGGGCGCGCGGCAGTGACATTCTGCTCCAATTTGTGACCGAGGCTGTTGTGGTGTCCTTGATCGGAGGAGTTGTTGGTGTGGTACTGGGATTTGGGGGTTCCCTGGCCGCGGCTAAAATTGCCGGCTGGCCAGTGATCACTTCACCCCTGTCTGCGGTGATTGCGATGGGGTTTGCAGCGGTCGTCGGCATATTTTTTGGTTATTATCCCGCACTCAAAGCATCACGGCTCGATCCTATCGCAGCACTTCGCCACGAGTAAACTCGGTTCAGAATAATAAACTGGGTACCGCGTGCGTTAGTGACAACTCGTTATACAAAATCGGGCTTCTGGTTGGATGAGTCAGAACTTATACTGAGCTTAATCTAATTAAGAGTACAGATAATGAATCAGCAAAATCCCCGATTCGGCGCCTATACTGATTACGGTACCCTGCGTGGTGCGATCGTCGGCAGTGCTAACGGTTTGACCTTGCCACCGTTTAATCCGACCTTGCACCACTACAATGAGGAAGTTCAGGCCGCTCTGCAAGCCTCTGGCGATCGACCCCTCGACATCCGTAAGGCTATGCCGGAGCGCTGGGAAAAAACGGCAGAACAACTCGATAACCTCGCAGCCCTGTATGAAGCCAACGGCGTCAAGGTCTACCGGCCCAGGCCTTATACAGCCGAGGAACGGGGTTACCTTGCAGATCTACAGCCAGGTGCATCGCTGTTATACCCAGCCGATCCGGTGTATACCGTTGGGACACACTATATTGAAGTAAATATCCGGCGAGCTTATCGCCGAAAAGAAGTGTTTCCATTACGTGATGTTGTGTTGCCATTGATTGAGGACGGCGTAGACACGCATCATGTCGTCATGCCTCCAGCGCAACCTTTTGCACCGTCCAGCGGCGGTCCTGGGCCCTATCTGGAAGGTGGCGACATCATTTGCTACAACAATCATCTATTTGTCGGTGAATCCGATATCGCAACGAACCGCGCCGGTACCCTCTGGCTTGATAACTACATTCGTCCATTTGGTTACCAAGTGCATCCGATGCCGATGAAGGGAGCGTTCCTTCACTTGCTGGGTATCATGGTGTTAGTCCGAGACGGATTGTTGCTGTTGCATCGTGATGATCTTGACTGTGAACTGCCTAACGTTCTTGCAGACTGGGAAGTCATTGAACTGACCGAAGACGAAGCGAAGGCTTATGCCACGGTGGGTGTGAGCCTGGATGATTCACGATACATCATGCCTTCCGGACTGGGTCGCATAGCTGACGAACTGTCTCGGCGCGGCGTAGAGCCGATAGAGATCGACTACGACCATGTCAGCTACTGGGGCGGTTGCGTGTCCTGTTCTACCCATGCTGTGTCCCGCGACCCTTGAAGATTGCCAGTGAGTGTTAGCCTGCCAGGAGAGGTGGACAGCAAACTGTCCAGCCGAATTCTTGACGCCGTAGCCGATGGATTTGAATCCCAACTCGATTTTACGATGGATCTTATGCGGCAGCCTTCTGTGCGGGGCCAGGAGAATGGTGCCCAGTCGCTGATGTACACGGCGCTTGAAAGCCGGGGCTATCAGATGGATCGATGGGCTATCGATATCGGCGAAATCGAAGCACACCCCGGGTTTTCTCCTGTCAAAGTTGATTACAGCAATGCGATCAATGTCGTAGGCACTCATGTGCCTGAACAGAATCTAGGCCGATCGTTGATTCTCAACGGCCATGTTGACGTGGTACCGACTGGGCCGTTAGACATGTGGACACGACCTCCATTCGAACCATCGATAGAGGGGGACTGGCTGTACGGGCGGGGCGGTGCCGACATGAAAGCCGGATTGTGTGCAAATATCTTTGCCCTTGATGCGCTGCGCAGTCTCGATTTTCAGCCGGCAGCGGATGTGTTCCTGCAGTCCGTGACCGAAGAGGAATGCACCGGTAACGGAGCCTTGTCGGCGCTGGTTCGTGGCTACCGTGCTGATGCCGCAATTATTCCTGAGCCGGAAGAGGACATGCTGGTGCGGGCAAATGTCGGTGTTATCTGGTTTCAGGTGCACGTCCGCGGGCGCCCCGTGCATGTTCGTGAAGCAGGTGAGGGCGCGAATGCTATAGAGGCAGCTTACCGATTGATCGGTTCTCTGAAAGAGCTTGAGGCAAAATGGAATGCCCGTCGTGGAGACTTTAGATACTTCGAAGACCTGGATCACCCCATCAATTTCAATGTTGGAAAGATCGCAGGTGGTGACTGGGCTTCCTCCGTTCCGGCCTGGTGTACGTTGGATGTGCGTGCGGCCATCTACCCGGGCGTCGACCCGCGGGATGCGGCTCGTGAAATTGAAGAGTGCCTGGAACTCAGCAGCCGCGAGGACCCGTTTTTATCTGACAACCCACCGACAGTTGAATACAACGGATTTTTCAGTCGCGGTTACGTACTGGAAGAAGGCAGTGACGCAGAGAAAATATTGTCCCAGGCGCACGCCGTGAGTTTTGGCAGTTCGTTGGAGTCTTTTGTTACACCGGGTTATCTGGACGGGCGAGTTTTTGTTTTGTACGATGATTGCCCCTGCTTGGTTTACGGACCGGTATCCAAAGACATCCACGCGTTCGACGAGCGTGTCAGCCTGGCTTCTGTACAGCGTATCACCGGCACCATCGCATTGTTTATTGCCAACTGGTGCGGGTTGGAAAAGTTAAGCTGAAATTTCAGTTGTTTTCGAAAGTTTAGATCTATGTTTGATCAATGCGGCTTGTGCTATGAGCGATCAACGGTTCCATAATGTCGTGCCAAGTAATCATCGCTGAACTTACCCGTTTCGCAATCAGCGCGCAGTTCATCGGCTGTCCTTTCAGAAGGGGATCCATAACCCCCAGCCCCGGGCGTTTCGATCACAACGGCAGAGTCGGGCGACACCTTGACCGCATCCGGTTTGTTGTCCAGGCGTGTGACTGTTTCCGGCGAGCGTAAAAGAAATCGTCCGGTGCCTCCGGCGCTGCCGCCAAATAGCCCCCACGGTTGGTGACGAAAGCGTTCGCCGGCACCGTTGAAAATACAGTTGTCATGGCGGGGTGTGATGACCCGTCTCAGGCCCATTCCACCCCGGTATTTACCGGCTCCAGCCGAGTCTTCGACGAGGCTGTATTCTTCGACCAGAAGTGGATATTCCATTTCGATAGCTTCGATCGGCAGGTTAGAGGTGTTGGTGATGTGCACTTGGACACCGTCTTTGCCGTCTTTGGTTGGCCTTGCTCCCATACCCCCGCCGAGTGTTTCAAGATAAAGGTACGACTGACCCGTCCTGGGATCTGTTCCGGAGAATACAGCCGTTGTATTAGCACCATTCGCCGCAGCAATGACTCGTTCTGGGAAGGCGGTAGACAGTGCACCGAGAACTACGTCAATAATTCTCTGGCAGGTGTTGGCACGTGCCGCAACCGGTGCTGGGAAGGTACTGTTAACCAGTGTGCTGCTTGGTGCCAGGATCTTTACTGAATCGAGCACGCCTTGATTGTTGGGCACGTCAGGATCCAGTAGTGCCTTAAGCGAGTAGCAGACCGCGGCCTGTGTTGCGTTTAGGGTTACGTTGATATTACCGGCAACCTGCGCGCAGGTACCTTCGAAGTCGAACGTGATCTCACGACCTTTTACTGTGATCACCAGTTCGATCGGTATATCCAGGGCTTCAATACCATCGCCATCCATCATATCGGTAAACCGATAGTCTCCATCGGGGATGGTCTCGATGCTGTCACCCATTCGCTCTCGAGTCCGGTCGATAATGTTGGCAAACGCAGTGCTGATTGTTTCTGCGCCGTGTTCGGCGACAACTTCCTTCAGGCGACGTTCACCTAGTCGACAGGCTGAGATTTGTGCGAAGTAGTCTCCGCGCCGTTCTTTAGGGACCCGCACGTTAAGCAGCATCAGATCAAACAGATCCTGCTGCAGTTCGCCGTTTCGAAACAGACGAACGACGGGTATTCGAAGTCCTTCTTGATAGATTTCTGACATACCGCCAGCCATGCTGCCTGGTGCCATTCCGCCGATATCTGCATGGTGTGCGATGTTACAGACGAAACCAAATATTTCGTCTTCAATGTAAATTGGCATGGCGAGATTGACATCGGGTAGATGGGTACCTCCTGCCACATGTGGATCGTTGGCTATGAACAGATCACCAGGATGAATATCGTCTCCAAATTTATCGAGTAGTGCTTGCATTAATCCATGCATGGACGCGATATGAATCGGCAGAGATTCGACGGCCTGGGCTACCAGTCGACCGGACCGGTCCATGATTGCAGTCGAATGATCGTGGCGTTCCTTAATGTTGGTTGAATACGCCGACTTCATTAGCGCTGCATACGTCTCGTCTGTAATCGAACGTAAGGCATTCGATATGATCTCTAGGCTGATGGGATCGAGTCGGTTCAATTGAGGTCCTCACTAATGGTGATAAGGAGTGTCGCGGTTTCATCGACTGTGCCGATATCGCCCGGATACAACAGGGTGGTTGCATCCAACTGGTCTATCACGGCTGGACCGATCAGGGTGTGACCGGCTCTGAGATCATTTCGGCTAAACACTGGGCAGGTCACGGGTTCGTCTGACCGGAAGACGATCTCCCGTTGGTCAGTAGTCACTGGTGCAGAATCTGATGTGTCTAGTTTCCGATAATCTGCAAGCGGGGCGAGTCGACCGCTGGCTGTTAGGCGGATGTTGATAATCTCAATTGGATCGTCTGGATTGAAATAGCCATAGTTGTCTTCATGGGTACTGAAAAACTTTTGTTGAAGGTCACCGACCATCAGCGCAGGAATCTGATTTCCTGGTGTCTCCAATGGTACCGCAAGTTCGAAGTTCTGCCCTACATAGCGCATGTCAAGCCGGATCCGAATTGCGCGGGTGTGATCTAGAATGCTTTCTTGCTCGAACCATTTTCGAGCTTGTGCGCTGAGGGAGTCGAGAATTTGCTCGATTTGCGTGATGTTTTCCGCTTTGACTTCGATACGCCCACTGTTGACAAAATCCTCTAGCAGATCAGAAACCACTAGACCGTGTGCACAGATGATGCCTGGGGCTGGTGGAACCAGTATCTCCTCAATTCCGAGGTTGCGTGCAACGTCTCTAGCGTGAAGTGGACCGGCTCCGCCAAACGGCATCAAACAGTATCCCCGGGGATCATGTCCACGCTCTACCGATATGGTGCGTATTGCCCGTACCATGTTAGCAACAACGATATCGATAACGCCTTGCGCGGCCCTCAGAGGACTGACATCTAGTGACTGTGCCAGGGAATCGAATACCGCGGCTGCTGCTGCTTTGTCGAGATTCATTGTTCCGGCCAGAAGACCATCTTCACTGAGTCGTCCCAGTATTAGATTAGCGTCAGTCACGGTCGGTTGTGTGCCACCGAGTCCGTAACAGGCTGGACCAGGATTTGCCCCCATGCTTTTGGGGCCGACCTTGAGCAGACCGTCACGATCGACCCAAGCAACCGATCCTCCACCTGCTCCCACCGTTTCGACATCAACCATCGGCATCCGAATCGGGAAGCCGCCGACTTCCCGGGAAAACACTGTGGGTACCCGCGCTTGGCGGATCAGGGCGACATCGGCGCTGGTCCCACCCATGTCCAGCGTAATAGTATTCGG
>Ga0114932_10004816_pt1 | contig 12320 bp, 11 predicted proteins | sample 2SBtaG_2_FD_87286 | JGI IMG/M metagenome (GOLD analysis project Ga0114932, IMG submission 87286) | Deep subsurface microbial communities from Kolumbo volcano to uncover new lineages of life (NeLLi) - 2SBTROV12_ACTIVE470 metaG | ecosystem: Environmental > Aquatic > Marine > Volcanic ...
AGTCATTATGCGTTTAATAGAAAAAATATGGCAGAAGTTTACTTTTTAGATAAACCTTTACTAATCGATGAATTGAAATGGCAAATATAGATTATATAAAACTATATAAATTGCAAGATGATGGGTGAAAATTAAATTGTTTTTTTAATCGTTATTAAAAATAGAAATAAACTGTGAAAAAAGTATTAATTGTATTTGGAACTAGGCCGGAAGCTATTAAAATGGCTCCCGTTGTAAAAGCGTTTAAAGAAAATGAAAATTTTGAAATTAAGGTTTGTGTAACTGCTCAACATAGAGAAATGTTAGACCAGGTATTAGCATTTTTTGAAATTATTCCTGAGTATGATTTAAATTTGATGAAGTCAAATCAAAATTTATATAATTTAACAAGTGAAATTATAAATGGATTAAAACCAGTTCTTGAAGAATTTATACCAGACTTTGTAATTGTGCATGGAGATACAACTACAACAATGGCTACGAGTATTGCTGGATTTTATTCAGGGGCAAAAGTTTGCCATGTAGAGGCTGGCCTTAGAACTTTTAATAAATATGCACCATTCCCAGAAGAAATAAATAGGAGTATTACAGGTAGGATCTCTGATTATCATTTTGCACCAACTAAGAAAGCGAAGCAGAATTTATTAAATGAAAATATATCAGAAGATTCTGTTTTAGTTACTGGAAATACGGTAATTGATGCTCTTTTCGATGGAGTTGAGAAAGTAAAGTATATAGATAATGAGCAAATAAGCATGCTCAATAAGCTAGTAAATCCAGACAAAGATTTAATATTAGTTACTGGCCATAGAAGAGAAAATCATGGAGAAGGATTTTTAAATATTTGCAAAGCACTTAAAAAAATTGCTTCAGAAAACAATGTTCAAATAATTTATCCTGTGCATTTAAATCCTAATGTTCAAAAACCTGTTAAAGAAATTTTATCTGATGTAGAAAATATAGATTTGATAGCGCCTCTTCCTTATGAAGCATTTATATGGTTAATGGAAAAATCGAAACTAATAATTACGGATAGTGGAGGTGTGCAAGAAGAAGCACCATCACTTGGGAAGCCCGTTTTAGTAATGCGAGAAATAACCGAAAGACCAGAGGCAGTTGAGGCAGGTACTGTGATTTTGGTAGGTACTAATGTAGAAAAAATTGTTGGAGAGGCAAATGCACTTTTGCAAGATAAGGAGAAATATGAAAGTATGAGTAAATTGCATAATCCATATGGAGATGGGAATGCAAGTAAAAGAATTGTAGAATTTTTAATAAAATGAAGGGGCTTTTAATGAAAAAAGCAATAGTGTTTGGTGCAGGTGGTTTTATTGGCAGCCATATGGTTGAAAGATTGAAAAAAGAAGGGTTTTGGGTAAAAGGAGTTGATTTAAAATTTCCTGAATTTGAAAATTCATATGCTGATGAATTCGTGATTGGTAATTTAACAGATCCAAATATTGTTAGTAATGTAATAGATTGTGATTATGATGAATTATACCAATTTGCAGCTGATATGGGAGGAGCAGGATATATTTTTACGGGGGAAAATGATTCAAATGTAATGCATAATTCAGCATTGATTAATTTAAATACAGTGCATGAATGTGTAAAAAAGAAGGTGAAAAAAATATTTTATTCTTCATCAGCATGTATGTATCCAGCCTATAACCAAGAAGACCCTGAAAATCCAAAATGTAATGAAGATTCAGCATATCCAGCAATGCCAGACAGTGAGTATGGGTGGGAAAAACTTTTTAGCGAAAGGTTATATTTTGCATTTCATAGAAATTATAACCTTGACATTAGAGTTGCTAGATTTCATAATATTTTTGGCCCTAAAGGTACTTGGAAAGGTGGAAAAGAAAAAGCTCCAGCAGCAATGTGCAGAAAGGCTATTATGGCTAAAAATGGTGAAGGTTTAGAAGTTTGGGGAGATGGAAATCAAACGAGATCCTTTTTATACATTGATGAGTGTATTGAAGCTGTAAGAAGATTAATGGAATCAAATTTTTTAGGCCCAGTAAATATTGGGTCAGAAGAGATGATTTCAATTAATAATTTTGCTCAAATGGCAATTGATATTTCAATGAAAAATATATTAATAAATAATATTTATGGTAGTGAATTTGAAGAAAAATATGGATTCCCATGCCCTATTGGGGTAAAAGGACGTAACTCTGATAATAAAATGATTAAAGAAAAACTAAATTGGTCGCCATCACAACCATTAAGAGCTGGAATGGAAAAAACCTATAAATGGATTGAAAAGCAAAATAAAATATAATTTATTGTGAAGAACCTTATTTTATAAGTATGTATTCAAAAATAAAACAATATATATTGTTAGACTTTCATCTAATTGAATTGATGAAAGGGATTTCAATTTCTTTAACAATTCGCATATTTGGAGTTGGAACAGGCTATTTATTTACATTTTTAATTGCAAAATATTATGGTGCAAGCGTCATGGGTTCATTTGCATTATCCCAAACTATTTTGATGATTACAGTAATAATGGCAAAATTAGGGCTAGATACAGCATCAGTTAGATTTATTTCCGAACATTATTCAAAAAAAAATTACATTACTTTAAAAGTAATATATTTTATGATTTTAAAAATGGTTATTCCACTTTCAATTATACTTAGTATTGGATTGTATATAATTTCACCATTTTTAGCAAATTTAATGCATAAACCAGATATGGAAGGATTATTTAAAGTTACTTCAATCGGTGTGTTACCATTGTCATTATTATTTATTCATTCTGAAAGTTTTAGAGGAATGAAAAAAATATTAATTTATTCACTATTTAGAAATATGACAACACAATTAGTTGGATCAATTATTTTATTGATATTTTTTTATTTTGATTTTAAAATGAAAATAATTCCATTATACGCATATTTAATTTCTATATGTATTTTATCATTTATTGCAGCCATTATTTGGAAATTTCAATTCAGGGAGTTATCATTAAAAGCTAATAACTCGAGAATAAAATTTCGAAATTTATTAAAAGTTTCATTCCCAATGTTAATGACAAGTTCGATGGCATATATTATTAATTGGGTAGGGGTATTTATTTTAGGAATATATAATTCTGAAAGCGATATTGGAGTTTATAATATAGCAATGAAATTATCTATGCTTACTAATATTAGCTTATTTGCTGTAAATAGTATAGCTGCACCTAAATTTGCTGAATTATTTGCTAATAAAAATATGATTGGATTTAATCAAACAGTTTATCAATCATCAAAATTAATATTTTTCACTACAATTCCTATTATATTAATTTTATTAATATTTCCTACTTATTTATTAGGTATTTTTGGAGATGAATATGAAAAAGGTAAATGGGTATTAATTTTTCTTACAATTGGTCAATTTATAAACTCTATTTCAGGTTCAACAGGATATATATTGCAAATGACTGGGTATCAAAAAATATTTCAAAATATAATTTTTTTTTCAGCTGTAATTAATATTTTTATGAATATTATATTAGTACCGAGTCTTGGAATTTTTGGTGCATCAATTTCAAGTATGATCTGTATAATTATTTGGAACTTTTTAAGTGTATTTATTATTTATAAAAAATTTAATATTATAACTGTATATTTTCCTAATTTCATTAGTAGAAAATTTGTATAAATAAAAATGATAAAAAAATAATTTAATGAAAATTACACCAATTTTTATATTCTCATTACCAAGGTCAGGATCTACTTTACTTCAAAAGATAATAATGTCGCATACTAAGATTGCATCCATTTCAGAACCTTGGATATTGTTACCTTTATTATATTTAAAAAATAATAAGGGACATGTAACTGAATATTCTCAAAATACGGCTTCAAAGGCAATTGATGATTTAATAAATAATTTACCAAATGGGGTTGATGATTATAATGAAAGCATAAAATTGTTTTCTAACAATATTTATAAAAAATTATGTTCAAAAGGCGAAATATATTATTTGGATAAAACACCTAGATATTATTTAATAATGAGAGAAATAGCTGAAATATATCCTGATGCTAAATTTATATTTTTATTCCGGAACCCATTGGAGATTTATTCTTCAATATTACATTCATTTCTTAATAATAATTTTTTTAAATTAGCACATTATGATGTTGATATTAAATATGGACCAAAATTATTATCAGATGGATATACTTTATTGAAAAATAAAAGTTTACTTGTTACCTACGAAAATTTAATAAATAAAACTGATGAAAATTTGGTTAAAATATTTAAATATCTTGAATTAGATACAGATATTGATGAAATTAAAAATATTTTTTTTAAAAAAGATTTAAAAGGAAAAATGGGTGATAATATTGGAACTAAAAAATATAATTCAATTTCAAAGTTATCCTTAAATAAATATAAAAATACATTTAATAATATTTTTAGATATTATCATATTAAAAATTATATTAAAATGTTTGATAGTGAATATTTAAAATTAATTGATATTAATAAACAAAATCTTTATTATAGTATTAAATTAAAAAATATAAATATTTTATATTCAATTTTTGATTTAATTAATTATTTTTTAGGTAAAATAAATTTATTTTTTAAACTGAATCTTTTTTTTGGTAAAAATCGATTAAAAAATAAATCTTTTTTAAGTTAATAAAATAATGTATAAAATAATAATTTTTTTTTCATTAATATTATTTATTACTTATTTTGAATATAGATTTACAAATATAAAATATGTTCATATTCTTCTTCTTTTACCATTATTATTTATTTCGCATAAAATAAGTTATAGAAAAATTATGTTAATATTTTATCCTATAATTTTTTTTATTATTTTATTAATTGGAGTTGTAATTGGGAAAATTATTATTGGAAATAATGATTCTTTTTTACCACATTTACTTAGTTTTTTTTCATTTTTTATTGGGTATTTTTATTTTACGAATTTTTCAACTAAAAAATTATTAGAAAAACTAAATTCATATTATTTATACATTGAAATTACTTTTTGGTTTTTATTAATTATACAAATTTATAATAATTATTTTAATTTAATATATAAAAGTGGGTATCAATCACATCTATTTATATATGGTATTTTACTTGCTATTATTTCAAAAAATAGAAATTTCACTATTTATTTAATTTATTTAGCTGCGCTTGTGTTACTATCCATTTTAATAAAAAAAAATACTAGTTTAATTTTGTTAATTTTTTCTATAATTTATTCAAGATTTTATACAATTAGATTCAATAAGGAAATCTTAGTTAATAAATTCCGTTTTTTTTTAAAATATTTTATATTATTCCTTGTTGTTATTATATTATATAATATTAATGATATAATTATATTAAAAGAAAAATATTTACCATTTTTCTCTTCGGGAAATATTTATAATAGGTATTTGATGATGGAACTTGGATACTATGAGTTTTTAGACTCTCCGCTATTTGGTAATTTTTTTACATCTTCTTCCGTTATTGATTTTATTGATATTTTACCAACAATAACTATTACAAGCTATGTTCCAATTCATAACGATTATTTAATGGTTTTATCGAATGGTGGTATTTTTTCTTTTATTATTTTAATGCTTATTTTATTTTTTCCTTTTAAATATAAAAATATTATTTTAAATGATCTTAAATTTTGTTTTAATTTATTTTATTTCTCATTTTTTTTATATTCAATTTCATCAATTTTTAATCCCAATATGAGCGATATAGGAATAAGTTCTTTAGCTTGGTTTAATTTAGGTTTAGTTTATTCGATAATATATATATCATTAATAAGTTATAAGGATAACTATAAGAATCAATTTTTAATAAATATAAATATGGACTAATAAAATAAAATGTTATCAAGTAATAATAATAAACCATTTTTTTCGATAATTACTGCTACCTTCAACTCAATGTCTTCAATTGAACAAACTATTGAAGCATTAATAAATCAAAAAAATATCATGAGAGATGATATTGAACATATAATAGTTGATGGTGGGTCAACAGATAAAACACTCTCAATATTAAATAAATATCCTAATTTAAAAATTATTTCTGAATCTGACAATGGGTTTTATGATGCAATAAATAAGGGCATAAAAATTTCAAATGGTCAAGTAATAGGTATCTCAAATTCAGATGATTGGTATCAAGAAGATGCACTATTTAAAATTAAAAAAACCTTTTTATCTAATAAAAATATTGGTTTAGTTCATGGCAATATGAATATTTGGAAAAATAATGAGTTCTATGAGGTAAGAAAATATAAATCACATAGAAAATATTATGGAATGTGGATTCTTCACCCTGCTTGTTTAATTAAAAAAGAAATATATGATAAATTTGGATTATATAATCAAAAATATAGTATTCAAGGTGATTATGACTATATCCTTCGGTTAAATAAAAATAAAGTTATTTTTAAATTTTTACCAGAAATAATAACAAATTTTCGTTTAGGAGGAATGTCTCATATTAAATGGTCTTTTTCAGAAAGTGTTTTAGTAAGAAAAAATAATGGATGGAATATTATTAGAGCAATTATGACAGCAATTGCTGGAAGATTAATGTTTGAATTAAAATTAATTATTGTTAAAAAAAAAATAGGAGAATATAAATTTACTATGGCAGATTTAATAAGTGAAAGAACATATCAAAAAACACAAATTAATAAAATAAAAAGTAGATATTTAGAAACTGATACTTTAGATAAAGTTTTAAAAGATCCGGGGTATAGGTTTAAAGTTGAATTAATAGAAAAAGAGTTACAGGGTGTAAGTGGTAAAATTTTAGATTTAGGTGCAAATACTTGTGGAGAAGCAGAGTATTTAGTAAATAAAGGCTTTGACATAATTGCGGGAGATATAAATGAATGTGCATTATCTATTTCATCACAAAGATGTAAAAAGTTCAATTATAATTCCCCTAATTATTTTGCTTTTGATGCTCATAGAATTCCATTCGAAGATAATTCGTTTGATTGTATTATTGCAGTTGAAGTATTACATCATTTTGAAAAGTTAGATATTGTTTTAAATGAAATATCAAGAGTATTAAAAAATGGTGGGAAACTGATAACCTTGGAACCATATGCTTGGAATCCATATAGAAGGCTCTCCGAACTACCACACTTTTTATTTACAGGTAGTATTGAAAGAAGTTTTACAAAAAAAAGTATTGTTAGATTTTTAGATCAACATAATTTCAATTCATACAGAACAAAAATGATTGTATTACCTAATTCTGATTGGAAATTGAAATATTGTTCAAAAATTCAAATCATCAGAAAAACAATTTTTTATAAAATTTTTAAACTTTTGCCAAGTATTTTTGGCCTAATATTTATATCTGCAATAAAAAAAGGTGAATATATAAAACAAGAAAAAAATGATATCAAATTAATATGCCCAATGTTTAATATTGAATTAATAAAAGTAAAAGGAGGGTATATGACAAAAAATGGAGAAAAATATTATATTTATCCGATATTAGAGGATATTCCTGTTATAATTATTGAAGATATAATTAAAATAACAAAAGCTAAAGCAATTCAATTGTTAGATGAATAATAATAAGTATGTAACTATTTTATTAAATGATATTATTTTTAATATAAATGATCATTTAATTGAATATGTATTTATTAGAAATTATGAAAACTATCCTAGTGATATTGGTGGTGATATAGATATAATTATTAATCCAAAGTATATTAAAAAATTTGATGAAATAGTTAAAAAAATATGTAATCAAAATAGTTGGAATTGTATGTTATATACAGTAAATAATAGAATGATTTCATATCAATTATATAAAACCGATTTAACTGAAGAATTTCGTAATATTATTGTTATTGAAGCCTTTAAGGGATTTAATTTAGTAGGGTTTGAATATATTAAATTTTCTGATATTTATCAATTTAAATCAATTTATAAAAATATGATAACTTTACCATATCCGTATGGTATGATCATCTCAATTATTCATTATATTTCTAGAGCAGGGTTTTACCCAGAAAAATATTACAAAAAAGTAAAAAATATATTAAATGTGGATATAAAAAAAGTGGAGATATTTTTAGGTTTTATGTTTAATAATTTTATAATTAATAAAATAATTTATTTCTTAAAAATTCAGACTAATAATAGTTTTAAAAAATACACAAATATTCCTGAAAATATAAGTAAAATCCCTATATCATTAAGATTACTAATTTGCTTTAAATTAATAATAAAAGCTTTTAAATTAAATTTTATTAAAAGTATTAAAATTACAATTCTTTTTCCAATTGAGATTTTTAGAAGGATAATTAATCCAGTTGGAAGAATTATTTTAATAAAAAAGATTAATAAAGAAAATTTGTTAAATAAAATAAAAGGATATCATTTATTTAAAAATTCTGCAACAATAGCTTTAAATTATGCAGATATAAATTATTTTAATATTTTAAAATGTGTATTTAATGGTGGGGCAGCAATTATATTAATTCAAAAAGAACAAGCTAATTATAATAAATTTTTATTACTTTCATTGTTATTTCAAAAAAAGAAAATTATTAATTTAACTGATTTAAATGAAAATAATATTAATAAATTAGTAAATATAATAATTAACAAATATGAATAAATTTATAGTTATTATGGGTGTAGATGGTTCTGGAAAAAGTACAATAATTACTGAATTAAAAGATAAGATTAAGGTATCATATTCATTTCATTTTTGCCCAACTAATAAGTATAATAAAATTGGAGTAATAAATAACAGCCCACATTCAAAGAAGCCTCATAGTATTAGTATATCAATAATTAAAATAATTTATTTATTTATTCATTTTTTTTTAGGGTATTTAATAAATATTATTAAATTTAAAAGAAAAGGGCATATAATTGGTGATAGATATTTTTATGATGTAATTATTGATTTAACAAGATATAGAATTCATAATAAATTAAATCTATCATTCATTCAATATTTTATACCTAAACCAGATTTATTAATTTTTATAGATTGTTCACCAAAAATTATCTTAAGTAGAAAAAAAGAATTGACCTTTGATGAAATAGTAAGACAAAGGTGTGAATTAACTAATTTAATAAAAAAGCTAAATGGACATATAATTATGAATGAATCAAAGATAAATTTAGTTATTAATGAAATAATAAAATTGATTCATGTAGATGAATAATACAATGTATTATTATTATCCACCTAAAAATCCTCAATTTTTCTTTCCATATTGTATAAATTCATTTCCTATTTTATTCGATATTTATTTTCCTTATTCTATTAAATCAAAGATTATTTGGTATTTTTTTAAAAATTTTCATATATTCAGAAATTTTTTTTTAATAAATGAAAATAAAATCCCATTTAATTTAAATATTATTAAAAATTTAATAGAAGACAATAATTATTTTTATATTATTAATTTGGGCACATATGGTATTGAGCAAAAAACTACAATTACAGTTTATAAATTTAATGGTGAAGGTGTATTTTTTATAAAATATGGAAATACTGAAATTGGAAAAAAATTAGTAGAAAATGAAAAAGATATATTAGAAAAAAAAGATATAAATTGTATTACGCCCAAATTAATTAATTTCATTAAAAATGATCATTCTATATTAATTACAAACTTTATCAATGGAAAAAAAATAAGTGATATTATTCTAAATAAAAAATTAATTGAAATTATTATTAAAATTAATAATTTAAAAATATATAATGTTTCATTTAAAAAAAAAATAATATATTCTTTTTCCCATGGAGATTTTTGCCCTTGGAATATTTTAATTAAAGAAAAGAAATATATATTAATTGATTGGGAGATGGCAGGTGGATATCCTCTTGGGTATGATATTTTTAATTATATTTTTCAAACAAATTTTCTATTAAATAATTATAGCATTAAGTATATTATTAATAGTCAACATTATTTTATAGAATATTATTTCAAATTTTATAATATTAAAAGTTGGAGAATTTATTTGAATGAATTTACTAAAATAAAATTATCAAATAAATCTATTAAAAACAATAAAATATTATTTCCAAAATATATTAAACTTTTTAATTTTATAAAAAATAAAATTTAATTCATAATGGTTTTAAAAATATGACATGAATATTTTAATTATACATAATAAATATAAAATTAAAGGAGGTGAATATACTGTTGTTCAAAATGAAGTAAATTTATTAAGAAATTTTGGACATTCAGTATATATTTATTATGAAACTAATAATTCAATTAATAGCATTTTAAAAAAAATAGAAGCATTTATGCATTCAACGTATTCTAATAAATCTTTTAATAAAGTAAAAATGATTGTTGATAAATTTAAACCAGATATCATTCATGTTCATAATTTTTTCCCTTTAATAACACCTTCTATATATGATTGTGGTGTAAATTATAAAATTCCCATAATTCAAACATTTCATAATTATAGAATTATTTGCCCCGGGGCATTACTAATGAGAGATGGGAAAATTTGTGAAAAATGTATCAATGGTAATTTTATTTATTCTGTTTTTTATAGATGTTATAAAAATTCATTTTATGGTTCACTAAGTGTTGGAATTATGGATTTTTATCATTTATATAATAAAACATGGGAAAAAAAAATAACAACTTCAATTGTATTAACTGAGTTTTCAAAATCAAGGTTCTTATTAGCAGGATTAAAAGATAATTTTACTATTAAGCCAAATTTCGTATTTGATTTTTTTTATAAAAAAAAAAAGAGAGAAAAAAAAGCTTTATATGTTGGACGTATAAGTGAAGAAAAAGGAATTAAAACTTTATTAACTGCTTGGGAAAAAATCAATTATCCAATTACAATAGTAGGAACAGGACCATTAGAAAAAAATGTAAAAGAAAATAAAAATAAATATATTAATTTTATTGGACTTCAAGAGAAAAATAAAATCATGAATTTAATGCTTTCATCATCTTTTTTAATTATTCCTTCAAATTGGTATGAAGGATTTCCGATGGTTGTTTTAGAGGCATATTCATTAGGATTACCAATTATTGCTTCTAATATTGGTAGTTTAAGTGAAATTATAATAAATAGGAGTACGGGGCTTCATTTTAATACTAATGATGAAATTGATCTTATTAAAAAAGTAAAATACTTAATTAATAATCCTAGATTAAATTTAAAATATAGTGATAATGCAAGAAAATATTATTTAAAATATTTTACACCCCAAAAAAATTATGATTTATTAATTGAAATTTATAATAAAGCGATAGAAAAGAATAAATGAATAATAAAAAAATAATTATAGATAAAATAAAAATATTAGATGTTGGTATTTCGCAAGTAACCCCTAATAAAATACTAGAAATAATAGAGAATGCGATTAATAATAATGTAAAAGGATATGTAACTGTAACCGGTGCTCATGGAATAATTGAATCTCATAAAAGTGAGTATATTAAAAAAATACATAATCTATCTTTTATGTCAATTCCTGATGGTCTTCCTAATGTTTGGATTTCAAAATTAAAAGGATCAAATAGTATTTCTCAATGTAGAGGGGCAGATATTATGGATAAAATTTTATGTATGTCAAATAATAAAAAAATCACTCATTATTTTTATGGTGGGAATGATGGTGTTGCAGAACAATTAAAAGAAAATTTTATAAAAAAATATTCAGAAATAAAAATTGTTGGTACTTTTTGTCCTCCTTTTAGGCCATTAACAATTTATGAAGATAAAAATATAACAAAAATAATTGAAGAATTGAGTCCAGATATATTTTGGGTAGGATTAAGTACACCTAAACAGGAAATTTTCATGTATGAATATATTGGTAAGTTAAATGTGAAAATTATGATAGGTGTTGGAGCTGCATTTGATTTTCATATAGGAAAGGTTAAGGAGGCCCCTGTAATTTTGAGGAAAATTGGATTGGAGTGGCTTTATAGATTATTTACTGAGCCTAAAAGATTGTGGAAAAGATATTTTGAAATAGTCCCCAAGTATCTAATTTTTAATTTAATTGATTTATTTAAAGTAAAAAATAATTAAGATTTAATTGAAAAAAATTAATTTAGGAGAAAATTTACTTATGAACAAAAATAAAACAGCATTAATATCAGGCTTTACCTGGTAAGATTGTTTCAATTAAATTTGAGTAATGAATTTTGAAAAAATTTGATATTACAAAATTACTTTTACAAAGTGAAAGTGAAACTCTAGAATTCAAATCATCTTTTGGCAAGGAATCAATTGTATCAATCGTTGCATTTGCAAACAAAAAAGGTGGTAACTTATTAATAGGTGTAAAAAATA
>Ga0114932_10004819_pt1 | contig 12318 bp, 17 predicted proteins | sample 2SBtaG_2_FD_87286 | JGI IMG/M metagenome (GOLD analysis project Ga0114932, IMG submission 87286) | Deep subsurface microbial communities from Kolumbo volcano to uncover new lineages of life (NeLLi) - 2SBTROV12_ACTIVE470 metaG | ecosystem: Environmental > Aquatic > Marine > Volcanic ...
ACTCGCGCGCACGCGCGCAGTGGAGGGAATTTCGGCACAAGTAGCGCGCGCGCAGTGGAGGGGAACCCAATGCCGAAACCGACGTGGATCGAAGCCGAACGGGCGCGCTGTCGCCGCCCCATCACCCCCGACGAGGTTGATGGGCTGGAGGCCCTGGGTGCCGCGCTGCGGCGCCTACGCTGGACCGTCGGGCGTCTCGCCCGCCCTGCCCTGGCCGTCCGCGCGCGAGTGTCGGTGCGGCAGATTGAGCAGATCGAGCAGGCTATCCGGCGCACCCGACGAAGCACGCTCGACCGGATCGCCGCCGCGCTCGCGAAGGAACGGGCCGACATGGGCGACGCGGCCGACCTGGCCGATCGGCTCGCCTCTCTGGCTGGCCCGGGCCTCGCCCCTGAGTCGCGGTACCGGGAACGGGTCGAGAAGCGCCGAAAGGCCCGCTGGAGGTGCATGGAGCGGCATGTGCTCTATCGGCACTTCCTGCCGATGTGGCACGCGCAGCTAGATGCCGAGCTCCGCGCGGAGCGGCGAGCGGAACGCGAGGCGAGGCGTCGATTGAACCGCCGCTGATCGTTCCCGCCGGCATCCTGGCCGGCATGGAGCGAAACCCCTTCGACGGCTGCGACCTGGAGCACACCGAACGGCTGGAGCGCGTCTACCGCGCCCGACACCCCTGGCTCTGGCGCGTGGCCGAGCTCGTGGTGTTCCTGCGCGATCCGCCCGGCTACGTCCGCACCCGGCGAGATCTTCGGCGTGCGGGCTACGACGGCAGACCGCGGTGACCGGGACGACGCGCGCGTAGATATATACGGTCGAACGGTCCCGAAACCAATCTCTAGCCAATCTACGCCTATGTCGGGGGTGCGTTTGCGCCCGCCTCAGCCCCCGAAACTTGGCGCGTGATGCAAACGCCACGTGAACGCGAGCGGCGAACCGCCCCATGGCACCGCAGTTAGTGCCGCGCCCCCGACATGATCGCCGAGGCGCAGGCACCGCGACCTCGAGAATGCTCTCCGCTTCGGGACAACGCCCAATCGTGCACGAGACGCATCTTAGTGCTCCCGCGTCAGCCAGTGCGCCCGTTCATGCGAGCCGCTTCTATGAGTCCGGCCGCTGGGCGGGCCGATCAGACTCTTCGCCAACTGAATCTGGCGTCGCCCCTAGGCCCTCACCAATCATCTCAACGAGCCACTCGAAGTTCTCGGTCTCGAGCGCCCGGTTAGACAAGAACTCTTTGTCTAGTACGACGACTTTTCCTCGATCCGCCCCTTCGGTGATCCGAAACGCAGAGGCGCCATCGCGTCTACCTATCAACGGCACCGCCGGTCCGGAGATCACGCAAGCCTGTGCATCCGTCAGACGGAGTCCCGAGCCTACCGAGAGCGCACCCAGACGTTGACACTCGTCAAGAATGACACCGCCAAGGCGCGCACCATCGCGAACGAGCCCAAAGTGAACCTTCGCAGCGGATCGAGCGAAACTGCTCTGGTCTATCACTGCGTCGTACCGCTTGATTCCAGGCGCGCTTCCATCGAACACGTCGGCCCATTTCACCAAAGCACGATTGAAGTTCGAGGGGTCATGAGCTGACTGCCCCAAGTAGGCATCCCGCCATACGCGCGAGGGCTCCCAACACTGGACTGCCAACGACATCGCGGCCGCTACCACGCTAACGATCGCGAGCGCCGAAAAACGAGCTCGAGAATGCGTACCAACCAGAACACAAGCAGCGATCGAGGCGACCAGAATATCGGACAGGAAAAGCGGCCATAGGGTGGATGCCTGCAGAAACCAAAGAACTGGTCGGGGATCCGCGACAACGAAGCGGTCGAGCAAGAAGCTATTGTCCGTCACGACGACCCATCGAGCGCGCTCTTCCGAGACGACCGCGAGAGGGAACCAGCCCCGTGGCTCACCTGGCTCCGGCCGAAAGTTGCCAAGTGCACCCGTGGCGACTGTATGAGGTCTATCTGAGTGCCACCCGCTCGCCGAGACGAGAACGCGAGTTGCAAGCCCCTGCACCCTAAGACTAGCTCCCCGGTTGATCTGCGAGCTCCAGTGCAACGGCCTCGACATCGTTGTCCCAGTGACGCCAAGCTCGTTGGAATTGCCGATTGGCACTGAAGTATCGTGGCGCACCGAAATCGCCCGAATCGACTCATTCAAACGCGAAGACGCACCAAGTAGATCCGTATGCTCGGCCGCAGTCAGAACAGTCCACTCGCGCTCTCTCGCGAGTTCTACGAATTCCGACCAGGAAATACCTGGAGACAGCGTCGCTGACGGTATTGGAACCACCACAAGCGCGTGCTTCGGAATCTCCTCTGAAGCAGACCATCGGTCTATCGGGAAACCAAAGAACTCCCAGACGGACTGCGCATTCTCCAGATCAGCCGCAAGCCACTCCCCTTCTGACGGCGCGAGCACCCCGATTTCCGAATGCAGCCTGGGCGGTGACGCCATCCAAGTCCCGATCGCGAGTACGAGAGCGATCGTAAAAGCACGCAAACTCGCTCCGCGAAGCTCCGCAGATGAGCGAATCTGAAGCATCAAGATGCATGCGGCCGCGACGGCGATGACCGTGGGTCCCGCAGCAGTCCAATTGGGAATCGCCACAGACGCCACGAGCGCGCACAAGGGTGCCATCGAGAAAGCGGCGACTCTTGCGGGAGAAGTCCGAAGCGCACCAATCGCGAACACCATGGACAAGGCGGCTTCTGGCTTCGCGAGATGGACGGCAGGTCCAAGAATCAGTTCAGAATTCGCCCAGAACGACGCTCCTATCGACAACTGAGTAACGGCCGGGATCAGACCTAAGAATTTCTCCCTACATGACTGCGCCGCCAAAACGCAAACGAGCCCTGCAAGAAGGACCACGGAGAAGCTAAGCGATACGCTTCCCGATCCACACGCGACGAATAGCGAAGCCCCTGCGACGAGAAGCGCAACACGGCAGCTAGCGCGATCTACCGACGATGCCGCAAGCGAGGCCGAGACAAGAAGAAGCACTGGCAGCAGCGGAATGCTCGCAGGCAGTGCACATGCCGCTAGCAGCGAAGCTGATGCACCCGCGAACAGGTTCCCCCTGCTCACCGTGCGAAGACCACGTTGTATGTATGGGCTCGCCTAGAAAGCGAACGTGGGAGTATGAGCTCCAAATGGTCAACCTGCGCGGCGCTTGCGCGGAAAGTAAGAACCCACTCTCGCAGATGACTATCGATGAAGTTGGACGGACACTGTCCGATCGCGAGATCGCACGATTTCGTCACAAAGCGGAGCGCCTCGACCTGAAGGCGCGAAAGCTCGTCAATCGACAAGCCATCCACGGACGCCTCACCGTCATCGCCTGTGAAGGAGCCTGAGGAACGCAGACCCGAGCCGCTGTAAACGAAGTAGCGGTCAAGTGGAGCGCGAGGCCGCGCGACTCTCGGTCGAAACGGCGAGCCAAGCACCGAGGGCTCGAAGGTCGTACTCCGGAAAAGCTTCGCAAGACGAGCCTCGAGGAACCGCGTAGTCTCGGCTGTCTCTTGGCCTTCCCAAACGTCACCCAACAACCGATCGGAGAACTGCACAGCCGCAACCGAAACGTGCAGCCGCCCTTTCCCCGCCAACGGCTGCAGCGACGAAAGAGTGTCATCGACGGAGAGCGCAACCCACCCGCTGTCATGCATTGGAGCGACTCTGTGGACTCTATCGAAGCCATACCGTGGCGCGTCGTCATGAAGAAGTGGCTTGCCCGCGGAGGAACGCAGACTCAGCCTTGCGGTGTGTGTCATACGCAGGCCCAGCTCGCCCAGCCAAGTGACGATCGACGGCTGCATCACGAGTGTCTCGTCGAAGAGCATCGTGACTGTCGCACCTGCTCGCACGGCCGAAAGCATCGACCGGGGCGGCGGAAGCTGGCCATACTCGGGGAGTACGTAGAGGTATCTCCCGTCAGCGACTAGAGAGTCCGGCGCAGAACCAGCGGGCAGTCGGATGGGATCGAGCTGGTATTTGCCCAAAGCGGAGATCGACCGAGCGAAGCTCAGATCAGTCGGCGACAGACGCTGCGGCAGAAACTCGACAAGCGCCCGCTCGCCCGTTACCACCCGCAGCCCAGGAGCATCGTGATTGAGGATCTCATCCGCGGACTGACTCAATTGCGCTGCCGACGAGATCGTGATTCCGAGCGCGAAAGCGGCGAATGCACGACTCGGGACTGACTCCCGCGCCATGAGCGCGGCCACGGCCAGGAGGCAGCACAGCAGCCCGCAGTTCGTGAGGGTGAGCGCTAGCGGGTACTCTAGCGTGCGAATGATCGCATCGAACATGCCCTTGTTTGGATGGTCGAACAGCGAGAAATTCGACCAAAAAGTGCTGTCCCCGATCGCGATCAGCATTCCTTGACCAACGCGGGCGGCAATGACGCTTGGGTGATTCCCAAGCGCATGGCGATCGTCAGGAGTGAACCCGCCAAACCGATTAGGATTGCCGAAGTTCGCAGGCTCTGAGTAGCTCAGGCCGTATGTTGCGAGCGTGCGAGTCGCAGGTGCGAGAGGCCCGAAACTAGCCCCCGTGTGATACCTCATTCGGCTTCTGCGATGCTCGATGCCGCCAAGCCACGACGGATTGAGCGACCCCGAGACGACCGTCGGCATTCCGGATCGATCGAACACTGCGTCCGAGCGCACGAATGTTCCTGCCAACGCTTCAAGGAGCGGGTTCGCGTGCCGAGTCGTATCAAACAGGTCAGTGTGATCGAACACCATCAGAAGGCGTCCACCACCTCGCACCCATTCGACGAGCCGTAGAACCTCGTCTTCCTCGTACGGCTGAAGGGGCAGCTTGATGACTAAGGCTGCGGCGTCAGCGCCTGGCAGGGCCTCTAGCCGAGCGATCTGTCGAACGTTCCCAGCAATCTCCCCCGCGTACTCGAAAAGCATCGAGTAGGCATAGTTCGCGTCGCGACCGAAATCCGCAGGACCGAAGGATGCGGTTACGGGTTCCCACTCACCATGACTCTCGTCGAAGACGATCTCATCGATCGGCCGTCGGGCATTCAGTGCGACAGCGATAACCAGCGCGGCAACGAAGACTGCGGCGTAGGATGCTATCTCGGACGCTTTCACAGGGGGCGCGTCTCTTGTCGGCGCGGGTTTCGCAAACGCCACTACTCCAATCACGGAGAGCGAAGCGACCAAGAGGCGAAGCAGCGGAATCTCTAGGAGTATGCTCGGCCACCACCCCCCTGCATACATGATCGTCGCTGCCGCTGGAGCAATGGCTGCGCTGCCCAAGACGGCGGATCGTGCTGAAGCCGAAAGGTTGAGGCCGATCGCTGAAACAACGCAAGGGCCGACGAGATACGCGAAGGTCGCAAGGTGCGGAACTCCCGCGTCCGGTACATACGATGCGACGTTCGGGGCAAGAAGGGTGGATGCCAAGTAAAGGCAGGGGAGCAAGAGCCACGCGCCCGGCGCCAAGGCTCGGTTCCCGAAGGCCCACAAAGCAACAGCCGGAATCAGACAAGATGGTCCGATCCAATAGCCGCTTGACAGAAGCGCCGCGATTGAGGCCCGGCCGCGCGTACCTGCATTAGAATGCGGAGCAGCAACGAGAAGGAAGGCCGCCAACAGACAAGCGGGAAGACTCGGCTCGCTAAGTGCTAGCGCCGTCGAGACAAGAACTGTCGCTGCGAGCGGACGCGAGAGGCGATCGCTGAGCCGCCTCTCGCGCCGCTCACGTTTACTCAGCCCCTGACCGCAGTCAGAGATTTCGGCAACCCACCGAGCAGCCCGATGAACAACCCGACGAGCAGCCCGATGAACAGCCCGTCGAGCAACCCGATGAACAGCCCGTCGAGCAACCCGATGAACAACCCCCTGAGCAACCCGAGCTTCGCTGCGAGTTGACCGGATCCGCCACTTCGGCGACTTCTGGAGCCAGAGTCTCCAGCTTCTCAGGAGCCGTTAGCGACGGCTCGGTTAGCGGGGGGCTGTCTGGCAACTCGAGCCCAGTTGCCTGCATCATCTGCGATTGCGCGCTCGCGGCTCGCAGGTCGATTTGGCCAGTCCCATCGTTTGCGACCGACTGCACAGCCCCACTGCAGCAAACGACCACGATCGCCGCGATAGCCAGTCTTCTCATGTCACTGCCTCCTTGCTCCAACAGCCTTCAAGAAGCAATCAGCTGTCGTAGGCTGCTGGCCTGAACAGCCTACTATCGTGCACGCATAGAGTCACCCCTCGTGCCGTGCAAACGAGTCCGGCGCGATCGGCACTTAAGCTCCCGATCTGGAGCCGTTCGACTCGTCGACCGATGCCTTGCTTGATACTCGAAACCGATACGAGACCGGGCCTTTTTGCACACATGGGGCGCTATGCCTCGTGCGGCCACCCTCGGGTCGCGGCACGCGCCCTAGCATCGGCCTCGGCAACCACCTTACGACTCTCCTAGCTTCCTACGGGGAGCGATGAGAGATGGGGTCTGAGTGCGGTGCGGCGCGCGACCTCGGAGGCGGGCGAGGCAGTCTCACTCTTCGACGAAGGGCGACTCACATGCCGAATCTGAAACTGCTCGCACCGCGGATCCTTGTCGCGATAGTGCTCGCCGCACCGTCACTCGCACACGACGTGGCAACGTCCTGGAACTCCACCAAGAACACCGTCGACGACACGATCTACGGCGACAACAAAGTCTCGTTCTACTGCGGCTGCGACTATTCGAGCCTCGGGAACGCGAGCGGATCGGGCACCGTCGACATGGGAGAATGCGGGATGGAAGCGCTGCCGCTCTACGCAGGTGACGCCGACGAGATCCAGTACGAGCACATCGTGCCCTCAAGCCTGATGCCTGCTCGCCAGATGGCCTGCTACCTCAAACCCGAACGATTCGCGGCTTGCGTCACGAGCTCAGGCAACGTGAAGGACGGCCGCGACTGCTGCGAAGACATAGACGGAGCGACCGCACAGCTCATGATGTTCGACCTGCACAACCTTGCACCCTCGATCGGCCAGGTAAACCAATACCGGGGCAACGATCGCTACGGCGAGATCGACGATGAAGACGATCACCGCGAGACGTGGGTGGGATGCGCCGCCGAACACGTCCGCGAGGCTCACGTGCTAGAACACCGCTTCGAGCCCGCAGACTGCACGAAGGGTGACGTAGCTCGAATCTGGATGTACATGGCCCAGCAGCATGGCCTAGCGATACCCGATGATGAGTGGGCGATGTTCCAGCGGTGGTCTGATGACGACCCCGTCTCACCGTGGGAGCCTGAGCGAGACCGTCGGATCGGGGACGAGCAGGGGAACCGCAATCCCTTCGTCGAAGGAGTGACTCCGGAGGCGAGCGGTGCGTGCGACTGGGAGCCGCAGTAGTGCAGGCGCCTTCGCGATTCGGCAATCAGCAGATACGGCGGTACTGACCGCGATCATCGACCCCCTCCCCCCCGGAAAGCCCCCCGCGCTACAGTTGGAGACGTGCGTCTCGCAATCCTCACGCTGACTATCGCATCGGCCCTTCAATCCGGCTGTGCCACCACCGGCAAATACGAGACCGTCCTACAGAGCTGGGTTGGAAACGACGTGAACCATCTGATCGCTTCCTGGGGGCCACCGACGAGCGAGTATCGGATGCCCAATGGAAACGTGATGTACACGTACAGGAGGGACGCCGGAGCCGTAGCGGTCCCGGTCGGAAACATGGTCTACGCAGGCCGTCGATGGTGCGAAACCACATTCCAGGTCGACGCCTTGGGTGTTATCCGGTCTTGGAGATGGGAAGGGAACAACTGCGCCGTGAGATGAGCTTGCGTCTCGATCCCGTAGTGCACAGTACACTCCCGCGACTCCTCACCGCGCCGACTCGGGAGTGGGTCAATCAGGCCGCTTACGCGCTTCGCCGAGATCGCGAAGGTGATGCTGCCAGCTCGCCGGAAAGGCGTCGCCCCACCCTGCCCTCCAGGCTCGTTTGTGCGCGGCCCTGAGTCCATCCACGGTGCCAGCGTTTCGGTGGAGTTCGCGGAAGCCCACCCCTCGGCGTCCGCGGCGGGCCGGTACGAATCGCCACCGAGGAGCCGGACAAGCGCTCGCTTCATGGGGTCGGAGAAGCGCCGCGCTTCGATTGCTGTCCGAATCGCCTCGCCGTCGTGGTCGTGCCTCGCTTCCATGTCGGGAGCCTACCGACTCGTCTCCGTTTACGCCGTTACATGTATTGCAATACTTTCTAGGATCCGATAGGCTGAATTAACGGAATCCAGCACAGCCCAAGGGAGCCCCGACATGTCCGCAGCCCTCACCCCGATCGAATCCCCCGCCCTGCCCGCCGTCGAGGTCAAAGCGGCCCGCGAGTACCAGGCCGAGTCCATCGCCCCCGCCACGCTCCGCGCGTACCGATCGGCCCTGAAGGACTTCGCCGCGTGGTGCTCCGAACGCGAAACGGCACCGATTCCTGCAACGGCGGAAACGGTTGCCGCCTACCTCGCGGCCCTGGCCGACCGCGGGCTTTCCGTCTCCACGGTGACGCAGCGAGCCGGGGCGATCCGCTGGGCGCACGAATCGGCCGACCTGGGGAGCCCCACGGCGTCGAAGACGGTGCGGGCCACGCTCGCGGGCATCCGGCGGCGGGTCGGGGTCGCGCCGAAGCGCCAGAAAGCCGCGGCCACGACGGACCGGCTGCGGGCGATGCTCTCGCACGCGACCGGCGACGACGTGAAGACGCTGCGCGACCGGGCGTTGCTTCTCGTTGGCTTCGCGATGGCCGCGCGGCGCTCCGAGCTCGTGGCCCTGGACGTGGCCGACCTGGAGGAGCGCGACGGGGGATTGCTCGTCCGCATCCGGCGATCGAAGACCGACCAGGAAGGCGCGGGGCAGGAAGTGGCGATCCTTCCCGGTGCCGAGCGCGGGACCTGCCCGATTCGCGCCCTGTGCGCGTGGATGGATGCGGCGGGCATCGAATCGGGCCGCGTCTTCCGCTCCGTCGATCGGCATGGGCGGATCGGCGAGGGACTGTCGGGGCGCGCCGTCGCGGGCATCGTGAAGGGGTACGCCACGAAGGCCGGGCTTGATGGGGACTTCTCGGGCCACTCCCTGCGCTCCGGCTTCGTGACGAGCGCAGCCGAGCGGGGCCAGCGTGCCGAGGCCATCGCCGAACACACTCGCCACGCTTCGACGGACATGGTGCGGACCTACACGCGCCGCGCCGACCTGTTCCGCTCACATCCGGGCGAGGGGCTGCTCTAGATGCCGGAAGCAAGCCAGCCGACCGCTAGGCGCGTCAAGATGACGATCAGCATTGACGCCGATCTACTCCGCGAGCTCCGCGTGATGGCATCCGTTCTCCCGCCTGCGGTCTTCCCGTCTATCAGCGGGGCGATCGTGGTCGCCACGCGCGAGGCTGTCGAGCGGCTGCGCGAAGAGCACAACGAGGGCGAAGCCTTCACGAGCGAGACGCCGCCGAAGGTGCGAACGGGGAAGAGGCCTCGTTTGTGAGACTAGAAGAGGCAGAGGGAAGCTAGGTGCGGGTGATCCTGGTCGTCGGGGCTCCGCCCGCGTTCCTATCCCTCGCGGTGTTAGCCGTCGCGTTCGGATATTCCGCGTTCGGCTTGATCGGGCAGCTATCTTCGGATTTCCCTTCTGGCTGATAGCCTACGCAGGCATTCGACTCGTGTATGAAAGGGTCGGCAGCCGAAAGCCGCCCCGCTAAGCCCCCGTTCTCGCGATCCGTCGTCCCGCCCCGTCATGGCCCTGGATGCGGCGGCATGATGGGGCGGGACCTAGCGACGGCTCAGTATCTGCCAGATCAACAGGCTGCGAGCCACGTCGGTCTGTTGCCGTTGCTCTATCAGCGCGCGCTCTCGGTCGATGGACTCGATCCGACTTCTCCGTTCGCGCGCGAGCCGCTCTTGCGCTCGTTCTATGCGGTCGCGCTCTTGGTCGACCAGCTTGGCGTAACGCGAGTCGGCGCATCGGAACAGCAGGTCGGTCCCATATTCGAAGCGCTCAACGAGGCAGTCGTTCAGCGCTCTCATGCTGAGCGAGAACACAAGATCGTTTTGCATCTTCTCGGCCAAGTTCTCAGTGCAAAAGGCGATCACGTCGTTGTCTTTCTCGAGGCCAGGGCCGAAGCCATCGACGCAGAACTCCTCGGCTCTGGTTTTCCCGAGCTCCCGAATCCGCTCCTTTTCAGCGCGGGCCCGCCGCTCTTCCTCTTCTTCTTGCATCAGCAACTCGAAGTTTCGTTCGGAGATGCGATCGGCCTCTTCCTGCTTGAGTCGATCCGCCCGCTGCCAAGGCGTCTCCTCGTACCGGATCATCTCTGTGGTGGCCCTAACTCCGTCCGAGAGCGTCTGACAGCCGCTGAGCAGGGCAACCAGGGCGATTCCGATAGCGATTCGGGTCATGATAGGTGGGGCCTCTCGTCACGAACGCTCGCGACGCTCGTTGAGCCTTTCTTGCAAGAATACCAGCAGCATTCCGGGCGACGTGACCAACCCGAGAGTCAGGTAATAGGGCAGATTGGTCGGCGCGAGACGCTGTGTGATCGACGCCCACGATTCGGCGATCGGAAGCGTGATGACCTCGTGGGCCATACCCGCGATTACGAAGCCCGCGACCGCGCCAATCCAGAGCCCGCCCAGTCGTGCCAGCCAGCCCTGGCTGAAATGTAAGGCGGCCGAGACGGCGCAGGTGGGGATGATCGTGACGGTCAGCATTCCTGCCCAAAGGGCGTCGCTGTCCATGCGCGGGTCCTCCGGTCCGCAACGGTAGCGAGCAGAATTTTAGGCTGAGCCAGAACGAAGTTTCGGGCATGGATTGTTAGGGGGTCGGGCAGCGCGGGGGCACCGACGTTCTCGCCCAGTGGGCCTGATTCAACACGCACTTTTTTGGTGCTTTTCCGCAGTTTTCTTTAGGTTTCCTACGACTCATTGATGCCACCCCTTCGGGTAGTTTTTTGCCATACAGAGAAGCCACTTGCGCGCTCGACTGCCGTCTGGAAACCTACCTATCTGGGCGCGCAGTTTTATCGGGACGGATGTTTCTAATTCGAGCGCAACGGGAGGGGCAATGGCAAAGCGATCGGACTTCGCGAAGAAGGAAGACGGCTGTATCTCCACGCTTCAGCTTGCCGACATCATCGGCATTGCGCCTAACACCGCCCGAACGTGGGTGAAGAGCGGACTTGTCGAGCCGACCCGGTACGAGGGGGGCATCGGCAACGCGGCGCGCTGGGATCTTCGCGATACGACTGCGATGCGGGCAATCGCTGACCTGCGCCGCGCGGGCGTCGCAATGCGCGACGTGCGCCACGTCCAGGCGCAGCTTCGGAAGACTGGCGACGACTTCGCGAGCGTTCGCCTTGCGGCTGTCGATCGAGGCCAGCGCGTGACCGACGTTGTTCTAGTCCGTGGCGCCGTCGAGCGAAAACACCTCGCGCTTTCGCTCGTGGAGAATCCCGGACAGACGATGGTTGCCGAGCTCGCTTTGGCGGAGCTCCACCGGGAGACACGAAAGGCTTTCGCGAAAGAGGCGGCGAAACCCGCCCGCGTTCGCGGACGACGCAAGGGCGTGAAGTACGCCCCAAAGCAACCGAAGGCGGCTACCGGATGACCGGAGGCCCACAAAGCGAAACGCCCGGTGCGGCAACACCGGGCGCTTCATCGAGAAAGGATTCGACGTGCAGTCTATCACCCCTCAGGGCGCAATCGCTTCTCGCGCCATCGATCGTAAATCCCATGTCGGGGGTTGCGCAACGGTAAATTCGCCAGTGCCGACGCTTTCTGGAGTGGAGGGCTTGCCCCTCGGCATCTGCCCTCCCCTCTCAAGTGGACTCGTATTCGGGGCGCGCTGCGCACTCTCCGGGAGGGCGCAGCGGTGACAAGTATCCCCGACGCGATTCAAGCCGCCGTTGAGTTTCACAGTCGCCAGAGAGAGTTAGAAGACCGGCTTCGCGAAGCACTCGAATCAGGGGACGCCGAAGCCGTCGTGCGAGCGGCGCGTCGGCTGATGGAGGGTTCCCGCGATGCCGTGTGATGTGATTGCGCTCCTTCGCGTGTCCAGCGACGCCCAGGCGGGCGCTGATCGCCAGGGGCTCCCGGCGCAGCGAGAAGCGTGCGAGGCTCTGGCAGCCGCGCACAGGCTCCGCATCGTCGAGTGGGTCGAGCTCGACGGCGTGAGCGGCGCCGCAGTGCTCGCCGATCCGCGGTTCCAGGGGCTACTCGCGCAGCTCGCCGATCCGTCGATCTCAGGTGTCGTCGCGGCTGCCTTTGATCGGGTGTTCCGCCCTTCCCGCTTCGCGGATTTCGCAATCCTCGACGCCTTCAAGGACACCGGCTGC
>Ga0114932_10004821_pt1 | contig 12314 bp, 10 predicted proteins | sample 2SBtaG_2_FD_87286 | JGI IMG/M metagenome (GOLD analysis project Ga0114932, IMG submission 87286) | Deep subsurface microbial communities from Kolumbo volcano to uncover new lineages of life (NeLLi) - 2SBTROV12_ACTIVE470 metaG | ecosystem: Environmental > Aquatic > Marine > Volcanic ...
ACTTTATGTTTTGGAAACCTCACAGCTAAAGTGTTTTTTCCAGCACTTACATACTTTGAAATATTGGATTTATTTTTTTTTTTTAAAATAAAAGTTATTGGTCCAGGACATAAATTTTCATATAATTTAGTAAAATTTTTATTCAAAATTACATCTTTTTTTAAAATATTAAGGTCATAATAGTGGACAATAAGAGGATTAAAACTAGGCCTTTTTTTTAGTTTATAAATTTTTTTAACAGAAATATTTGAATATGCATTCCCTGCCAGACCATAGACAGTTTCGGTAGGCAATCCCATAATATTATTATTTTCAATATATTTTTTTGCCTTTTTTAAATTATTAAAATTTGATTTGTATATATTTAAATAGATTTTTTTCATAAATTAATTAGTATGGATATATTATGAAATCAAAAAAAATTCCAGAAGATATAAAGAAAAAGTCTATAAAAGAGGCTCAAAACGAAATTAAAGAAATAATAAGTAGACTTGAAAATAAAGATGCTATCCTTGATCAATCAATTAATAAATATAAAAGAATGTTAGATTTAAATTACCATATTCAAGAAGAGTTCAAAAAAAAAGCTAAACAAATTAATGTTTTAAATTCGACTAAAGATAGGAAGTAATTTTATGTCTAATTTTTATAAAAAGTTGAATATAACTGCAAAAAATACAGACGCCTATCTTAAAAATTTTTTTTTAAACAAGAACAAAAATAATTCATATCTTATTAAACCAATGAAATATGGGGTCTTTTCGGGAGGAAAAAGGTTTAGATCAAATATTTTAATAAATACAGGAAAAATATTTGGAGCAGACTATAAAAAACTAATTATAGTTGGTGCTGCTATTGAATGTATACATGCTTATTCTTTAATGCATGATGATTTACCCGCAATGGACAATGATGATTTAAGAAGAGGAAAACTTTCTGTACATAAGAAATTTAATGAGTTTACAGCAATACTTTCAGGAAATTCTTTACTTACCTTAGCTTTCGAAATTTTATCAAGCACTAATCTAAAATTAAATCAAAAAAATAAAAATGAGTTGATCAAAGCTTTATCAGTCTGTTCAGGAATTTTTGGTTTAGCTGAAGGTCAATATTTAGATTTAACTTTTGAAAAAAAAAAGGTTTCCCAAAAAAAAATTATAGAGATGCAAAAAAAGAAAACGGGTGAATTATTTGGTTTTTGTTGTGAAAGCGTTGCTATCATAGCTAATAAGAATGCAAAAATAAGAAAAAAACTGAAAGATATTGGAATAGATATAGGTTTACTTTTTCAAATAACTGATGACATGCTAGATTTTAAAGGAAATTCTGATCTTGTTGGTAAGCCAACTAAAATGGATTCAAAAAAAGGCAAAGCTACACTTATAAATTTAATAGGATATGAAAAAACTTTAATTTTTGCAAATAAGATAAAAAGACAATTAGAAAAAAAAATTAAAAGACTTGGATCTAAATCAGAAGATTTATTAGAATCTGTTGAATTTTTATTAGATAGAGATTTTTAATTACATTGGGCACGATTTAAAAGATAATGATCTAACAATACACATGCTATCATTGCCTCACCGATCGGTACAGCTCTAATACCAACACAGGGATCGTGTCTGCCTTTAACAGAAATTTTAGTATTTTTACCCATTCTATTTATTGTTTCTCTTGAATTTAATATTGAAGAAGTAGGTTTAACAGCGAAGGATGCAATTATATCCTGGCCAGAAGAAATTCCTCCTAAAATTCCTCCAGCTTTATTTGATTTAAATTTAATTTTATTACCTGAACTTCTAATTTCATCAGAATTTTCTTCCCCGCTTAATATAGATGAATTCATGCCCTCACCAATATTTACACCTTTAACCGCATTTATACTCATCAAAGCACTAGCTATATCAGCATCTAATTTAGAATAAATAGGAGCACCCAAACCCACTGGTACACCAGAAACTTTTAATTCAATAATTGCGCCACAAGATGATCCAGCTTTTCTTATTGATAAAAGATATTTTTCCCAAAGTTTAATAGACTTTTTATCAGGACAAAAGAAAGGATTTTTTTTGATCTCTTTATCGTTCCAATTTTTTTTATTACAACCTAATATACCTAATTGAACTACAGCACCTGAAATTTTGAATTTTTTACCAATTAATTTATTTAGTACTTTTTTTGCAATTGCGCCCGCAGCTACCCTAGAAGCTGTTTCCCTAGCCGACTGTCTTCCTCCTCCACGATAGTCTCTTATTCCATATTTCATTAAGTAAGTATAATCTGCATGGCCCGGCCTAAATTTATTTTTAATAGACTCATAATCTCTAGATTTCATATCTTTGTTATGAATAATCATAGAAATTGGTGTCCCAGTTGTTTTCCCATTAAAAACACCTGAAAGTATTTCTACTTTATCAGCTTCTTTTCTTTGCGATGTAAATTTCGATTTTCCTGGTCTTCTTAGATCCATATAATATTGAATATCTTTTTCTGATAATGCTATATTAGGCGGACAACCATCTACCACACACCCTATGGCGGGACCATGAGACTCCCCCCAAGTTGTGAATCGAAATAACTTTCCAAAAGTATTAAATGACATTAGATTATATTATATAGAATATTTTGACTATTTTATGAATCAAAAAAACACATTAGGATTGAACTCTTGTTTTATGGATTTGGACGATCCTATAGAACTATTTAAAATATGGATGTCTGAAGCCGAAAAACATGAGATAAATGACCCAAATGCACTTTCTTTAGCGACATCTAATAAAAATAATGAACCAAGTGTTAGAATGGTACTTTTGAAGGGATTAAGTAAAAAAGGATTCGTTTTTTATACAAATTTAAATAGTCCTAAAAGTGAAGACTTAAGAAAAAATAAAAAAGCTGCGATGTGTTTTCATTGGAAATCGCTTCAGAGACAGATAAGGATAACTGGAAATATTAATCAGGTATCTGATGATGAGGCAGATAAATATTTTAACAGTAGACCGTACGAAAGTAGAATTGGTGCCTGGGCTTCTGATCAATCGAAAGCAATGAATAAAAGAGAAGATTTTTTGAAAAAAATTGCTGAATTTAAAAAAAAGTATAGAGATGATACAAATTTACCTAGGCCTAAACATTGGTCTGGATGGTGTTTGAGTCCTTTATCGATTGAGTTTTGGGTAGGTGATAAATATAGAATTCATGAACGTTTAAAATATAATAAAGTTTCAAATGATTGGAAAAAAGAAATTTTATACCCCTAAAAAGTTCTATTAAGACTAAACCCAGTTAAATTTTGTAAAACTTTTTTTTCTAAACTATTTTCAAATATACCTAAAGCTCCATAAGAAATATTAACAAAATATTCTGCTCTTTTTAAACTTTCTTGAACCGCTTTATACTTGTTTATTAATGCTAAAGTTTCGCTAAAATCATCTTCGTTTCTTTTTTCTTTTTTAAATATTTGTTTAAGAAAAGACTTTTCTTCATTATTTGCTCTTTGAAAAATGATAATCAAAGGCAATGTTGCTTTACCTTCAAAAAAATCTTTTCCAATTTCTTTCCCAAAAATTTTTTGCGTAGAGTAATAATCCAAGGCATCGTCAGCAATTTGAAAAGCTAAACCAATATTTTTTCCATAAGACTCGAGAGCATCTTTTTCCTTTTTTGTTCTATTAGCTATACAGGCTCCAACACGAGTTGCTGCAGAAAATAATGCTGCTGTTTTCATATTTATAATATTAAAATAGGTTTCTTCTAATACATCTATTTCACCTTTATGTTCTAACTGAAGAACTTCTCCTTGAGCTATTATTGATGACGTAGAAGATAATAGTTTTAGTATTTCTGAAGATCCATCCTCGACCATTATTTCAAAACATCTGCTAAAAAGATAATCACCAATTAGTATTGAAGATTGATTTCCCCAAATTGAATTTGCAGTTTTAGCGCCTCTTCTTAGTTCACTTTTATCTATTACATCGTCATGTAGAAGAGTTGCACTATGAATTAGTTCGATACATGCAGCTAAATTAATATCTCTTTTTCCATTTTCATAACCACATAACTTTGAAGTTGCCAGGGTTAATAAAGGCCTGATTCTTTTTCCACCAAGATTTAAGTGGTGGTCTGTCATTTTTTGTATTAAATTTATTTCACTTTTCAATTTAGATTTTATCACTTGATTTACAATATCAAGTTTATCTTCAACAAGATTTTTAAGCTCTAAATAAGAATTATTTATTTCTTTTTTTAGCGGTATTACAGCACCCATGCTAATAATTATAGCTTCTATTTTGCATTAAAAAAAAATCTTTTAGATCACAAATGACGCACCCAAAAATTACAACCTAAGGTAGCTTTAAAAACTTTACTTAAAATTTTAAAGCATCTAAAAACTATGATAATTAAGATATATATCATCAAATGTTTTCAATATTTAAAATTTTTAAAAAGAAAAAAATTATTCCTCATATTAGGTTATCAGGAGTAATAGGATCAGTTGGAAGATTTAATCAAGGTATAAACTTCGCTGGTCAACAAGCAATTATTGATAAAGCTTTTTCAAATAAAAAGGCCCTGGCAATTGCAGTTTCTATTAATTCCCCAGGAGGATCACCAGTTCAATCTCATCTTATATATAGTTATATAAAAAAACTTGCCAAAAAAAATAATAAAAAAGTTTTAGTTTTTGCTGAAGATGTGGCAGCGTCAGGAGGATATTTGATAGCTTGTGCGGGTGATGAGATTTATGCAAACTCTAGTTCGATTATTGGTTCAATAGGAGTAATCTCTGCTTCATTTGGATTTCAAGAAGCTATAAAAAAAATTGGAATTGAAAGAAGAGTTTATACAGCTGGACAGAACAAAAGTACTCTGGATCCCTTTAAAGAGGAAAAAAAAGAAGATATTGAAAGATTAAAAAAAATCCAATTAGAATTACATGCAGATTTCATTGATGTGGTAAAAACTAGCAGAGCTTCAAAACTTATTGATACTGAAAAAAATAATACTTTTACTGGAGAGTTTTGGTCAGGAAAAACTTCTTTAAAATTAGGTTTAATAGACGGAATAGGAAATGCAGATCAAATTTTGAAAGAAAAATTTGGTGAAGATGTTATAATTAAAAAACTCGAAAAACCAAAAGGTTTTATAGCACGAAAATTATCTTCATCACTTGATAATCAGGTTAATAGTATTGTAAATAACCTCGAAGAAAGAGTTCAGTGGCAAAAATTTGGTTTATAAATGCCTAAAAAAAAAAATAAAGTAAAACCAGTAAGCTTCCAAGACACAATATTAAATTTGCAAAAATTTTGGGGGAATTATGGATGTGTTATATTGCAACCATACGACATGGAAGTAGGAGCAGGAACATTTCATCCAGCAACTACTTTAAGATCATTAGGACCCAAACCATGGAAAGCTGCTTATGTACAACCATCAAGAAGACCTACAGATGGAAGATATGGAAAAAACCCAAATCGTTTACAACACTATTATCAATTTCAAGTAATTATAAAACCATCACCAGCAGATATAAAAAAAGTTTTTTTAAAAAGTTTATCTACAGTTGGAATAAATCATCAAGAAAATGATATTAGATTTGTAGAAGATGACTGGGAAAGCCCTACTCTTGGGGCAGCAGGACGAGGATGGGAAGTATGGTGTAATGGAATGGAAATTACTCAATTTACTTATTTTCAACAAATGGCAGGTATAGAATGCAAACCCGTGTCAGTAGAATTAACTTATGGATTAGAAAGACTATGTATGTTTACCCAGGGAAAAAATAATGTGTTTGATCTAATTTGGAATAGTGATGGAGTAAAGTATAAAGATATTTTTTATCAAGCTGAAAAAGAATATTCAGCATACAATTTCGAATTTGCTAATACTGATAACTTATTAAAAAATTTTAACATTGCTGAGGAAGAGAGTAATTCTTTGCTAGAAAAAAATCTATCTTTACCTGCTTATGACCAATGTTTAAAAGCAAGTCATATTTTTAACCTCTTAGATGCTAGAGGAGTAATAGGAGTAGCAGAAAGAACTAAATATATTTCAAGAATAAGAGAATTAGCGAAAGGTGCTGGCAAAAATTGGATAGAAAGCCAAAAAGAATAAATGGCAGAACTATTTTTAGAATTATTAAGTGAAGAAATTCCAGCTAAACTTCAAACAGATGCAAGAGATAAAATTAAGCACGCTATTAATGAAAAATTAAATAAAAAAGAAATTATTTTTAAGTCAAGCAAATCTTTTTCTACTCCAAAAAGACTTGTTTTTATTATAGATGGTATTCCTACAAAAATAGAGCAAAAAAAGAAAATTATAAGAGGTCCAAAAGTTGATGCGCCCAAAGCTGCTTTAGATGGTTTTATTAAATCCAATAATTTAAAAATATCAAACGTATATAAAAAAAAGATCGAAAAGGGAGAGTTTTATTTTTCTGAAAGCAAATCGGAAACACAAGATGTTTTAGAGTTATTACAATTAATTCTCCCAGAAGTACTACAAAATTATTCTTGGAAAAAATCAATGAAATGGTCAACAAATGAACTAAATTGGGGTAGACCATTAAAATCAATACTTGCTCTATTTAATAATAAGGTAATTCATTTTAATTTTTTTCACCTTAAAACTAATAATTTAACTTTTATTGATGGACTAAAACATGAAGTAGCAAAAAAAGTAGTAAACTTTAAATCCTATTTAAGTATTTTAAAATCTCAAAATATTATTTTAAATCAAGATGAGCGAAAAGAAATGATAATGAAAAAAATGGAAAAAATTTGTATTACTAAAGGGTTTGAAAAAAAATTTAATCACAAATTAATTGAAGAAGTTGTTAATTTAGTTGAAAAACCCCATGTTATACTTTGTAAATTTGATGAAATTTATTTAAAAATACCAAAAGAAATTTTAATTGTTAATATGCAACATCATCAAAAATATTTTCCACTTTTTGACAATAATCAAAAATTAACAAATTCTTTTTTGTTAGTAGCCAATCTAAGTGATAAAAAAGGTTATATTAAAACTGGGAATCAAAAAGTTATTGAGGCCAGATTCTCAGATGCTAAATTCTTCTGGGAAAAAAATAAAAATCAAAACTTAGTAAAACAAATAAGTAAATTAAAAAGTTTAGTTTTTTACAATGATTTAGGAAATTTTTTTGATAGAACACAAAGACTACGAAAGCTAGCATCTATAATTTCAGGACAAATGAATTTAAGTAAAGAAAAAGTAGAAATTGCGTCTTCGATTTGTAAAGCTGATTTAATTTCAGATTTGGTTGGAGAATACCCTGAATTACAAGGTGTTATGGGTAAATATTTTGCAAAAGAACAAGGTTTTGCTGATGACATATCTTTAGCAATTAGTGATCATTATCTTCCTACTGGTGCTAATAGTTTAGTTGCAAAAAAACCTATTAGCCAAGCTGTAGCAATAATTGATAAAGTTGATTTACTTGTTGGATTTTTTGGTATTAATCAAAAACCTAGCAGTTCAAAAGATCCTTTTGCATTACGAAGAACAGCGATTGGGTTGTTAAGAACAATAACAGAAAACAAATTAAAGATAGAATTAAAAGAATTAATCAATTATTCAATAAGAACATACGAAGAGCAAAATGTTAAGCTGTCTAATAAATTAATATTTAAAGATGTCATATTTTTTTTAAAGGAAAGATTTAAAAACTATCTAAAAGATAAGAAAATAAGAAGTGATATCATCGAAGCTGTGATCGCCTCGCACACAAGTGATGATTTTTTAACGCTAAATGAAAAATGTCAAATTATAAATAAAAATATAAATAAAGATGTTTGTAAAGACATTATTAATTCATACAAAAGAGTTTCAAATATTGTTGACCAGGAGCAAACTGATAAAGAAGAAAATAACTATATAAATCCAGAATTGTTGTTATTTAAAAAAGAAGAAGAAAAAAGTTTATTTGATAAAATAAACGAAATTCGTAAATATTTTTCAAGCACTAGAAATAATGAGAAATATGATTTAACACTAAAAATTTTGGCTGACGCGAAGCCAGCAGCGGATAACTTTTTTGATAATGTAATTGTAAATGACGAAAATTTAGATATAAAAAAAAATCGAATTGCTTTATTAAAAATGTTCTGTAAGACTTATGATAATTTTATAGACTTTTCTAAAGTTGAAGGAGGATAATTGGAAAAATTTATTTATAGATTTAATAATAAAGATAAAAAAAATCAATTAAATGATAAGAAAATTCTTGGTGGAAAAGGTGTAAATCTTTCTCTTATGGCAAAACTTGGATTGCCTGTACCCCCGGGATTTACAATATCTACTAAGGTTTGTGATTATTTTTATAAAAATAATAAAAAAATTCCAAAAAAAATTTTAAATCAATCATACAAAGAAATTAAAATAATTGAAAATATTACAAAAAAGAAATTTGGTGATCTTACTAACCCTCTTTTAATTTCAGTAAGATCAGGATCCAGAGTTTCAATGCCAGGTATGATGGATACAATTTTGAACTTAGGTTTAAATGATAAAACTGTAGTTGCATTAAAAAATAAAACATTAAATGGAAGATTTGCTAAAGATAGTTACAGAAGATTTATACAAATGTATAGTAATGTAGTTCTCGGTATAGAATCATATTTATTTGAAGACTTAATTGAAAATTTTAAACTAACAAAAGGTGTATTACAGGATACCGAATTAGAAGAGGATGATTGGGATGGTTTGATTAAAAATTTTAAAGATATAGTAAAAGATAAAACAAAAAAAAATTTTCCCCAAAATGTTAATGAACAGTTATATGGTGCAATTTCAGCAGTTTTTCTATCTTGGAATAGTAAAAGAGCTAAAGTTTATAGAAAAATTAACTATATTCCAGAAAACTGGGGAACTGCTGTAAACGTACAAGCCATGGTGTTTGGAAATATGGGAGACAACTGTGCAACTGGAGTTGCTTTTACAAGAAATCCATCTACAGGTAAAAAAGAAATATTTGGGGAATATTTAATTAATGCACAGGGAGAAGATGTAGTCGCTGGAACTCGTACGCCTCAATATATATCGAAAAAATCAAAAACTGCAGCCAATTCTAAAAATTTATCTTTAGAGGAAGCTATGCCAAAAATTTTTCAACAATTAAAAAAAATTTTTAACCAGTTAGAAAGAAAATATAGAGATATGCAAGATATAGAATTTACTGTTGAAAATAATAAGTTATGGATGTTGCAAACTAGATCTGGCAAGAGAACGGCAAATGCAGCTATTAAAATTGCAGTTGATATGGTTGGAGAAAAGTTGATTTCAAAAAAAGAAGCTGTTTTAAGAGTCGATCCAAATGTTCTTGATACATTATTACACCCAACGTTAGATGAAAAATCAAAAAAGGAAATTATTGCATCAGGATTGCCAGCATCGCCAGGAGCCGCAAGTGGTATGGTTACTTTTTCAGCTGATGAAGCTGAAAAATTTAAAGAGCAAATGCAGGATACTATATTAGTTCGTATAGAAACCTCACCGGAAGATATTAATGGCATGCATGCAGCTAAAGGAATTTTAACTGCTAGAGGGGGAATGACAAGTCATGCTGCTGTTGTTGCAAGAGGAATGGGAAAACCTTGCGTTTCAGGATCTTCCGAAATTAAAATTGATTATGAAAATAAGTTATTTAAAGCAGGAAGTTATAATATTAAAGAAGGGGACATTATCACGATTGATGGTGGAAGTGGCAAAGTAATGCTTGGAAAAGTTCCAACTGTTAAACCTAATATATCTGGAGATTTTTCAAAATTGATGAGTTGGGCAGATAAATATAGAAAACTTAAAGTTAGAAGCAATTCAGAAACTCCATCAGATACAAAGATAGCAAGAGATTTTGGTGCTGAAGGTATTGGATTATGCAGAACAGAACATATGTTTTTTGATGAAAAAAGAATTGTTTCTGTAAGACAAATGATTCTTTCAAATACATTAGAGGATAGGAAAGAAGCTCTAGCTAAAATCCTTCCTTACCAAAGAAATGACTTTGTTGAAATATTTAAAATAATGAATGGTTTACCTGTTACAGTAAGACTTTTAGACCCTCCTCTACACGAATTTTTACCTAAAACAGAAAAAGATATTGATAATGTAGCCAGGGAGCTAAATATTTCTAATAAAGATATTAAAGCTAGAATAATTGATCTTCATGAGCAGAATCCGATGTTGGGTCATAGAGGTTGTAGGCTTGGAATTTCTTTTCCTGAAATTTATCAAATGCAATGCCAAGCCATTTTTGAAGCCTTAGCAGAATGTAAGAAAAAAAAAATAAAATTAGTAATACCAGAAATAATGATACCATTAGTTTCAACTGCGGCCGAAATTGAAATAATGAGAAATCTAGTTACAAAAAAAGCAGAAGAAATTCAAAAAATACATTCAATAAAAATAAAGTACTATGTTGGGACCATGATAGAACTTCCTAGAGCAGCGCTAAGAGCAAAAGACATAGCAAAATTTGCTGATTTTTTCAGTTTCGGTACAAACGATTTAACCCAAACTGCTTTTGGAATAAGTAGAGATGATTCTGGAAAATTTTTAAATGATTATGTAGAAAATAAAATATTCAACAAAGATCCGTTTATAAGTATTGATGAAAGAGGTGTAGGGGAGTTAATTGATATAGCAAGTAAACGCGGAAGAATGCAAAAAAAATCATTAAAACTTGGGATTTGTGGCGAGCATGGAGGAGATCCAGCAAGTGTTGAATTTTGTGAAAAAACGAAATTAAACTACGTTTCTTGTTCCCCCTTTAGAGTCCCTATAGCACGGTTAGCTGCTGCACAAGCGTGGTTAAAGAAAAATAATTAAATTTCTAAGCTAAAATTTATGGCTGGGGCGCTATGGGTTATTTTTCCTATAGAAATTCTTTTTACACCAGTAGATGCAACTTTACTTACATTTTTTAAAGTTATACCTCCAGAGGCTTCAGTTTCATAAAATTTACTTGATAACATCACTCCTTTTTTAAGATTTTTTATATTCATATTATCAAACAATACTCTATTAAACTTCAATCCTATAATTTTTTTAAATTGATTTATATTATCCACTTCGACGGTGATTTTTTTTCCCTTTTTATTTTTTATAGCTTTTTTTACTAAACTTCGAATATTTCCATCTACAGCTAAATGATTATCTTTTATTAAAATTTCATCACTAAGGTTAAATCTATGATTAATTCCCCCTCCCAATCTCACACCATACTTTTGGATAGTTCTTAAATTAGGCAAAGTTTTTCTAGTACAACATATATAACAAGATTTACCTTTAACTTTATTAACAAATTTCTGTGTCATAGTTGCTACACCAGATATTAAACTTAAAAAATTAAGAGCCACTCTTTCACTTTTTAAAATTGCCCTAGCCTTACCATGAACTGTTGCAATAACTTTACCTTTTTTTATTTTTCTTCCATCTTTAGTTTTAGATTGAAAAATAGTTTTTTTACTTGAATGTCTAAAAGCTTCTTTTGCAAAATTTAATCCTCCAACTACACAGTTTTCTCTTGCAATAATTCTTGCTTTTATATTTTTATTATTTTTTATTAAGTTGCTAGTTATATCTCCAGAAGGTCTCAAATCTTCTGACATAGCTTGTTTTACTATATTTTTCACGTTTAAGAGTTAACGACCTATTGCAGTCATTCTTTCTACAGAGAGTCTTGCTTTTTCCATTAAGTTATCTGGAATTAAAATTTCATTACTTTCTTTTTCTAAGCAATCTAATATTTTAGGTAAAGTAATTTTTTTCATATATGGACATAAATTACATGGTTTTATAAATTCTACTTTTGGATTTTCAACTTGAACATTATCACTCATAGAACATTCAGTAACCATCATAACTTTTTTAGGTTGGTTTTTTTTAACATACTCACTCATACCAGTAGTTGATCCTGCAAAATCAGAAGCGTTGATTACATCAGGAGGACATTCTGGATGTGCAATAACTACGATTCCAGGATTTTGTTCTTTAATATCTTTAATTTCTTTTGCACTAAATTGTTCGTGAACTACACATGTTCCTTTCCATGAAATAATTTCAACATTTGTTTTTGATGCAACATATTTTGCTAAATAATCATCTGGCAAGAAGATAACTTTTTTTACTCCAAGAGATTCAACAACTTTAATGGCATTTGCTGAAGTACAACAAACATCAGTTTCAGCTTTTACGTCTGCAGATGTATTTACATAAGACACAACAGGCACACCTGGATATTTTTCTTTTAATAATCTTACATCTCTTCCTGTGATAGATGAGGA
>Ga0114932_10004824_pt1 | contig 12310 bp, 12 predicted proteins | sample 2SBtaG_2_FD_87286 | JGI IMG/M metagenome (GOLD analysis project Ga0114932, IMG submission 87286) | Deep subsurface microbial communities from Kolumbo volcano to uncover new lineages of life (NeLLi) - 2SBTROV12_ACTIVE470 metaG | ecosystem: Environmental > Aquatic > Marine > Volcanic ...
CTGTAGGACTGAGGTGAGATCACGTCAATCTGATGTGCATGATCCTTGAAGGTATTCGCCCCTCGACGGACTCCACCAGCGCCATAGACGATGACCTCCTGGGCGTTCATTTCCAGCGGGACGAGAAAAAGCCCGGCTGTCAGAAGAATGCAACGGGAAGCCAGAAGACCCGTACGCTTTATAAACTCATCAACGGAAAACAGCATGCAACATCAGAATTGGAAGTGCCCCAAATGTAATCATACCGAGTTCGAAACCGATGGAATTCGAACCACAGGAGAAGGACTGTCACGGATATTCGACGTCCAGAACAGAAAATTTACCGCCGTTTCCTGTTTGCGCTGTTCCTATACGGAGTTCTACAAAGGATCGACGAAGACCGTGAGCAATGTTCTGGATCTGATATTCAGTCCTTGACCCCAGGCGTCATCCTCCGAATATGCCTTTGAAGAGGAAGAACAGCAACGCAGCAACAACACCTGCGATCGGGAGCGTTATGATCCAGGAGGCGACGATTTTGCCGATCATCCTCAGGTCCAACGCTCCGATACCTCGTGCAAGGCCAACCCCCATGACGGCTCCAACCAGAATGTGGGTCGTCGAAACCGGAAGTCCGGTACCTGAAGCTATAACAACCGTTGATGCTGCCGCCAACTCGGCGCAGAATCCGCGCGTCGGAGTCAGCTCGGTTATTTTCTTCCCGATCGTGCGCATCACCCGGTAGCCCATGGTTACCAGACCGGTCACGATGCCGAGGCCCCCTACCAGGAGGATCCAGATCGGAAGCGTCGATTCTTGAAGAATCGCTCCGCCGCTGTTCACTGTACTGACAATCGCGGCGAGTGGACCGATTCCGTTTGCTACATCGTTCGATCCGTGAGCAAATGCCATGGCACATGCTGTGAATATCATCATAGGCGCGAAGACCTTTTCTACACTGGCGAAGCGGTAGTCCTTTTCGGCCTCCAGGTCTCTTTGAGCACGGCGCAAAAGGTACCCACCCGCCAATGCTGTGATCACTCCGACCAGAACCGACATCAGGAAGCCGTTGATCATGGAAATATCGATATCCAGATGTTTTAGTCCCTTTGTTATCGTAACCAGGGAAATCACAAATCCGACCAGAAAGATGTAGTACGGACCCCACTTTTTTGCAGCCTCAAACGGGTCCGGATTGTTCAGAATCAACTTTCGAATCGATTGCATGAACATGTACGCCAGGAATCCTCCGAGCATCGGGGAAGCCACCCAACTGATAACGATTGAGACTATTTTGCCCCAGTTCACGCTGTCGACACCTATGCCGACGATTCCAAATCCGACGAGGGCTCCGACGATGGAGTGGGTCGTAGAGACAGGCCACCCTCTTTGCGAAGCGATCATCAACCAGAATCCTGCCGAAAGCAGGGCGGCCAGCATCCCATAGACCAGATACTCTGGATTCGCCTCCAAGCCGGAGGGTTCGATGATCCCTTTTCGAATCGTACTGGTCACGCTTCCGCCTGCCAGTACGGCTCCAGCGAATTCAAATACAGCGGCGATAATTATCGCCTGCCTTACGGTCAGTGCACCAGCGCCAACGGACGTACCCATGGCGTTTGCCAGGTCGTTGGCACCAACACCCCAGGTCATGTACAGTCCGAACAGGAGGGCTAATCCGATGAACCAGGGGCCAAATTGAACGATAATTTCCATGTTAGGAAGTATTAAGGGGGTGACAGGAAAGACAGGCTCGATGACGTTTATTTCGAGGCGATCATCAGACGAAGACGATTTCCGACAGCTTCTGAATAGTCAGCGGTGTCTCCAATCCATTCAATGAGTCGGTGCCAGAAAATCACAGAGACCGGATTCATCTGGTCCTCGTAGTTGAACAGGGCGCGAGCTATATCCATACCGCGCTCGTCGGATACGTCCTCCATCTCATTCAAGGTGTCGATCATTGCACTGACAGATTCTGCTTCTGGACCTGAAAATCCTGTTTCCAAAAGTTCGTCCAGTTCTTCAACAATGGTGGCGCCGTAACGACATACTTTGACACACTCCTCCACGAATGGCAAGATGTGCTCCTTAATTCCATCAGGAACGGTCATCTGTCGTTCAACCAGCAGTCCAGCAACATCTTGCGTTACGTCTGCAATCTTGTCCTGCATTTCGAGAAGATCCAACAGGTCCCGTCGATTTACGGGCAACAAAAATGTTCTGGGAAGGTGCTGACGAACTTTCTTGTGAATGTCATCAGCGTCTTGCTCGAAAGCGAAAATGTTGTCTTTGCGCCGAATCACTTCAGACTGGTCGCCTTTCAGCAATGCTTCGAACAAAGCAGGTAACTCCTCCGCACAGGACAATGCAACTCTCATATGTTCTTTGAGCAAGCTGAATGGGTTTGGCCCGAACAGTCGCCCAAGTGGATTCGTTGTTTTCATCGTTCAGATCTTGAAAGAATTGCGATTGAGAGTATGACGGTTAAATGTATCACATCAACAGGGATATGACAGGTGAAAAAAGTGCTAGCAGCATCTTGATGGTTGCCCCTACATTACGGACTCATTCAAGCGGGTAAAAGCATGCCGACCCTCATGGACCGCTCTCAGAAGCGCTTTCTTCTTTTTCTGGTAATTGCGATCTCAGTACTCTTCCTCTGGATGGTGAAGAGCTTCCTGATCACTCTGTTGCTGGCAGCCATTTTTGCGGCCATGATAATGCCGTGTCAGCGTTTCCTGTGCAGCAAGACCAATGGGAAGAAATCGCTTTCTGCGTTTCTGACGCTGGTTTTGTTCATCGGCGCCGTGGGTATTCCCCTTTTTGCATTTCTCGGGTTGGTTGCGGGGCAAGCGGTCGACATCAGTCAAGCGGCCCGGCCCTGGATAGAAAGCCAGATCAGCGACGCTGGAAGCTGGAATGATTTACTGACGAGATATCCCATTCTCGCGAGCATTCTTCCCGAAGAGGCCGATTTTCTTGAAAAGCTGAGCGAATTCGCTGCGGCGGCCGGCAGGTTTCTGGCCGATAGTGTCGTCGAAGTGTCACGGGGAACGGCTGCGTTTTCTCTTCAGGTGTTCGTCTTGCTGTATTCAATGTTCTTCTTCATCAAGGACGGCTCGTCCATTCTGGATCGGATACTCTACTACGTCCCACTGCCAGAAAAATCTGAGCAAGAACTGGTCGACAAAATCGTATCCGTTGCCGGAGCAGTCATCAAAGGCTCCCTCGTGATAGGGGTGATCCAAGGGGGTCTCGCAGGGGGCGCTTTTTGGATGGCGGGTATACCCGGCTGGGCATTCTGGACCACCGTCATGATTGTGCTGTCCATCATTCCGGCTGTCGGATCCGCCCTTGTCTGGATTCCGGCTGCCGTCTTCCTGTTCGCTCAGGGACCGTTCGGAGCTGCTCTTGCATTCACACTCTGGTGCGTACTCGTCGTTGGTACCGTCGACAATTTTCTGCGTCCAAGACTGGTCGGAAAGGACACCAAAATGCCCGATATTCTGGTGCTGATCAGCACGTTGGGAGGGATTTTCCTGTTTGGCGCCGTCGGATTCATTCTCGGCCCCATCATCGCGGCCCTGTTCCTGGGCGTCTGGTACATCTACGGAGATATGTTCTCAGAAAGCCTCGGGGAACGCCCGAAGTCGATGCAAACGTCCAATGATGGACCGGAAGACGTCACAGAGAACCCGTCAGTTTCCACATCGAACCCAGAAACAGGAGAACAAGAATCATAATCCGGATTGCCAGAAAGGTCGATTCTAAAGATTCACGACGCCGGGGTTGAGCCTGTGATGATTTCATGTGCATCTTGGTTTTCTGAGCTTCACATTCGCTGATTATGACTGAAACCAAATCCCATACCCGCCGCGCTCGTAGCACGACGATTGGCTGGATACTCTGGCGTGGAGGATTGTATTTCTCTTCCACCTATATCGGATGGGAAGGAACTGTCCGGATGTGGCGATTCCTCATTGAAATGCGGGTGCCGACCCAACTGATCGTCGCGATCATTCTGGCCATGTTAGGGACGATTATTGTCTTGATAACACTCATTGTCGAGCGACTACAGGACGCCAAAACAGAAAAGGGGCTTCGAGATGAATAACCATTTTCGCACACTGGGAGCCGCGCTGATCTTGATCGGTGTCGTGATTGCCATTTCGTTCTTCTTTGAGCCCTTGAAAGAGGCTTTTTCCTGGTACTGGCTTCTTCCCGTACCGCTGCAAATTGGTTTTGGTATTGCGGGAATCGGTCTGGCCATCGTAATTATATCACTTCTGTTTGAGCGATGGTCCGACCGTGAAGCGGACCGATCACTCAGAGACGAACACTAAAACCCTCCAAACATGATTGCCGTTACAACCGACTCCATTCCGGGCTACAAGGTTACAGAAACCCTTGGCATCGCCCGCGGAAACACCATTCGAGCCAAGCACATTGGTAAAGACATCCTGGCCGGACTTCGCATGCTCGTCGGGGGTGAAATCAAGGAGTACACCGAGATGCTCACCGAAGCCAGAAATGCTGCTCTCCAGCGCATGGAAGGGGATGCCGAGAACAGAGGTGCAGATGCGATTCTGAACGTCCGCTTTGTTACCAGTCAGGTCATGAGCGGTGCGGCAGAGCTTCTCGCGTACGGCACAGCTGTGAAGATCGAGAGGGTAAATTCCGGCACCCCATAGTAACGATATCTCGTCGACCGTCTCGAAAAAGAAGCGGTTGACGTTCGCATTCCAGTATTACTGAGAGACATACATGAAGAACTACCATTTCGCGGTCGGCTCATTTTGCCTGACCGCTCTGCTCGCCATTGTCGTTTCTGACGTGTCTGCGCAGAATGCCCCAGAGAACCTTCAGTTTTTCCCCAAAGACATGACGAGGGCTGCGGTCGTCTCTGAAATGAGACACTTCGCTTTTGCGCTCGGAGTGCGATGTACACACTGTCACGTCCGAAATGAAAACGGGCAGGGTATGAACTTCGCCAGCGATGAGAATCCCAACAAGGACAAGGCTCGATTCATGCTCCGCATGCTTGAAACCATCAATGAAGAACTGCTTGTTGGTCTCAGCGACAGGGACAATCCTCCGGTTGAAGTCACCTGCAAAACCTGTCACCGGGGAACGGCAAAACCACGGATTCTCGGTCAGGAAATGTTGTTAGCTGCCCACGACGGAGGCGGCCAAGCAGCCGTCGAGAAATTCGAAGAGCTTAGGGAAAACCACGACAATTCCGGCGCCTACGACTTCCGGGAATGGGAAACCAACACGGTCGCCGAGCGCTTGGCTGAAGCCGGCAACCATGAAGACGCTCTCATCGTCTGGCGGATGAATTCAGAACGGTATCCTGAATCGACCGGAATCTGGGTGGGAATTGCAGAATCACTGGAAGCGCTGGATCAGATTGACGAAGCGATTGAGGCGTATGAAAAAGTCGTGGCCCTGCAGCCCGAATGGCGGGCGATGGTCGACAAGCTTGCCGAGCTCAAAGGTGAATGAGCTGGATTGAGGACCAGCTTTGGTAAGCCATCGCAGTCGGATCAGGGAAAGCTTGACCGGCGGATGCGAGAAGCCGTCGCCATCAGGCTCGGGAAAGCTTGACCGCCACGTCCGTTTGGGGTTTCTTGGGAGCCCTCCCTTACCTCAATCGGATTGATATGCGAAATGTCCTCGTCGCGACAGCCATGTTGCTGGTCGCACTCCCATCTTCAGCACAAACTGCAGTTGATCTGCTAGCCGATGCTCTCGAGCCTCAGGTCATCGAGTGGCGACGTGATTTTCATGCCAATCCTGAACTTTCCAATCGCGAATTCAGGACGGCCGAGATCGTCGCCGACCACATGCGTGCTCTCGGAATGGAAGTCACTACGAATGTGGCTCATACGGGTGTAGTCGGCATTCTCGAAGGCGCACATCCCGGGCCGGTGGTTGCGCTGCGAGCCGACATGGACGCTTTACCGGTCCTTGAAAGGGTCGATTTGCCCTTCAAGTCCGTCGCGACGAGTATTTACCGGGGTGAGGAAGTACCGGTGATGCACGCCTGCGGACACGATACGCACGTTGCCATGCTGATGGGAGCCGCTGAAATCCTTGCCGGCATGAAGGATGATCTGCATGGGACTGTGAAGTTTATTTTCCAGCCCGCTGAGGAAGGCTCGCCTCCCGGCGAAGAGGGCGGCGCCGAGCTGATGGTTAAAGAGGGCGTGATGGAAGGCGTTGATGTCATCTTCGGGCTCCACATCGCCGCGGGTTCGTATGTAGGAAATATTGAATATCGCCCTCGGGGCATGATGGCTGCGGTAGATGATTTCCGCGTCGTAATCAAAGGGAAACAAGCACACGGTTCTGCTCCCTGGTTGGGAATTGATCCTGTGGTGACTGCCGCACAGGTGGTGAACAATCTTCAGACCATCGTGAGCAGGAGCCTCCGGCTGACGAAAGCCGCTGCGGTGGTAACTGTGGGATCGATTCACGGCGGTGTGCGCTCGAACATCATTCCAGAAGAGTTGGAAATGCTCGGCACAATCCGCACGTTTGACCCGGAAATGCGTCAGAACCTGCACCGACGATTTCGCGAAATTGTAAATCACACCGCTGCATCAAACGGTGCGGAAGCCGTAATCGATCTTCCCTACTCGGCCTACTACCCGGTCACGTACAACGATCCGGACCTCACCAACCAGATGCTTCCGACCTTGAATCGGACGGCCGGGGAATCTCACGTAAAACTGATCGATGCCATTACGGGCGCTGAAGATTTCTCTTACTTCGCCGAAGAAGTGCCGGGACTCTATTTATTCATTGGCGGCAAGCCACTCGACGTGCCCGAAGAAGTAAGCGTGTCTCATCACACTCCAGACTTTTACGTCGATGAGTCCGGAATGAAGCTGGGTGTTCGCGCTCTTTTAAACCTCACCCTCGACTATATGGACATGGCGTCCACCCAATAAATGAACATCATGAAACGCTTAGCACTACTCGTTCTCGCCATTGCCTTGACAGGTTGCGAGATGGATTCCAAGTCTGACAAATCCAGTAAAAAAGACGATGCATCGACCCAGATAGAATTTCTGACGAGCGAAGGACAGGATTCGTCGCTTCCCTTTTCGGAGGCTGTGAGGGTAGGAAAAACACTCTATATGTCGGGTCAGATTGGCGTAGTACCGGGTACGACGGCGGTAGTTGAAGGTGGTATGGAGGCCGAAGCGCGGCAAACAATGGAAAATCTAAAAGCAACTTTGGAGCGGTATGGCTCGTCTTTAGATCGAGTTGTCAAGTGCACCGTTATGATCGATGACATCAGCCAGTGGGGTGATTTCAATGAGGTGTACGTTGAGTATTTTCCCGGTCACAAACCCGCGCGAAGTGCCTTCGGAGCCGATGGCCTTGCGCTGGGTGCAGCTTTAGAACTTGAATGCATCGCGATTCTTCCCTGACAAATTTTTTCGGCCAGAACGGACTTTCCGGTTCGGGCACGCTTTCTGATACGCTCATTATGTTTTCGAGAACACTTGCTCTTTCACTTGTCGGACTGATGATTTTTTCGACAGTCTGGGCACAGGATTCTGATCGGTCTTTTGAGATAGTCACCGAAGACGGTGTGACGGTGTACGGCGAGCTGTATGAACCGGAAAACGTCAAACGTCCACCCGTCATCATGGCGTTCCATCAGGGTGGCGGTGATGCACGAGGAGAATACACTCCCATTATTCCCAGGCTTCTGAGTGAGGGCTACGCCGTGGTCACAGTAGATGCGCGTCGCGGAGGAGACCGTTTTGAGGGAGAAAATCGAACGCTGGCTGGTGTGGGCGATACAGATTATTCCTACTGCAATGTCCTTCCCGATCTGGAAGCGACACTCAATTACACCCGGCAGCAGGGATTGGGACGCATCATAGCATGGGGATCCAGCTATTCTGCCACGCTGGTGATGCACCTTGCCGTCAAGTATCCGAACGATATCGATCGGGTCATTTCATTTTCGCCAGCAGCGGGCGAGCCAATGGAAGGATGCCAACCACGCGAGGCTGCATCTCAGCTCTCCTCTCCGGCATTGATGATCCGACCGGAACGCGAAATGGAATTGGGAAACGTAGCCGCAGACATGGAAGCGTTCCGTGGCATGGGTCACCAGACGTATGTATCGGAAAGCAATTCGCACGGCTCATCGGTTCTGGTGGAGCAACGCGCGGGAATATCTCCGGAAGCAACCTGGACCCGAGTCCTGGAATTTTTGAAGGCTAAATAGTCCAAATCTCCTGGCACGAAAGGGTATGATTTGCGCCTTCGCAAAGTCTGGTCGAAGGCGTAGATTGCCGAATCTCTCAGTTTGATCCTTCCCGCGCTTTTCTGCGCATTCCATTGGCGTCTCTGTTCCGATTCTTTTGTCTGGGCGCGCTGACCCTCGTCGCGATACCCAGCTCGGCCCAGCGCGCCACCTTCGATGACCACCAGTATCGCAGCGATCTGCCCGTACAGATCCAGCGGATGCATGGGGAAATCAGTATTGACGGAATAGTTGACGAGCCGGCCTGGGAAGCCATCACTCCCGTTCCATGGCATGTGTATGATCCGGCCTACGGAGCGCCCGCTTCACAACAGACCGAAATGCGGGTGGCCTACGATGATTCCTACATCTATTTCTCATGCCGCTGTTATGATTCGGAGCCGGACAAGGTGTCTGCCACGACGTACAAGAGGGATGCCTGGGACGGGAATTACGATCAGTTTGGGCTGATGCTCGACACGTTCAACGACAAGGAAAACACGTTGATGTTCGTTGTATCGGCATCAGGAGTCCGCATAGACGTTGCCATCCTGAACGATGCCCAGGGCGAAATGCCCTTCAACATTCCCTGGAATACGTTCTGGGATGCTGAGGCGACGCTGACTGAGGATGGTTGGTTCGCCGAAAGCCGGATTCCCCTGTCGAGCATTCGGTTTGAGAGTCAGAATGATATTGCGACGATGGGCATGGCCATGTACCGATTCATTTCGCGCTCGAATGAATTGCACATCTATCCGGAACGGCGCAAGGATTGGGGTTTCTTCAGCTTTTTCAAGCCTTCAGTGGCTCAGGAAGTTGTGTTTGAAGGTGTGGAAGCGGAGAAGCCAACGTATATCACGCCCTACTTGCTGGCCGGCACCAGCAACTCGTCCGAGTTGAATGACGACGAGACCGATTACCTGATTGATAAAGGCCCCACGTGGGATGTCGGTCTGGACATGAAAGTGGGTCTGACCAGCAATCTCACACTTGACCTGACCGCCAATACAGATTTTGCACAGGTCGAGGCGGACGATCAACAGGTCAATCTCACCCGTTTCTCTCTCTTCTTTCCTGAACAACGCCTGTTTTTTCAGGAGCGTGCTACCAACTTCGAACTCAATTTCGGACTCATCAACCGATTGTTCTACACCAGACAGATCGGCATTAACGATGACGAAATGGTGCCGTTGCTCGGAGGCGCAAAGATTGTTGGTAGAATCGGACCATGGGATATCGGGGCATTGACCATGCAATCAGGCCGGGCTCATGGACTGCCGTCCGAAAATTTCGGCGTTGTCCGGCTGCGTAGACAGGTTCTCAACGACAACACGTACGCCGGTGCCATTGTCACCACGAGACTGGATGAGGATGGAGGAGAAAACGTTGGATTGGGTCTGGATGGAATATTTCGCCTGCGCGACAACGACTATTTAACGGCTGCTCTCGTTCACACGTTCGATGAGGAGGTCGAATCAGGATTGGAAGCCACGCGTCTTCGGGCTCACCTTCGGCGCGAAAGTGAAAATGGATTCAAGTATTCCCTCGAGTACAATCGTGCTGGAGAAGACTACCGACCCGACATGGGGTTTGAATTGCGTGAGGACTACTCCGCATATCAGCAGGCTGTTGGCTGGGGAGTCGTGGGCGTTGCTGGTGACCGTTTCAAGCTGATGTCCGGACTCCTCTCCTCAGATCTTTACGTCAATAATGGTGGGTCGCTGCAAACTCATGAACTCACTGCCAATGCTACCGTCACCACGTGGGATAATTTTACTGTTCTTCTCAAACTGACCCGGTGGGAAGAAAACCTGGATGAGGAATTTGAGCTCTCCGACGACGTCATCATTCCAGAGAATCGATATACCTATTCTGAAGCCAATCTCAATATTCAGAGTTGGCAAACCAAACGAGCGACAATCGTTACCGACATTGTCGCGGGCCAGTTCTTTGACGGAAATCGTTTCACAGCCAGCTCTACGTCGAAATGGAACGTATCCAAAATCCTGGAGCTTGGCGGAACGTATCAGTACGACCACGTCACTTTTGATGCACGTGAGTCCTTCGAAGCGCACCTGATGCGTGCCAAACTGGGACTGACATTCAATCGGAAGATTTCTGTCTCAAGTTTTGTGCAGTACAGTTCCGACGCAGACTTTGCTCTGGGTAATTTCAGGTTGCGATACAACCCACGCGAAGGCAATGACCTGTATGTCGTCTTTAACGAGGCCCTGAATACTGACCGCTTCGCGAAGGACCCCATTCCTCCCTATCTCGATTCCCGAGCGCTCGTTCTGAAATACAGCTATACGTTCGTGCGCTGAACAAGACGAATAGGCACGCGGACGATCATTTTTTCGACCCCACTTCTTGAGAATCCGAGCGGTGCGCGGTAAATAGGTCGGTCTTTCAATTCAACCCGGCCCGTCATGACCCACTCCACGTCCAGCGCCCGCCTTTCCATCATGATGTTCCTCCAGTTTTTTGTCTGGGGAGCCTGGTACGTCACCGTCGGGATATTCATGGGCGAGAACGGTATGGGAGACATTTCCCACTGGGCGTATACAGTAGGACCCCTGGCCGCTGTAATCTCACCGTTTTTCCTGGGAATGATTGCGGATCGGTACTTCGATGTTGAGAAAGTTCTCGGTGTGATGCACCTGCTGGGGGGTGTTCTGATTCTGGCTGCTCCATTCTATGCCGCATCTCCCGTCGTATTCGTCGTGCTTCTGGCCCTGCACATGCTCTGTTATATGCCCACTATCGGGCTGACCAATACGCTGGCCTTTCACAATATCACGGATCAGGAAAAGCAGTTCCCGCTCATCCGTGTCTTCGGCACGCTGGGATGGATAGCCGCCGGCGTATTTGTGAGCCTGGGATTGAACGCTGAAACAACAGCCGTTCCATTCTACGTAGCCGGTGGTTCCTCAATTCTGATGGGACTGTACAGCTTTTCCCTTCCAAATACACCACCGCCCGGAGCAGGCAAAGGTGCCATCACGGCTCGGGAGATTTTAGGACTGGACGCTATCTCGAAACTGAGCAGTCGTCCTTTCAATGTGTTCATGGTTTCCTCCTTCCTGATCTGCATTCCTCTGGCAACCTATTACAACTTCGCGCCCATCTATGCCAACGATGTCGGTCTCGCCGATGTGGCTTTCAAAATGTCGTTCGGGCAGATGTCTGAGGTGCTGTTCATGGTCGCCATGCCACTCTTCTTCCGGCGCCTTGGCGTAAAGTGGATGTTGATCGTTGGCATGGGAGCCTGGGTTCTACGCTACGCACTCTTTGCGTTGGCAGCACCTGCAGGCGTAGTGTGGATGATCATGTTCGGAATCATCCTTCACGGCATCTGTTATGACTTCTTCTTCGTCACCGGACAGATCTACGTCGACAAGAAGTCCACACCCGAGATTCGCGGACAGGCGCAAGGTTTTCTGGTTTTGATTACGCTCGGACTCGGCATGCTTATCGGAGCACAGGTGTCTGGCTGGTTGAACAACTTCTTCAAGGTGGACGGAGTTGTAGATTGGCAGACGTTTTGGTGGATGCCCGCGATCTTCGCCGCAGTTATCATGCTGATATTTATGTTTACGTTCAAAGATGATGTCGACCACTCGGAGGTGGATTCATGATGGATCGTCGTGACTTTATGAAAACGTCAGCTGTGGGAGCAGCCGGAATGAGCCTGTTTCCTTTGGCGTGTGCTGATGCTGGAACGGGCGGAGCTGCCGTACCTCCTCCCCCCCTCTTTCGTATTTCGATCGCCCAGTGGTCGCTGCATAAGGCCCTGTTTGCCAATGAAATGACGAATCTGGAATTCCCGGTCATCTCGCGCGAAGCGTTTGGAATAGAGGCCGTGGAATATGTCAATTCATTCATGAAGGATGAGTCCAGGGATCCGCGATACATACAGGAGCTCAAAAATATCTGCGACAGTGAGGGTGTGAAGAGCGTGCTCGTCATGTGCGATGGTGAGGGGCGTCTCGGCGATCCTGACGATGCTGCGCGAACGACAGCCGTCGAAAATCATTACCGCTGGGTCGATGTCGC
>Ga0114932_10004825_pt1 | contig 12307 bp, 28 predicted proteins | sample 2SBtaG_2_FD_87286 | JGI IMG/M metagenome (GOLD analysis project Ga0114932, IMG submission 87286) | Deep subsurface microbial communities from Kolumbo volcano to uncover new lineages of life (NeLLi) - 2SBTROV12_ACTIVE470 metaG | ecosystem: Environmental > Aquatic > Marine > Volcanic ...
TTCCCTTTGTCCGGGGGACAAGCAACAAGAATAAATGTATTCAAATTATGTTTCATGTGAAAGCTAATTTGATGGGGGGAAAAGGTAATCTTGTTACCTCTTGATACCTTTAACTCTAAAGTGAAAAAGGAGCCAGAAGAAGGATAACCCAATAAATCAGGAGTCCCAAATAAAGCTTTATTTTCCAGCCTTGTCCATTTAATTTTACTTGTATTTCTTTTAAGCTCATGCCATAGTTTTACTTCAGGTTTCATAAAGGTAACCTAACTACAGCTTGCCTATTATTTTTCCCATTGTTGATGTCGGTTCTTTTGTTTTTAGAACCAGTCGATGAGATTCTTTACTACCAATTAATTTATTTTCAAGTAATTTTACACTATGCAAATCAAGAAATTTACCATTAGGTAATTCAATTTGAACTCTTGCACCTTGCGCAACCGGAGAGATTAAAAACTTATCTAATACTACTCTAAATGTCTTTCCATCTATCATATTTCTAGGGTTGTTTTATATCCCATATATTATATATTGCAAGTATGAGTCAAGAAGTTGTCAAAAAGAAGGCACATCCAGCAGATGTATTAACTGAAATGCAAAGAAGATTTGCAGACTATCTAGTATATAATCAAGGTAGAACTACTTTTACAGACGCTGCATTAGCAGCAGGATACAGCCCTAAAAGAGCTAGAATAGAAGGGTCCGAACTAATGGACAATCCCAAAATTATTAAATACTTACGTTATAAAACTAACGAAGTTAACAGGTCATACACGGTAACTAAAAATAATTATGTGTTAAGGCAACAGAAGCTATCTAAAAAATTAGAAGATGAAGGTAAGGCAGAAAAATGTCTTGGCTTTGAGAATCTTATAGGTAAAGCAACAGGACAATTTATTGAAACACATTTACATGGCAACCTAAGCGACTTGTCTAAATCAGAAAAATTAGATGAAATTAAAAGATTAAAATCCTTACAGGCAGAACGTATTGAAGGTATATCTTCTACAAAACTTATTGAAAAAAACTCTAAAGAGTAACCTTTTCCATCTTAACAACACAGCTAATAGGGTATACATTACAATCTCCAAATACTTCTTCCTTATCGTCGTGAGATGCAAATGTAATTAAATGTTTTTTATTTTTTGCAAAGACATATGCCTGTGATACCATAACACTTGGCTCAAATTTTAATAATTCTTCTGCAGTATGCCAACCAGAATCACCAGTTGGATCAGCAAATTTAATTGTATAAAAATAATATTTTTTATTTTTAATAATAACATGTCTGTATTTGGATTTCTTACGTCTTCTCATAATGTCTGTATACTCCAGCTTTTATAAAATATAAATTTAAATATATAAATCATGTGCGCGCGACCCTTAAATCGTTGGTATTGCTTGCTTTTTGATACATTTGTACCAATTGTACCAAATGAAATATGAGGGTCTAGGTACAAAAATGAACGATTAAGTGTTGGTATACAACAATAATTTGATTTGTACCAATTGTACCTCACTTTTAAAAATAAAAAAAATAAAAAAATTTTTTTCATAGAAAAAAGGTATACAATCATCTAAAATGCAAATTAATGGCTAATTTACTATATTTTTTCATCATTTTTTGTACCTTGAGCTTCTTTATTCTCTGGTACATTTTGGTAATATTGTTCTACCTTGCGCAAGAACTCGTGTTGGTGACGTACGAATTCACGTCCAGATACTTCAAACTTCTGAAAAAGAAGATCTTTACTACACATTAGAATGATTCCAGATTGTATTTTTGTTCTGTAAACATAGTTGTGGGCCATACAATATGCCCCAAGTTGACTAAAATAATCGGATATCCATTCTCGTTTCTTTGGTTTGTTAGTTTGTTTAAAATCTATTATTGCTGGCTTACCTTCATATACTCCTACAATGTCAGTAGCACCTGCATACAATCCAGGATAGTACAGGGTCACTTCTTGTCCCCACACCTCATCCAGTTCCCCGAGCCCTGATTCTATAATACGTCTAGCCATGGGCTCTGCTTCCTTACCAATGCTTGTCAGGTCCTTGTGCCCTGTGCCATCAATAAAAGCCTCTAGATACCTGTGCATGGCTGTACCACGCATTGCGGATATATCTCTGACCCTATCAGCAAACTCTGGGCCCATCCTGGCCCTCCAATCAGCAAGAGATTTCTTCTTCTCGTCCGACTGGGTCGCAGATAATATAGTCGTAACACTCGGTAACTTTTCTTTACCAACGTCATAGTGTCTCTTACCATCAATCAATGATCGCATTGATTTAGGGTATTTAAACTTATTTATTCTTTTCATTTCTTTCCTTTTTATCGTGAAACACTTCATACCAAGTATCACATTCATCGCATTGATACATGCTCACAATATTATGATCTGAATCTGGATAAGTATCCTCGGTATCAAAATCATTGTTCCATCTTACTTCTGCATTACAAAAAAAACATTTCATTAAAATCCGTTTCTTTCATCTAATTCTTTTAATAATTTTTCTCTTTCTTTTTTAGCTTTTTTAGATTGCTCGTAAGATTCCTTTAATTCATCGTATTCTTTTTTAAAAGGATCCTCCTGTTTCTTAACACTTATTTTTCTTTTAATGATATTATCTACTAAAGAATCCAGTTTAGGATCTCCTAACGTTGCCTTAATCAGGTCTTGTTGTAACTGAGGCAGGCTTAACAATGTCTTTTTTTTCATTTTTATTCCTATTAAGTTGGTTTAAATCTACTGAATTTGTTATGTTACCTGATACAGATATTCTAGTTACATCTGAATAGAATGGTGCAACCCAATGTTTTATCCAGGCAGGAAATATAAACATATCTCTATTTTTAGGTTTAACGGATTGATAAGTAATGGCTTGTCTATTACCTTCACCATAAACAAAAGATAAATGTCCTGGTCCACCAGATTGACCTTGAAAAGTTGCTTGTTCCTTGTGTATTTCATCTGGTACATCTAAAAATATAACAAACGATAACCAATCAGAATGATCGTGTGGTGGATTAAACTCATTTTTCTTCATGTAGTTTACCCACATAGAAGTTAAAAGATATTCTGGTTGAACAGGATAAGGTTCGTTCTTCCATTTCTGGTAAGCTTGATCGTACACTCCAAGACACTGAGATATTTCTGGTAAAAACATTTCTCTATCTCGATAAGAGTATTCTTCTTTAATAATACCAGCTAATCTATTTCTAAAATCTAAGTTAGCTTTCTTAGCTTCGGCTGCTTCTGTTAAAAGTTTTTCGTGAAAAGCTTCTGATATTCTTAAATGTACTATACATGGACCCCATTGTAATACTCCATATTGTACGTTCTGTTCGTGTGTTATTACTTCTGACTTCATATTATTTTCCTATCCATAATTTATAATGTTCTAAGTCTACTACATTATCCTTTGTTTTATTACTATAATGATCTATGATTTTCTGTATTTTAGGTAGTTTCGTGTGGGCGTAGGGGAATAATAACATACACACGTAATACGCGTCTCTAAATGTACAACGCCATTTATACTGCATTAAATACTTAGTGCCATCTTTACGTAAACCTTTTCTAGGTTTACGAACTACCGTTCCGCATCCTAATACTTCATGGACCCATCTAATTACAGACTCATCAGTCATAGTAATTTCCATACTAATGCGTTGTGACATTGATGTTCTATAACCTTTACCGGTATGTTTCTTTTTCTTTTCCGGTGCTTTTTTATAGTAAATAGAACCTTCCCCATCAAAGAGTCCGGCAATGTAAGATATATTTGACTCTAATTTCACAATATTTTTCCTTCATTACGAACAAGTCTAAAATTACTATTTTCTTCTAATAATCTTTCAAACTCTTCTTCCATAACATTATATTTTTCAGTTAACTTTCTTAATTTATTTTTAAGAAGTTCGTTTTGTTTTGTAAGATATTCTACTTGTTCTTTAATATCACCTTCCATCATTCTCTCCTTTCATGATCCATCTTAATGCAGATGTGGTAGGATCAAATCCATCAAAATCATATTTACTGCAACCTGTGGATACCATCAGAATCAACATACAAATCATCACGCTGCTCCGCATATATTTCTCCTTCCGAATTACATACACCACACTGAGCTGTTATTTCTTCTTTTGCTAGTTTGTAGGGTACTCTTATATATCCATTGCCCTTACATGTAGGACAAATTATCTTTTTAGTCTTTTTTGATTTTTCCATTTAACTTCCTCACTTTCTCATTCACTAAAATATTTATAGTTTGTGAACGACTAAGTATAGTATTTGGAACTATCTTTTTTCTTAGTATATCAATTGCGTCATAAGTCTTATGTGATAATGACACATTTTTATATTTTGTTATATCAGTCATTGCTGTTATACTCCTTTCTTATTATTTTATTCATATGGGATTTATCTCATTAATTACAATAGGTGTCAATGAAAATATTATTAACTTTAATCATGTGCAGCTACGTTCAAGGTGCGTGTTTGCAACCATACGAATGGCCAATTCAATTTGAAGATATGTATGATTGTATGCAGGCAGGTTATGAAGCATCACAAAAGAAAATGAAAGAGCTAGGGAGAATTGAAGTTAATCAACACCAAATTTACATCAGGTTTACTTGTGTGCCTGCTGCTACAACTTAATCATATCAACCCCCACAGTTTCCGTGCACGTACTCCTGCAGGAGCAAAGGCTCCACACCTCCACGGGACTTGCCGCTTCTTAGGTTGCCGTACAGGGAATAGCGCTAGGCGTTATATGGACGGAGGTCCTTTTCATCATCATTATGGCTGCCGGTAGGTCTCACCCGGCATTATATCTAACGCATCTTACTGCGCCTATCTCCGAAGAGCTACGAAGACCAATGGGCCAAATTTTATCTACACATACAACCAAAGAAAGCACCACTGCCATCTTTCATTATGTACCTGTTTAAAGTATCAGAATATTCTGTTAACTTTAATCTTAAAATATCACACAAATCAAAGCAAGTTAAGCCAGGATTTTTTATCAAAGCTATGTCCTTGAACAATTCTTTTGTTACGGGTATTAAATGGTACAACCCGTCTGTTAATATTATGAGGTCCATTTGCAAACTCCTTTATTAATTTATACCAAAGATCTTTGTAATAAGGGTCTTTGGTTTTGTTCCACATATTTGCAACTTCATCAATCTTTTGCATCATATTTTTTAGTTCCTAAATTTAATATTTTCTTGAGCCCTGTTCCCTGTAGCTCTAACTTTGCGTAAGGTTTCCATTGCTTTGCAATTATATTTAATTCCAACAGAAGAACAGACCATTGTTTAGGACTTATGTTCTTGCTGGTTATCGTTACTTTTCTTAAATTCATAGTATCCTCCTCTCCGATGAAATACAGATAGTGCATCAACAACTTTCTCTATTTTTTCATACAATCCACCCCGATATTCTTCCGGTGTAGTAGTTTCAAGAGCAAGTAATTTCTCAAGTTTTTCTTTTGTTTCTTGAAAAGCTTTGTTGTTTCTTTCAATAAGTTTATCTATCATATAGTTTCCTTTCTTTAATATGGGTAATATAATATCCCATAAAATAATGTCAAGTATTATTTTCCCTGGCCCCGGTATTTTTTCCACGAACGCCGGCGGGATTTGTTCATTTTTGCTTTGCTGGGGTTTCTACCTATATTTGTTTTGTGAAATATAGGTTCATGTGCTACTTTTGCGTATAAACCTTTAGCTTTCTTAGCCATTACCAATCCTTAACAAATGGTTTAGTACCATCTGGTGGATGAATTACAGGTAAATATGATATTTTACCATTCACGTGTTGCTTGCAATCTGCACCACATGTCATACATCTATAAAATTCTTTAGTAATTCCTACTAGAAGTGTAATTTCTTCACAAGTTGGACATTGTCCATTAACTATTTCTGCTGTCCATCTTATGCTTTTGTCTGTCATATGCTTTCTTATTCTTTATCACACGTTGGTGATAACGTCCATCACTTAATTCCTGTGCTACCCTATTTCTAGGTCTATTCTTTTTAAGGAAAAATGCGTATGATTTTTTATTCAAGGATTAAAGAAAGAATTTTCTTCTCTCCCATATATACTTCTACGTTTGCCTTAGATTTTATGCATTTATAGACTACTCTATCTTTAGTGCTTTTGTCCTTCATAGCATAACGCTTAGCTTTTAAACAATTTTGTAAACTATCGTGATAACGATGCTCTATAATTTTATGGTCCTGTAGGAGTAAAAGTGCAAATACAATCTCAACCATTAGTGCGCTCCATTTTTTCTAATTAATGATTCTACATCTTCTGTAAGTTTTTCAGTTCTTGATTTTAAAAATTCTATGTTAACTGCATTGTTTCTCATACTCTTCATTTCTTTTTCTACGTCCTCTAAAACACCTGCTAAATGTTCCACGAGCATGAAAAGCTCGGCCTCCCCGGAAGACTGACCAAGTTCTCCACGCGGGTATTTGATTCTAAACTCTGAATTTTGTTGTAAATCTTTTTCAAATAATTCTAATTTTGTGCTGTGTTGGTTTAGCTTCTCATTGATACCGAAGTAAGCCCAGGTTCCAATCGCGACCATACAGATCAACGAAGCTACCGTCTTCATCGGCATCTGTACTTTTGCTTCCTCTGATATAGTTAAAGGTTTATTTGCCATGGTTTATTTCGTTTTCAAAGCTAATATCTGTGCCGTGATCTTTTTCTTTTTTATAAGTTCTTTTAGAATTTTTTTTACATTTACAACGAGGTGCAAATAATTTATTTATTTGTTCTGATATCCAATCTACTCCACCAAAAAATTTTAATAATATTTTATCAATCAATAGCATTCCATTCCGCCTCTTCGTCAACCGGTTTTGGTAGAGGTAAAATTATTTTATCATCGTTAATATTTTCTGGCATTAACAATTTACTATCACCCATTAATTTAATATCAGGGTTTTCTTTTTTATAGTCATCTTTAAGATCATCCCAATAACTACCATCTGGTTTTTCATTTTCTAGTATTATTATACCAGAACACTTTGAAACTAGCAATGCGAAGTTATCATTACGTTGTATAGTGGGATTATTATTAACTTTACCACACATTTTCATAAGTTCTAATTGTTGTTTGAGTTCCATGTTTTCTTGTTGAACTCGTTTAAAATCATCTGTGCAGGCAGATCCTAAATATTTGCGGTAAGTAAATTCAACCCTCCTATTATCATCATAGTCATTATAATTATTCCCAGGAGAAGAGTGTCTGTAGGTTCCATCACGGTCCTCTTGAGATACACGTACGTCAAATGAACCAGTAGAACAATTGTTAGGGTAATCATTAAGGTATTCATTTCTTCCCCATGCGTTTGGTCCTCCAAAAAGAGCTAGTAGAGTTAGTAATATAATTAACATTCCTGTAAAATAATAATTCATCCTGGCTCCCTCCATACATAACTACCTATTTAAATCCTTAATATCATAGTCATGTTCTCTGACTTGATCTGCTAATTGTCTGTATAGATTTTCTGCCATCTGCCATGTTGCTTCAGCTGATGATAATCTTGTATTAATATCTGTAATATTTTTTTCGGCTTGTTCTAAATCTCTTTTAAGATTTACAATTTGTTGCTCTGACGCATCAATAGTATCTGTAAGATTAACAATATAACGAACTCCCGTAAATGTCCCCACTACAAGTGAAGCCACAACAGGCACCATTACTATATTTTTTTTTAACAGATCTACTAAATTCATAGGGCATAAATTAAAATATTAAAGCACCTATTATAAATCCTGCAACAGCACATACAATTTCTCTTCTGTTATGTAATTGCCATAGCATAAATTTATCTTTGTATTGTTTAATCATTTTTTTCCTCCAGTTCCCTAAGTTGATAATCATAACTGCCTTCTTCATGTTCGTCGGTTATCCACTTAGAAGTTTTTTCAACAGACCATGTTTTACTAGTTACCAATCGATTAATCAAGTTTTTTGATGGGTCATTACCCATTGATGTATCAAACACTCTTAGTCTATTATTAGGTTGTATAGCATAGTTTCCGTCATCTAATTCTATAACGTGTCCACATTTATGTTGATCAGGTTTTTCTGAGTAGCCAAAATTTAATTCATTAAAATCTCCGCCGCACCAATCAATTGTAAAGAGGTATGTTCCTTCTCTATGTTTTTTACGTCTTGATATGTATTTCATTTTTGATCCGGCTAACTCATAAAAAGTTGTAACAGCTACGTTGTAGCTAAAACAATCCCACATCATAAGTTCATCTAAAGGAAGTTCTTTAACGTTAGGTTTTTTACAAAAAGCTGAGATAGGTGCTCTCCACCATAATCCTCCATCTTCCATCATAAAATGAAACAATGGTGTTGAGTTTGGTATAGAACTAAAACCAAATATAGTGCATTCAAAATATTTATCGTGTGAGTCTCGTTGATCTCTTAGATAATTACCTCTAACATAACATTCGATTATAGGTATGTTTGCATTTAAATAAGCCATTAATCATTTATCTCCCCCCAATTGTCACCGGACTCATAATCGACTTTATTTGGGACCTCTAGTGTAACAGCGTGCTCCATAATCTCAATAATTTTTTTTGCCTGTGCGTCACTTTCAATCGACAAATCAAGTTCATCGTGAATTTGTATGTGTGGTATTATTCCCTCTTTATATAACTCTAACATAGATTTTTTTGTCATGTCAGCAGCGCTACCTTGAATTAATTTATTTAAAGATTTGTAAGTGTAAGCTCTTCTAATCCCTGGTCCATGCTCCCTGAGTGCTTCTTCGTGAGGCAATGCTTTATGCATACCGAATTGATTTGGTTCCCACAGGTGAAACCTACATAGTCGTCCTAGCAACGTACGGATTTGTCCTCTGTCCTGTGCTCTGTTAGAAGCTTTCTCCATCAATTGTTTAACAAACGGTACTCTTTGGTGATAGGTGTTAAATAATTCTGCAGCTTTTTCTTTAGTAACACCTAATTCTGCTTGAAGTTTAGCCTTACCCATTCCATAGAATAGTCCAAGGTTAATTGTTTTTGCTTGTGAACGTGGTATCTGAGCCATGTCTGCTACTGTTTGATGGAAATCTGCGCTTGAGTCTGTGTTGTATGCATCTATAACATCATAGACTGATGGTAATTTATATAGTGATGCATAATGTACTACTAATCTTGGTTCTTGTTGTGAGTAATCAAAAACTCCCCACTTACAATTTTCTTCGGGAATAAATAATGATCTAATCTTTGGTCCAAGATCTTTATTCCTTGCAGGAATCTGTTGAAGGTTTGGATTTTGATAACTAAATCTTCCTGTAACGGTGCCCCCGGTTTGTGATCTGAGTTGGTTTATCTCAGCATGTATTCTACCCTTGTGCTCGTATCTAAGAATAGAATCTATAAAAGTTGTGTGAGCTTTGTTAATCTCTCTTGCTTTAGCAATCATATTAACAACAGGATGTTTGTGTTCTTGTAAAAAATTTTTAGTGAATGATGGTGCTTCTGTTTTTTCTGTACGTGGATACTCTAATCTCAACATATCAAATACATTAGCAATACTTCTTGCTGCCCATATCTGTGTATCAATATTTGTTTCTCCTTTTATTTTATTTAATAATTCTTGTTCTGCTTTTTTAAATTCTGTTTTCATTTTATGTGCTTTGTCTACGTCAACGCGCACACCTTTAAATCTCATGTCAACTAAACATGGAAACAATTCTGTCTCTAAGTCAAATATGTCCTCTAAATCCTGACTAATAATCTCTTTCTTCATTTCTTGCCATAGACCAAATGTAACTTCAGCATCTCTTTCTGCATAAGATCCAACATGCATAGCTGGTAGTTTGTACATTTCTGCTTTAGGATCAATACCCCATTCTTCTGCAGCTTCTGCTAGTGCAGCTTCATTCTTACCATAGCCTAGGTAATGCCATGATAAACTATTAAGATCATAACGAAACCTGTTCTCATCAGTAATTGCTGCAGCAATCATTGTACATACAATGTCGCCATTTATTTTAAATCCTAATGCACGTAGCCAACAGACATCGTACATTGCATTGTGAAAAATTTTTGTTGAGGTAGATTCTAATATATCTTTAAGCCAACCCAAAACTCTTTGTCGGTCCATATTACCACCACCTTCGTGACCAATAGGAAAATATCCTTTGTAATGTTTAGTTGCAACGGCAATACCAATTACATCACCATTACCAATAACGGAACCAGACCCTTTCTTTATTAAATCAGGATCTTTTGTTTCTAAGTCTATTGCTATTTCATCTACTTGTCTTAAGTCTGGAAACTCTGTAGGTTTTACCCATTCTGTCTGTGCTTCAAATTTAGGAATTTTCATTGTAATCCCTTTCAATAATCATTTCGATAAAATGAATAGCTTTTTCCAAATCTTGCTTCTTTCCTTTCAGTCGATGACGACAGATGTATTTTATAGCACATCCTTCTGGAAAGAGCAACTCGTTATCTACCACAAATTTACTGGGTTGAATTTTAAATTTGGAGTAATGTGATCCTCCAATTTGTTTATCCCAAACTTTCGATGTCATATCCTCTATCCTCCCTTTTAGCTGTCATTATATATAAATTTTGTTTTGTACGTGTTACACCCACATACCAAACCCTATGTTCTTCATCGTGTTTATCATCGCTTTTTTCTGTTGCCTCTCTAATTGTTTTTGTATTATCTAAAATTAATAAAACATTATCGGCCTGTCCCCCTTTTGCAGAATGAATTGTAGATAATTGTACTCTCGCATCTTTATGTAAATCTTCTTCTTGTCTTAACATTTCTCTAATGTACAAACACTCATCTGGATTTGTTTTAAACACTTCATACCATCTTTGTGTATTACTAAATCCAAATTCTTTTAAATCATAAAGCCGTTCTTCTGTTAAAGTGTGGTAAGATTGAGTGCATTCAAAAATATCTTTTAATTCACTTAAAGATAATTTATCTCCTTTATTTTGCCATCTTGTGTAGTTTAGAATGCTTCTAAACAAGGAAGCTGTAAAACTTTTACGTCCTTTAAATTGAAAATAAATTCCCATATCTTTTAAAAAAGATTTTAATTTTTCTAATCTATCGTTTGTTCTAGCTAACACCAACCAATTGCCTTTATATAAAGGTGCATCATCAATCGTTGTAATGTAATTAACTTTTCCTTCTTGATTCCTAGCTTTCCAATTTTTTTTAACCCTTCTGTTAAGTGGAATTCTATCTAAAATTTTATCTGCTATGTTTTGTACACTCCTAGGAACTCTGTGAGATTGTGGCAAAATAATGTCTTTTTTAGCTTGAGTAGATATAAATGTTAGTACATCTGCACCAGCCCAACCATAAATAGCTTGATCATCATCGCCAGCTAGTATAACATATTTAGAATTTTTACGTAGAATATCCACCATTTTCCATTGAATTGGTGATAAATCTTGGGCTTCATCAACAAAAACTACATCATATTTTGGACACATTTCTGCCACATTAAATTTTTCTATCATATCTGTAAAATCATACAGCTTAAAAGAATCTTTATAATTGTTTAACTCTGCTTCTAAGATATGTAATAAATTTTTTTCTAAGTCATAAGAATACATTCCTGTATTGTATTCGTCTTCAATAGAAATTTCTTTAATTCTAGCTGCATTTATTAAATTAAAATACTCACTATTAGAATCTACAAATCCTGTATTTTCTTGTCCATTTGAATAAACTGTCACTTCAATCCCTAGTTTTCTACCTATATCTTCGTAATGTTCATCCTGCATAACCTGTGCCTTTTTCATACCCAGTCTGTTAAAAGCAAGAGAATGTAGTGTCCTAAAATGTTTTAAATCTTTTCTTTGTAAAGGTTTGTATGCATCTAACATTCTATCAATAGCTTCATTAGCTGCTTTAGTTGTAAATGCAAAATACCCAATTTTATCTAAAGGTGTTCCCAATTTATAAAATGTTTTAACGTAATTAATAAGTTTAGTTGTTTTCCCTGTTCCCGGAGGCCCGTATATTTTTCTACTAATCACATTATCTCCGTCTTATGTTTTATTTTGGTATGGTATATTGGTACTTCTTCAAATGATTTTATGTTTATTTGTATTACATTCTTAGTAGAAGAATTATATTTACCAGACTCTTTAGATGGAAATCTTTTCTGGTCCAAGAATTGTATCTCACACTCCCTGTATGTAGTCTCCATTATACGTCCTGTTTTTTCTTCTTTATATTTCCAATCTTTAGCTCTTAATCTATCAAAAAATTTTTCAAA
>Ga0114932_10004829_pt1 | contig 12296 bp, 9 predicted proteins | sample 2SBtaG_2_FD_87286 | JGI IMG/M metagenome (GOLD analysis project Ga0114932, IMG submission 87286) | Deep subsurface microbial communities from Kolumbo volcano to uncover new lineages of life (NeLLi) - 2SBTROV12_ACTIVE470 metaG | ecosystem: Environmental > Aquatic > Marine > Volcanic ...
AGTTTAAGTACCCCAAACTGGAAGAAGCATTTAAAGAAGTGTGTGAGCATTCCTACCACGAAATAAAAATAGAACAATGGGTTCCTCAGTCCATAAACAAAACATTTGCTTTTTTCAAGGAAGCCAAGAATCTTGAGAAATTAACTCCAGATTTTTTAAAGTTCAAAATATTAAGCCAGTCAACTCCAGAAATACAAAATGGAACAAAATTTACCTACCGCTTGTCACTTCACGGCATTCCGGTTACTTGGAAGTCAAAAATTTCTGACTGGAAACCAGTTTCCAAATTTTCAGACATTCAAATAAAAGGTCCTTACAGCCACTGGTATCACACCCATAAATTTGAAGAAAAAAATGGTGGAACTTTAATAAAAGACCATGTTGTTTACAAAGTACCCTTTGGTTTATTAGGAGATTTGATTGTCGGGAAATGGATAAAAAAAGACTTGGAAACCATATTTAGCTACCGAACAAAAACAATAGATACTTTGATGAATAACTAATTTGAATAAAATAATAACTCACCCAATAATGGACTTGACGATGGAAAAATTCTATACAAAAACATTCTTGCTTGCGCTATTGCTAATGTTTGGAATGATATTTACAGGCTGCGCTATAGAACCAAAGAAAACTGTCCCAGCAGAATACCAAGTAGGACAGACAACTTTTCATAAGGTTTGCGCACAATGCCATGGTGCTGATGCAATGGGAGGAAAAGGAGCCCCAACATTTCTTCAGGAAAAGTTTGTTCCAATAAATTATCCAAATGGAAGGATGGTAAGGGCCATATTAAATGGATCAGATTCAGGAGCAATGCCCTCCCAAAAAGGAAAGGTTAATGACGAGGAGATTAAGGAAATCATTAAATATATTCGACATTCACAAAGAGAGGCGGGAGTCATTTCTTGATTTTTTTAATCAGCAAAAAGTTGTATTAAGAAAACTCTCTGAAAGAATTTAATAACAGAGGCTATTAGTATGAAAAAAATAATTTTGTATACATTGTTAATTTTTTTTATGAACTTATTGTCCGCGCAGGCGGATACTGAATTAGAAAACCCTATTAAATTACCTAAGGCAGAGGGATCAAAAAATTTTGACCTTGAAATCTCAATGATTAATCAAAAAGGAATACATCAGTTTGAATCAAAATTATTTAGTGAGGCGAGCGAATCATTTAAGAGGGCAAAATCTTTGGCCCAGCAATTTCGGGACCCTGGCCTTGGAGTAGTTTCCTTTAATCTTGGTTTAACGCTTCACAAGCTAAATCTTCATGAAAATGCTGTAGAGGCATTTATGACTGCAAAAAAATATGCACGTGGAAATAGTATGATTATTGACTCTAAGTTAGTACGTTTCCATGAATGCGGATTTAACCCTAGTATACCATGTGATGAAAGACCACCAGCTAGAATGCATATTGAAGGTTCAGATTAAAAATTTAGCAGCAAAAATTCACTGTTAAATGGCTAGGAAGAAAAACTCTTAACTGGGTGTACTGAGAATTAAAGTAGCCTTTCTATTTGCTTAGGGAGTTTACTAATGAGTTTTAAAAAGGAGTTATATATGATTATTTCCACTACAGCTTTAATTTCAGCATTGAAAGCCTTAGTAGCAGGTTCCACTTTTTTTGTTTGGGTTGTCCGGTATCAGAACATAGCTGAAGAATTTAAGGAATTTGGTTTGCCTATATGGCTAAGAGATCTTGTGGGAATTTTAAAGTTGTCTTTCGTTATAATGTTGTTCAGCACAGATTTAACCGTTGTTATTCTTGGTTCGCTAGGAATCGCTGGTTTAATGCTTGCCGCAATGATTACCCATTTAAAAATAAAAAATCCTTTTTACAAAATGTTGCCTTCCATGAGTTTAATGTTAATTAGTTTCATAATAATTGTTTTTAGCTTTCAAGGTTTATAGTTTATCGTAAAATCTATCAATAGATTAATCAAACTAAAAATTTATCAATGGCTTTTAAAAAAATTTTAATATCAAATGGTTTAGTGATGTAATCTTTAAAACCTAAGCCTAAGGCTTTTTCTGCTTCTCCTTCCATAGCATTTGCAGTCAATGCTATTACAGGAATATTCTTAACCTCGTTTATTGATTGCAATTTCTTAAAAGCCGTTATCCCATCCATATCTGGTAAACGTAGATCCATAAGGATAAGATCTGGCATTTCAGATTTGGCTATCTCAATTCCCTCTGAAGCTTGTGTTGCTGATAAAAAACTAATATTTTTCCGAAGAGATAAAATGTGGCCTACCAATTTTATATTTACCAACACATCTTCAATATATAGGATTTTTTTATGTTTGTTTGGTTCCTTGTTAGCAGTTAGAGTTTTTTTGTGAATTTCAAGCTCTTTTTGTGCAAGAGCATCATTTGAAAGAGGTAGATCAATATAAAAATGGCTACCTTTATCTTGGGTGCTTTCAAAGCCAATGGAACCTGACATCAATTCAACAAGCTGTTTGGATATTGATAAACCAATTCCTGTCCCTTCAATATTTGCATTATTAGTATGAAAACGTTGAAATGGCTTGAAAACCTTATCTTGATCATTCTCTGGAATTCCATAGCCGCTGTCTTTAATAACTAAACGTATTTGAGGTTTCTTCTGCTTTGCATACGAAATAAAGACCTTACCATTGGGCTTATTATATTTGATCGCATTTGAGACTAAGTTTAAAACCACTTGTTTCAGGCGATTTTCATCAGCTTGAACAAAAAATTTATCCTCAGTAAATTTTTCATGTGCAATGGTTATTTCATTTTGTTCGGCCAGTGATTGACAAGTCGAAATTACTTCGTCGACTATAGGAATTATATCGATTATTTTAATGGTTATTTTCAAGTTTCCAGACTCGACTGTAGAAAGATCTAACATTTCATTAATAAGTTTTAAGAGGTGTTTGCCTGATGCAGTAACTTGATTTAATTTTTCTTTTTGATAATTAGGTAGTGGATTAATAGAGTCCATACTAACCAGTTCAGTAAAACCTAAAATAGCATTCATGGGTGTCCTTAACTCATGGCTAATATGAGTTAAAAAATCAGTTTTAGCTTGGTTTGCTTTCTCGGCCGATTCTTTGGCAATCATGATATTATTTTCTGCGATTTTTCGTTTTGTAATGTTAGATCCGTAGATATTTAAATAAGGCATTTCAGGTACATTTACGATATCAAACTCAAATGTTTCATTTCCTTGCTGGACTTCTAATTTATTAAATTTATCCTTGGATTGGGGTTTGCTTATAAATTCCATAAAAGGCTCTGGGATCTCATCACCTACTATACAATTCCAGGAACTTAAAAAATCTAATCCAGCTGAGTTGGAATAAAGTAAAACATTATTTGGGTCAACTCTAAAAATAGGACTAGTGTTTTCATCGGGAAAGCTGGCCAAGGCTTTCAACTCTTTAGTGCGCCTTTCGACTAAAATTTCTAATTCATCTTTAATGAATTTTAAATTATTAAATTCGCCTTGGGTGATTGAGGCAATAATAGCTACAATTAAAATTAATACTGTGATTCCTAAAATACTAAATATGAGTATAGGAACACCTGCTGTGCTTTCAAACAAAGGAGAAGCAGGTCCATTAGAAATAAAGACCGTCGCCTCCATTCCTGTGTAATGCATACCCGAGACAGCGAGTCCCATAATCAGTGCTGCAGATAATTTATACTTGAAACTAGGTATTTGATCTTTTTTGCCAAAAAATATGATTAGGCTTAAGGCTACTGTTGCTGCGGCTATAGCAATAAGAATTGAGGCCACAAATAAGTCTAATTTATAATGCATTGATCCGGAAAACTTCATTGCCTGCATACCAGAGTAATGCATTATTACAACTCCAGCACCCATGATGATCCCACCTAAAACCACTCTAAATAATTTAATAGGTTTTTGGGTAGCGTAAAAAAAGGCAAACCCCGCGGCGAGAATTGCAATTAGAAGAGATCCTAAAGTAAGCCCCAATTCGTAACTAATAGATATTGGTAGTTTAAAAGCTAACATGCCGGTAAAGTGCATTGCCCAGATTCCACCCCCCATTGAAAATGCACATCCACTTACCCAAATCTTTTTTGAATTTCCATGACTTTCCCCTATACGCATGGCTAAGTCCAAGGCTGTATAGGAAGCAAAGGTTGCTATGAAGTAAGACAGAAAAACTAACGAAAGATTATATGTGCCTAGGATCTCACTGCCAGTAGAGGTAGGTTCAAACATCAAATATCACCGTTAAGAAAATAATCGGCTATTGTACATAGAATCAATCTGATCTGTCTATACTTTAGAAAAGATAGTCATGAATTTAACAGTATTAAAATTCTGAGTTGTTATTCAAAACCTCCAAGTAGCCTATATCGTTACTTTAAATCTTTAATAATATGAACTACAAAAAGTATCCATGAGTAATAGTGTCAACGTAATGTAATGCCAAAATATCTTAACCGACTCTTAACATATTTTCTGAAATTTAAAGGTAACATTATTGTAAATACCTTTAATTTTGTGAATAGAAATGGATTCAGAAAAAAATATTTCAATAACAGCAATTCATGGTAACGGTGGCGGTGGTTTTCGATTTGATATGGCAAAGTCATTATTCCCAAAAAATATAAAATTTTATAATCCCACTTTACCGGGTTTTGATATTAAAAATAAAACAGCGGAAAGGTTATCTATAAATGAATATGCTGATTGGTTAGCAGATTATATACGCAATATCCAAAGACCCAGGATTCTAATGGGACATGGTTTGGGAGGAGTATTCATTTTAGAATTTTTACAAAAACATGCGGCCCTGGTCGATGGGGTAATCTTGCATTCAATCGTTGGTGCAAATTTGAATAAAAGAATATTTCCAAAGCTAATGAAATTGCCAGGAGTAGCATTTTTAGCTAAAAATTTAATCGCAAGTTCTTTATTTAGACCTATTTTTAGAAGAAGATTTTTCCAGAATAAAATTGATTCAAATTTTGAAAAAATATTCTTCGATGCTTTTGGGAAATGTGAGGCATTTGAGAGTATGTTTCAACAAATTGATTACTCATGGTTCAAAAAATTAATACCGATTGATGTGCCTGCTACATTCTTATGGGGAGAGAAAGATTGGATTTTAAAACCAAGTGAAATAAATGAGTTGAAAAAAATTTTTCCTTGTCACTCAAAGCTGATAATTCCTGGTTGGGATCATTTTCCTATGATTGATCAGCCGGAGAGTTATGCATTTGAAGTTACAAAAATAGCAACAGATTTAACAGTGAAATCTCATGTATCAAAATAGTATTCCAAAAAGCTTAATTAAAGTCGGCTCAGGAAATATTAATAACTCCAAATATGGCTTTAAAGCAAAAGGATTGGATTATGCTGCTTGTAAAAACATCTTTGTTCCGAGGGGATATGTATTACCGCATGAAATATGGGCGGGGATTAAGCATAACAAAGAAGAGAAAAAAATATTAATAACAGAAATCCAAACTAGTCTAACAAAACCTAGTATTGCAATTCGCTCAGCTTTTTCAGCCGAAGACCAACAAGACAATAGTTTGGCAGGTGTTTTCGAAACGGTTCTTTCCATAGATCGAAATAAGCCGGGTCAAATAATAAATGGCCTTGATAAGGTGGGTAAATCTGCTCTTAATTATAAAGATAAATCCCGCCAGGATATTTTGATAATGGAAATGGTGGAAGCAAAATATTCGGGGGTGGCTTTTACTGAGAGCGAGTATGAAGATGACCAAATAAACTGGACAGAGGGAATTGCTTCAAAATTAGTTTCAGGTGAGATAACAGGAAAACAAGTAACCATTCCCAAGTTAAAAAGCTACGATTTTTTAGTAAAAAAATCCACAAATATTAAAGATTTACCATTTTATAATCGGCTTCAAATTTTGCTTAAAGAGATAAGAGCGATTTTTGGGGAAAAAGAATGGGATATAGAATGGGCCGATGATGGAAATATATGTTGGTTGCTACAAATTCGCCCCATTACAAGGAAACTTGTTAGGAATGATTTGTTTGATTTGAGCAATCATAAAGAGATCTTGCCTCCATTACCGTCAGTATTTATGAATAGTCTCATTATCAATTGCTCTCCCAATTTGTTTAGGTTTTATCAGGAATTTGATCCTAAATTACCAAAGAATAGATTAATGGTTGAGTCCTTTAAAGGTCGGCCGTATTTTAATATTTCACTTCTATCTGAAATGCTGCGCAAATGGGGTTTACCTACTAAACTTTTAAGAGATTCAATGGGTGGAAGCTTTGAAAAGGATTATGATCTGAACTTTGGAAGAATATTGGCGAATTGGAGAGTGTATCTAAAAATTTTCTTGTCACAATTAGTTATTAAAAAGAAATCAAAAGCTGCAATAAATTATTTTTTATCCTTAAGAAATTCGAAGGCAAAAAATACTTCTCACCTTATTCAAAAAACAGAAAAAATTTATACTACTTTGGTTCACCAAATGCTTATGCATACAATGGTAATGGCAGGCCCAATTGCTGTCCTGCGTTATTTTAAAACACTGAATACTTATTTAGAAAATCATATAACGCCAGGAACGAGGATATTAAAAGACTTAACTCCTTTGTTTGACTTGATCGAAAATAATCCACGCTTCAAAGACTCGCTTTTAAAAGGTGAAATTCCAGATGATAAGGAATTCAAGAAATTATGGGAAGAATACATAAAAAATCACGGGCACCGTGGTATTTATGAAAGTGATATTTCTCAACCAAGATTTAGGGAGAACTATGAACATATATTAAAACTTCTTACAACTGGAAGGCCATTCAAACAAAAGAAAAATGTGCGTAATTTGTTTTCTTTAGCAACACTGCCATTTTGGTGGGCTTTGAAACCTTTGTTATATGCAAGAGAAAACATGCGATATGAGGCAATGAAAGCTTTTGAGTCGATAAGGGAAGAATGGCTGAGTAAGGAAAATAAAATGAAAAAAGAAGGATTAATACCGGAATTTGCATCAATATGGGATTTAAAAATTTCAGAATTAAGAAAATTAAATCCGCCAAATTATTATTCAGAAGTATCTTATGAAAAAAGAATAGAGGAAATCAGCACAAATGGAAAGTACAACCTTCCAAATATGATGAAAAGAAATACTTTTCTTAGCCCCTTTGAAAAGGATTACCATTCAAGTAAATCACAAAACACATTCTTTGGATTAAGTTTAACCGGTGGGGTTGTTAAAGGAAGAGCATGGGTTGCAAATTCGCCTAACTTAGAAATTCCCAATGCTTTTAATAAAGAAACAACAATTTTAATTGCTCCAGCAGTAGATGCTGGTTGGATACCAGCTTTTTCACAAGTCTCTGGTGCTGCAGTTGAAACAGGCGGGGACCTTTCTCACGGTTCAATTATATTAAGAGAACTTCAACTGCCAGCCATAACAAATGCAAAGGGAATAATGCAGAATATAAAAACAGGAGACATTGTTTCTTTAATTGCGACTGAAGGAGTTTTGTTAAAGGAATAAAATCTAGTTCTATATAAATAATAATGATGATAATTGATAATAAATTAAAAAATACTTTTATAAAATTAATAATTTCAGAAGATCAAGCTATAGGTATATATGAAGCTGAATTATTTTTGAAGGGACAGCCAAAAGATGTTTTCCAGAAAATTTTAGAAGATGAGATATCACATGAAAAGGAACTAATTAGAATTATTGATGAAATGAATTGGAACTTCTCTGGTTATCAAATATTTTTGTTAAAAATTAATCGTTTGCTTGGATGGATTATAGGTATTTTCCTAGCGATAACACCAAGACGTCTATGTTTTTTTTTCCACCACTTAGGGGAGAAGAAAGCTGCAGAAGATTATGATAAGTTGAGGCATTTTATAGACCAGAATAGTAACACTCCATTATTTGAATCTATTCAGATAAAAGCTAGATTAGAGAAAATAATAGAAAGTGAAAATCTACATTCGGAAACCTTTAGGTCTTTGTTGGATAAGTGATTAAAAGGTGAATGAAAATTTTTTTAAAAGCATTACTAAGGCCAAATAGTAGTAGGTAAATTATTTGAGATATATTCACTAAATATTTATATGTTTCTATTATTTTATTATCTAGTTTATATCAAACTTGGGTATGAAATAATTAACAATCATTGATTAAGGACCCCACCTTTTTAATAATCTTTTAGATTTAATTTAAATTTTATATTTTCAAAGTATATAAGCTAGATTAATTGTTGAGTATTGATCTATTGTAGTTTATTACCCATATTCATTAAGTTTATTCCGAAGGGTGCGGATGCTGATGCCCAGGGAATCAGCGGCTTTTGTTTTATTGCCGTTGACCTCTTCGAGGGTCTGCATTATTAACTCTTTTTCCATCTCATAAATCGTTCCGGATAAACGTGGCAATACTTTATCTTTTGAGTATAACTCTTCATCAAAAAATAAATGTGTCGGCAACATCGTATCTCCCCGGCACATGAGGCAGGAGCGTTCAACAATATTTCCCAATTCACGGATGTTTCCGGGCCAGCGATATTTCTTGAGCAGAGTCAATGTCGTGGTATCTACTTTGATAGGCGATTGGCCATTCTCCTCACAAAATTGGTGGATGAAGTTTTCCGTGAGAACGGAGATATCATCGATTCTTTCTCGCAATGGTATGAGATTAAGTGGCACTACATTTAATCTGTAAAATAGATCTTCACGAAATTCTTGATCTTGAATACGTTTCCGAATATCCCGATTACTGGTAGCAATTACTCGAACATCGACCGGGATGGGTGTTCGTCCACCGATTTTATCGACTTCATGTTCCTGTAAAACTCGAAGGAGTTTTGCCTGCAAGGACATGGACATTTCTGTGACTTCGTCTAATAGCAATGAACTATGGTTGGCTAATTCAAATTTTCCTTCTTTGTTTTCGGTCGCACCGGTGAAAGATCCTTTTTCATGACCAAATAGTTCGGATTCGAGCAAACCTTCTGGCAAGGCAGCACAATTTACAGCAGTAAATGGTTTCTCGGAACGAGGGCTACATTGATGAATATAACGCGCGAATAGTTCTTTTCCGGTGCCGGTTTCTCCCATGATAAGAACAGTAGATTTACTGAAGGCAACGTTTTCGGCAAATTGCAGGAGTTTTTTCATTTCATCATTTTGCGTGACAATTCTTTTCTTTTCTCCCAATGATTCCGTTTGTGGAGAAGAGTGCGACGTAGGATGGATTGAGCTTTCAGGAGCCAGAAAAGCACGATTTACTGTAGAAACTAGAACATCGGCAGAAAAACCGGAACCTTTGATCAAATAATCAAAGGCGCCTTCTTTCATAGCTGCTACAGCGTTATCGATAGTTCCATATGCGGTCATAACTACTACTTGAGTTTTAGGTGATTTTTCTTTAACCGCACGTAATAATTCTAAGCCATTCAATTTAGGCATGCGAACATCTGTAAGCACGAGATCGAAATCTTCATCTTCCAAGACATCTAATGCCTTTTTGCCATCTTCTGCGCATGTAAGCTGGAATTTTTCCCTTTTCAATGTGGTCTCTAGTGCCACTCTCATTTCGGACTCGTCATCAACGATTAGAATTTTTTTGGAAGAATTATTTTTCATCGAAGTCTTCATTCCAGCTTGGAATTTTTACGGTGAAGGAAGTTCCTTTTCCCTCCTCACTGATGGCGTCAATGGTACCCTGATGTGCCTTGATAATATTGTGGGAAATAGCCAGACCCAATCCAGTACCTTTATCTTTTGTGGTGAAGAAAGGGTTGAAAATTTTATCCAGCTTATCGGCTGACATTCCAACGCCAGTATCCGTAATTGTTACCGAAATATATTGAGGTGCTTCAGAGCCATTTTCTATAGCTCGATTAGAAAGAGAAGATTTTTGCGTAATGAGCTTCAGTTCTCCACCATTAGGCATAGCCTGGATTGCATTATTAATCAGATTAGGAAAAACCTGACGTAATAGATCGCGATCTCCATTTGCCAATAAGGTACTCTGACTTGATTTTCGGGTCACTTTTATATTTTTCGGAATGTGTACATTATTGATTCCTTCCAGACATTCGGTAATAAGTGAATCAATATCACATTGTTGCCGGGATGGTTGTGCGGATTTTGCAAATAATAACAATGTTGATATGATCCGATCCGTATTTTGAACTCCAGCACGTATATGCTGAACCAGATCTTCTTGTTCGGGATTTCCTTTTAAATCTTTTTTGAGTAGAGATGCGAAAAGCTCGATACTACCTAAAGGATTTCTTATTTCGTGGGCAATTCCTGCTGCCATTTCTCCCATTTCTCTGAGTCGTTGATTTCTTTGTGCTAGCTCCTCCATTTTCCGAAACTCCGTCATATCTTGAAGAATCAATATAGTACCAATCTGACCTCCATGGTTATCCCAGACAGGGGAAGCTGATACACGCACATTTAGGTTTTCTCCACTTGCATTAGGGATATCTTTATCGCAACTAATCTCTTTAGCCCGATTTTTCTCCAGCCGAGAGATCACAGGCTCAAATAATGGAAGCACTTCATTTAGGCTTTGTCCCAGACAGGTTTGTGGTTTCATCCCAGTTAAAATTCCTGCGGTTTTATTATAGGTAGTTATTATAGCTTCGCAGTCGACAACAATAACTCCGTTTGTCTGACTTTCTAAAATATCATTTAGATAATTTTTTACCCGTTCTTTTTCTACTAGGTTTTTTTCTAGTTCGTCATTTTTATCAGACAATTCTAGATCTAGTTTTTTTACTCTACTTTGAAGTTCATCATAAGAATTTTGGAGTTGTGTGGTGACTTCGTTAAAAGCCTCCATATTCTGAATGAGGGTCTGTATTTCTTCGTTTTTATTACCGCCAAGGTTTGTCATGGGAAGGATAGAAGTGTATTTAAAATTTGATTTTATTATAAATTAAAATCATCCTTCTTTTAATTGTTTTTCCCATTCTTGGATATTAGCACTGGATTTAGCTGCACGTTTGAGAATGGGGTCAGCATTTTTAGAATCAACTAAACGATTTATTTCTTCCTTTGATTTATCGGTTTCTTTTTGCTGCCCATAGCTTTCAATTAAAAGATAATCCGCCCAATCTTTAAGAGGATTTTCTGGGAACAGTTCCTTGGCAGAATTAAAGGCTTCAATAGCAGCTTTAAATTTGTTGATTTTATAAAGTGAGGTACCTAAATGATAATAGGACTTTTGTATGTAATCGGGAATAACGCGCTCTTTTCTGTCGTATTCAGCAATTGCATTTTGGTACGATACGGCAGCCTCGGCGTATTTTTTTAATTCAGTTTTAGCCTCGGCAATTAAATAATGGATCTCTGCTGCATTTTCGGACAATTCAATTAACTCTTCGTAAATAGTAATTGCATTAAGAAGGTTACCGTTTCCCTTATTAGCTCGCGCCATTAGCTTTTTGGCTTCGTTTAATCTTTTACTGCGAGGAAAATTTTTGATGAAGGAGCGGCCTACTAGAATGGCATCATCAAAATTTTTCTCTTTAAGATGTATTTTTCCAAGATTTAGAAAAATTCGATCTCTATACATTTTTTCTGAGTCGAGTATCTTGACCTTTTCATAAAACTTAACTGCCTCGGGAAGCATCCCTATTGCCTGATAGGCTTCTCCTACTTGCAATAAAGTCTTAGGGTTTTTAATGTTTGTGATAGGCAGGCTAACGAAATCACTGTAGGAGTAAAGAATTGGTAATGTTCCATTTTGTTTAGAATATTTATCCACTAGGGCAATGAGAGCTTGTTTTACAAATTTTTCTGCTTCCTGTGAATAACGTGAATCCGGTCCGAGAGGAAAAAGCTTTTTAAACTCTTCGATAGCTCTTAAATAATTTTGCTCCAGTAAATAGGCAATACCTCGACTTAAAGTTACTTCCGCAAGAATTTTTTCATTTTTTGCTTCCTGAAAAACTTTTTCATAGGCTGAAAATGGTTTGTAATAATTAGAAACATCAAAAACAATATCGTTGACTTTTATGCGAGGACTTCGTATTCCAATATCAGCCATACGTATTCTTCCGTATTGGGTTTCTGGGCCATCTTCTAAAACCACTTTCTTTTCTTTATCAACCTCAGGTTTTCCATCTTTATTCAGCCTAGCAACTAGTTTTTTGCTGGACTCATCAAACACCGCTAATGCCTTTTTATAGCTTCCTTGAAGCATATAAGTGTCGCCAACTCGGTTTAATGCTTTGTGGGCATTCTCTGATCTAGGGTTTAAGTTCAGTAGATTGAAATAATGTTTGCGAGCTTTCTCATAATTTC
>Ga0114932_10004831_pt1 | contig 12294 bp, 11 predicted proteins | sample 2SBtaG_2_FD_87286 | JGI IMG/M metagenome (GOLD analysis project Ga0114932, IMG submission 87286) | Deep subsurface microbial communities from Kolumbo volcano to uncover new lineages of life (NeLLi) - 2SBTROV12_ACTIVE470 metaG | ecosystem: Environmental > Aquatic > Marine > Volcanic ...
CAGTGGTGGTGGCAGAGCTCGCCCGGACGCATCCCCTTGAGCGCACCGGGCGGGAGGTCGGGCACGTTGACGTTGAGCATGGAGCGTGTCGGGAGCGGGTCCGCGATCAGCTTCCGGGCGAGGCGCAGGGCGACCGGCCCCACCGTGTCCCAGTGTGGTCCCCCACTGTCGGACCGCACGTGCAGGGAGATGGCCATGGCGGCGTGCCCCCAGAGTGCGGCCTCCATCGCTGCGCCGACGGTGCCGCTGTAGAGCGTGTCGTGCCCGACGTTGGCCCCGTGGTTCACGCCGGACGCGACCAGCTCCGGCGGACTGGGCAGCAGGTGATGGAGCGCCATGTAGACCGCGTCCGCGGGTGTTCCGTCGACCCAGAACCGTCGCTCGCCGACCTGTCGGAAGCGCAGGGCGGTGTGCATGCTCAGCGCATGGCTCCGGGCGGACTGCTCATGCCTCGGGGCGACGATCCAGATCTCGCCGAGGGGAGCGAGCGCCTCGGCCAACACGGCGAGTCCCGGTGCGGTGATGCCGTCGTCGTTGGTGATGAGGAAGCGCAAGGTCGACCGGGCTCCGATTTGAGAGGATCGCATGCTGGCAGAACCGACCGCGGACCACTACTTGCTTGGGGTGGAGGGCAGCATGCGGCCGCGGTATCGCGATCTCTTCAAGCGGATGCGGCATCCGGACCCGGATGAAGCCGACAAAGCCTACGACGACGTGCTCTTCGAGCGGCACGAGGCACTGGCCGATCTGGTGGAGTGCTACGGCGTCTCCCGGAAGGACGCCATCCTGCGCTTCCTGGTGGTGCAGCTGATGGGATTCTCGGGCGCCTCTGCCGCTGTGATGCCGCTGATCGGGGCCCTGGACGACCCCGATCCTGCGGTGCGTGCCGAGGCCTGTCGGGCCTTGGAAGACCTCAAGGCGCGGGATGGGCTGCCCGCCCTGAAGAACCGACTGAACGACCTCTCGGCCGACGTGCGCGACGCGGCGCGCGAGGCGATCTCGGCCCTGGAGACCCGCCGCTCGAGCGCGTAGGCCGCGCAGCGGATCCGGGCTGCGCGTCGAGCCGGATCCAACAAAGAGGGCCGCCCGAAGGCGGCCCTGCATGGTCGGGGCGACTGGATTCGAACCAGCGACCCCTTGACCCCCAGTCAAGTGCGCTACCAGCCTGCGCTACGCCCCGCCATGTTCGTCGGAACTATCGGCTCGATGTGGCTCGGTCAAGCTCAAAGCGTCCTGCCTCAAGCGTCGCAGCCTGGACCTCAGGGCCTCCACCCGCGTGGCCGCCTCCCGCAGCTTGTCGAGGTCCACGGCCGGCGCGACGTCATCGGCCGACGACCTGGCTTCGAGCGCCTTCCGGGCCCCCGCGATGGTGAAGCCCTCGGTGTGCAGCAGCTTTCGGATTCGGAGGAACCGGGCGATGTCCTCCTTGCGGTAGAGGCGCTGCCCCGACGCCGATCGATGCGGCTGCATGTGGAACTCGGTCTCCCAGTAGCGGAGCACGTGAGGCTCCACGCCGACCAGCTCCGCAACCTCGCCGATGCGGAAATACAGCTTGTCGGGCAGCCCCACGCTCAGCCGTCGAGCTCGTCGTTCAGGGCGGCCCGCAGGAGCTGCGACGGCTTGAACGTGATGACCCGGCGCGGTGGGATCCAGAGCGCCTCGGAGGTCTGGGGGTTGCGGCCCTTCCGGCCCGCCTTCTGTCGCACCAGGAAGTTGCCGAAGCCCGCGATCTTGACCTTGTCGCCATCGGTCAGCCCGACCTTGATGCTCTCGAACAGCGACTCGACGACCTCTCCGGCTTCCTTCTTCGAGAACCCGATCTGATCGTGCACGCGCTCGACCAGGTCAGCCTTCGTCATGGTCCGCTTCGACGGACGGTTCTCAGGCACGGTCATCCCTCCGAGGTGTCGGTCTGGCCGTCGCCGTCGTCGTCTCCGTCGACGTCCCACAACCGGATGGTGAGCTTGTCGGTGCGGCTCTCGCCGTCGCTCGCGACGCTCGTCAGCTCCAGCACGTAGAGGCCCTCGTCGGCCGAGTCCCCTTCCATGTCGTACTCGTCGACGCCGCGGTCCCCGGAGTCGGTGCGCACCGAGGCCCGGTCCACGATGTGCTCGTAGTCGTCGTAGACCTCGACGGTGAGCGTGTGCACGGTTCCCGAAGGCCCACCCGACGGGTCGACCGAGGCCTGCCCCACCACGACCGCGCCCGTGCTCGAGTGCAGATCGATCGAGATCGCCTCGAGCTCGGACGCGCTGCCCACCTCCACCGAGAGTGCATCGTCGTCGGCGTTGAACTGCTCGTAGACGATCTCCTCGTCCGGAGTGCACCCGAACAGGAGGAGGGAGAGCAGCATGTCAGGCCAGCGCGCTCTTCGCCTGGCCGACGATCGAGCCAAAGGCCGCCGCGTCGTTCAGCGCGAGGTCGGCGAGGACCTTGCGGTTGAGCGGGATCCCCGCCTGGTTGAGCCCGTGGATGAACACCGAGTAGCTCATGCCGTGGGGACGCAGAGCGGCGTTGATGCGCACGATCCAGAGGCGCCGGAAGTGCCGCTTGCGCTCCTTGCGACCGCGAAACGCGTAGGCCTCAGCCTTGAGGACGGCCTGGTGGGCCTGGCGGTAGGTCTTTCCGCGCTGCTGGAAGAAGCCCTTGGCGCGGGTCATCACCCGCTTGCGGCGGACCTTGCGGATCTGTGCTCGCTTGACGCGTGCCATGTCTCGACTCCTTGATGGCCGCTTCCCGTCCCCGGAGGGTGGTGACGGCGGATCGTGTTTTCTGCTAGAACTTGTAGGGGATGAGCCGGCGGATCAGGTGGACTTCCTGGTCCGCGATGTAGCCGGCGCGACGTGCCTTCCGCTTCATCTTGGTGCTCTTCTTGGTGAGGATGTGCCGCATCTTGCTGCGCTTGAACTTGACGCGGCCCTTGCCCGTGACGCGAAAGCGCTTTGCGGCGCCACGGTTGGTCTTCATCTTGTTGCCCATCATCAACTCCGGAGCCCGGCTCTTAGTCGGCTGTGGCGACGGGCGCCACCCAGGCATCTGCTCAGCACGAAAGGAAGAGCGGGCCCCGGAGGACCCGCTCGTTCGATGGTAGGCATGGGCAGGTTCGAACTGCCGACCCCCGCCGTGTCAGGACGGTGCTCTCCCGCTGAGCTACATGCCTCCGGGAACCGACTCTCGTCAGCCGCCTCCGTTTAACGTTCCGCCGGGGGGCGTCAAGGCTGCCAGGACGGCGCTCGCCACCTCGGGTGCCGCCTGCCGCGGCGAGGGGCTCGACCCGCTCTCCGCCAGCAAGCTGGTCACACCATGCTCCGCGATCCCGCAGGGCACGATCAGACCGAAGCCGTCGAGCGCGCAGGTCAGGTTCAGCGCGAAGCCATGCAGCGTCACGCCACCCTTGACGTGCAGCCCCACCGCCGCGATCTTCCGGTCCTGCAGCCACACGCCCACCGCATCACGGCGGCGCCGCGCCGGCACCCCTCGCACCGAGAGCCAGCCGATCAGCGCGTCTTCCATCGCGGCCACGAGCGCGCGGACCGGCAGGCGCCGCTGGCCGAGGTCGACGATCAGGTACCCGACCAGCTGGCCTGGCCCGTGCCAGGTGGCGAGGCCGCCTCGGTCAGTCTGCACCAGGTCCACGCCCATCGCAGCGAGCACGCTCTCGGCCACGAGCAGCTCGCCACGTCGCTTCCCCAAGGTGACGACGGGCTCGTGGGTGAGCAGCGCGAAGACCTCGGGGCCACGGCCCTCGAGCACCGCCTCACGAGCTGCTCGCTGCCGCGCCCAGGTGGCCCGGTAGGGCAGGTCGTCCCCCCACCAGGCCCAGGCAAGCTCGTTCACGTGTCCTCGAAGAAGCCACTCTTGCGGTAGCCGCCGATCCACTCGAACAGCAGCACCTGCCCGGCCGCGGTGATCGGGATGGCGACGAGCATGCCCCAGATGCCGAGCAGGTCACCACCCACCAGCAGGGCCATCATCACGACCAGGGGGTGGAGGCCCACCTGTTCGCCCATGATGCGTGGCGTGAGCAGCATGCCTTCGATGAGCTGCACGATGGCGAAGGTGGCCCAGACGCCGATCAACGCGCCGGACAGGCCGAACTTCACCAGGGCGAGCACGCTGGCGGCCACGATGCCCACCACGGTGCCGAGGTAGGGCACGATGAAGAGCAGGCCGGAGGTCACGCCGACGGCAATCGCCATGTCGATGCCCGTGAAGAGCAGGCCCAGGCTGTAGAGCACGGCCAGCACGGCACACACCGTGAGCTGGCCGCGCACGAAGCTGGCGGTCCGCTGATCGATCTCGGACGCCAGGCGCCGCACGCGGGCGCGGTGACGAGGGGGCACCATCTGGTCCACCGCGCCCACCAGGCGGTCCCAGTCGCGGAGCAGGTAGAAGACGAAGATCGGCACGAGCGCGAGGTTGACCACGGCCAGCACGAAGCTCAGCCCACCCGCGAGCGCGCTCGTGACAAAGGACGCGACGGTCTTCCCGACGTTCGGCGCCGCGCTCTTGAGCGCACCTGCGATCCCGCCAGCGGCTTCGGGCGTGGCCTCCACGGGCTGCGCGTGCAACAGCTCGGCCTGCAGGTTCGCGACGACGGCGCCAAAGGTGTCGGGCAGCTCCGTGCCGGTGGCGGCTTCGATCTGCTGCACGGACTGCTCGTACCAGCCGCTCATCACCGCGAGGTAGCCCGGAATGGCGACCGCGAGGTCCTGGACCTCCAGCGCCACCGCCGGGATGACCACGCCGAGCAGCGCCAGGCTGATCAGGGTGGCGGTCACCGCGAGCACTCCGATGCCGGCTTCCCGGGACCAGCCGCGCGCCTCGAAGCGATCCACCACGGGGTCGAGCAGGTACGCGGCTGCCAGGGATCCCACGAACAGACCGAAGACGGGCCTCATCAACCAGCTCAGGCCGCCCAGGATGACGACGAGCATCGCGAACCACAAGAACCGGGTAGTGCCCGACGGCGCCGGCGGCCGGGGAGCACGGGGCCGTGGATGCGCACCCGCCATCGTGCTCGGGCGACCGCGAGGCCTCACTGGGCCACCACCACGACGCGGCCCTGCGCGAGGAGATCCGATTGCGATGCGAGCGCGCGCAAGCGCGCCGCGTCGGAGGAGTCGAGCACGAGATCCCCATCCTGTTCGTCGGTTGCGAGCATGACGACCGGCGCCTCCCCGGCCACCTCGAACACCAACGCTTCGGCGGGGTCGTCGACCCACGCCACTGGCGGACGCCGCGCTGCGGCGAGCGGGCTCAGCGACCCGAGCTCGAACAAGACCTGTCCGTCCGGGGCGAGGAGCCGCGGGGCGTAGGTGGGGGCGGCCGCGACCTGGCGCGCGTCGATCACGAGCCCTGTGGTGTTGCTCGCCCGGATGGGAGCGTCGTCGGTCCCGCCCGCACGCGCCACCGCCAGCGGCCGGAGCCACACCGACAGATCGAGCTCACCGGTGAGCTCCACGGAGCCACTCTGGCCGTAACGCGCCTCGGTGACCCGCCATCGAACCAGCCCCTCCTCGAGCGCACGTCCGTGCTCCCCCGACATGAGCTCGCCGAGCGTTCGATCGCCCTCGAGGCGAACACGAGCCGCCGCCTCGGGCAGCGCGGCCGCAAGGGACCGCCGGGCCTCCAGCTCCAGAGCGCCTCGGTCCATGCGGGACCCGGCGGCGGCCACCGCACGGGCCTCCACCACCAGCACGTGACGGGTCCAGTCCACGTGTCCGGGGCCGACCTCGGACACCGTGGCTCCCGCGTGCGCCAGCGCTGCAGCCAGGATCAACCGAACCTCACGACATCCTGGCGGCGCAGCGCTGTCGCGACCTCATCCACCAGCTCCTCCTCGGCGCGGACCTGGAGGTCCTCCGGCAGGGTGAGGGTGACACGACTTCGACCCGGGAAGGTGACGTGCAGCTCCGTGCGGCACTTGCCGGGGAAGCGTTGGAGGACCTTGCGGAGCGCTCGGATGTTCCGGCGATCCAGATCGCCGTGGAAGAGGTCGAGGTGCACCTGCCGCGTGCGCTCGCGGCGCAGCTCGCTCATCAGCTGGACGGACTCGGCCAGGATCTTCGCGCCATCGCGTACCTCGACCTGGCCGCGCACGAGCACCGGCTCGTCGGCCTTCAGCGCCCGCTGGGACTGGGACCACGGCTCCGAGAAGAAGACGCACTCCACCGCGCCGGTGTCGTCCTCGAGGGTGACGAACGCCATGCGGTCGCCGCGCTTGGTCTTCACCACCCGGATGGCGGAGGGCATGCCCCCGATGGCCACGTTGCTGCCGTGAGGCCGGCGCACGAGGCCCTCGATGCGCCCGGTGCAGAGGCGGTCCACCTCGCTCTTGAAGGCTTCGATGGGGTGACCGCTCATGTAGAAGCCGAGCGCCTCCCGCTCCATGGCCAGCCGCCGCGAGGTCGACCACTCCGGTACGTCGGGCAGCCGAAGGGGCGGGCTGGCGTTGCCCCCTCCCCCGGCGAACATGCCGAACAGGCTGGTCTGGCCGGCCGCCTTGTCGGCCTGGGTGGACTGGGCCGAGGACACGGCGCCGTCGAGTGCGGTGAACAGCACGGCGCGGGCATGGCCGGTCCAGTCGAAGGCCCCGCCCTTCACCAGCTGCTCCAGGACGCGCAGGTTGATGCGCGTGTAGTCCAGCCGCTCGAGGCAGTCCATCAGGTCGTCGAACTGGCCCCCAGCTTCTGCGCGGGCGTCGACCAGGGCTTCCACGGCGGAGCGCCCGACGTTCTTCAGGGCCGCCAGGCCGTAGTGGATCTGGGAACGGTTCGAGGCCCGCACATCGAAGCCCACGCCGCCCTGGTTCGCGTCTGGAGCCAGGATCTCCAGCCCTGCGTGACGGCAGTCGCCCTGGTACACCAGGAGCTTGTCGGTGTTCGCCGACTCGATGCTCATCAGGGCGGCCATGTACTCCGCCCGGTGGTTGGCCTTGAGCCAGGCGGTCTGGAAGGTGATGTAGCCGTAGGCCGCCGAGTGGCTCTTGTTGAAGCCGTAGGCGGCGAACTGAGCCATGAGGTCGAAGATGCCTTCGGCCTTCTTCACCGGATGCCCGGCGGCGGTGGCGCCGTCGACGAAGCGCTGGCGCTGCTTCGCCATCTCCGCCGCGATCTTCTTGCCCATCGCCCGCCGGAGCATGTCGGCTTCGCCCAGGCTGTACCCGGCGAGCACCTGGGCGATCTGCATGACCTGTTCCTGGTACAGGATCACGCCGTAGGTCGAACGCAGGATCGGCTCGAGCTCCGGCAGGTCGTACACCACCTGCTTCCGCCCGTGCTTCCGGTCGATGAAGTCGTCGACCATGCCCGAGCCGAGCGGTCCCGGCCGGTAGAGCGCGACCAGCGCCACCACGTCCTCGAGCACCGAGGGCCGCAGCTTGGGCAACAGCTCGCGCATGCCCGAGCTCTCGACCTGGAACACGCCCAGTCCGTCGCCCCGACTCAGCAGCTCGTAGGTCGCGGGGTCGTCCTCCGGCAGGGCCGACATGTCGATCGACGCGCCCGTGTTGCGCTCGATCATCACGACCGCATCGCGGATCTGGTCGAGGGTCTTCAGCCCCAGGAAGTCGAACTTGATGAGCCCGATGGACTCCGCCGACTTCATGTCGAACTGCACGACGGGGCCCCCGTCGGGCCCGAGCCGGTACAGCGGCACGAGCTCGACCAGGGGGCGATCCGCGACCACCACCCCGGCTGCGTGCACACCGGTCTGGCGGGTCAGACCCTCCACGCCGCGCGCGAGGTTGATGATCCGCCGCACGCGGGGGTCCTGCTCGAACAGGTTCTTGAGGCCCTCCTCCTGGAGCGCGGCCTCGAGCTTGATGCCGAGCTCGTCTGGGATGAGCTTCGCGATGCGGTCCGCGTCGTTGAAGCTCATGTCCAGGATGCGGGACACGTCGCGCACCGAGTTCTTCGCCTGCAGCTTGCCGAAGGTGATGATCTGGGCGACGAAGTCCTCGCCGTACTTCTGCCGCGTGTGCTCGATGACCTCTTCCCGCCGGTCCTGGCAGAAGTCGACGTCGACGTCGGGCATCGACACGCGCTCGGGGTTCAGGAAGCGTTCGAAGAGCAGGTCGAAGCGCAGCGGATCGATGTCGGTGATGCGGGTGGCCCACGCGCAGAGCGAGCCGGCCGCCGACCCTCGCCCTGGGCCCACGGGGATGTCGTGGTCCTTCGCCCAGTTGATGAACTCGGCGACGATCAGGTAGTACGCCGGAAAGCCCATCGACTCGACGATGTCGATCTCGACCTGGAGGCGCTCCCAATACGCGGGATGTTCCGCCTCGGGCACACGCTGCAGCCGCAGCTTCAGGCCCTCTCGGCAGTACCACTCGAAGTAGCCATCGAGGTTGCCGGCACCGTGCGGACGCGGCGGGACCCCCTCCTCCGGGGTCGGCAGGCCGAAGTCCCGCGGGGGCGGAAAGGCCCGGTAGAAGAAGTCCCAGTTGGGGTCGGTGTCGTCGCCCTCGGCGGTGTCGGGGGGCGTGGACGCCGGGAAGTAGTAGGTCTTGTAGTCGAACGCGAAGCTGCAGCGACCGGCCAGCTCGACGGTGCGGTCGACGGCCGCGCCATCGTCGGGAAAGAGGGCCCGCATCTCGGCTTCGGACTTCAGGTACAGCTGGTCGGTGAACGGCCGCCGCCGACCGTCGTCGTTGTTCGACACCCCGCTACCGATGCACTGGAGCACGTCGAGGATCGGAGCGTCTTGGGGCTTCAGGTAGTGCACCCCGTTGGTGACCACGGTGGCGAGCCCGAGCCGCCCCGCCTCGTGGCGAGCCAGCCGGTTGGCCTCCAGCTCGCCGTCCAGCCCGACATCCTGAAGCTCCACGAACAGCTGCTCAGGGCCCAGGAGTCGCGCGAGCTGCTCGAGGTGGTGCGACGCCTGCTCCGGACGGCCCTCGAGCGCGGGTCCCTTCACCGGCCCCCGTGCGCCGCTCGTCAACCACATCAGGCCTTCCCGGTGGGCGGCGAGCTGATCGCTGTCGATCCGCGGCTTGTAGTACATGCCGTCGAAGATGGCCGCCGTGATCAGCTTGCAGAGGTTCTGGTAGCCCTGCTGGTCCTCGATGAGCGCCACCAGGTGCCAGGCCGCCTGTTCCTTGCGATCCGAGGTGTGCGCGAGCCCTTCGGGTTGCCACCAGAGACCCGAGCCGAAGACCGGTTGGATGAGGCCCTTGCAGCTCTTGTCGAAGGCCACCGCCCCGTAGAGGTTGCAGTGGTCGGTGAGCGCGACCGCGCTCTGGCCGAGCTCAGCCGCGGCGGGGCCGAGCTTCTTGATCGGCACGGCACCGTCGAGCAGTGAGAACTGACTGTGCACGTGCAGGTGGGCAAAGGCCATCGGACCTCGCTATCCTGGGGCGTCTCCACGATCCGCCCGACAGGAGCCAGAAACTGTCCACACGTCTGCTCGTGCCCCTCGCCGTGCTCGCCACGCTCACCGCCTGCAGCAAGGGCTTCTCCACCGGCACGGACAGCGGCTGCGTCGACGATGACGGCGATCTCTACTGCGCTGGCGACAAGGACTGCGACGACAGCGACCCCGACGTGAACGTGCTCGCCGAAGAGGTCTGGTACGACGGCATCGATCAAGACTGCGACGGCAACGACGACGACGCGGACGGCGACGGCGTGCCGGTCGACGAGGACTGCGACGACGAGGACGACGCGTTCGGCGGCGACGAGGTCTGGTACGACGGCGTCGACCAGGACTGCGAAGGCGGCGACGACTACGACGCCGACGGCGACGGCCACGCCTCCGACGCCTACATGGGCGACGACTGCAACGACGACGAGCCCAGCGCCTACCCTGGTGCGACGGAGATCTGGTACGACGGCATCGATCAGGACTGCCTGGGCGACGACGACTTCGACCAGGACCGCGACGGGGTGCTCTACCCAGACGACTGCGACGATCAGGACGCGGAAGACACTCGCGTGGAGTGCGACTGCGCCGACGACGACGGCGACTGCGACGGCTACCCCGCGTCCGAGGACTGCGACGACGAGGACGTCACCCGTCATCCCGGCGCGACCGAGACCTGGTACGACGGCGTGGATCAGGACTGCGCGGGCGACGACGACTACGACGCCGACGCCGACGGAGAGGACCACGAGGACTACGGCGGGAACGACTGCGACGACACCGACCCGACGGTCAACCCGGACGCCCTGGAGCAGCTCGGCGACGGCTTCGACAGCGACTGCAGCGGAGACGATCTGCCCGGCTTCGACGGCATCTCGCTGGCCGGGGCCACGTCGGTCCAGGGGCCCAGGGTCGTGGAGACCGACGATCACCTCGCGCTGACGGTGGTGTACGGCGACGACGGGTCCGGCTCCCCGGGCTCCTACTGGCTCTACTTCGACCCGGACGATCCCGCGGGAAGCTACGTGGACGCCGACGGCTGGGTCTACCTGACCAACCCGCCCGATCTGTCGAACGGCTACGACACCGTGTTCGCTGACGGACACATGGTCGATGCGGTCGTGATCGACCAGGGCCTGACGATCGATCTGCTGATCATCGCAGCGCAGTTGTCCACCAAGACCTTCGCGTCCAACGGCATCCAGGTGCAGCTCGACGCCTTCGACGGCTACCAGGATCTGCACCTGAGCTGGGACGGCTCCACCCTGGGCACCATCGCGTGCGAAGAGGTCTCGGCGCACGAGCTCGTGCTCTACATGCAGGGGCCGGTCAGCGACTACATGGACGGCAACGAGCTGGACTTCGGCTACACCCTGGCGGTGACCGACGAGCGCGGGGCGGACGTGTGCGCCAGCCAGGTCAGCACGCAGAAGATCACCACCTCGTCGAGCGATGACGCGGTGGTGACGCAGTCCACGTACTACGCGGGCGGCAACATCTCGAGCTACAGCGAGAGCTCGGGCAGCTACAGCGATCTCGACTACACCTACGACGTCGCCACGGGCAACACGGCCTTCGTCGGCGCCAAGACCAGCGGCCTGGACCTCACCTACAACGGAAGCTCCACCACCGTCAGCACGAGCTGGACCCCCGACAAGGCGCAGGTCACGACCGATGGAGCAGGCCAGGTGTACGTGCTGGCGACCTCCACGGCGGGCGACGTCTACCTCGTCCACGGCTCGGTCACCGGCGGTTTCGACGAAGAGCGCCTCACCACCGGCCTCGGCTCCGCGAGCGACGTCGGCCTCGCGTACTCGTCACGAGGCGACCTGATGCTGGCTGTCCGCTCGGGCAACAACATCGTCAAGGCCGCCCTCACACCCTGAGGCCGGGCTTGCGCAGCCAGCACCGCGCTTGTAAGCCTGTTCCCTCGAATTCTGGCACCCGGAGCTGACATGCTGGCCTTGACGATGGCGCTCTTGGGCTGCTCCCAGGAGATCGGCGTCCGCTCGGACGACAGCGGCTGCGAAGACGCCGACGGCGACCTGTACTGCTCGTTCCAGGACTGCGACGACGACGACGCTCTCGCGTACCCGGGCGGCCCGGACACCTGGTACGACGGCATCGACGGCGACTGCGACGGCGCGGACGACTACGACGCGGACGGCGACGGCGACGCCAGCGACCAGCACGGCGGCGGGGACTGCGACGACACGGACCCCGCCATCGGCCCCTCGGCCGACGAGGTCTGGTACGACGGAGAGGACGCCGACTGCGACGGCGCCAGCGACTACGACGCCGACGCCGACGGACACGACGCGGCCGAGCACGGAGGCGACGACTGCGACGACCAGGAGCCCCTCGCCAACCCCGGCCAGTCCGAGATCTGGTACGACGGCATCGACAACGACTGCGGCGGCGACAACGACCTCGACGCCGATGGTGACACCTTCGACAGCAGCGCCCACGGCGGCACCGACTGCGACGACGCGGACGCGGCCGTGAACCCCGACGCCACGGAGACCTGGGACGACGGCGTCGATCAGGACTGCGACGGTGCCGACCAGGTGGACGCCGACGGCGACGCCGACGGGTACGAGGCCAAGAACGACTGCGACGACAGCGACGCATCGATCCATCCGGGCGCCGACGACACCTGGTACGACGGCATCGACAGCGACTGCGCTGGAGACGATGACTACGACGCCGACCTCGATGGCTTCCAGCACGCCGGCTACGGCGGTGAGGACTGCGACGACTACGACGCGAGCGTGAACCCCGACGCCATCGAGGTCTGGTACGACGGCATCGACGCCGACTGCGACGGCGCGAACGACTACGACGCCGACGCCGATGGCTACGAGAACGAGAGCTGGGGCAACGACTGCGCCGACGACGACGCAGGGATCAACCCAGGTGCCACCGACA
>Ga0114932_10004832_pt1 | contig 12289 bp, 11 predicted proteins | sample 2SBtaG_2_FD_87286 | JGI IMG/M metagenome (GOLD analysis project Ga0114932, IMG submission 87286) | Deep subsurface microbial communities from Kolumbo volcano to uncover new lineages of life (NeLLi) - 2SBTROV12_ACTIVE470 metaG | ecosystem: Environmental > Aquatic > Marine > Volcanic ...
AACGTAGGTATAGGTACAAGTACATTATTAGATATATCAACAGGTGAAAGTAACGTCGGAGTTGGATATCAAGCTGGTCAAAACATTTCAACAGGTGACTTTAATATAGCTATAGGGAATAATGCATTACGTACAGTTACTACATATGCAAGTAACGTAGCAGTAGGACACAATGCTGGTTATAGTGTAAACCAAGCAGACAATGTTTTTATAGGTTCTTTATCTGGTTATGATTCAGAATCATCTGGAAGTACTTTAGTAGGATTCCAAGCAGGATACTTTCCACATGGTAACAATAATACATTTATAGGTTATAAATCAGGCAAGGGTGCCTCATCTACAACCACAGCACATAATAACGTAGCCATGGGAACAGAAAGTTTACTCAGTGTAACTAGTGGTGGAGAAAACGTAGCCTTAGGAGACCAAGCAGGATACGCAATAACTACAGGAGATTACAATGTTGGTATAGGTTCAGACTCGTTACGCGGTGTATCAACTGGTGTTGGTAACATAGGTATAGGTAGATATGCTGGAGCTGGCGGAGGAACCGATTCATACTCAATCAGCATTGGAAGTAGTGCTGGACAAGACGCTACGTCTACAAATGCTATTTCTATAGGACAAAATGCAGGATTCCAACTTACGGGCGACCATAACGTTGCTATCGGTAAAAATGCTTTGCAGGATGGTACAAGTGCATTTTACAACATAGCTATAGGTTGGGGAGCAGGGAAGAATGTAACTGAAGGAGACAGTAATACAATTGTAGGTAATAATGCAGGCGAAGCTATGACAACTCAAAATGAGAACGTCTTAATAGGACAAATAGCAGGACAAGACCTTACTGGACAATATAACGTATTCGTAGGTAGTGCAGCAGGTTATAATGCAACTTCTGCTGATAACAATGTGGTAATTGGTAGACAGGCCATGGGTTCTGCTGTAATGACTGGAGACAGTAATGTAGCGATAGGATATACTGCTGGACATACGGCAACATCTGCTCTAGCTAATGTACTTGTTGGGCAGGGAGCAGGTTATGGAATAACCACTGCACAGAAATCTGTTGTTATAGGTCACAACGCTGGTTATGCTATGGCAGGTCAAGGTGGTAGTGTAATTATTGGATTTGAAGCAGGTAGATTACAAGATGCTGGTTCAGGTGGTAGTGTAGCTATAGGACACCAAGCTTTATACAGCGGAACACAAAATTATCAAGATGTGGCTATAGGTATCAACGCAGGAAGGAAAGCTACAGGAGCAAGTGCAAGTAATGTCTTCTTAGGCAGGTATGCAGGACCAAGTACCGCAGGAGTGGTACAAAACAAACTTTACATTAATAATGCTGAAGGTACTCCTTTAATTTATGGAGACTTCTCAGCTGGTACTGTTACTATAGATGGTGATATTTATACTAATAGTTTAGGTCAGGGATTAAGATTTGCTGGTAGAGATGATTTACTAATTAGAGGTACTGCAAGTTATGATATGGAAATAACTGCACCTCAAGATGTAGCCTTTGGTATAGATTCAGATAATAACGAAACAACACACGCGTTTTTATGGAAAAAAGATAGTAAAACCCCATCTAGTGCTGGTACTGAGTTAATGAAGCTGAATGAAGATAAACAATTATTCTTAGACCAATATTTAAGAATGCAGAGAAATACAAGCACTAACGGATTAAATTTAACTGATAGTGGAGGTAACGCAGTTCCTATAGCCGCTAAAGGTGGATTATTGGGTGACGGATACTCACAAAACCCTACTACAGGCCAACTTATTTTATATTCATCTACCACAGGTTCAACTACAGCTACATCAGGTAAAATATCTTTTTCGAGTAGAAATGATGGTGGAACCGCTATGTCATTTGCTCATATAGAAGGTAAAGCTTATGATGATACTGCTAGTGGCGAAGATGGTAATATACAATTTGTAGCAAAGTCTGGTGGTTCTGATGTAGGTATGATGGAACTAGGGTATGATGGTAATAGTTTTGGTATGAACCTATATACTGGTACAGCTTCTGGTTCAGGACTAAATCAAATATGTACACCTAATAATACTAATTTTTATTTAGCATTTGGTAGCAACTTATCTTATTCTGAAGGTGGAGGAACAGTTAAACCACCTATGATTTACAGGTCAGGTAATCCTGACCCTAACGATAGCGGCGGCGATGCCCAGTTATTCATTCAATCTCAAGACGATTTAATTTTAATGTCTGGAGAATTTTCAAAGAATGCTAGTGGTAATGATATGGTGTTTAAAACTGGTGGTACTGCTAGAGCTACATCTACTGAAAGAATGAGAATACTAGGGTCTGATGGTAATGTAGGTATAGGCACAACTTCACCAATACAACCACTTCATGTTCTAACATCTGCTAACGACAAGGGTATACTTATTGACGTATCTGATAATACACACGAAGGTAGATTAATATTTGGTGATGTAGCCAGTAATGGAATTGGTCATATAGGATACAATCATGCCTTAGAGGCTATGCGTTTTAATGTTGGAGGCGCTGAAATGTTGCGTTTAGATTCCGCAAACGGAGTAGCTAAATTTTACAATAATATATCCTTTGATGCAGATAAAGGTATAACAAACCAAGTAGGTCAAGTAACTGAATGGTTACCTAATGCCCTTGGTAACAACAATTTAGATGGTAACATTACAGGTGAGGCTAAAATACAATCTATTGTAACTGACAACCCTGCTATAAATTGGATGGGGATGACCACAGCAAAACTTAATTTACCGGCTGCTGCCGTAGGTAGAGAATATATTATTAATTGGGCTAGTACTACAGCTAATCTTTCTGGAAAGACCTTTTCACTTAACCCAGTAGGAAGTGATGCATTGTATAAAGGAGGGGTATCTGGACCTGTAGGATTTAATAAATTAACTGGAGAATCAATTCATGTTATATGTGCAGAAGCAGGCATATGGAGTGTGGTGGCCCATACTTAAGGAGAAAGCTTTAAATACATTGGGAGATGATTTAATATATGGATGAGAGAAAAAAAGAAGAGTTGCTTGTTCGAATGGACGAGCGCGTAAAGACCATTTATAATAGGATGGATAAATTCGAAACTCTTTTTACAAACCACCTCGCCCATCATGAAATGTGGGAAAATGACATACGTAATCAGTTACACAGATGGCTCGCTCTAGTAGTAGCAGCTGCTGGTGGTGCTGGTGCTATGGGGATGATGTAAGATGCCGTTAAATATAACATGGAACAAGACAATACGCAACCGAACTAGATTACTAGCTGGTGTATCAGCTGAAGAGTTTGACTTAGAAACAGTAGATTCTATGCTAGACGTATCTGCTGAATGGTTTGAAGAAAATACAGGACTCTCTTACACTCTCAATGAAAATAACACTTACGATAATGCAATAATGTATTATGCTTGTTATCTATTATCTATGGTGCAGAACGGTGTAGGAGTAGAAAGAATACAAATTGGAGACACTTCTGTTTATTATGATAATACTGATTATATACACTTCAAAGAACTCGCCGAACAACAGTTGATTATGAAAATGGGTCTAAGTATAAAAAAGACTACATATAATGCTAATCCATATACCGGCCGAGTTAACTGGGATAAGAATGTTAAGGGAATAGACAGCACCAAGACTATGTATCCTAAACCTAGAGGGGTCGAATGATAGCTGGGGTGAATGATGGGTGTAGACCATGATTTTAATAGAGTAAAGCCCGGTCATATTAATATGGGAAGAGCTTTACGTAGTCTTTCTATGAAAACAGACCAATCTAGACAACTTACTTTATCTATTCCAGCAGTTTATGTGAAAGATACTTATGGAGTGGAAACATCTACAGTTCAAATGCCTGCCATAGAAATACCCGGTTTAAATGGTTTGGTATCTCCAATAACTACAAAAGATTTCTCATTAGCCAAAGAAGGTAGATATATAGCAGGCGCTGCTAGAATTTATATGCCTAGTATGGACCAGATATTTAAAAAGTTAAATACTAATACAGATAGTTTTTACCCAAATTATCCATGGATGTCCCAGACAAGACCAGTTACTGATACAAACACTGTTATGAAAGATTATTTTAGGAGCATAGATGGTTTAATGAATGCTGTGTTATATGATTCAGAAGCTATAATATTTAATTCACAACCAGCTATATACGCAGAAGGAACAACCAACTGGGATTCTTCAACCGATTATTCAAGTTATTTTGGAGCACACTGGACTCCATTCGACGGAACTAGCACACTTTCAACTAATAATGATTCTATAACTCTTACTAATTCAGGCACCAGCAGTGGATATGGTACTTTTTGGCAATACCAAAACGGAAATACAAATGAAATTGAACTTGCTGATAGAATATCCTTTGAAGTCAAAATGTCATCAGAAGGATTCCAAAGTAAATTTATGTTTTTAGTATTAAGAACGAATGCAGCTGGTTCTAAATATCCATTTATATGTTATGGAAGTGCTGCTGCTGATGGTAATGATAACCTAGATGTACCTGCCGATGATAGATGGTACAAAGTAGATTTACCTTTTACTAGCGGTAGTTTGACAACAGGTCCAACACATTGGACTAATTATACACCAGCTAACCTATACGATGGAGGCGACTCAGCATCTGGCGGTGAAGAACAAGTTACAGGAGATGCTATATCTATTTTACAGAATCCTACGACAGGGTCACTTAATAATGGTACTGCAGACTTTCCATGGATTGGTGGTACCGACCAACTGTTTATAGGATTCCGACCACGTAGACCTGCTAACAAGGAATGTAGTTTTTCAGTTCGTAATATAAAATTTTATAGAAGTATACCATGGTCGGTTCATTCTGTTAAAGATTATAACACTGACTATATGGTTTTAAATTGTGTTAGAACTGATGGAGATTCTATGCAAAGACAGGAAGCTTACAGGGAACAGGTGCCAGAATTATGAGCGAATATAAAGAACGAATGAGAATGAGTCAATATGCATATGATAACATGCATCCCGATATAAAAAAAGCACTAGAAGACAATCCGATAATGGAGATAATTATAAATGGCTAATCCAGACCACTTGAATAATATAGAACGTAAACTAATAGATACGTTACGCACTGGTACATATAAGACATCAACAGGCACTACGACAGCATGGTCTACTGGGAACGTGGAGGTCTTTGGAGCATTTCCTGACACTGAGCACGCTAAATATCCCTGTATCATTGTGCAACATGTAGCAAATGGCCAAGAGACGCAGTTCTTTGGACAGCAAATGAGTAGCTCAACTGAGAGAGGAGAGATTTATGGAGTTGGTTATGACCTTTATATTGCAGTTGACGCTGATAGTGCATTTGCTGTAAATGGTACAGTATATAAAGGAAGACGATTATTTAATTATCTTATGCTGGCTGCAGCAAATATATTAATGGACTGTGACTTCTCATCGCTTACTGAGACGCAAGTCTTAGAGCGTAACTTCTCAGGATTCAGAGACGTACAATTTGACCCTAAGACAGAGATTTATTTTGCTGATTGTTCTATGATTATAACATTCAAGAACACTAGACCTACATAATGTCAACACTTACAGACTACAAAGATTACTCTGCTACTTCTCAGCAGAAACAAACCGTTTTACAGTCGTTAGAAGCTGGGTTTTTTCCATTTATACCATTTAGTTTTCAATATAGCTTAAAGTTACAAGATAAAGTTTTATTAGCTGCAGATTTAAAAAAGAGAGATAACTTCCAAAATTTTACAGGTAGGTATGATATAGAAGCAGAGCCCCCATCAGACTCTTTAGGAAGAACAATGAGACAGTCTACCACTGTAGGTATTAACAAAGAAGGTAGTGAATTCGGTAGAAGATTAGGTGCTGTGGTAACTGAATCAGGTTCAACGGTATCACGCAAAACAACTGCTCCAGAAAGGTATACTGGAGAAATAGCATCTGAAGCTTTAGCTATTGATATTATAGAACAGTTAAAGAAAAATGATTCATACTTTGGTGGAGATATGACAAAGGTACAGGGAGATGTAGATAAAGAGTTATTGAAGTTTAATACACAGTTCTTAGATAAAAACCCCCAGACAAAAGAAAGTAGAGAAGTATTAGATTTTTATTTACAAGCTTTAAATAAATACGCAAAAATATCTACGAAAGGAATATTAGGTATTGAAGAATCGGTAGGTCTGTATAAGAATATTACAAAGAATGTAGGATTATTAGAGGGGAATGAAACTAAGGAAGCAGTATTTAAAATATTTAAAAAGGGTCTTAAAGAAGAATCAAGAGATATAAATAAAATATTAAACCAACAGCCAAACACTTTATATTTAACAGCAAGAAAGGATATACCTGCTGATACTGAACATAACAAATTTGCTAGACAGATATTATCACGTTTTCATGAAATGGATGTATATAATAGACACGAAGGACTACAGGGTGATAGATATCTATATACTGCCCCTTTAGGTAATCCTAGTAGAAAAGGTGGTTATGAGATGGGTCAAAGAAGTAGATACTTGGGTTTATATACTATAATGCCTGATAATGTAGGTGGTAAAATGGGTGCAAAGTTTATTGCATTAGATGTTATAGAAATGACTGGAGATACATTTGCTACACTAGATAATTTTGTATTACAACAACAAGGTGTTCAATCTGGGATGTTAGCTGCTGTAGATTTTACTAAAATAGAAAACATATCACAACAGATAGCTAATGAAAGAGCTTTACATTTATTAGAAGGAGATTCGCTTGGTATGCAAGCATCTAATTTAAATTCTTCTATAGCTGATTCTGGTGTAGTCGGTGCTGTAGCCGTAGCAAGAGTTATGTCAACAAGAGAAATAACCGCTAATATACTAGAAAGTTTCGATAAATATTCTGAGGGCAAACAAACTGAGGTAGCTAAAATTGTAGCAGATATGGTCAAGGCATCTAATAAGATGTCTAAAACTTGGAAACGTGCAACAGCTAATGCACTTGATTATGAATCAGATAATAGATATGATTGGAAAAGTACTATGGGCATGGGTTCAGACGATGGAGTTTGGCAAGAAGGTATGCAATCACCATGGATGGGTGATTCAGGTACAGGATTGTCTATATCTCCTTATTTAGCACAAGATAGATTTTTATCTAAAGATTACCCATCAATGTTCGCTAAAAGAGAGGTTCCTTCATTTATACGTAAGCAGAAGCGTAAAAAACGCGTCTTTAGGAAGTGATGAGCAAAAGCTTTAAATACTAATAATGATTAATTAAATACAGTGTAGTGTAATGACAATTGTCTAGACAACAATAAAGAGGTATAAAAAAATGACATATTTCCTAGGTAGAGACGTAGACGTGTTCTTGACACTCGAATCAAAGGTCACCGCAAGCGGCCTTGCTGTAGATTCTAACGAGAGAGTCGTATTAGCAGCAAACGCTAGTGCAACTATCCCAGCGATGGCTAACGGCGCAACAGTGGCATCAGGAGCAATCTTAGATTTGACAGGAGTTGACCTGTCCATAGGCGTTAGTGATGAAGACGTCGGTCCTTTCTTTGGTCAAGAGACCACTCAATCTATTGAGTTAAGAAAAGAGACTACACTAACCCTAACAAAGAAAAAGAACGACAGTAAGTTCGATGTAATATTTAACGGACCCTGTTCAGGCACACAATTCATGAATGCATCAGCATCAGACCTTATCCAAGCAAAAAGGCAAGGAGCAAGATTTGGTATTAACTTTTCAGGTGCAGCAATGAGGATGAACGATGGATTAGAAAATCCAAAATTAGTAACAGAGAGTGGTACAACCACAGCATCATGTTACGGTTACAGACTTCATGTAAGAATGAAAGATGGAACTAGCGGAGAAGTTTTCGTAATGAGAAACGCAGCTTTCGCAGGACATACTGTAAGTTTAAGTGCAGATGGAGTACAAGAAGAAACATTAGAGTTTTCTTCTATGACAGCACCTATCGTTCACACACCCGGAGATTCAAGTGGTACGGATTTCCTTACAACACTAACCCCAACGGAGGAAATGTAAACATGGCTTTCTTTTTGGGTAGAGATGTTGATATATTTATTAACACAGAAGCAGTACATCACGCTACTGCAGCAGGAGTCTTTGTAGACGCTGCTGGAGATTTAGCAGTTACAAGCGGTTCTGGAGACAACACTTTTGCTTTACCACTAGACAGTGGAACAAACGCAGGATGTGAAGTTCAGAACTTAACTGGTGTAGACGTATCTATCGGCGCAGTCGATGAAGATATTACTTACTTTGGTGAACGCTCTGTAACAAAAGCAGAAATCAAAAAAGAAACAGTTGTTACTTTAACAAAGAAAAAGAGCAACAACGTTTTTGATGGTGTATACAACAATGGCGGAAGATACGGTGTATCTGGTGCAACATATGGAACTTCTTTCTCAGATGGTCTTGGAATGCCAAGCCAACAGAAAGCTGGTTCAGATATTACATATGGTTACAGAATACACGTAAGGATGAAGGGTGGAATAGAAACATTCAGTATCCCTAACGCTTGTGTACAATCACACACAACTACATTAAATGCAGATGGAACCTCAGAAGAGACAATAGAGTTTATGTCATACGTAACTCCATTGGTTACCACCGGTAACGTAGCTACTGACGAAACAACTGCGGCTAATATATAGACAGGTAAGGGGGTTGTCCCCCTCCTTCTATAGGAGAACTAATAATGACAGAAAAAGAAACTTGGTCAATGGAAGATTTGATGAACCTCACTGATGAGGTACAAGAAGAAGGAATGGATTTCAGAGGAAAGACATTGAAATTTCAGTACTGTGAATTAACAGAAGCTGAAGAACCTAAAATGAAAGGTTTGAATGACGCAATGTCTGAAGAAGAGAAAATGGCATTTTATCAAAAAATAGGTTCCGACAGGTGTCTAAAAATGATAGAAAAGGCAAATTCTAAAAATCCAGACGGTGAAACATTAAATGCAGATACATGGAATGCTTTACCAACAACACTAAGATATCAAATCGCAAACAAAATATTAGGCGTCGAAGGGGAAGTGAAAGAAAATTTTACTCTCTGATGCTGGAATCGCCTGATGCGGTACTCGTTTACATACCTTTAATGAAAGGATTAGGAATGAGTTGGAATGAGATTAAATGTACACCTAGATTGGAATTGGAAAGTCTCTTAAGTGCCATGTATGAATACGATACAATGCATTCAATGGATGGTTATGATGATAGAGATATTAATGAGATGGCAAAGAAAAAACCCTCCATACGGGCTAGTTATACTAAATATTTAGAAACTAGACGTAAATACGAGGTAATGCTTGGAAAGAAAAACAAAGCAACCTTTGATGGATTGATATAAAATGGGTTTTGCAGGTCAAATATTTGCAGCGCGTGTCGCGGTCGGATTAGCTGTTCCTAGCTCGCAAGCTCTAAGTAGTGCGGGTCAAACCCTCGCTAATGGTGTAGGAGCTATTTACGGCCGTTTAAATAAGAAAAGAATTGAATCTGCTAAACAACGAGAAGCTCAAGCTAAGCAGGAAATGAATAAAGCAAATAGTGACCTTGAAAGGTTCAGAGCTAATGCTGGTGCCAGACTAAGAAGTGGTGCTGCAACTGAATTAGCTAACCTAGATAAAAATTCTAAAGCTGTTTCTAACAGTGTTAAAAATTCTGCTATGAGTGCCAAAGGTCTCATGGCGGGTATGCAAGCTACTTTAAAACCTAAATTAGCTGGTCAATTGATGGCTGGTGTATCTAAAAGTATGGGTCATTTAGAAAAAGCCCAACAGATGACTAGAAACTTCCTTAAAATGAAAAAGTCAGAAAGGGAGATAGTCATGGATGTAGCCAAGACTAATCATAAAAATGCTATACAAGCTGTCAAAGATAACGAAAAAGAAAAGATAGCTGTAGCAGATAAAATAAAACTGGTCAGAGAGGAACAACAAGCACACAAAGATATACAAAGTAAGAAAAGAGGAAGACCTTCCCAGAAATTTAGACAAGAGCAAGAAGCATATGAAAAACATATAGATGCACTCAATGGTGTAACAGAAGGATTAACTAAAAAAGATGCTAAACTACAAAAAACTGTTAGTAGTACTGAAGAAGAACTCAATGTTATGGGTCATGTCAATAAAGCAAGAGAGCTGGGTATAAAGAGTTCCAAAGACGAAGAGAGACAGTTAGATAAAAACGCTAAGGCAAAAGAGAAAAAATATAACAAAGCCACAAAAGAAACCGCAAGGGTATTGAAACAGGCTACAACTGCAGCTACAGAGTTTGGGCGTAAGATAGCTTCGAATGCCCAATCATTAGCTGGAAACTTCAGTAATTCATTAAGAGACACCATAGCAGTTATGACTGCATTCTATTATAAATTGAGTCAGAATACACAAGAATTGATTAATTTTGAAAGAGAGTTAATGAATGCAAATTCTGTGTTTAATGTAACCAAAGAAGAACTGTTTGAAACTAGTAATCAGATAGTACAATTTGGTCAGCAGTTTGGTATTGAAATGCAGAACGGTGCTACCGGTCTTTACCAACTTGCTTCGGCAGGTTTAAGCGCTGAAGAATCTATGGCAATGTTACCTCACACTTTAAAATTAAGCGCAGCTGTGCAAGGTGACCATAATACGATAGCTAAATTAACCACACAGACAATCGCTGGTTTCGGTATGGAAGCAGAAGATGCAGCTCAAATAACAGATAAGTTTGCGCACGCTATTCAGAAGTCTTTAATTGAGTATGAAGATTTATCAAGCGCTGTTAAGTTCGCTTTACCTTTCTTTACCTCTACAGGGCAGAGCTTAGACCAGATGTTGGGGGCTTTACAGGTATTGACCAATAGGGCTTTAGAAGCAGGTATTGCAGGTCGTGGTTTAAGACAAGCGTTATCTGAGTTTGCTGAGAGCGCAATGGATGCTGAATCTGGCTTTAGGCAGATGGGAGTTGAGATATTAGATGTTGAGGGCAATATGAAGCCGTTAACTGAGATAGCTGCTCAGTTCAATGCGCAGTTAGGTGAGAACGTCAACAATACAGAGTTACTAACTACTCTGATACAAGGGCTGAATGTGCGTGGTGCTACTGCGTTTATCCACTTAGTTCAGGCCTCTGACGAATTTACCGAAGCTGTTGAGAACTCTAAGAATGCTGGTGGAGAGCTAGATGAGATGGTTCGTATCCAGACTGAGTCTATGGCGGCACAAATCCAAATATTAAAGAACAATGTACAGATGATATTTTTCCATGCTGATGGTGTAGAAAGAGCTAATGGCGCAATGAATGAGTTTCATAGTGCTATAATTGATGGTATAACAGCTCTACAAGAATTATTTGTAACACAAGAAAATGGACAATATGTATTAACTTCATTTGGACAGGAAATACAAAATATAGGAGTAAATGGTGTAGCATTGTTTACAGACTTACTTAAAGACTCTATCGAATTAGTGAGAGGATTCACACAAGAAGGTTTGGTTAGCACAGACATGTTAAAGTTATTTACATTACCATTAAAAGTTACTTTAGAAGTATTACAGATGTTAGGACCTAACTTTGTAAAAATGCTTTTATATTATCAAGTTCTTAATAAGATATTACCAATCACTATAGCTTTGGAATCTGCATCAAATAAAGAAGGTATACTTAGAAATGTAATAACAGCCACTGGTAACAGACTAATGGCTATAGGGGCCGCTTTGATGGTAGCAACTAACATGTTAAGAGAAAATGGAATTAAAGGTACATACCGTAAGATAATGGCTGAAAGAGCAGCAGTCAAATTAAAACAGCGACAAATAGCATTTGGGCAAGGATTTAATGCAGTAATGGCAGGAGAAATAACGTTAACTCGAATGTCTGCTAGAGCATATATGGCTAAAGCTGGTGCAATGGCATTAGCAGCAGCTCCTTATATAGCAATGGCAGTAGTAATAGGTTTGATAGCCACATCCTTTGCTATCTTGGTTAAGGAAACAGGAATGTTTAATATAAGTATGGCAAATATAAAACTAGAACTTATGGCAGTAGGTGGTATTATGATGCATATATTTGATGAAAAGATTATGCCAGTATTATACACCATAGGGCTTGAATGGATGGCATTGTCTGCTATACTAGCCTTTGCTATGATAAAAATAGGTGGACTTGTATATAAACATGTTATAAAACCTGCTGCAGAAGCTATAATGAATTGGAAGCCGTTAAATAATGTACTTGGATTTATTTGGGGAACTTTAAAA
>Ga0114932_10004836_pt1 | contig 12282 bp, 9 predicted proteins | sample 2SBtaG_2_FD_87286 | JGI IMG/M metagenome (GOLD analysis project Ga0114932, IMG submission 87286) | Deep subsurface microbial communities from Kolumbo volcano to uncover new lineages of life (NeLLi) - 2SBTROV12_ACTIVE470 metaG | ecosystem: Environmental > Aquatic > Marine > Volcanic ...
ACACCCCAGAGAACCATCCGGGCACAGCGAAGGAATCCCGGCAACCGGTGGGAGTGAGAATCGCAGCGATCGGAAAAATTCATGAGAGCAGTCTCCTGGGGGCACGACCCGACAAAGCGGAACTCATTGTGTGGCCCTCCCGAGACGACTGCAAGCACCGCCGAGACAATCAGTTCACGCCGACTCAGTCGGTCTTCGGATCGGTCGGTGAAACGACCCTCCGCAACACGGTCACCGGTTGGGCCGCCAGCTCCGAGTCGAGAGTCCGCAGTTCATCGGGTTCGGGCATGCGGACCAGCGAACCGTCGGACATCACATCGAGATTGGTCAACACGACCAACTCGCCCTCCTGGAGAATCCCCGGTTCCACGAGAGCCAGTGTCTGCAGCATCCTGGGCCTGGTGCCATGCTGATCGACCAGCAGACGTCTTTCGATCGTGCGGGCATCCGTCGCCGGACCGCCCGCGACACTCGGATCGACCATCACTGGCTCTGTCCTCGCCACCCAGACAAACTCCCGACCCCGATTGTCGACAGAAATTGCATCCCTGGGAATCACGACCGCCCGACCATGCTGCAGCCCAGTAATCCGGGCGTGAACAAAGGTGCCCGGCACCAGGGGCTGTGACTGCCGACTGTTCTCGACAACGACAAAGGCACGCCCCGTTCGAGTCCGTTCGTCGATCTCGGGGGCCAATCTCACCACGCGACCTTTCCACGATGCCGCCCCCGACTCTTCGGTGGCGAGGTCCACCAGCGGGCCCTCGCCGGCATCGAGAACCATGCGAACCTGTTCGTAGTCCGTTGCCGTCAGCGACACGGGAACCTCGATCCGGCTGTCATCAACCAGGCGGACCAGGGCCTCGCCGGGACGCACATACTGCCCCTGCTCGACGTGGACCTCCCCCAGCACGCCACTGAATGGCGCCTGGACGGTGGCATGGTCCAGTTCGAGTTGGGCCAGGGCAAGATCGGCTGGGTGAACGGCCTGGCGTTTCTCCAGTTTCTGCTCGTCCAGAGGCAGCAGGCTTTTCCGGTTCTCAAGCGCAATCACCTGATCGTCGTAGCGTCGCAGTTCCAGGGTCACTCGGGTCACATCACTGTCACTGGCCACGCCCTTGGCTTTCAAGTCACGGACCCTCTCGTATTCCTTGCGGTACTCGGCCCGGTCCGCACGGGCCTTCCCGAGCAATACCGTGGTGTTCTTGACGTCCTGGGCATGCCGGGCCAACTCGGCCTTGTCCTCTTCCAGTCGCCGCTGAGCCTGGGTCACCTTCTGCTGAAAAGCCTGCGAATCAATCTCCACAAGAATCACCGGCTTGCCCTCGGACTGCTGCGGAGGAATTCTCAATCCGACTCGCAATTGAGGGTGGACCGACACGATCTCGCCCGCCACCTGTGCTGCCAACACGACCTGGTGATCACTCCGGGCCGTTCCAAATGCCGACATGATCTGCTGCATCGGCTGGGATTCCACGCGGTACAGGTCCACCTGGAAGACTCGTCTCTGTTGTTCACGATTGGGAGGCTGGCTCCGCAGTGATGCCAGAAATGTAAATCCCGAAAATCCAGCCGCCAGCAAAGCACTGCTGACAAAAACCGAGACCGCGGTCCGACGGATCCACGAGGAAACCAGTAAAGGCATTGTCGCTCCAGGACTCTTGTCCCCGACCGGGTGACATCCGGTGCGGACGATCTGGACAGAAGGTCATGACAGGCCCGCCAACCCCATCCAACAACCTGCTAGGATGGGTCACCGAGCCGACCACGGCTCCAACTCAAAGAATTTATTGTAGAGACTGTCGACACCTCGTGGCGAGACCCGGAAGAACCGACGGGTGCGCCCTTGACGGAAAACCGTGGCCACTGAAATCCGCCAACTCACTCCCGAAGAACAACGGGACTTTGACCACGACGGCTTTGTCGTCGTACGCAAAATGGCCTCGCCCGAAACGTGTGGCGAGTTGCTCGCGGTGATCCGGGACGAACTCCAAAAACCGGAAGGTCCCCTCGAGTACGAAGCCGACCTGGGGTACCCCGGTGCGCCGTCGAATCGCGAGGCCAACGGTGGAGCGACGCTCCGACGGCTGCAGCAAGCCTTCAATCGACACCCCCTGTTTGCCGGGTGGGCGGCCAACCCGGACCTGTTGTCCTGCGTGGCCCAGTTGGTCGGCCCGGATGTGGTCCTGCCTCTGGCCCACCACAATTGTGTCATGACCAAGCAACCGCGGTTCTCCAGCCGAACCGCCTGGCACCAGGACTTCCGTTACTGGTCGTTTCAACGACCCGAATTGGTCAGCGCCTGGCTGGCATTGGGTCCTGAAACCGCTGAGAACGGCGCGCTGGAGGTCGTCCCCGGCAGCCATGCCATGACACTCGACACCGGTCGATTTGACCCCAACAAGTTCTTCCGGGAAGACCTGCCTGAAAACCAGGATCTGCTCGATAGCCGCCGTCTCATCACGCTCGAAGTCGGCGACGTATTACTGTTTCACTGCCTGACCCTGCATTCGGCTGGCCCCAACCACACCGACGCAACCAAGTGTTCCCTCGTGTTCACCTACCGGCCCGCAGACAACCCTCCCGCTCCGGGGTCCCGTTCTGCCTCGATCCCGGAAGTCCCTCAGACTCCTGCCTCGTCCGGGTCATCCGGGTCATCGCCCGAGGATCGATCCTGACCGGCCAGGCGGCTCAGCGGCCCCAGGCGGCCCTGGTACAACAGGATCAACCACGACGGCACCAGCAGCGGCATCACGACCATCGTGTCCAGCAGCACGCCGAAGGCCAGGGCGAACCCCAACTGCTGCATGCCGACCAGCGAACCGGCCAGCAAAGACGAAAACGTGCCCGCCATGATCACACCACACCCGGCGATAATGCTTCCGGTCCTCTTCAACGCCTCCAGCACGCCTCCGATCAGCCCGTGCTCGGCCTGCTCCTCCTCGATCCGGGTCATCAGGAAAATGTTGTAGTCTTCGCCGACGGCGATCAGGATCGTGAACAGAAACATCGGCACCTTCCAGTCCAGCCCGCCGAACTCCTCCGGACTTCCCACCACGTGTTCAAAGACCACAAACGTCACTCCCAGCGCGGCGAAGTAGCTGAAAAACACACCGATGATCAGATAAAACGAGATGCCCGGACGACGTAGCAGGACCAGCAGGATCACGTAGACGCCGGCCAGGACAAAGACGTCGATGCGAACCTGGTCGGAATCGGTGACGTCCTTCAGATCCCGGATGCTGGCCGTCGAACCGATTGACAGCAGCCTCGTGCGCCGCCCCAGCAGTTCCGTGTCCGTCTCCTCGCTATCCGCCTCCGGATCGATCGCCGGACGACTTGCCTTGATGTGACCGCGGACCGCGGCTTCCACGTCGCTGAGTTGCCGGATGCTGTCACGGGAAAACGGGTCCTCTTCAAAGACGACATCGACACGAGTGACCCAGGCATCGGGCTCCGCGGGATCATCATCCGCATCCTCCGTATCTCGCACACCTCCGGCCGTCGCCGCTTCCGAAGCCAACTCGGCCACGTAGTGCTGCCGGATCCGCTGACGACGGATCCGTCTTTCAATCCGGCTCCCGGTCAGCCCACTGCCGCCGGAGAGCCCATAGGGTTGAGTGACACTGCGGACATCGGCCAGTTTCAACGGCCCCTTCCTGGTTTCCAGAAACCCGGTCAATTGTTCGATAAACTCGCGACCGTCGGTGGAATCAAAATCAAGTGAGTCGTTTTCCAACAACAGGGTCACCGGGCCGGCATTGCCGGCCGGGAAGTGCTTTTGCACTTCGGTAGCTCCACGCACGCTGGCGTTGTCCTGGGGAAGTTCCGAGAGCAGCCCGTAACTCAGCGACGTGTAGTTCCAGACACCCCACGCGGCAAATGGTGCCATCAGCAGCACGCTGGTTATCCAGATCGTCGCCGGATACCGCACCAGCGCCTCGGCCAGGCGATTCCAACCGGCCTGGACGGGATTGCTGCGGATCCAGCGCCGAAACGGATCGTCGGTGGCCACCCAGCCGGCACGTCCTCCACCACTTCCTCCCGGACGTCGCGGCCAGAATGCCCAGCGATCGGCCAAACGCAACAACGTCGGCGTGAACGTCAACGACGCCGCCAGTACCACGGCCAGTCCAAACGAGATTCCGACTCCGGCCTGCCGAAATTTTCCGAACTGCGCGAAGACCATCATGCCGATCCCACACATCACGGTGCCGGCACTCGCCGTCAACGCGGCGCCGACTCGCGAGAGTGCCCGCCGCAGTGCAGTGGTGACCGGCACCTGCGATCCGGTCCCCTCGGACGCTGTGACCACCAGTTCCTCGCGGTACCGTGCGATCAGGAAGAAGCAGTAGTCCACCCCCGCCCCATAACACAGCACGGTCACGTAGACCTCGATGCCACGGAACAGATCGACAATCCCCCACAGGGCACCCAGTTGCAGCAGGTTCATCGCGATTTGAACCGCCACCGCGACGGTCACCATCGGAATCAATGCGACCACGGGGGCCCGGTACAACAGCACCAGCAGAAAGATGACCAGGACCACCGTCCAGAATTCCGTTGCGTTGGCACTCTCGTCACTGGCCCGCAGCATGTCGCGACCTACGGTCGCCTCCCCACTGGTCGCCACTCCCAGCCTCTGCTGGATGATCCCCGGCTTCAGACCCGACTGCTTCCACACCGGCCGGTCGGCTGCCCAGAGTGTCCCAACCGGTTGCTCGACCTCGTTACGAATCAATTTCTCGATCGCATCAATCGTCTCCCGGTTCTCTCGATTGAGGAACTCAGCTGTGAGTTCGACAATCACCAACGATGCCCGGCCGTCACTGCTCTCCAACAACTTGCCGATTTTGCGATCACTGAAAGTTCGCACATCGTTGATCAACGAACGAGAGCGGACCTCGCTGGACTCCAACTGCTCAACGTCATCTCCCGCGTCCTCCTCCTTGGCCAACCCCCCCATCGACTCGGCCAATTCGACAAGCGCCGCTGCCAACACCTCGTCGATGAAACGGTGATCGTCGTCGTTGAGTTGTTCGCCTTCGGCCTTGCAACTGACCACGATCACGACGCGACTGGGAACCGTTTCTCCCCACGCCCGCTCGAACAGATCCTCGCCACGACGGCTAGGAGAATCGGCTGGCAGGAAGGCGAATTCACCCGAGGTGACCACGTCGTCGAGTGCAGGGGCCGCCCAGGAACTGGCCACCAGCAGCAGCAGCCAGGCGGCTAGCCACACGGGCCAAAAACGAACGACGATGGCGGCCAGACGGGCGAACATGGTCAGGACCGCTGTGAGAAAACATCACCCCGGGACACCTCGGTGCCACGCCGGGACAGAAACCATGATAAGGACCATCGATTCGGCCAGTCAATTCTTGCCCGGATCATCCGCACCATCTCAACGGTCTTCCAGTTCAATCCATGCGGCGGGAATCCAGTCGGGAAGATCCGATGCAATCAGTCCCGACTCACCGAGTTCGACGACGGCCAAATCAGCGGCCAGGCCATGCAGGTGCACTCCCAACCAGGCCGCAGCAAACGGATCCAGGCCTCGCGCCAGCAACCCCGCCACCAATCCAGTCAGCACGTCCCCACTGCCACCGGTCGCCAGACCACTGTTGCCGGTCGTGTTGACCACCAACCGCACGCCATCGGTGATCACCGTGCCGGTCCCCTTCAACACCACCACGGCGCCACTGCGGCTGGCCAGGTCAACGGCCATCCCTTCACGATTCGCCTGCACGCTCAACACATCGGTTTCCATCAGCCGGGCCATCTCCCCGGGATGAGGAGTCAGCACGCGATCGGCAGCCGGCGTGTCCCCTGTCGCCAAGGTTCCGGCCGAGGACAAGAGATTCAGTCCGTCCGCGTCGACGACCAGGGGACAGTCGAGGGTCTTGAACAACGAGGCCGCCAGGCCCTCCAGTTCCACACTGTGGCCCCAGCCGGGACCAATCGCCATCGCGGTGGCATCCGTCGCGGCTCGCGACAATTCCGACCCCGCGTTTCCCGACGTCCGTCCGCCATTGTCCTCGGGCAACGGCAATACCAGGTAGGACGGCTCGATCGCTGCCACCACCCCAACCAGGCTCTGGGGAACCGCCAACCTCACCAGGCCGGCCCCGGACCTGAGTGCTCCCAGGCCTGCCAGTGCCGCCGCACCGCTCATCCCCACGCTGCCCGCGGCAATCAGCACATGGCCAAAGGTGCCCTTGTGCCCTGCCACTGGCCGTTCGGGAATCGGTGGATCCCCCGTGATGATTTCCATGCTTACTCCGGGTGAACGTCTGACTGGACGTCGCCGCCTGCGGATCCACGAGCAATCAGGCCGGCCACGAAACCCGCTTTGAATCCCGCGTCGATGTTCACCACCGTGACATTGGCCGCACAACTGTTGAGCATCCCCAGCAGTGCGGCCAGGCCACCCAGGGCCGCCCCATAGCCCACGCTGGTCGGAACAGCCACCACCGGGCACGACACCCAGCCCCCCACAACACTGGGCAACGCCCCCTCCATCCCAGCCACCACCACGATCGCATCAGCCGATCCCAGGCGGTCGCGTTGTTCGAGGAGCCGGTGTGGACCGGCGACCCCCACGTCCTCGATCCGATCGACCTCACAGCGCATCCACCGCAACGTCTCGAGAGCCTCCTCGGCAACCGGTCGATCACTGGTTCCGGCGGTGACGATCAGGACCCGGCCTCGAGTCTCGGCCCCCTCGTCGCGGTTCCAACGCACACAACCGGCCACCCGGTTCCATTCAGCCTCGGGAAAATTCTCCAGCAACGCCTCGCCCTGGGCCGGTGCCACTCGGGTCGCCAGGCAGTCCTGCTCCGCCGCGGACAACGCCCCGAAGATCTCGACAACCGACTCGACCGTTTTCCCTTCAGAGAAAATCACCTCCGGATAACCACAGCGGGTGAGCCGATCGAGGTCGACCTGGGCCGATTCGACAGCGACCGTCGTCGGGCGGGAGGGCGTCCCGGTCAAACCACCGAGCGCGGCTGCCCACTCCGATTCGCTCCAGTCTCCCTGCTCTCCCTGCCGCAGCAGGTCCTTCAACTCGTCCAGGATCATCCCGACTCCACACTGCGTTTCTGGTCTTCCCATCATACTCACCCGCCGACACCACGAGCAGCCAACCGGTGACGGTATTCGTCGTGTCCGTCGTTCGCTACGATGGCCACTCCGGACACCAATCCCCCGGCCAGCTCGAACACCACATGACGCAATCCCGTTTCATCCGACGACGACGCAGCCTGATCGCCCGCATCAGGAAACTCGGCCTGCAGGCCGCGCTGGTGACCGACGAATCGAACGTGACCTGGCTGACCGGATTCACCGGAGACAGCAGCTACCTGCTGATCGGCCCCAAGCTGGGCGTGTTGATCAGCGACACGCGGTACACGGTTCAGATCTCGGAGGAATGCGACGGGCTGGACGTCGAAATCCGCGATGCACGTCGGCCCATGCACGCTGCCGTCGCCAGTGTCGTCGAAGCCGCCCGAATCGACTCACTGGGAATTGAAGCTCATTCGACCAGCATGGCGACCTGGCAACAGATCTCCGATGCAATCAGCGGGGCCCGACGATCCACGCAAATTGCCCAGGTCGACATGGTCGTCAACCAACTCCGCGCCAAGAAGGACGCCGGCGAAATTGCCGAGATACGCCTGGCCATTCGCCAGGCCGAGCGGGGCTTTGCCGCGATGGCCTCGGTACTCGAATCCGACAAGACTGAATTGGAAGTGGCCCACGAACTCGAACACCTGATGCGGAGATTCGGTGCAGAGGGGCCGGCCTTTGAACCAATTGTTGCCGTCGGCCCCCGTGCCGCGTTGCCACACGCTCGTCCGGGTTCCACACGAATCGGCGAATCCGGATTCCTGCTCGTCGACTGGGGCGCCAAGACCACTGGCGGCTATCGCAGTGACCTGACTCGCATTCTGGTCACCAGAAAGATCCCGCCGAAACTTGAGAAAATCCACGGGGTTGTGTTGAATGCCAATCGGCAAGGCATCAAGGCCATTCGCCCGGGTGCCACGCTGCAATCTGTCGATCGAGCCGCCCGTCGGGTGATCGAGAACGCAGGATACGGCAAGTTTTTTGGGCACGGACTCGGACATGGCATTGGGCTGGACATTCACGAAGAACCCCGACTTAGCCCCGTCGCCCAGGGCATCCTCGAACCCGGAATGGTGATCACCATTGAACCTGGAATCTATATCCCCGGATGGGGTGGTGTGCGGATCGAGGACGACGTGCTCGTGACCCGGGATGGCCACGAGGTTCTCACCAGCGTGCCCAAGCGATTCGAAGACGCCGTCGTGGAAATCAATTGAACTGGCACGTCCCGGCATTACCTCAGCGGCAACGATTCAGACGATTCAGACATTTCTCTTCCTGTTGCGGAACACTCACCGATGGCTGACGACCAGGCATTCGACCTCGAAAAGATCAGGGAACTGGTTGCCCTGATGGACGAGCACGGGCTCAGTGAAATCAGCCTGAGCCAGGGAGACCGCAGTTGGAAGCTGCGACGTGGCCCGACTGAAGGAGCCACCGTATTTTCTCCGGTTGCGGCTGCACAAGCACCGGCCGTGAAGTCCGACGGTGGCAGCGATGACCAGGCGGCGGAATCTCAACTGCCGACCATCAACGCTCCAACTGTCGGCACGTTCTACTCGGCGGCCTCGCCCGAAGATCCATCCTTCGTCAAGGTTGGCCAGGCCATCACGCCGGAAACAATTGTCTGTATTGTCGAAGCGATGAAGGTGTTCAACCAGATTCCGGCCGAAACCTCCGGAACAATCGTTGAAGTGCTCGTCGAAAACGGAGAAGCCGTCGAATTCGGTCAACCGCTCTTCCGCATTCAACCCGCCTGACCCACATCGCGGCATTCATCTCGACCGCTGTCCCGTCGGTACTCGTCTCATGTTTCAGCGCATCCTGGTCGCCAATCGCGGCGAGATCGCCCTGCGGATCATCCGCACCTGCCGTGAATTGGGAATAGAAACTGTCGCTGTCTACAGCGAAGCTGACCGCGAGGCCAGCTACCTGGAGCTCGCTGACGAGGCCTACTGTATTGGAGGAAACTCCTCGGCCGAGAGCTACCTGATGATCAATCGGATTATCAGTGCCGCCGAAATTGGCAACGTCCAGGCGATTCACCCCGGTTATGGGTTCCTGGCCGAAAACGCTCACTTCGCCGAGGTCTGCCGCAGTTGCAAGATCGAGTTTATCGGACCTCCTCACCAGGCCATGAAAGAACTCGGGGACAAGGTCACCGCGAGAAAAATCGCTCGTGACGCCAAGGTGCACACGGTGCCAGGCAGCGACGGCTTGATCGAAAACGAGGCCGAAGCATTGCGGGTCGCCGAGGAAATCGGCTACCCGGTCCTGGTCAAGGCGACCGCCGGCGGAGGCGGCAAGGGCATGCGAGTCGCCATCAACGACATCTCCCTGAAGGGCTGCCTCTCGTCGGCAGCGGCCGAGGCTGAGAAGGCGTTCAACAACGCGGGAGTCTATCTCGAGAAATACATCGAGAACCCTCGTCATGTCGAAGTGCAGATCCTCGCCGACTCGCACGGAAATGCCGTGCACCTCTGGGAACGAGATTGCAGCCTGCAACGGCGCCACCAAAAACTTGTCGAAGAGACTCCGGCCCCGGACCTTCCCAAGTCGGTCCGCGAGGACATCTGCAAAGCCGCGATTCGGTTGGTCAAGGCCTCTGGTTACACCAACGCCGGTACCGTCGAGTTCCTCGTCGACAGCCAACACCAGTTTTACTTCATCGAAGTCAACGCTCGCATCCAGGTTGAACACCCGGTCACCGAACAGGTCACCGGCATCGACCTGATCGAACAACAACTTAAAATCGCCGCCGGCGGTGAGTTGGAGTACACGCAAAGCACGATCCCCTGCCTGGGGTCGTCGATCGAAGTTCGAATCAATGCCGAGGATCCCGAACACGACTTCCGCGGTTCGCCGGGGACAATCACCGGGATGAAGGTGCCCGGCGGACGGGGCGTCCGCTTCGACTCTCATGTTCATGCCGGTTACCGCGTCCCTCCGTTCTACGACTCGCTCATCGGCAAGTTGATCGTCCACCGGCCCACTCGCGCCGAAGCCATTCGCTGCATGAAACGGGCTCTCGAAGAATTTCAGATCGACGGCATCAAAACGACCATCCCGCTGTTGCGACGCATCTTCAACCACACGGCATTTGTCGAGGGCCAGGTCGACACGGGGTTCATTGAACGTGAACTGCTGTAACCTGCTGCCGACGAACGAAGAAACAGGACCACGACGATGAAGATCGGAGCTTTGACTGGCGGTGGAGATTGCCCGGGTCTCAACGCGGTGATTCGGGCCGTGGTCCGCACCAACGCCAATCGCGGTGGCACGACTCTCGGGTTTCTTGAGGGCTGGCGTGGACTCGTCGAGAACAACTACGTCGATCTGACGGCCGAAGGCACAGACGACATCATCGCCCGTGGCGGTACGATTCTCGGATCGTCACGCACCAACCCCTTCAAGGATGATTCGAACATCCAGCAGGTCCTGGAGACCATCCAGGCCACCGGCATCGAGGCGTTGATTGCCATCGGAGGCGATGACACGCTCGGTGTCGCTCATCGACTCAATGCCGAGCACGGCGTGAATACCGTTGGCATTCCCAAGACCATCGACAACGACCTGTCCAGCACCGATGTCACCTTTGGTTTTGACACCTCGATCAACGTCGTCATGGAGGCCGTTGACCGGCTCAGAACCACCGCCGAGTCCCATCGACGGGTGATGGTGATCGAAACCATGGGACGCCATGCCGGCTGGATCACGTGTTTCTCGGGCATCTCAACCGCGGCCGACTATTTCCTGATTCCCGAAGAAGAGCCCGACCTGGACCGCATGTGCGAATTGCTCAAGCAACGCCGCGAACAGGGCAAGATGTACGGGATCGTGATTGTCAGCGAGGGCGTCGAATTGCCACAGGCCGACGGGTTTGTCACCCAGGATGGCGATGTTGACGAGTTCGGACACGTGAAACTCGGTGGAGTCGGAGAAATCATTGCCGAGTTGATCGAACGGCGAACCGGAATCGAAACCCGGGTTGTGACCCTGGGACACCTGCAACGCGGTGGAGCTCCCAGTGCCTACGATCGGGTCCTGGGAACCCGGCTTGGTGTGCACGCCACTCGACTGGTTCACGACGGCCAGTTCGGACAAATGGTCTCGCTTCGCGGCACACGCATCACCTCCGTTGACCTCGGTGATGCTGTCGGAGAAATGAGAACGCTGGAATCGGAGTTCATGGATGAGGCCCGTGAGTTCTTCACCTAGGGCGGCCTTGCTGAACCGACCTTGCGTTGGACCACCGCATTCCTAGAATGTCGGCCCCTCCATTCCATCCTCGACGCAGATCACATCGATGTGGTGCGCGACGTGCCAGGCCCAGGTGGGCCAACCAACTGACAACGAGGCCACGGCCTGTCCACGCTGTGGGACCGCGCTGACGATTCCACCGTCGGCCACCGATCAGGCTCGTGACCTGCTCCAGCACTGGGCCAAGGACGACCCGCTAGAAGTGCCGACCCCAGCGACCCCAGCGACCCCAGAACCGGTCGTCGACTCTTCCAAACACTCCAAACGCCAGTTCCGTGTCGATGCCGCTCACCCACAACACCAGAGCAAGCAACCAGACAAGCCGAAAATCGAAAAACCGGCCTCGGCCATCACACCGCCCGTGACAAAGCCAACCCCTCAACCACCACTCGCCACCCAACCCGTGAATCCCAAACCACCCCACACAAAATCGCCTGCTGCCCCGAAAGACTCGCTGGCTGATGTTGCCTCCACCCTGGCCAATTTCTCGGTCGATGCCCAACCCGCAGCACCACCGACTGCGGCAGATCCCGAGGTGACCGTGAATCCCACGACCGACGCCGTCACGGATGAAATTGTCGAGAACAAGCCAGGCATTCCCACGGGCGGCACCACCAGCGCCGTGACCCACTCCACGTCTTTATGGGGCCAGATACTGGCTTACATTGGTGTCCTGGGGCTGACAGCCGGAGGAGCCTTGATCGTCTGGAATGGATTTGGCCACGCTCCGCTCAACACGCCCACATCATGGCTGATCGCCACCGGCGGACAAATGCTGCTGTTTCGCGAGATCGAGACACTCGTCTCCAGCGGCCTCGAGCAGACCAACGAGGACGTGAACCGCCAGGTCCGTCTACTCGGTGAACAATTGCTGAGAATCGAACAGGGACA
>Ga0114932_10004838_pt1 | contig 12281 bp, 12 predicted proteins | sample 2SBtaG_2_FD_87286 | JGI IMG/M metagenome (GOLD analysis project Ga0114932, IMG submission 87286) | Deep subsurface microbial communities from Kolumbo volcano to uncover new lineages of life (NeLLi) - 2SBTROV12_ACTIVE470 metaG | ecosystem: Environmental > Aquatic > Marine > Volcanic ...
ATCTTCATTGAATACATATATTACATCATATATCAAAGAGTCTACAGCATTTCTTTCTTGTATGGCATCTTGTAGTTTATATTTCTTTACTCTAGCATGTGCATTAGGTAAAGCATGTGTAATACCATCTAATAAAGTCATCCAACTAAAATTGTTTCTAAATTCAAACACATTATTTTGTTTGATATAGTCTTTTGTATCTTGTTCAGTCTTTATCATAATCTCCCAAAGGTTTATCTATATTACTATTGTCAGGTTCTAGTATCCAACCTTCTTCTTTAGCAATTTTTATAAGATCCTCTTCTCCAACATTATTTTTTGTACTGTCTCCATCTGTTAGTCCTGCATGTACTTGTAATGTAGGCGGTAAACCATCTAACCAGTCTGTAAGTATCTCAGGAAATATTCTTATGTCTTTATCTCGTCTTATATCATATTGTTCATAAAAAGATTTGAAGTCCCTCCACAATGCTGGTTTAGAACTTGTTCTTCTATGAGGAGCGTCAACATGGTCTAAGTAATCTATTAGTCTTTCTATATTAGCTCTTTCAATACCTGTCCAAAGTTTTCTATCATCTTGTTTGGCATACCAATCCATTAGTTTCTTTCTTACATGTATTTTAATATTATCTGGTAATGATAGTGGGCTTTGGAAACTAGGAAAACGCAATAGATTAAGTGTAACTGTAGGCGACTTTATGCCTTTTATTTCTTTGAATGTATAAACATGATCTAAGAATTCTGTTATTGTAAATAAGCAAAGACTGTTAATAGTCATCATTATATGAAGTCCTTCGTAATTGCCTTCTGTAATAAGACGTCTCATATTTTTATCCCAGGTTTTCCATATAAAATTATCTCTTATATACTCTTGATGTTCTCCATAACACTCGGCGCTTGTATAAACATGGAACTTCTTAATGTCTTGACTCTTTTTAATTAAGTTGTCCATAATTTTATCTTTACATATTAGATTACTGTTTATTGCTAGTCTCATTTCAGGGCGAGCTTTTATTTTATCAAACAGTTTCCATGTCTCTCCTGACATAAGAGGTTCACCACCTGTTACTCTTAGTTCTTCTAAATTGTCTGCCAAACCTTCGTCCCACCATTCCCAGAATGCTTTAATGTAGGGATTTGTTTCTGCTGTTACAGCATCTCTACCAAATGGTTCTGTCCAACTACCATCTTGTTGAAAAGCAGCTGCACCATCACTAATAAGATTTTGATAGGGTCCGTCTTTTTTAATGTCTTTAGCCCATGTTGTAGAGAAACTTGCATTACAATAACTACATGCTAAATTACATACTCTATCAAATGCAATTTCAAATGTTTTTAACATTGTGTTGTCGTTGTAGTCTGCCTTGTGTGCAGCTTCTAATTGTTCGTTTGTGTAAATGTTAGATTTAAATACTCTGTCTGAAACCCTTGTATCTCCTGGTATGTCTTCTATTTTCCAACAATATTCACATTCTCGAGGGCGATCGCCTTGTTGCATCATTTTACGCATTGCTTTTTTGTGGTTTGTATTGTGTATAGCAGACGGATTGCCTTCTAGTTCTACTAAAGGAATTTTGTGTGCTGGAGGGTGATGACATGATGCAGTTGTTCCACTACCTAACCAGGTTGTAGCATTATACCACTTAGCACCACAAAAACTCGTAGACTTTGTGTCTAGTACTTCCTGTCTATACTTAACTAGCTTTTCTACATCTTCAGACATTCCAATCCTCTAACAAATTTGCAAAATCAGGAAAGGTAGATGTGAAGTCTTTATCTCTTCTGACATCATACGCTTTTATATAATTTACAAAATCTTTTCTAAATTTATCTTGCGTTGGTTCCGAGACTAAGTAGTCACACCAGCGCTTTAACTGATCCCATTCTTCTAAATACAGTCTAGCATATTTATCTGGGCTGTAATACTTCAACCATTGCTCTCCATGAGGCAATATTTTATTTACATAGTCTACTCTTGTTTCTTTATCTAATAATGTTGCTTGTAAATGAGGAGGCCATCTTAAATAATTTAAACTTATAGGTATTCTATTGTTTTCTAATCCTTTATTAAATAGTATTCTTAAATCCATTATATCATCTATAAAATTATTAAATGTAGGTAAACTTAGCATATTAAGTGTAGTCATTATTGCTACTAAACTATTTGTTCTTGCTAAAACATGCTTGACATTCATATACCAATAGTCATAATCTAATCCGTCTCTTACATAATTAGCATCTTGTCCTACAGACTCAACACTTGTATAAACATCTATTCGTTCTACTTTGTCTTCTAATTTGTTTATATAGTCTATTAATTTGTCTATAAGTTTTGTATGTGTTCCTAAATTAGTGTTAATTGCTAACTGCAATTGAGGTTGTGGGTTTTCCATTATATAATCTAATGTTCTCCACACATCTTTAGACATTGTAGGTTCACCACCTGTAACTCTAAATACTTTTAAATGAGGTAATACTTCTGGCATCCATTTAAACCAAGCATCCATATATGGATTTTCCTCACTTCTTTTGTATGGTATCTTTCCTACACTTTTTAAATATTCTAAATCGTGATTTCCGTTTTGTACAGGATAACTGCCATGTTCTTCTATATCATCCATCCATGTAGAGGATATATCTGGACTACAATAAGCACAAGCAAAGTTACAAGCATTAGAAAATGAAACTTCTAAATAACTAGGAAACACATCGTCGGCAGGACTACTTTTTGCTATCTCGTCTACTCTATCCCAAGCCCACCAATCTGCTGTCTTGTAATGCCTATCCGAAAAATAATTTTTATCTAAGTCTTCTATTTTCCAACAATAATCACATTCAGACGGCCTTTCGCCGTTTAACATTTTAGCTCTTTGTTGTTTTTTATATTTAGAATTGTGTAGTGCAGCAGGGTTTGCCTTAATTTCTTCTATAGGTATTTTATGTGCTGACGGATGGTGACAGGAATGATTGAAACCATTTTGTAAATATAATGATGTTTGTAACCATTTAGCAGAACAAAAGCTAGGACTAATTGTATTAATTTTGTCTCTCTTTAGCTCTAATACTTTTATTCTATCTTCATTAGTTGTATTCACTCTTAAACCCTATTGTCATATACCTCTCATAATAAGTGGGCTTGTTATCTACCATATCCCAAGGACCTTCATAAGAAATGGTTCCTGTGTGTAATGTATTTTCTACTTTATTCAATTTATTAAATTCATCTAAATTATTAAAAGCTCTAACATGATCTTGTTCTTTAAAATCATTGTTGCCTTGTATGACGAAGTATGTTCCTTTTGGAATCTTCTCATACCACTTATCATATAGTTCCTGTGTTAAATGTTCTGTTACAGTATTTATTACAAGATCAACACGGGTTTCGTAGACAAATTCTTCCATTCTAGTTGTATCGGTGTGATACTTTCGCATACACCAGGATATTGCTTCTTTGTCTATATCATTACATAATATATTAGTATCTTTTAATCGTAGTGTTAATATATCTGCTAACACACCATACCAAGAGCCAAATATAATTATTTTCTTTGCACTAGGCAAATAACTTTTTACCCAATCAGATAACCATATTTTAGATTTAATCTGACTAGGCCAAAAAGCATTTAACATATCAGGGTGTTCTCTAATACCCTGTGTCCAGTCTATTAATTGTTCTTCGTTAAATTTCATCTTTAGGTATTACATTAGATGTTGGTATCCAATGATATCCTTCTTCTAATATTGTTTGATAAATGTTTTGATAGAATTCTGCTTTAAGATCTACTTGAAATAGATACTCCTGATTCCATTCTAAATTTTTCCATGATTCCAATTCGTAAGGGTCTTTACTACTTCCTGCGAACAAAGACTTCTTTTGATGTTGATATATAGCATTCATTGCTCTACCTTTAACATCGTGTGTTATATAACATACTTTGTAACCATTGTCTTTTGCATAATGATAACAATGATCGTATAAATGGAATCCTATTTGTTTTGTTCTATAAGGTTTTAGTACATGTAAACGACATGCTCGTATTGCTATGTCTGGATCGTTTGTATAAGTTGAAGGTTCTGCTGATATCATACCTGCAGGTCTGCCTTCCCATAGTGCCACAAATGTTTCTCCAGGAGATCTATAAGGATGATATTTATTTTTAAAGGCCTCGCCGTTGCCTTCTTCGTGTGCCTGATTAATAATTATATCTATGACGCCTAGAATGCCTCTTGATTCTAATTCTTTTCTGTTATATATCTTATACATTCAAAATCTCGTTGTCCTGCAACGCTCCCCATTAAATAATGTCGTATCCCCATACCATTATGTTCTACCATATGCGGATAACCTATATTAAGAAAATAACATCTTTTCTCCTTCATTTCAACCTTTATTTCTTCTCCATTATACCAAAAGGTATTTGTAACACCTTTGTTGCCTGATATAGGAATAATAAATCTCATGGCATAAGTTGTATTGTAGTCAATATGCTTAGGAACTACACCTCCTGGAAACATACGAGAATATCTAACTCGTATTAGTTTATCCTGAAAGGCAGAGTTTAAATGTGATTGTAGTTTAGAATTTTTGTAAAAGTCTACAGGTTCGTCCCAATTATGTTCGTCCATTGTAAAGGGTATGTTTCTACGAAGTTTGTCTTTTGTAGAATATTGTTCTGCCTCATCTAACTGTTCTTCTTTTCTACATTCTGTTAGATGAAAGTGTTGGACTGCCTTGTAAGTATCGCTAGCAATATTATTAGAAGCCACAGCAAGCCCTTTATGCGCTTCAAAGTTGTTTTGCCACCTATCATAGTTTTCCCATAAGTAGTCTTCGATTAATGTGTAATCTAAGTCTATATCTATTTCTGCTATTGCTGGATAGTGCCTTTTATTATATTTTAACATTCCGATCTATCATTCTAATAAGCTGTCCACCTAAATCTAAAGGATGCCACAATACTACTCTGACATTCTTATGATGTAAATCGTGGAACCCTTCACCTAATGTTATAAGCCCTACCCATGTATCACTATTAGCTTTCTTGCCTCTATGTGAGAAAGTAAACACTAAAGAACCTATAAGTTTAGCAAATCCTGCTGGTATTAACCAAGCATATAGTAATGCTTCTGGACTTATGCTAAATAATACAGCTGCATATATTAATATAACATGCCAATAATATTTAACTTGGTTTCTGTGTAACTTTTGTTTTAGTAAGTCTCTAACAAGTTTAAAATCTATATCTATAAGTACTTGACCTGCGTATGCCATTAACCAGCCTCTATAATGAGGACTATGAGGGTCTTTAGATGTGTCTGCATACTTGTGATGTTCTCTATGATTGGCTACCCATGTTATTGCAGGTCCAAACATTGCTATGTGTGCAAAGAATAATAGATAGTATTCAATCCACTTAGGACACTCAAATTGTTTGTGAGAGTAATATCTATGATAACCCATTGTAATACCTAACATGATACTACAATAAACAAATAAGGATATGGCAATGGTTGCCGGTGTCCAATTATATAAGAATAAGGAAAGTAGTGCGGTTGCCTGGGCAATAAGCTGTCCTGCCAGTAATGTGATGGGCGCCCAGGACTTATTTTGTTTTAATACCGCTTGTCTCATTGATCTTTTCTAGTTGTTCTAAATTTACGAACAGAACCATCATAAAACAGCATTTTATACCAAGGTGTGTCCCTCCTCATACGGGGAATTGTGTACTCGTATGCTTCTCCCTCAGGGGATATCCAAATAACATGATACCCAGCCCATCTTTTGCTTGGATACCACTTAGCACGACCGCCTTTTGTAATTAAGTTTTCTAATGTCCAAAAATAGCAGTTGTTCTTTTTAGTGAAGAGGCGAACCGGCCAACTCCAGAAAAATACCACCATAAGAAAGAAGGTCAATGCTAATCTCGCTTTCACTCATCTGTTCCTACTATATCTGATATTTATAAGCGCTTATAGAGTAGCCCTTAATATCCATCACATAGTGATTTATAATACCTAGGTGTATATTGTATAACTATCTGGTATAATGAAGGACCAGATCTTATAAATAAGTAGGAACACTAACCGAGGTTATGATTAAATTATTTTTTGTTTGAGTTGACATTTATTTGAGGAAAACATCAATGAACAAAAAATATATGGCTCTATTTGTTATGTTTGGAGCTTTAGGCTTATCGACTCCTGCACATGCAGATCAAACAGGTAACTGTACACAAGGCACAGAGTTTTGTGAATCTGTAAGTACTACGACTACAACCACAGGAACGAATACGAACACGAACACGAATACCAACACGAACACGAACACGAATACGAACACTTCGACGAACACCAACACTTCAACGAATACGAACACCAACGCAAATACGAATGTGAACACGAACACTTCTACAGCGACGAATACGAATACGAACAACAATACGAACACCAATAACAACACCACGGTTTACACAGGTACTTCAACGAATACTAATAATAACAATAACACCACGAATTACACAGGTACTTCAACCAATACCAATAATAATACGAATAACAACACCACGAATTATACTGGTAATTCAACGAATACTAACAACAACACGAATACCAATAATAGCACGGTAAATAGTACTGCTAATAATACGAACACAAATAATTCAACTGTTAATCAAACTGTTAATAGTAATTCTAATAATACGAACACTAATAATAACAATAATAATTCAACATCTAATAACACGAATGTTAATAAGAACGAAAGTACAAGTGATTCTAATGTTACAACAAATAACACGAACAAGAATGAGAACAATAATAGAAATGAAAATATTAACAAGACAGATCAAACTATTAAACAAGAGATTAAAAGCCCTCCTCCTAGTGCCATAGCACCTAGTATTGGAGCAAGTTTCTCACAAGATCTATGTACCACAGGTGTTAGTGGAGCAGTACAAACACAATTATTTGGTGTAGCAGCTGGTAAGTCTGTTAGAGATGAAAACTGTGAAAGGATTAAACTTTCTAAAACTGTATATGATATGGGAATGAAAGTAGCAGCTGTATCCTTAATGTGTCAAGATGCTAGAGTATTTGCAGCGATGGAAATGGCAGGAACACCTTGTCCGTTCGAAGGTAAAATTGGACAAGAGGCAGCTCTAGAGTGGGACGCACATTCACAGGAAAGACCAGACTACGATGACTACAAAAAGAAAATGGAAAATCGACAAGCCCTTATAGTAGCAGAAGAAAGGGAAGTTGAGAGAGCTAAACAAAATGAAATAGACGCTTTTATCAAAGCATGTAAAAAGACAAAGCACTTAGACGGCAAACATAAAGGCGTACACAAATCAGGTAGGACTTGTAGGAACGAATGGGCAGAATTAAACAGCTAATACTAGGTTTATGTTTATTATTTAGCACATCTGTATTCGCAGATAGCTTTAATACTAATTGCACCAACAACCAAAACTGCTTTAACGAAGATAATTATATCTACGAAGGCAGTCAACCTCTTATAGACTTATATAATATGTCTGGCACTACAAATCTAAATTCAAATGATGATTCAATGTCTGCCAAAGTAAACTTAGGATTTACATTTGATCGTTGGGGATATAATTGGAGTCAAGCAAGAATGTCTACCAACGGTTGTGTAAACTTCTCAGGTAGAAGCGATGGTAAAAATTCTGCTAACTGCCAAGACTACACACCACAAGCATTACCATATAGAAACTATACACTATATCCTTTCTGGACAGATTTAATTAGAGGTCAGTCAAACAAAAGTGGTTCTCATTGTAATAATACCTGGTGTACATCTAAAATGTTATTTAAAGCCTTTGATGACTATGTAGTCTTTGGTTGGTATTACATGAAAGAATATAATAGAAGTTCTAGTAATAGTTTCGAGGCTATATTATATCACAACGATACATACGAATTTAGATATAGAGAACTAGATATTAGTAATCACGATGTATTAATAGGTGAGCAAGGTTCTAGTAGTGAAAAGAAAACATATCTATTCTATAATGATGGACAAGATTATGGTAACTTAGATCTATTCCTAGCAGGCTATGGTGGACCTGATATAGAAAACGGAGGTTCATTGTATAGTGAAGGCCTTACACTAGCTCAACATTGTGCAGCAGATCCTTTGTATAGTACAGAGTGTTCGGGTTATGCAGATGCATACTTTACGCAACAATGTGGACTTGATCCTTTATACAATAATCAATGTACAGGATACGCAGCAGCTTATGAAACTCAACAATGTGGCTTAGATCCATTGTATAGTGAGAACTGTACAGGATACGCAGCAGCTACTTTCTTATTAGAGTGTCAACGAGATCCTTTGTATGATAGACAATGTGATGGTTACTTTGAGGAGTTAGCATATCAAGAATCATTAGAAGATATGATGAATACAGATAGCCAAGGAGATATGTATGGTTATGATGATGGATTCGACGAATATGGACAAGACGAAGACGCCATGTATGGTTATGATGATAACGGAGACACATGGAGTCAAGACGATATGTGGTATGATGCAGAATATGATGAATACTTAGATCCTAATGATCCTTGTTATCAAAACGCTTGTGAGAACTTTTCAGATGCCGATTGGTACGCACTAGATGTAGAACAGTTTGGACAAGAGCAAGTAGATGAGTGGTATGGAGCAGAACCAGAGTTTGATGAAGGTGGATTTTTAGATTTCTCAGAACCAGGTTCAGAAGAGGCATTTCTTGTAGCACTAGATGCTAACATGGAACAATATGATCTAGAAGAGATGATGCGTGAAGAAGAACAGTATATGATGGAAGAAGAAATATTTGCAATGGAAGAAATATTCATTCTTGAAGAAGAGGGTGGATTAGAAATAATGCGTGAAGAAGAATGGATGCCAGTAGATGAGTTTATAGAAGAGTTTAGTGAAGAAGACTTTATAGAAGCATTAGAAGACTATGAGCGAGAGGATTTAGAAGAGTTTGTAGAGGAAATGGAAGAGATATTTGAAGAAGAGATAAATTTAGAAGTATTAGAAGAACTAATCGACGATGAAGCGTTCGAGGAACTAATAGACACAGAAGAATTAGAAGAACTACTTAATGAGGAGCCTGAGGAGTTATTTGAAGAAGAGGAAATGATAGAAGAGGAAGAAATAGAGTTAGATAGAGAAGTAGATGAAATAACACCTGATGAAGTAGAAGCTTCAGAACCAGAACAAAGAAAACCTTCTCGTGCTAGTAGAGTTATTGCTAAACTAAGAAACGAACTAGGTAAAGAGGCAGCAGCAGTTGTAAGTCAGCAAGTATCTAGTGGTAGTGGCTCTAGTAGTTCAGGTTCTTCAGGTGTTACATATAACGGTGGTAGTCAAGGTAGTACAGGAACTCTTGTAAGTAGTGATACATCAGGAGATAGTTTCCAATTAGATCAACAAGAACAAGCAACAGGACAAGTAAGTATAGATGTAGGACAAACAGATGTTGGTGGTCCTGCAGTTAGCGCTTTTGAAGTAGCAGAACAACAACAAGATCAACAAGTAGCACAATCGGAGTTTACATTCGAGGCAGGTGGTGACTCTTTTGGAGGGAGTAGTGCAGAGTTTGAGAATACATTTAACGATGCTATTGGTACAGGACAAAGTATAGGACAGTTTCTAAGTAATGAAGTTCCTAACTTTGCTAAGTTTGATGTAGCACCTCCAACAGTATCAGAACAAAGAACAACAAAAGCTGTAGAGAATCTAGCAGAAAGACTAGGTGAAGAGGCAGCAATGGAAAATTTACAAGCACAATTAGAACAAGGTGAAGATGGAGAAACACCTAACCAAACAATAGCTGTTGCTGTAATAGGTTACAAAGCAGGTTTTAGTGCTTATACAGGAATGGAACAATTAACAGATCAACCAGATTGGTATCAAGTAAAAGCATTATATACCAATGCCAAAATTGACGACAACAAATATAGCATGTATATGATGGCAGGTAAATCAGACTTAAAAATGCAAGAAATGATATTATCACAATATAAGGAGTAAGATATGGCAGAAGTAGAATATAAGGGCATTAAAGTAGGCGGAAGTAAACTCCTACTAATACTTCCTTTACTAGGTACTCTAATAGGAGGCCTTTGGGGAGGTTTTGAACTCTATAATCGTCTATTGATAGCAGAACAGAAGCTACAAGCGCTTAATCCAGCAACCATAGAAAACGAAATAGTAAGACTAACTGAACTAACTGATGTTATTAAGGATAACTTACAAGGAGAGATCTCAAACGCAGCAGACTTGGCTCGTAAAGTAGATGCTACTACTGCTGAGACACAGAGGCAAATCCGTAACGATGTCTATGAGATGGAAAGAGAAATGCAGAAGCGTTTTAGAGAAATGGATGCTGACATTAGAAAGAATAAAGATGAGTTAGAAGAAAAGATCCAAACTATACTTGAAAATCCACTTAATGATGTTGAATAGTGTTAGACTCTAGGAGAGCATCAAGTCTTCTAGAGACTGACTCTACATCACTACATAGATATTTGCTTACATACCACTGAAACCAATCCCAGCTCGTGGGAAATTGTGTATCACTCCATTGTCTATCCTTATGAAACCAAGTTAAATCTTTTATTGCTGGTATAAGTTGGTGTGGGTGATGTATTTGTTTAACAAAGTGTCTATAAGGTGGGTTGCCTGTACATAATATAGGTTTATTGTACATGAACGGTTCTAGATTAATAACATGTTCGTCCATTATCACACATCTAGATTTAGGTAATATATCGTGTAATGATTCAAGTCCTGTAAGTACAACAGCATCACCTTCTACAAAGTCTATCCATTCTTTATGTCTATCCATCTTATCAGGATCTAGTGTGCCATCAGATTTCAACATAAACTGAGGATCGTACTTTACAACAACAGGCACATCTTCCTCGAGTAGTTTTTTAAATATAACTCGTTGTCTGTTCCAACCAGGACTCCATTCATTTTCCATTGCAGTCCATATTAATAGTACATGATTATCAGGTACTTCTACGGGTGGACTATCCTTACCTAGATTTAGTTTAGGATTATTGTAATGACTGATTTTAGCATCTTTCCATAGTCCTACTGCCTCAGAGAAGTAAAAGTTAGCTTCCATGACGCTTAAATCTTCAGGTATTGTGTATGTTTGTTCTAGATGAGGCCATACACCAACGGTATCTATACTAAAATAACCGGGTTCAGGTCCTTGTAGTCCTACATACAATCCAGGACGATTACCGTCTTGTGTTTTATCTGTGTATATAATAACATCAGCATTATCACTATTACCTACATGAACATTATCGGGTTCTCGCCACCATAGTAACGCAGAGTCTCTTTGTATTGTGTAACCACGATTACGAAACTCTTTAGCGATAATATTCATTACAGGTGCCCAGGCTCTATTGTATTGAAAACGCCTTAAGGCACTAAAATGAACAATCATAATATAAGGGTATCCTAGTCGTTGTAGTCGTCGTCTTCCTGTAGATTTTGTATAGTTACAGTTGTTGGATCGGGTGGTCCGTCTTCAGGCCAGCCATTAAACAAATCGCCTTGTTTAACATCCGTATTCAGAACGATAGCATCATGCTCTATCTCTTTAAGAGTAGAAACGGTTATAGTATCGGTATTCATAGCGGATAAAGGCTTTCAATCAATAGTAATAGTTATATCGGATTCTTTAATACCATTAGAGGACATATCCACAGTAAAGGTATCAACAGAACCAGTAGAGTATTTAGATAAATCAATATCTAGTTCTTTCTTTTTATCTTCTTTAGACATATTAGTTTCCTTCTTTCGTTTTTGGACCAACGAAGTTAGCCCGGCGGTTGGGCATGGTGTTTCGTAACCAACTCCCATTAGTATAGTAATCCATAGGCTATACACCATAGCTCTAACAGGAGCATATAGATGGCCTCATAGGCTAAAATACTGCATAATAATAGAAAAGGGAGAATAACGATACCATAATCGTTTATTAGTTTTTTAAACATAATTATGATATCTCATTGTTTGCTTGGTTAGATTCCAAGGTTCCTTACAAGAAGGATCATTACCACATTCGCAGATTATATCATCTGTTTGAGCTATATTAGAGTAATGATTCGCTGGAAAAGTTATATTATCGTAGTAGTGATGTGGTATAGGATACTTCCATGCTCCCCACATAGCTAATCCTGTAAGTAACACGAGCAACAATAAAGAGCCTACTAGCATCATTTGTTCGTGTTGTTTCTTTGTA
>Ga0114932_10004839_pt1 | contig 12272 bp, 7 predicted proteins | sample 2SBtaG_2_FD_87286 | JGI IMG/M metagenome (GOLD analysis project Ga0114932, IMG submission 87286) | Deep subsurface microbial communities from Kolumbo volcano to uncover new lineages of life (NeLLi) - 2SBTROV12_ACTIVE470 metaG | ecosystem: Environmental > Aquatic > Marine > Volcanic ...
CCTACTAATGATTTAAAAAATTTATGTGCTTCTCTATAAGAACTTCTACTCCAGTTACCAGCAGCACCTGCTTTAAAACCAGCACCAACATAGTTTCTTGGATAACCAGCTACAGTTAAATAAGTAACAGCTGCTCTAGATAAACCTTGTGCTCCTGTTAAAACTTTAGCTAACATACCAAAAACTCCTCCTATTTCTAAAGGAGCAATCATATTACCTTGTTTAATACTTTTCATTATATCTTCTTTAATAGGATACTCAATTCGTTCTCCTTTTATAAATCCTCTTAAAGGTTGTTTTATTCCTTCTACTTGAGGTAATAAAGAAGCATCACTTAAATTTACTTGTCCTTCAGTTTCTTTCCCAGTTACTCTTCTTTGTCTTCCTTTAGCATTTAAAAAAGGTTTCGTATCTACAGTCATACCATCAAATAAACCTTTATCATATGCATTTTTTACTGCTAATTCATATTTATAATTTTCTATATTTTGTTTTAATTTATATACAGTATTAATAAAATTCATATTAGGGTCTTCATATTGTCCTAAAAAACTTTTATAAACTTCATTCTCTAATTTACGTGGAGCTAATGTATTTTTAATTGCAGCTGATTCTGAAGAAGAAGCAAAAGGATTTGTTTTACCTAACACACCAGACTCTGCTGAATAAGGTAACTCTTCTTTAGTAAATTTATCTATATAACTATTTAAAATATTATCAACTTCAGTATCACGAATTGTAGCTAATCTTTGAGCAGGAGTTTGTTTATATTTACTTGCAATTTGTTGTGCAAAAACTTTTGAGATTGGAGCATTTGGATTTGCAATAGCATTACGTAAATCATTAACTTCTTTATATAAATCTTTTTGATTATATTGTAGAATATCATCTAAAATACTTTGGTCAGCATCTCCTGCAGCATCTAATTGTGTTCGTATTAATTGTTTAAATTTAGCTACTCTCTCAGGATATACTTCTCTTATATTTTTAAACCATGTATTAGCTTCTGGACCAAAAGCTTCATATTGAATATTTAAATGTAAATCTATATCTGTAGGTTTTTTAATTTTAGCAGGGTCTATCTTAACTCTTTTTCTTTTATCACTTAATTTAATTCCTTTTTCTAAAGTTTTTGCAACATCTACTCCCATGCTTGCTATAAAATTAGTATGTAAATCACTTCCTTCTTCTAACATACCTAAGTCTTCCATTTCTTCTTGTAGTTTTCTTTTAAATGTATGAAACTTTTTTAAACTATTAATAAGTTTTGGAGGAACATTCCTAATAAATCTACTCCTCCTTGTTCTTGTAAAAATTTTATCATATCAGGAGATAAGTCTTTATACATATCAGTCATATATTTAGCTCGTTCAGGTCCTGACATAGTAAAAAACTTTCTACGTCCTTTAGATATTTGATTTAAAATAGCAGCAGCATAATCTTTTTCGACCTGTGTCCACTTATTCCATGTTTCACCTTTTCTATTTTTCCATCCTGATTTTTGTGTATTTATATTTACTTCTTCTACTATTTTTTGTCCTTCTGCTACAATAGAATCTTGAGCTTGATTTTTTTTAATATATCTTTTATAAATATCTCCTGGTAATAAACCTTGAGATGATGTTAATCTTTGCCAAAATAATTTATCTAATCGACCACCACTAATAGCAGATATAGCTCTACCTATTGGTCTTGATTTAAATGTAAACCAAGTTTTATAATTAAATTGATTTGGATAAGGATTATACATAAGTCCTTCTTTAGAAAAACTTTTACCTTTAGATTCAGGATATGGTTTATCTATTTTATTTTTAGCTATTAAAGTTGTACCATCTTTACTTTTAGTTACACTTTTAAATCTTTTACCTAACTCATCTTGTATATATTGATTATCTACTCCTACAACTTCTGATAAAAATTCTTTATATTTTCCAGTACCTATTTCTTTTTCAAGTTTTTTATCATACTTCATTATCTCTTTATATTCTACATCATATATTTTATTATCTATTTTAACTCTTTTTTCTACAGTATTAGGGTCAAAGCCTTCAGCTGTATCTAATATCTTTCTATTTTGAATAGGTTTTTTAACACTTTGTTTTCCTCCACTAATAATAAGTGTACCATCTTTTGATAAAGAAGTTGCCATATCATCTATTGCTACATATGCTTGTTCTTTATTTAAAGTATTTACTACATTTTGAGATACTACAATTTGTTTATTACCTTTACGCATTTCTGAATCTTTTATAAAAGCATTAGGTTTGTAATCTTTATTATTAGATAACTCTTGTGACTTCCAATTAATATTAGGAAAGTTTGTTTTAGCTAAATCTTCTTCAGGTATATTTTTAGTTTTAGGATTATATCTACCTGAACCAAATAATAATCCTTCTTTAGGTTCAGTATCTATATTACCTTCTTTTTCTAATTTTTTTAATGTTCTTAATGCATCAGGACTTCCTGCTTCTTGATTAGATGCTAATATTTTTTTATCTTTAGGAGTATAAACTGATGTAGAAGGACTTGTACTTTCTGCAGTTTCTTTTGCTATAGTTTTTTGAGCTGCATCATCTACAATATCTGAAACAACTTTAGCATTTTTATTTTTAAAAGCATCTCCTACTTTATATCCAATTTTAGGAGCAGCAAAACCTAAACCAAAACCAAAAAGACCTCCTACTCCTGCTTGTATTGCTGTTTGTCCTATATTATATCCTTCATAATTAGGGTCAATCTCACTCATTAAATTTTGATAACCAAGGTCAAATGCACCACCAAAACCAATACCATAACCAGCACCTGCTTGTCCTGCTCTACGTGCTTGTTGAATACGTGTCTTTCTAATTAAATCTTGTTTTTGTTTTTTAGTAAATTTTTTAATACCTGATTCTCTAGCTTTTTTTTGTAAAGCTTTTTTAAAAGAAAATTTAGCCATAGCATTAGCAGCTGGTTGTCCTAATTTAGCTATACCTCCTGTAAATAATAAAGGTATATTAACTGCATCTACAATTCCATAATAAACAGCTCTACTAATAGAACGTGCAGTAGGGTCAGCTTGTTCATATTGTCCTAAAGATTCTAACCATGCTTGTTTAACATGGTCTGGAAACTCATCAGCTGCTGCTCCTGTTAATAACATGTTAGTTAATCTATTACCTAACTTAGAATGTCTACTTAAAAACCATTTACCTAAATCTGTTTTATTCTTATATGCTGCTTGCCAAGGTTCACCTTCTTCATATTGATAAACAGCAGCAGCATTATCAAGCCAATCTAAATCTTTTATTAATTCTGCTTCAGACTTTTCTTTTATTTCTTGAGTTTTTGGTGACTTTTCTAATACATTAATCTTATCAACAACATCATTAATAGTATCATTAGATTGAATTGTAGTATCTGCAGCAGGAGGTTGTGAAAAAACACTTTGATAAAGATTTGCTTTATTATAATCTATAATAGGTGTTGTAAATAAATTTTTTTTATTATAATCTATAGTAGGAGTTTGAAATAAATTTGTTGTAGAAGGTTTGATAGTTTCTTCTACTTTAGATTTTGTAATAGGTGTTGTTTGAAAAGACGTAGGTGTTTGTTTAGTAAAAAGATTAGTAAAATCTTTAATTTTTTTATCTAATTTTTTTTCAAACTCTTCACGAGGTACATTAGGATTTAAAAATAAATTATTTTTCATTACTTACTTTTATAGTTAGGATACATTTTTCTTAATTTTGCAATATGTCTTTCAATAGCTAATTTTGTATTATCATCTACTACATTCATATCAAGTAATAATTCAATATTTCCACCTATCTTAGGTGAATCTAATGTTTGTAATAAATTTATATTAGGTTCAAAAGAAGATTTAATTTCATCTGAAGCACTAGCATCTAAACTATCTGTAACATTGTTTTTAGCAAAGTCTATTGCGTCTGCAGATAAATAAGGTGCTACTTGTACTCCAACCATAGTATCTACATCTTTATAATACTTTGCAGCTATATCAACAACACCAAAATTATAACCTATAGTTGCACCTTCAGCTATAGCTTGTGTATTATTACGTATTTGTAATTCAGCTTCTTGCATAGCTCTAGTAAATCTTTCTAATTCTCGTGGACTTAAAGGTCTCCTAGTTGTTTTATTAATAGGTACCCCATTTTTATCAATATTAATATTAAATGCTTGAGAGATTAACTGTGGCATCTTTTGTACAGCGTCTTGAGCATCTTTAGGTATATCTTTATTTCTAGCTGCAGCAGCTGTTTTAAAATCTGCAAGTATTTTATCTTGATTTGTGTGATATGTTGCAATAATATCTGCTATTTTAATATCTTGCTTTCGTGATTCTAATTTTAAAGTTGCATCATTAACTCTCATTTGTTGAGTTAATTGTTCTTTTTTTAATTTATTATCAGCATTAGCTAATTTAACTTTTAATACAGTTCCTATTTTACTTGCAGTTAAATTATTATTCATAGTTTCATTCTTTAAATACATATCAGCTACATTTACTTTTTGACCTATTTTATTTTGGTCTATACTAGATTGTAATTGTTCTAAATTACCTTCAAGACCTAACATATCTTTTTCTACATTAATAAGACCTAGTGAAGCATTTAATGCTCTGTCTTCTTCTTGTAATAAAAAGTCATCTAACTTATCTTGAGCATCTTTTGCTCCTGCAGATGTACCTCCTAACATTTTAGAAAGAGTCATAACAAAAGAATCATCAGGATTTAATTCTTGTGTAGCACCTGCAACAATAGCAGCACCCATATCTTGTTGATAACGTCTTCGTGCATCTTTTTCTCTTTTTGCTAATTCTTCTGGACTTCCTCTTTTAGAATAAATTTCTTCAGCTTTTGTTCTGGCTTTTCCAATAACACTTTTTCTATCTTGTAAATTTTGTAATGCTTTTGAATCTTGTATATTAACATCTCCAATACCTTTAAGAGCATCTTGAATTTTTTTATTTGGAGATGCCTTTAAACTATCATATAATTTTGTATAATCCTCTGCTGTTCCTATACTAGGGTCACTATATGCATTTGAATTCATAACATCTACTTTTAAAGAATCAGGCATATTTAAAGTATTAAATAAATTTGAAGTATTAGAATTTTGTTGTGCTGCTAATAATCTTTGTCTTGCAACTTCTTCTGCCTCTTCATCTGATATACCCATTACTCCTGCAGTAGGACCAAGTAATTCTTGTATTTGTTGTGCATTTGATTTTACTTGTTGATTCATTCCCATAGCATTATATATCATAGGTAGTCCACCTTCATTCATACCATCATATTCAGGCATAGCATCATACCTTCTAAATTCTTCTTTAGTCATTCCTGTTTCTGATTCAAAAGCTGCATCAGGTAATCCTAATAATGGTCTAATGTTATCTAAATTTATAGGAGCACTTGGTCCATCATATTCTACAGGGTCAATAGGAGGTCCTTGCATTTGTGCATTCTCACCCATTTGATTTTGATAAATCTCTGCTATACCACCACCAGTAGCACCAAATAGTTTAGGAAGTTCTCCACCAAATTGTGTATAAGCTCCTAGTCCTGCACCACCTAATTGTAATAGTTGTTGTCCTACAGAAGGTGTAGATTTATATTGAGTTTGTGCTGTATAAGTAGAAGGTTGAAAAGGAAAACCTCTAACTATTGCAGAGTATTCTTGCATAGCTCTAGTTGGAAATTCTCTTTCTTCTAAGAATTGTGCTTTAGCTAAATCTAATCCTGTTTGTTCTTGTTGTCTTTCTTGTTCACCTATCTGTTGTTGTATTGCTAAATCTCTTAAAGCTTGTTGTGGGATAGTCTGTCCTAACTGAGCAAACTGTTGTCCTTGTTGTAACTCTCTAGCTTTCTGTGCTTCAAAGGCAGCTCGTCCTTGATTAAAAGCATCTGCTGAACCTCTCTCTTGTATCTCAGTTAATTTATCTGTTAAGTCTTGTCTTGCCATTCCTTCTGCAATAGCTTGTCTTGAACCACCAAAAGGTTGTGAAGCAACTGCTTGAGCAGCTATTTCAGGTGCAATTCTAGATTCATAATCTTCTACAGCTTTTGCTTTAGCTTGGTCAACTACAGCTTGTTGATATGGATTCATATACTGTTGTGCTGTATCACCTGTAAACTGTTGTCCTAATCCTTCAACAGCAGTCTTAGCTCCTGTAAAATAAGGAGCAGCTTGAGCTACATCTGTACCTGCTAATCCTGAAGCTTGAGCTGCAATAGCTTCCATAGCAGCTTTTTCTCTATCAGTAAACTGAGCTAACTGTGGTCCTGTATATGCTTGATATGTTGCGTCTGTTTGTTGTGCTTTAGCTTTCTCTAATACATCTTTTATAAAAGGAGCTAACTCTGTGGGGAACTGAGTCGTAGCAACTGTTGCTCCAGCAGGAGTTGGTTGGCTAGGAAACTGTGGTGAAAATATTGACATTCTGTTTTACTCCTTATCCAAATGCTTTGTTTGCTAATGATTGTAATGCTGTTTTAGGATTAAGTCTAGGTTGATGTGCTTTAGTTCCATATGCAGCTTTTCTTAATCCTTCTCTAAATTCATCTAATGCTTGTGCTCCTGCGTTAGGGTCTCCATTACCTAGTATAGCCATATCAGGAGCAGATACAACATATTCTTTTTCACTTATCTTCATAATACCTTTAGGTTTATTTCCTGTCTCATCAGTAATTAACATAGTTTCACTATCACTCATACCATCTGATTTTCTATCAACAGTATTAGGAACTTGTCCTTGAAAGAATTGATTATTCTGTCCTCTTGCATTATTAATAATACTTGAGATACCTCCACCTGTAGCTGCTGCTAATTCTCCAGGTAGTCTTCCTGACTCTGTAGTATATGTAGCAGGCTCAAAGTATTGTGCAGTCTGTGTATCTTCTGTTCCTCCATACATTCTTTCTAAAATATCTTGTACACTTTGTGGATTGTCTCCATACTTATAGACGTAAGAATATTTAACTGGGTCTTCTATAGCAGCTTTAGCAAATTGTCTAGCAGTCATTTGTCTAGCTTCAGCTTCTCTTTGTATCTGAGCTGCTAGTCCTTCTGCATCTTGATATGCTTTTTTAGCTGCATCCATTCCTTGTTTTATTTGTCCTGTACCATATGCTGTTACTGCATCTTTACCAAGTTGAGCTACATCATATCCTCCTGGACCTATAGTTGTTCCAAGAAAATCTTTAGTTCCAGCTACTGCTTTATCAAATCCTCTACTTAACATTGTTCCTGATGTATCTCTTATTCCTAAATCACCACTAGCTGTAGCATCAATTATATTCGGAGCATCAGCTAATTGAGTAGCAGTATTTGAATAAGCTTGATTAGCTTGTTGTATTTCTGGCATATTAGTAACATTACCTGAAGCATCATATTCTGGAGCTAATTCTTGATTACTAAGTCCTTCAGTATCTGAAACTCTATCAGGACCTTTACCACTAGTATATTTATCTGCAAGATATGTACCTCCTCCAGCTATAGCAGCTCTTAATAATTTATCTTGTCTTAAAGGGTCTGAAGTAAGTTCATTTAATCCTCCAGTTGCTAATGAAGGAACAACATAAGCTTTACCTGCTGCTAATGCAGCTTTACCTAGTGTACCAAAACCAGCACCTCCTGAGCCAAATAAACCACCTACACCACTTCCAGGTAATAACATATTAGTTACAGCCATTAATGCTAATGTTTTAAGAAAATCACTAGTACCACTACCACCACCTAAAGCACTTGATATACCTGATGTAATACCTTTAAAAGCATCACTAGCTGCACCACCAAGATTTCTAACACCTTTACTTATACTTCTTCCTGCTCGTCTTAAAGGTTTAAAAGGATTAAAGCCACCAAAAGCTGCTACTACAGGTAAACTTGTAAGTCCTCCTTTATTTTTTTCTATAACACCTCTAGCCATTAGTATATCTTTTTGTGTTATTTGACCATCACCACTTAAATCAGGAAAGCCACCTCGTGCCATGTATGTCATAGTCTGTGGTGGTTGTTGCATCATCTGAGGTTGTCTCATTTGTCGCATCTGTTGTAATGCCATAAGATTAGAAAGACCATCATTCCTCCTGACATTTTGCATCATATTATTCATTTGCTGTATCCTATTTAATTGTGGTTGTGATTGCATCATGATTATTTTTTCTTTCGTAGCACTTGATTAGGTGAATAAGGGTTAGACTGAGCTAATGTATTATTAGCTACAAAGGTATTAGCTTTAGGAAAATCTTTCATAACATTACTTAGTTTATCTAAACGATTTACATTAGGAGGAAGAACCATTCCTCTATTCATTAAACCAAAATATGTACTAGAAGGACTGTTTAAAATTTTAAGATAATCTTGTTGTGAGTATTTGTTTTTCATATTAGTTTAAATTTTCCCATGCTTGTGTTGCTGTTGTACTTACGTATCCTTTAAATTTACCTGCTGATGCTGCATATGCTATATCACCTTTTTTAGGTAAACCTATATCTGTTATAGTTGTAACAGCATATATATTAGTAGAAGGTTTACGATTGACTTCTTGGTCTCTTGTATCTAACTGATTAATTAAAGCTGCTCCCCATTGTTGTACATAACGATAGAACTCTTTAGCATCATCTTCTGTTTGTACAAATCTTGGTAACTCTGGGTATCTAGCCATTAATCAAACCTTGTATTAAATATTTCTTTTCCTCTTGCTCTATCAGCTACATATTGTTCATATAATGTAGGATTATAACCTTCTCCTTCTGGTCCTATATAACCAGGACTTACATCTCCTATAAAAGTTCTATAACCAGGTTGTTCTTCTGCTATATAAGAATTTAAATAATCTCCATAAAAATCAAATAAATTATTATAATCTAAAGGATTAATATCTGTATTTGCTTGAGGAATAGAGTTAGCCATATAAGCTGAAGGTGATTGTTCTACTGCATAATCTACTAAAGTCTCTTCAGGTGTATTATAAGGTACATTTATAGCTCTTAAATTTGCTCTAACATCTTCAATAGGTTGCTTTAATCCTGCTAAACCAGATTCTTTAACGCCACGAATAGCATCAGGAATTTCTTGTGCAATAGTACCACCAATTATTGCAGCATTACCAAGTGCTCCTAATAAACCTCCAGAATAAAGTTGATTTGGGTCTAACCCTGTTTTAGCTGCAATGTTATTTATAATTTCATCTCTTCCTAAAGCAGCACCAACTGTGTGTCTTACATCTGAACCTAGTCCTTGAATCTTAGAAGGGTCATCTCCAAAACCATATTGTTTAGCCATTCCAGAATAAGGTCTAGCTAATTCTTGAGCTCTAACAGCATAATTAGGTTTACTTTTAGTTTCTATTGCTATATCTGCAGCTCCACCTGAAGCTCCCATCTGTTGATTATACTTTTGTAATGCTGTATTTTTTAAATTAGTTAAAAAAGCACCAGGGTCATAACCAGCTGTATTATACATCATTGCCATTATCTTCTACCATCTGGTTGTATAGCTAAACGTATTGAACCCCATCTCCAACTTGTATTAGCTGCATCACAAGATACTCTTACTCTTCCTTGTCTACCTCTAGCTCTCATATCTATCTTAGTTGTTGCGTTAGTAATAACATGTGGTGGATTAGGTTTTTCTCTAGCTGTACTACTTTCAGGAAAGTCTTTAGTCTTAATGGAGAAACTTAATGAACCATCACTTATATCAAAATCAGGAATAATTCTACTTAGGAACATTATATCATTACCTGATGCTATATCAAAATCTGCTGATTCAATAAAGGAAGATTGAGATACACCATCTGCTGTATATACACCATCAGGTTCATTGTTATATAAGTTATTAGCAGTACCTACTGTACCTGTTGTTATAGTATTACTAAATGTATTTTTATCTGCAAAGGTTGTAAAGATACTAGAACCTATTGTCCAATATCCTTCTGTAGGAGAATAAATAACATAACTATCACATTCATTAGAATTTGTAGAAGGATATAACCATATAACTTCTTTAAACTCAGAATTAATACCACAGAATATTTTATCTTTCTGGTCCATATTTAATCTATCAAATACAAATCTTCTTACAGTACAATCTAAGTTTTTAACTTGTCCATCAAACATATAGAAGTTATCATGTCCCATCCATATAGATGCACCATCATAATCTATTGCTGCATGTGGTGCTATTAATCCACAATTAGTACCTAACTGATTAAAGTTAAATATAAAAGGTGGACCAACAAAAGACATAGCCCATAAAGAATTATCTGTCCATATATTAACAGCATTACGTGACCTCTTAGCTCCAACTATTTCTGTACCATCTGTAAGAATTACTTCACCTGAAGTAGAACTAATAGAAGGAACAAAGTTTGTATAATCTTCTTGATTAGACCAACGTACAGTTAAAGGGTCATATGTTCCTGTAGGTGATGCTGTTGTTCCAAATTGATTTGTTCCTAATGTAATAAGATGTCTATCATTAGGAGAAACAATAATTGAATTTACAGTTGTTGGTGTAGAGTTTGTACTACCTGAAACTTTAACAGCTCTTAAAGGACTTGTTGATGCATCTGAATCAAAATAATATATAGTGCCACCTCTTCTATTAGCAACTACATCTTCACCCCAGTTATCTAAACTCCATTGTGTTATTTGACTAAAGAAGTCACTAGCACCTGCTGAAGTAGGACTATTCCATGCTCTTCCTCCTACTGTACTTACACCTGCATTATAAGAACCTGCTCCATAACCTAATCCTGTTGCTGCATTATCTACACCATTAGAAATTAAATAATGTATAGTACCACCACCTGAAGAAGATTGAGCAACACTAGATGTAGTAGCAACATCAATAGCAAATGTATTAGAATTAATAACACTTACAGGATATGTATCTGTACCTAATAATATATTACCACCAATAGTAGTAGAGCTTGTAAAAAAAACAAAATCACCTGTTGTTCTACCATGAGCTGTTGCTGATACTGTTACTGTATTAACACTAAGAGCACAAGTAAAAGCACTAGCTAATGTTACACTAGCAGATACAGGAGTAACATCAAATATCTGGTCACCATTATGTTGATACAACATTTGAGATGTACCAAACATAGCTCTTTTAAATTGGTCATTATCAGACCATGTAATTAAATCTCTACCTGCACCATTAAAAGTAGCATCTACTTTTTTTGCATAGCCACCTATATTTTCTGGCTTACCTGCTCTAAAACGTACTTTATCAGCGTCATACCATGCACCTGTTTCAGCATATTGTGTTGACTCTCTTTGGATTCCAGCTTTGAAATCCATTTTAGTTAAAGTAGATTTAGCCATAAATTTTAATCAAAGTTTTTTAATAATGCTGCATCTATTGTTGATGCACTTCTTGTACTATAAACTAATATATCTACATCTGCTGCACCTGTACTTAATGTAGGAGCTGCTCCAGATACAAATTGATAAACACTATTATAAGATAATGTTCTACTTCCTGTACCATCTTGTATAACATATATTTGTCCTGTCTGTCCTGCAACTGCATTAGTAGGTGCTGCTAATGTTCTATTACCACCTATAGTAACTAAGAAATTATTACCTAATGCAAAGTTTACTGCTATACTTGCAGCATCTGTTAATGTTGTTATTGGATTATAAGCTCTAGCAGATGTTCCTACTTTTAATGAACCTGCTTCATATGTTATATCTCCTCTAACAGTTACTGCAGTTGTTACTGATGTTCTTACATATCTTAAATCTGCTACAGATACTTTAGCTACATTTTCTCCACCTGTGCCTACATCTGCAGAAGCTGCTGTACCTAATCCTAATCCTTTTGCATTAGTTGGATATACACTTGTACCATCACATACAACTAAACCTACTGCACCAAAAGGTATATCATATCCATTACCACTAGCAGTTTTAATTTTAACTATATCACTTGCAGTTGTATTAGCAGATACAATATTATTAATAACATAACTTTTAGATTGAGCAGGTATTATCATTGTTATAGTTGTATTAGTTCCACCTACTGAACCTTTAACTTCTAAGAAAGCAGAACGTGGTACATCACCTGCACCATCTATTGCTGATAAAGTTACTGTAGCATTAGCTCCTATTTCTACTGTTGTATAAGCTGCGATAGCGTCATCTACTAAACTTATCATACCATCATTTAATACAGTACCCCAAGTGTTTGGATTATCACCATCACCCTGCTTTACTAATCTTAGTCTACTTGTATATGTTGATGACATATTA
>Ga0114932_10004843_pt1 | contig 12265 bp, 12 predicted proteins | sample 2SBtaG_2_FD_87286 | JGI IMG/M metagenome (GOLD analysis project Ga0114932, IMG submission 87286) | Deep subsurface microbial communities from Kolumbo volcano to uncover new lineages of life (NeLLi) - 2SBTROV12_ACTIVE470 metaG | ecosystem: Environmental > Aquatic > Marine > Volcanic ...
CAACATCGCCAATATGAGCACCAGTGGCTACAAGGGCGAACGGATGATGTTCGTCGAACACTTGGTCAAAAGCCAGGGCGGCGAACAAATTCTTGGCGATAAAATCTCCTATGTACGGGACATCGCAACGATGCGCGACATGAGCCCCGGACCATTGGAGCAAACCGGCAACCCGCTGGATGTCGCCATTGAAGGCGAAGGTTATTTCGTCATTCAAACGGATACCGGTAACAACTACACCCGCAACGGACATTTTCGACTGGATAATGGCGGTCAGATCGTCACCGCTTCAGGCAATCCGGTTCTGTCCGATGGCGGACAGCCGTTCTTCCTGGCACCCGGCGACACGAAAGTCGCGATCGCCCAGGATGGCACCGTATCAACATTAAACGGTGCCCTCGGACGCCTTGCCGTCGTGAACTTTGAAAACGAACATCAATTGCGGCCCGGCGCAGGCGGTCTCTACAACACGGAGGCCGTCCCTCAACCTGTTGAGCGGCCCAATATCGCTCAAGGCATGCTTGAAGGATCGAACGTACAGCCGGTCATCGAGATGGCCCGAATGATCGAAGTTCACCGCGCCTATGACGCGGTCAAGGGGTTCGCGGAAAAGGAAGATGACCGTATGCGGAAGATGATCCGCGACCTGTCGCAAGTACAGGCATAGCGACGGGCCAGCCGAAGAATAGATAAAAAACTGAAAAAAGAACGAACATCGAAAGGACGGGAAAATGAGATCATTGGATATTGCGGCGACAGGCATGCTTGCCCAGCAACGCAACGTCGAGGTCGTATCAAACAACCTCGCCAACATGAACACGACCGCGTTTCAGCGCCGGCGAACGGAATTTCATGACCTGATCTACCAGGACTTGCGGCGCGTCGGCACGACCTCATCCGATTCAGGCACAATTGTGCCGACCGGCGTACAGATCGGATTGGGGGTGAAACTGGCGGCGGTTTATCGAATTCATGAACAGGGCAACCTGGAAGCCACCGACAACACCTTGGATCTTGCCATCCAAGGAAAAGGGTTCTTTCAAGTGCTTCTGCCCGACGGAACAACGTCCTATACGCGCGATGGCACCTTCCAATTGGACGGCACCGGCCAGATCGTCACCCATGACGGCTATACGGTGCAGCCGGGTATCACCGTGCCCAGCAACGCCATCGACGTCACCGTCAACAATTCCGGTCAGGTTCAGGTGAAGATCGAAGGCCAAACGGCGCTGTCGACGGTGGGTCAATTACAGATCGCCACCTTCCTCAATGACGCCGGTCTGGAAGCCATCGGCGACAACCTCTATTTGGAGACGCCGGCCTCGGGCGCGGCGACCACCGGCAATCCGGCCGCCACTGGTTTCGGCACCATTTTGCAGGGCTTCCTGGAAACCTCCAACGTCAACGCGGTCGAGGAAATTTCCAACCTCATTTCCGCGCAACGTGCCTACGAAATGAACTCCAAGGTCATTCAGACCTCGGACGAAATGCTCGGTACTTTGACATCCCTGAGATAAGGAGCCGGCTCATGCGATATCTTCTGCTTGCTGTCATCCTGGGCCTTGCCGCCTTGCCGACCGAAAGCGCCGCCGCCGGCAAATTGAACGCCACCGCGGTGATGTTGAAGACCTCGGTGAAAGTCGACGAATCGGTGATACGCCTTGGCGATCTGTTCACCGTCACCGGCGACCAGGCGGAGGCGGCCGTCGCCTATGCCCCGGCTGCGGGAAAACGGGCCAGCTTCGATGCCCGCTGGCTCTACCGCGTGGCCCGGGCCTACCGGTTGAACTGGCGCCCCATCAACGACCGGGTCCGGGCCACCGTCGTGCGGCGCAGCCATATTGTCAGCCGCGAGGAAATCACGGATGCCGTTCTCGGCGCCCTGGCCGAGCGCGGCATCGCCGCCGACATGGAAATTGAATTTTCAAACCGGTTCGTCAAATTGCACGTGCCCGGCAACGACTTGGCCGGAATTTCCGTTGACGACATCGATTTCGACCGTCGCACGCGTCGGTTCACCGCGATCATCTCGGCGCCCGCCGGCGCGCCCGACGCAAAACAGTTCCGGATCAGCGGCAAACTCCACGAGACCGTGGATTTGCCGGTTCTCAATCATCGTGTCCTTGCCGGCGACGCAATCAAGCCGGGCGACGTCAAATGGATCAAGGTCCGGGCACGCAGGTTGCAGCCCAACACGGCGATGAACGAAACCGATATCATCGGCATGACACCACGCCGCGGCCTGAGGGCGGGATATCCGATTCTGCTGTCGTCCGTCCGCCGTCCCATCATGGTCGCCAAGGGAAGCCTCCTCACCATGTACCTGCAGGCGCCGAAAATGATTCTCACCGCCCAGGGCAAAGCGCTCGAGAACGGCAGCGACGGCGACGTCATTCGCATCAAAAACACGCAAAGCAACAAGGTCATTGAAGCGGAAATCATCGGTCACGGAAAAGCCGCTGTTCGGCTGACCACGATGCTCGCCATGAACTAACAGGCCACTGACGATGACGATCGAAAATCAAAAGGAAAAAACCATGAAATACACCACGGGAAAGATGATGCTCAGATCAGCCGGAGCGTATCTTGTTATCGCCGCCGTGGCCGGCATTCTTTCAGGATGCAACATGATCAGCCGCCTTTCCGAGGTTGGCGACGGCCCGAATTTGACAACCATCCAGAACCCGGTCGCGCGGCCGAGCTACAGACCGGTCAGCCTGCCCATGCCGGCCCCGCGCGTTGCCGAAGCCAACCCCAACTCGCTGTGGCGGGCCGGCGCACGGGCGTTTTTCAAGGACCACCGCGCCAAGGAGGTCGGCGATATCGTCACCATCTCCATGGCACTCGACGACAGCGCCAAGTTCTCCAACAAGACGACGCGCGACCGCGAAGACAGCGAAGATCATGACCTCAACGATCTGCTGGGCTTTGAAGCGGAACTGGCCAAGGTGCTGCCCAACGGCATCGGTGCGGGGGCCGGCGTCGCCGGCCAGATCGCCAACTTCGCGACCACCCATTCGACGTCCGGCGACGGCGAGATCGACCGGGCCGAGAGCTTGAATCTGACATTCGCCGCCGTGGTCACCCAGATTTTGCCGAACGGCTCATTGGTGGTGATGGGCCGCCAGGAAATCCGCGTCAACGCCGAACTTCGCGAACTGGTGGTTTCAGGCGTCGTGCGGCCCAGCGATATCGAATCGGACAACACCATATCGCACGAGAAAATTGCCGAACTGCGCGTCGCCTATGGCGGCCGCGGCACCCTCAGCGAAATTCAGAAACCGCGCTGGGGCATGCAGATCTGGGATATCCTGTTCCCGTTCTAGGTCGGCTCCGGCCGGGCCTAGAAACTTCACGGCCGGCGGGCAACCGCCGGCCGCTTTTTTTATCAATGCGCGACCGTGGTGCCTTAACGGCACCGCGTAAGCGCGCATTGATCCCCCGGAGGGGTTCCCATCACACGCCAACGCTGGAGCTTACCAAAGTCCAGCCCCGCCGTTCCGTCTGTACCCGAGGTACGCGAAAGTACGCAAAGGTACGCATTTTCCGGACACGCCGGACGGTAATTCAATGAAATCAAGGCCTTAGAATGTCCGATTTTGAGATCATATTTGCGGCCATCGCCGCAATTGTTCGCAAAAGTTCACATTTTTCGCCACCGTCCGGCCGGCGCGGCCGCCGGTGCGCGGCGTCGCGTTTCCCTAAATCCCGGCCCCAACGGTGCCAATAGCATCGTCGGTGCCGGCGATTTCCCCACCCGCCCTGAGCCCGATGTTAATTCAATCTCAATCCAACCGGGGCCGGCGGGGCGCCTCTTCACAAGGTCAAATAGCGGGCAATTTCCCCCGAAGAGGAAACGCGAAGTGGGAACCGTAGCATGATTAATATCCTATGACAAGGATTTAACTAAACGTCTGTAGGATCGTTGCTGGGTCCGGTGCGCGGGTCCGGGGGTTGGCGTGAATAGAGACACCGTTCGCTATTTCGTTAAAGCGCACACGGCCAACGGCTCGTTGCGTTCTATGTCGGAAAGGCTTTGACTCTCCTGAAGGTCCCCGTTGTATTACGCGGAGAAATTCGCGCTCGGGCCCGCAATAGTCTGGGCGCGCCACTTGTAGAGAAGATTGCGCCGAACCCCCAACTCCCGAGCCAGTTGCGCCGCCGGCGCCTCCCCCAAATTCAACAATCGCACGGCCTCAATCTTGAAGGTCTTGGAATAATTACGCCGTTCGTCCATTCGACACCTCTCCATGGGGATTGTCCCCTTTCAAAGGTGTCCGTCAAATCCGGGCTAGCTCACTGTCCCTGTTTATCTTGTGTCGCTAAGAAGACGTGATTTTGGGAGGGCTTAAATTTCCGAGGTTGACCGATACCGTTAATGAGGTCGTATCATTGAACGATTTTGGTGTTCGCTTCTATTGGGAGTGAGCCTTGTCGATCCTAGAATCGGAATTTTCGAGGAATGGCTGACGTAAAGCGGGTACAGGTCCAGCGGTACGAGAAAAGCGGCAAGCTGGCGGCCATCTACGGACTCGGCCGTTATGAGGGATACGTGGTGATCGAGTTGACGCCAGACATGGCCGGTATCGTCGACATCCGAAACCCGAAGTATATCAAGTCGGATGCCTTCTCGGCGACCCGCTACGAGGCGGAGATCGTGCAAACCATTGCCAACGGTCAGATCAGATGTCGCCTAGTCCGAGTCCTAGCTCCCGAGGACACAAAAATCGAGCGATGGACGTCGACGAGATCGCTGGCCGATCTTCCTGTATCCCCCGAGGAGCACATATTTACTGAAGAACGTGCCTGGGCCGGCGCAAGGGAGGGCGAGTTCGGTGGCAGGTTGTTTTTCGCAGGCGTCGCCGCCTTTGCCGCTTACTTCTCAGTCACGGGGTTCGTACAGGCTGATGGTGGTCCCGTCTCGGCAATCGTTGCACTGGTTGCCGCTGTCATCAGTGCGAGGCTTCCTTGGAAGCTTCCCAAAAAACCGGAACCGGTGAAACTGGCCGAGTTGAGCGCGTACAAAGCCGCTCTTAGGGAGCGTTCCCGAGCGAAGAACGAGGCTGCAAAGACGGAGTTCGAAAACAGACTCAGGGACTATTCCGTATGGGAGAGACTGTCACCGCAGGATTTCGAACTCGCCGTTTCAATACGCCTGGAAAAAGAAGGTTATGACGTACAGGCCACCCAATACTCCAAAGACGGGGGAGTCGACATTGAGGCTGTAGGCAACCAGAAGCAGCCGGTCATCGTTCAGGTAAAGCAATACAAAAACAATGTCGGGGTCGCTGTTGTTCGCGAGATGATCGGCGTCCGGACAAACCGCAACGACAATCCGCAAACGATGATTTTTTCACTAGTTGGCTTTACGCGCGGTGCGCGCGAACTCGCGGAAGCCGAAAATATCGAGCTTCGGGATATCAAGAGCGAGTTGCTGAAGGTTTAGCCTGATACCTGGCGACAGAAGGAACGACCAAAGGAAATAAGGGGACACGGTGTAATTGCGTTAGGGTGGTCACTCTTCGGGTTTAAAGTGCGAGGTCTACATGTGCGTAGCCTCATTAAACCTGAACAGGAGCGTGACCATGGAACATTATGCTGGACTGGACGTATTCCTCAAAGCCGTTTCGATCTGCGTGAGTGACGGCGAGGGCCGTGTGTTGGAGGCCAAGGGGTCATGTCTTGAATTGTGAATTCACAGCAATGAGCAGGGCCAGCTCTACCTGCCAACCACCGCCCGCCCGATGGTGTCCTCGTCGGTGCCGAACCAGACGGTCCCCGTGCCCGCGTGATAATGCATGTGCCGCACGCTGCCGGCACCCGACGGGATCGGGGTGATCGAGAAAATCTCATCGCGGGCCGGATCGAAACCGACAAAGGTGTTGGGCGCGGCGCCGGTCTCGACAACCCAGACGCGGCCCTTGCCGTCGACCGCCATGGCGTAGGGTTCGGCGTCGCCGCCGGCCGGCAGCGCCCATTCGTCCAGCCGGCCGCTGTTCGGATCCAGCCGGCCCAGATAGCCGCGCCGGTAATCGGTGTAATAGATGCGCCCGTCGGGCGCCGCGTCAACGCGCCTCGGCCGGGCGCCGGGAACAATGGCGTGTTCGGTCAGTTTCAGGGTGCGGGGATCGATGGACGCCAGCTTGTCGGTGCCCAGCAGCGCCACCCAGGGAACACCGTTCGGCGCGACCGTGATCCCATAAGGCCGCGCCCCGCCGGTCGGCACCGTGATCACATCGACCTTGCGGCTGGCCACCGTGAGCCGCCCGATGACGTTGCCCCATTGGGCGGTGAACCAGATATGCTGGCCTGTCGCATCGAACACCAGGGTGTGCGGGTCTTCGGGCTTGCCGCCGGGCATGGCGATCTTGTCGATGTGCCCGGTGTTGGGCTCGAAGCGGCCGATATAGCCGGCCTGGTTGCCGCTGTACCAAACGGCGCCGTCGGCGCCGACAATCAGGTTATGCGGCCCCGGCTCGTCTTCCAGATCTTTCCGCGTCATCTTGCCGGTGGCCGGATCAAGGCGCGCCAGGTAGTTGCCGGCTTGCCCGACAAACCAGACCGCGCCGGCGCGGTCCGCAAAGGGGTCGCGCGAGCGGCCGCCGTAAGGGACGGTCCATTCCTTGATGTCGACGGGGTTCAGAACGTCGGCCGCATCGGCAGCCGGGACGGCAAGCGGCGCGGCACATATCAACGCGAGCAGGAAATTGATGATTGTTCTCATGGCGGGCTCAGCTCTTTCGGCACAAGCCCATCATAGAGAAAGCGGCGGGGCCGGCAAAATGCCGAAAAGCCGTGCGATGGCCGGGCCGAGACGGATTGGCTTGTTCGTTTCCAAGCCGGCCTCAGGAGAGATGCGCCGAAACCGGCGCCGGGCCGGCCTTTGCCGGAGGGTCAATGCCGAAGGCTTCTGCCAGGGGATGATGTGAACGTTATCCTCAATGAGGCCCATCGTATGGATGGCCCCTCCGCGGAACGATTTGAACCATGAGCCGAAATGAGACCCGTATATTCGTGAGCCCCTCCGGGGGATGATTTGAACGTTATCCTCAATGAGGCCCATCGTATGGATGACCCCTCCGGGGGACGATTTGGACGTTATTCTCAATGTGGCCCTTCGTATGGATGGCCCCTCCGGGGGATGATTTGAACTTACGCGGCCCCACCCGGGGCCGCGTAAGTTCAAATCATGCCTGAAAAAAGGCACAAAAAAAGCCTGTCGCCGACAGACCCGGTCAAAGATCTATTTTCGATTAAACTTCGACGTCGACGGAAGCGCCCCTGGCGTCACTGCTCTCTTTCGGCTCTGCAACGCTTTCCGTGCCGGCGTCAAGATTTACCGAACTGGATTCGCTGGCAGCTATCGCTTCGGACCGAGCAGCCCGCTTTTGCGCTTCGGCCTGCACCCGTTCAGCCGACGCTTCGGCTTCACGTTTGTCTTGCGCACGCTTAAGCGCCTCCTCGAATTCTTTTTGCTGCTTAATGGCCACTTGAAAGGCCACGGAGCTAGCGTCCGAGGGAGCTCTATTCTGCGTCAACTGGGTCGCGCCAATAAACATTCTGTCTACCTATAACGCACCAAATACCTAATACATGGTTCTCGTATCAGACCATTAAATACCGGAAATCAAGATAAAGGGCAAGAGAAAAACAAAAAATCTCGATTTATTTTTGCCTGACAGGATTTCAGCACGACACCAATGAAAATTTAACGTTTTATTTCAATATGTTACGTAAAAATTCAAAATTTCCGGTACGGACATAAAAATCGGTGCTGAATGCAAAAAAATATCCGGCCGCAGGGCTTTTTTGAAATGTCGATCGGCATTTTTTCGGAATTTCGCGCAGTTTTCAAGAATCCGCGCCAATGGCGAAATTAATCGTCGCGATGCGTCTTTTCCATGCGCTCGTGGCGTTCCTGAGCCTCCAGGCTCATTATCGCGATGGGACGCGCCTGCAGCCTGGGCAGGCTGATGGGCTCTTGGGTTTCTTCACAATACCCGTAAGAACCATCCTCAATTCGTTCCAAGGCCTCATCGATCTTAGCAATCAGTTTGCGGGCCCGGTCCCGGGTCCTCAATTCCAGCGATCTTTCCGTTTCCACGGATGCCCGGTCAGCAATATCCGCTTCCACGATGCCGCCCTCCTGGAGGTGCTGCAGCGTGGTGTTGGATTCCTCAACGAGTTCGGTCCGCCACATCAGAAGCTTCTGACGAAAGAATTCCAACATGCGTGGATTCATGAACTCTTCGTCGTCGGAAGGTTTGTAATCCGGCGGCAAAGTCACGTTCATCCTGAAAATCACTCCCATTGAAAGATTTGAGGCGCCGCGAATATAGGTGCGCGTAAGGGCCGTCGCAAGCGCAATTTTATGATCGCCGCGAGGACGGTAAGATATTGATATACATAAAATATTTACGTTGAGGTCAGATCATCGCGAGAACTTGTTCAGGCTTTGCGGCTGTATTTCGCGATTTCAACCTCGGCCCGCAGTTCAATTTCCTGGATGATTTCGTTGAGACGGGGATCGGTACTTTCCTGGCGTTTTTGGCGAAGTTTTTGGGCCATGCCGGCAAGCTGCTCTTTGGGGAACCTGCCCAACAATATGCCCAGACGCAGTTCATCCAATCGGTCCAGGACATCATCGGCAAATTCCGTCAAACGCCGCCGTGCCGGCTCGTCATCGACCGCATCGCCCACGGATTGCGCGGCCAGGACAGCGTCGGCGCCGGAGACGGCCGTCGTATCCGTCGCGGCGGTCGCGCCCCCGCCCGCCTGCGTTTCGCGGAGATTTTCGGCGAAGGATCCACCATCGTCGACGGTTTTCGACTTTCTTTTTGTCGAAGATGCGTCTTTGGTACCGCCGACCCGGGAAACTTTCATATTCGCTGCTCATCCTGATATTCAGGCGGAAATCGCCCCAAAAAGGTAGGCGCCTACGCACGATGGCGGAAGTATAGACGATTGATCACCGGTCGTCAGCGCTTTCCGTGCCCATCGCGGCACCACGGAATTGTTGAAAATGATTTGCATTCTCGACAAATCTCGTTACATACACTACATTCGTTATTGCAAATGATTATCAATTGCGAATTAGAAAAATTCAAAAATGAAACAACCGCCCAGGAACCACGCGATGAAACACCGCTCGAAACTTAAAGCCGCTTCTCTTGTCACCTTTGGCCTTGTCGCCATTGGCGTCATCGCCGCGCAGGCGATGGTCGAGGCGACAGCCGATCAGGCCGCCGCCGAAATCAACCTTTACTCCTATCGCCAACCGTTCTTGATCAAACCCATGTTGGATGCCTTCACCGCATCGACAGGGATCAAGGTCAATACGGTTTTCGCCAAGAAGGGCATGTTGGCGAAAATTCGCGCCGCGGGTGCCAATAACCCCGCCGACGCCGTATTGACGGTGGACATCGGGCGGCTCAGCGAATTGCGCCAAGCCCATGTGCTGGAAGCGGTCCGCTCCGACGTCCTGGACGCCAATATCCCGGCCCATCTGCGCAGCCCGGACGGCCTGTGGTTCGGGATCACGACGCGGGCCCGCGTCGCCCTGGTCAGCAGGGACCGGGTCAAGCCGGGTGCCTTCACATCGCTGGCCGATCTGGCGAACCCGGCCTTCAAGGGCCGGATCTGCATGCGGTCCGGCAAACACGCCTACAATATTGCGCTGATTGCCTCGCAGATCGCCCACAACGGCGCCACCGCCACGGAAAAATGGCTGCGCGGTCTGAAAGGCAATCTGGCGCGCAAACCGCAGGGCAACGACCGGGCCCAGGCGAAGGCCATCTATGAAGGGGTGTGCGACATTGCCATGGCCAACAACTATTACATGGGCAAAATGATCACCAATGACAAAAAGCCGGTGCAAAAGGAATGGGCGAAGTCCGTGCGTCTTGTCTATCTGGACCAGGACGGCAGGGGTCAACACGTCAACATCTCCGGTGCCGCCGTGATCAAGGGCACCAAAAACCGGGCCCAGGCGATCCGCCTGCTGGAGTTTTTGAGCAACGATGTGGCCCAGAAGATGTACGCCGAGATGAACCACGAGTATCCGGTGAAAGCCGGCGTCGCGCGGTCCAAATTGGTGCGCTCCTGGGGCGATTTCAAGATCGATACCTTGAGCGTCGAGACCATTGCCAAGCATCGGCCGGAGGCCTCGAAGCTGGTCGACAAAGTGGGCTTCAACGACGGCCCTGGCAGTTGACCGGCCATTTGACCGGCCATTTGACCGGACAGTTGACGGCGCCGCCGCTTTCGGATAGTTGGGCCGCCTGACCGCGTCGGGCGGCCCTTTTCGTCGCACCCGAAGGTTCAGCCCGCTGGGAGTGCTGACAACGTGCCATCCGATACCGCCATAACATTGCCGCCGGCCGCGCCATGGCAGCGCACCTTGCGGCAATGGCGGATTGATCACTGGACGCTGGGTACGTTTTTCATCGCCCTGTTGATGGCCGTCCCGCTGATCACGGTGGTTGTTCTGGCCCTGGCACCGAGCGACGAAATCTGGACCCATCTGCTCGATACGGTGCTCGGCAAGTATGTGTCGACCACCCTGACCTTGATGACCGGCGTCGGCGTCGGCGTCTTCATCATTGGCACCGGGACCGCCTGGCTGGTCACCATGTGCCGGTTCCCCGGCCGCGGTCTGTTCAACTGGGCCCTGTTGCTGCCGCTCGCCGTTCCCGCCTACGTCCTGGCCTTCGTCGTCACCGACCAGCTGGAATATGCGGGCACGGTGCAGACGGCGCTCAGATCCATGTTCGGCTGGAACAACCGGCTCGACTATTGGTTCCCGGAAGTCCGCTCGCTGGGCAGCGCCATCGCCGTCATGACCTTGGTCCTCTATCCCTACGTTTACCTGCTGGCCAGGGCCGCCTTTCTGGAACAATCGGTCTGCGTCCTGGAGGTCAGCCGGACGCTTGGCAAAAACCCCTGGCAGGCCTTCCGCACCGTCGCCCTGCCCCTGGCCCGGCCGGCCATTGTCATCGGCATCACGCTGGCCTTGATGGAAACGGTCAACGATTTCGGTACCGTCGATTTCTTCGCCGTCAACACCTTCACCGCCGGCATCTTCGATGTCTGGCTGAACATGAACAGCCGCTCAGGCGCCGCCCAGTTGGCCACCGTGTTGCTGTTGTTCGTGCTCGCCCTGGTCGGCACCGAACGCTGGGCCCGGCGCGGCCAGCGGTTCCACCACACGTCCAGCAAATACAGCGCGCTGCCGTCATATCAACTGCGCGGCTGGCGCGCCGTCCTGGCGGTGATCGCTTGCGGGCTGCCGGTGGCGCTTGGGTTCTTGTTGCCGGCCGGCGTCCTGGCCAGCTACGCGGTGCGCTTCTATGAAGAGACCCTGTCCGCCGATTACCTGACCTTCGTCGCCAATTCCCTGACCCTGGCCAGTCTCAGCGCCATCGCCGCCGTCGCCATCGGCTTGTTCATGGCCTACGGCTTGCGCCTCAATGGCAGCCGCCTTTTGCGCGCCATCACGCGGTTCGCCAGCATCGGTTACGCCGTGCCCGGCGCGATCCTGGCGATCGGCATCATCATTCCGCTCGGTGCCCTGGACAACGCCATTGACGGTGCGGCGCGCGACATTTTCGGCGTCTCCACCGGCCTGTTGCTGTCGGGCACCATTTTCGCCGTCATCTACGGCTATTCGGCGCGCTTCCTGGCCCTGTCACACGGCACCGTGGAGGCCAGCCTGCAGAAGATCACGCCGAACATGGACGGCGCCGCCCGGACGCTGGGCCACGGGCCGGGCGTGACGCTCAGGCGCCTGCACCTGCCGTTGATGCGGGGCAGCCTGTTGACGGCCGGTCTGCTGGTGTTCGTCGATTGCATGAAGGAACTGCCGCTGACCTTGATCTTGCGGCCCTTCAACTATGAGACGCTGGCGACATTCGTCTATCAATTTGCCTCCGATGAACTGATCGAAGAGGCGGCGCTCGGCGCCCTGACCATCGTTGCCGCCGGGGTCGTGCCGGTGATCTTGCTGAGCGTCACCATCATTCGCTCGCGCCCCGGCAGTGACGGCCCAGGCAGCGACGGTGCAACCACGCCGCAGGCGGCGCCATGAGCGGCCTGCACGTCAACAACCTGTCGCATGGCGTCGATGGCGTGCCGGTGGTCCGGGGTGTTTCGGTATTTGTCGCGCGAGGCGAAGTGGTCGGCCTGTTGGGACCGTCGGGCTGCAGGAAGACGACCTTGCTGCGCGTCGCCGCCGGTTTGGAGACCATCCAGAAAGGTCAGGTGCGCA
>Ga0114932_10004846_pt1 | contig 12261 bp, 6 predicted proteins | sample 2SBtaG_2_FD_87286 | JGI IMG/M metagenome (GOLD analysis project Ga0114932, IMG submission 87286) | Deep subsurface microbial communities from Kolumbo volcano to uncover new lineages of life (NeLLi) - 2SBTROV12_ACTIVE470 metaG | ecosystem: Environmental > Aquatic > Marine > Volcanic ...
ATAATAAATGACTTATTCTGTCTCTATTATTTTCATCTAAATTCAAAATGGCACGTTGTGCTACAATGCCACCTAGACCATGGGCAACTATAGCAATGCGATCGTAGTCTTTAAACTTATATTTTATTGCAGAACTAAGATTGTCAGTTACTCTATTAATATCTCTTACTGTAGCCCAAACATCTTTTCCCATTTCTGGATTTACATTCGCATTAAAACCAAAAGGAAACATATCCCAACCATCTAATCGGCTTTCTTGCGTAAATAACTCTGGGATTTTACCAAAAGTATTATGTGCATCACCTGAGAAACCATGAACAAAAAGTATAACGTTATTTGCGTTTTCATTACGAAACACTTTTTTAACTTCTTTTTTTTCTGTAATTGGAGGTAATTGGATATCTGGAATATTTTGTTTATCGAGTTTTTCGCTCGGGACTTTGCTTAATTCAAAATTCTTGTCTATTTGAAGATTAACAAAAGGGTTTTGTTTAAGATTATCTCTTGCGGCATCTTTTGGAACTTCTTCAACCAGATAAGTTGCAACCTCCATTACTTTTATATATTCGCTATCAAATCTTTCTTTATGTTCACCTTTTAAAATCTTAAGAAGATACGTAGTAAATAAGCTATTTCTATCCCCTTGAAAATAAAGTGATTTTTGATTGTCCTTGCAAGCAGAAATAATTGCCATGCCTTCTTCATCGTCTAAATCATGTACTAATGCTTCAGGTGTTTCTAAATTTTGTTCTTTGTGTTGTTGTAAACGATTATCTATAACATCTTGTTTTTCTCCTGTATTTCTTAAATCTGAACCCTTAGTCATGCCTTGTGCAAAACAACTATCAATGAAAAAAATCAAACGTTCGGCAATGATTTTATTTAGTTTATTTTTTAATTCCTTGGCAATAATACCTGTAGAATCAGGTTTATTTTCATCAAATCCTTCAACTTGTAGATAAAATGTACCATCAGTATAGGCTTTACCATGGCCAGAATAATATAGAAGTACTTTTGAATCGACATTAAGTTTTTTAATCAGGTTATCAAATTCGGTAAGAACCCCTTTTTTTGTAGCTTTTTCGTTAGTAACCAAAAATACATTTTCAGGAGGATAATCAGCATTATTAATTAAAACGTCTCCAATGTCAGTAGCGTCTTGAACGGATGGCAGTAGAGGGTCTTTAATTCCTATTAACAAAGCAAATGAATTATCTAGTGTTTCCATGTTCTTTAATCCTTTTTTTATTTTTAGTTGGTATAATAAATAATAATACGTTTCAAAAATATTTTAATGCCAATAAGTCATTATTTTGTTCCACTTTTCAGAAGCTGAAAAAGGAATAAAATCGGTGTCATTTTTAAAAGTAACATTGGTGTAAAAATTTCCGGATGCTATAGATTGCAATAAGTATTTAAAAACATTTTCTTCATCATTTTGAGCAGCATAAATTTCTGCTAATCGGTAATCAATTTCGCCATATTGATAAGGTCCTCTTAATTCTTCTAAAGCATTAATAAGGTCATTACCCTTATTTGATTTTCCGTTTTTAAAATAACATTTTCCTAATAGGGCAATAGTTTTGAGATTATTTGGATTTTGTTTCAATAAAGTTAAACAAATACTCTCCGATTTTTCATAATCACCAATTTCATAATAAGCTTCCGCTTTAAAATAATCATTGTTTTTATTTGTTTTGGTACTAACAACAGCATTAAAATAGTATTTAGCAGCTTTGTTTTTTCCAATCAATAAAAATTGCTGAGCAGTAAATAAATTTATAGATATCAGATCTTCTTTTTTAATTTTTAGTTTTATTTGACGTGATAAAATATCAACTTTTTCCTTATTATTTGTAAACACATAGGCAGTGATAATTGCTTTCAAAAAATCTTTATCTTCAATGATATTTACATAAGGCTCTACAAGTTCAATAGTTTTTAAGTAGTTTTTTAGTTCATGAAATGCAAGTGCCATGATGTACATTCTATCAATACAAGGTTGACAATTTTCTAAGTTAAAATTGTCAAAATGTGTTTCATTAAAAACAGCTTCTACATCTTCAGGTTTATTTACATATTGAAGTGCAACAACCATTTGAGAAGTATTAGTAACTAGATTGTAAGGAGCAATATTATATTCATTTGTATGGTATTTATTAACCAGACGATTATCACCAACTAAGGCGGCTTCGTACATATTTATTGAATTACGCTGCTGTAAACTTATTCCAGTATGTTTTTTAATATTATTGATTATTGAATCGGCAGTTGAGTAAAGTCCTTTATTATAATAATAACCTACTTTTAATGCCTTGGGTTCAAAAAAATTAGAATCTAATGCTATAGCCTTATCGAGTAATACAATGTATTTATCTTGATTATCTTCTCTTTTGCTAATTAATGCCTCAAGTAAAGCTTTGTATGCTTCATATTTTGGGGGCTGTGTTTCCAAACTGAGGCCACCATTTTTATTGGTAAGTAAATAAGTTACTATTTTTCCCTCTAAAATTTCAATACAATCTAAAGGATTTTTAGAATCACATTCAATACTCTCTAAAGAAATTAAAGTTTCTCCTGTAAGACCATTTTCTATTGAGGATTTAAATATTAACTTATTTCCATCTAAAAAATAACTACCAGTAATTTTTTTACCTGGTTTCAAATATTTATTTAAAATCTCGTTATCAGATAAATTTAAGTTTTGAGTTTTTATTACTTCAGTATAATCTTTGACGATATTTTGACTAATAATCTGTCCTGCATTATTTTCAGTTATACCATGTCCAATCCAATCTTCAGTCATATTTCCAATAATATTCAACTTTTCATCACCTGTATTATTTGTAAATTTTAATACCGCAATTTTATCATTAGAAACTAGCTTAGGCAAGCTAAACTCGTTGGTAATAGAAAAAGAATTATTAATTATTATGACTACGGATAAGCCCGATAAAAAAAGAATAATGCCTAAAAATGTAAAATATATTTGCCTAAATTTACTTTTATCCATCAATTCTTCTGAAGTATCATCTTCTTCTGATTTCCAAGATTTAGACAGTCTAGAATTCCATATATAAATTATGTAGAGAGGAAATCCTATAATAAGAAATAAAATTAAATAAGGAATGCTTTGCTTAGGTAATCCTAAAGGTTGAGCAATGACAGATAATACTTGAAGAATTACCCAACTTGAGACTACATAAATTGAAAGAAGCTTAAATACATCTCTGTTACTACACTCCTTTAAAAAGATTTTTAGATTCATTTAAAAATAAAACAATAATAAAAGTATTTGTTTACGGAGCTTAAGATTTGGTTAATTTACATATTTTTATTAATATAGTGTATTAATTAATTCAAAAAACTAAAACATGTCTGAAAAAACAAAAACAAATCAAAACCCAAATCAGAGTAGAGTAGTAGTAGAAAAAGGTGGAGATCTTGGTAAGAAAACTGGAAGAGTTGCAGTTGAAAAAGGAGGAGATCTTGGTAAAAAAACTGGTGCGTAATATTTTTCTAAATTCATTTTAAAATATTTTTTATCATCCTTATTGTATTATCCAATTGCCTTCTAAGTCTTTTTCCATATAACCTATATAACTTCAAGTTCAATTTATAAAAATTAGAACATCTGAGGGTTAGTTTCTTGTTATCTATTTTTCTTCTTCTTAATTAGTCTTATAGCATATTATAATCACAAGTTTTACTAGTAAAACTTTAAGTTTTTCAAGCTATATAAATGCTGCAATGTATTTTGAGTATTCTCAACAAAAGTTTGGGTATAAAAAAACCGATTCTTTTAGAATCGGTTTTAAATAAGTGAAATTGTTATACAATAGGCGAAATGCCTTAGTTTACTTTATCTACAATGGCTTTAAAAGCTTCTGGGTCATTCATAGCTAAATCGGCTAAAACCTTACGATTTAATTCGATATTATTAGCTTTTAATTTCCCCATAAATTGAGAATAAGACAGTCCATGTTGTCTGGCTCCTGCGTTAATACGCGTAATCCATAATGCACGGAATGTTCTTTTTTTGTTTCTACGATCTCTATACGAATATTGCATCGCTTTATCAACCGCATTTTTTGCTACTGTCCAAACGTTTTTACGACGTCCAAAGTAACCTTTTGCTTGCTTAAGAACCTTTTTTCTTCTGGCTCTTTTTGCAACTGAATTTACTGATCTTGGCATAATTTAAATTGTTTTTGTAGAAGGCGGTCTATTATTGACACTTGATAAGCCTAACTCCATGGTTTATAAATAATTTTAACCTAAACTGTAATTACTTTAAACGTAATTGTTGTTTAATGTTGTTGGCATCATTCTCATGCACTAAAGTACTATGAGTTAATGCAAGCTTACGCTTTTTAGACTTCTTTGTTAAGATGTGACTCTTAAAAGCGTGCTTTCTTTTAATTTTACCAGTACCCGTTAACTTAAAACGTTTTTTAGCACTAGATTTAGTTTTCATTTTAGGCATTGTTCTCCTTTTATTTAATTTACTTCACTTATATTATTTTGAATAGTATGCTATTTTCCTTTTTTTGGAGCAATAAACATAATCATTCGTTTACCTTCTAATTTTGGCATTTGTTCAACTTTTCCAAAAGCTTCCAAATCTTGTGCTAAACGCAACAATAAAATTTGACCTTGCTCTTTAAAAATAATTGAACGTCCCTTAAAGAATACAAAAGCTTTTAGTTTTGCGCCATCTTTTAAGAATTTCTCAGCATGTTTCTTTTTAAATTCGTAATCATGATCATCTGTATTAGGGCCAAAACGAATTTCTTTTACAACAACTTTTGTTGCCTTAGACTTTAAAGCTTTATCACGTTTCTTTTGTTCGTAAAGAAACTTTTTATAGTCCATAATTTTACAAACAGGAGGTACTGCTTTTGGTGAAATTTCAACAAGATCTAAACCCTGTTCGTCAGCTATTTCTAAAGCTTTTCTTGTTGGATATACACCAACTTCTATGTTGTCACCAACCAATCTTACTTCTTCAGCTCTAATTTTAGAATTGATTCTGTGTTGATCTTCTTTTATTATTCTTGCTGGTCCTCTATTTCTTCTTCTTCGTATTGCTATGGCTCTATGTTTTTAATTAAACTTTAAATTGTTTTAATGTTTTACTTATTTGGCTTTCAATAACTTTTGAAAATTCATCTACACTAATCATGCCTAAATCTTCGCCACCATGTTGGCGTACAGTTATTTTGTTTTCCTTTTCTTCGTTCTCACCAACGATAATCATATATGGGATTTTTTTCATTTCGGCTTCCCGAATTTTTTTCCCCATAGTTTCACTCCTATTATCAACGAGGGCGCGAATTTCGTCATTTTCTAACAAATTTAAAACTTTTTTAGCGTATTTCTCGTATTTCTCGCTAATTGATAAAATTATAGCTTGTTCTGGTATGAGCCATAATGGGAAATTTCCACCTGTGTGTTCTAGTAAAATAGCAACAAAGCGTTCCATACTTCCAAAAGGAGCGCGATGAATCATAACTGGTCTGTGTAGCTCATTGTCACTGCCTTTATAGGTAAGTTCAAAACGTTCTGGTAAATTGTAATCTACTTGAATTGTGCCTAATTGCCATTGTCTTCCTAAGGCATCTTTTACCATAAAATCTAGTTTTGGGCCATAAAAGGCAGCTTCTCCACTTACTATATTATAATCAATACCTTTGTCTTCGACAGCATTAATTATAGCTTGTTCTGCCTTTTCCCAATTTTCAATGCTTCCAATATATTTATCAGGATTATCTAAATCGCGAATAGAAACTTGTGTCGTAAAGTTTTCAAAACCAAGAGACCCAAATACATATAATACTAAATCTATTACATTTTTAAATTCAGCATCCAATTGGTCAGGCGTACAAAATATATGAGCATCATCTTGAGTAAAGCCTCTTACTCTGGTTAAACCATGAAGTTCTCCGCTTTGTTCATAACGATACACGGTTCCAAATTCAGCATAACGTTTGGGTAGCTCTTTATAACTAAATGGTTTTACCTTATATATTTCACAGTGATGAGGACAATTCATAGGTTTAAGTAAAAACTCTTCGTCTTCCTTGGGCGTTTTAATTGGTTGAAAGCTATCTTCTCCATATTTTGCATAATGACCAGAAGTAACATATAATTCTTTTTGCCCAATATGTGGAGTAATAACCATTTGGTAGCCAGTCTTTTGCTGTGCTTTTTTAAGAAAATCTTCCAATCGCGATCGCAATGCAGTGCCTTTTGGTAACCAAAGTGGTAACCCTTGGCCAACTTTTTGAGAGAAAGCGAATAATTCTAATTGCTTCCCTAATTTCCTGTGATCACGTTTTTTTGCTTCTTCTAGTAACTCTAAGTATTCCTTCAACTCTTTTTGCTTTGGAAATGAAATACCATAGACGCGCGTTAATTGCTTATTATTTTCATCACCTCTCCAATAAGCACCAGCAACACTTAATACTTTAACAGCTTTTACAATCCCAGTGTTTGGAATGTGTCCGCCACGGCATAAATCAGTAAATGTAGAGTGATCGCAAAAAGTAATTTCACCATCCTCGAGGTTTTCTATAAGCTCTACTTTATATTCATTATTTTGCCCTTTATATAGTGTAAGTGCATCCGCTTTAGAAACAGATTTCATTTTAAACTCGTGTTTACCACGAGCAATGTTTAGCATTTTATCTTCTATGGTTTTAAAATCTTTATCCGAAATCGAATTGCCTCCAAGATCTACGTCATAGTAAAATCCATTTTCAATAGCAGGACCAATTGATAGCTTAACACCTGGATATAATTCTTCTAAGGCTTGAGCTAAAATATGAGATGAAGAATGCCAGAATGCTTTTTTGCCTTCTGCATCTTTCCAAGTAAATAATATCAGATTACCATCGGTTGTTAAAGGGGTCGATGTTTCTATAATTACATCATTAAATTTTGCTGAAATAACATTTCTAGCAAAACCTTCACTAATATCTTTTGCAACATCCATAGCAGTAACTGCATTGTTATATGTTTTAATACTGCCGTCTGGTAAAGTAATCTTAATCATAATACCTAAAAAAATTAAGTTGCAAAGATAATGGTATAATAAATCACATACAATATATATATGAGTATATTTTTTATAGATAAAATATGAATAGATGGGATTTATTAATTATGTATGATTTAGTGTTATATAAATTAATTACCCAACACTCCATACCGAGATTTTGCGATACGATTTGGGTTGGTATGGGATTTCTTTTTATGATATAAAGTATTGATTAAAAGGGAGTAAAAGGGGATAAAAAAAGGGGTTTAAAAAAAAGGATAAAAAAGGTTTGGGGGAAAGGAAAAGGGTTGTATGTTTGCAGCCGCTAAAAACGGCTACGTGATTAGCGGAGAGACGTTCAAAAAAGCAGTGTTTTTAATAAAAGGAATAGGGTAAAAAAATATTTCTACAAAAAGATAAAAAAAACATTGCGGGAAATAAAAAAGGGTTTTATATTTGCACCCGCTTAAAGCAGGAATGTTTTAAGAAAGAAGAAAAAGAAGTTCATTAAACATATTGATTGACAGCGTAAGGATTGAATTGGAAACGATTCAGTTCATTACAGAGAATAAACCATTTTGAGTACAAATTAATATCCTTTGGTTGTTAAAGAAGTTAGCAAGTATTATGTACTTGCTTAAAAATTTAACGATGAAGAGTTTGATCCTGGCTCAGGATGAACGCTAGCGGCAGGCTTAACACATGCAAGTCGAGGGGTAACAGGAATAGCTTGCTATTTGCTGACGACCGGCGCACGGGTGCGTAACGCGTATACAATCTACCTTTTGCTGAGGGATAGCCCAGAGAAATTTGGATTAATACCTCATGGTATGTTAGTATGGCCTCATACAAACATTAAAGGTTACGGCAAAAGATGAGTATGCGTTCTATTAGCTAGATGGTGTGGTAACGGCACACCATGGCGACGATAGATAGGGGCCCTGAGAGGGGGATCCCCCACACTGGTACTGAGACACGGACCAGACTCCTACGGGAGGCAGCAGTGAGGAATATTGGGCAATGGAGGCAACTCTGACCCAGCCATGCCGCGTGCAGGAAGACTGCCCTATGGGTTGTAAACTGCTTTTATACAGGAAGAAACAGCTCTACGTGTAGAGCCTTGACGGTACTGTAAGAATAAGGATCGGCTAACTCCGTGCCAGCAGCCGCGGTAATACGGAGGATCCAAGCGTTATCCGGAATCATTGGGTTTAAAGGGTCCGTAGGTGGATAATTAAGTCAGAGGTGAAATCCTGCAGCTCAACTGTAGCATTGCCTTTGATACTGGTTATCTTGAGTTATTATGAAGTAGTTAGAATATGTAGTGTAGCGGTGAAATGCATAGATATTACATAGAATACCGATTGCGAAGGCAGATTACTAATAATATACTGACACTGAGGGACGAAAGCGTGGGGAGCGAACAGGATTAGATACCCTGGTAGTCCACGCCGTAAACGATGGTCACTAGCTGTTCGAACTTTTAGTTTGAGTGGCTAAGCGAAAGTGATAAGTGACCCACCTGGGGAGTACGTTCGCAAGAATGAAACTCAAAGGAATTGACGGGGGCCCGCACAAGCGGTGGAGCATGTGGTTTAATTCGATGATACGCGAGGAACCTTACCAGGGCTTAAATGTAAGTTGCATAGTTTAGAGATAGACTTTTCTTCGGACTACTTACAAGGTGCTGCATGGTTGTCGTCAGCTCGTGCCGTGAGGTGTCAGGTTAAGTCCTATAACGAGCGCAACCCCTGTTGTTAGTTGCCAGCGAGTGATGTCGGGAACTCTAACAAGACTGCCGGTGCAAACCGTGAGGAAGGTGGGGATGACGTCAAATCATCACGGCCCTTACGTCCTGGGCTACACACGTGCTACAATGGTAGGTACAGAGAGCAGCCACTACGCGAGTAGGAGCGAATCTATAAAACCTATCACAGTTCGGATCGGAGTCTGCAACTCGACTCCGTGAAGCTGGAATCGCTAGTAATCGGATATCAGCCATGATCCGGTGAATACGTTCCCGGGCCTTGTACACACCGCCCGTCAAGCCATGGAAGCTGGGGGTGCCTGAAGTCGGTTACCGCAAGGAGCTGCCTAGGGTAAAACTAGTAACTAGGGCTAAGTCGTAACAAGGTAGCCGTACCGGAAGGTGCGGCTGGAACACCTCCTTTCTAGAGAAGAGAGATGTTTTGAAAGAAGTAATTTATTCTTTTGCTGTCAATTTTAAAATATAAGGCTAAGATCTTAATAGTCTCGTAGCTCAGCTGGTTAGAGCGCTACACTGATAATGTAGAGGTCGGCAGTTCGAGTCTGCCCGAGACTACAAAAAGGTTTTTAGTTATAGGAAATTCTAGAAGTTGGGATTCACAATTCATAATTCTGAATTCATAATTTTGAATTTGCAATTGGGGGATTAGCTCAGCTGGCTAGAGCGCTTGCCTTGCACGCAAGAGGTCATCGGTTCGACTCCGATATTCTCCACTGGGCAATGCCCAGAGATAATAATAGTTATTATTTCTGAGGGTATTGTAGGCAGATTGTAACTAACAAGTTTAATTACTTGTCAGTGGCGACTCGCCACAACGTTCATTGACATATTGGTAAAATGATATCGTAAAGAATCAAGATAGAGAGTTAATCGTAAAGATTGACAAAATATTTTTATAAAGAATTATAAAGAGCTCGTTGTAGATTATATCTACAGCAAAAAGTACAATAAGCTAAATAAGGGCGTATGGAGGATGCCTAGGCTTTCAGAGGCGATGAAGGACGTGATAAGCTGCGAAAAGTTACGGGGAGAAGCACATATTTTATGATCCGTAAATATCCGAATGGGGCAACCCACTATACTGAAGGTATAGTATCCGTAAGGAGGCAAACCCGGAGAACTGAAACATCTAAGTACCCGGAGGAAGAGAAAACAATAGTGATTCCGAGAGTAGTGGCGAGCGAAATCGGATTAGCCCAAACCAATATTGTTACGGCAATATTGGGGTTGTAGGGCTGCGACATTAGAATCTTAGAGAACTAGAAGTGTTTGGAAAGACACACCGCAGAGAGTGATAGTCTCGTATAGGTAATCGAAGAGGATATAGCAGTACCCTGAGTAGTGCGGGACACGTGTAATCCTGTATGAATCTGGCGGGACCATCCGCTAAGGCTAAATACTCCTGAAAGACCGATAGTGAACTAGTACCGTGAGGGAAAGGTGAAAAGAACCCTAAGTAAGGGAGTGAAAGAGAACCTGAAACCGTACGCCTACAAGCGGTCGAAGCATCGTACGATGTGACGGCGTGCCTTTTGCATAATGAGCCTACGAGTTACTGTTGCTAGCAAGGTTAAAGATTTAAGGTCTGGAGCCGAAGCGAAAGCGAGTCTGAATAGGGCGTTATAGTTAGTAGTAGTAGACGCGAAACCGAGTGATCTACCCATGGGCAGGTTGAAGCTGTGGTAACACACAGTGGAGGACCGAACCAGTTGACGTTGAAAAGTCTTTGGATGACCTGTGGGTAGGGGTGAAAGGCCAATCAAACTCGGAAATAGCTCGTACTCCCCGAAATGCATTTAGGTGCAGCGTTGAGTAAAAGTTTTATAGAGGTAGAGCTACTGATTGGATGCGGGGGCTTCACCGCCTACCAATTCCTGACAAACTCCGAATGCTATAAAATGTTTCTCAGCAGTGAGGGCATGGGTGCTAAGGTCCATGTCCGAGAGGGAAAGAACCCAGACCATCAGCTAAGGTCCCCAAATGTATGCTAAGTTGAATAAACGAGGTGGAACTGCTTAGACAGCTAGGATGTTGGCTTGGAAGCAGCCATTCATTTAAAGAGTGCGTAACAGCTCACTAGTCGAGCGGTTCTGCATGGATAATAATCGGGCATAAGTATACTACCGAAGCTATGGACTTATAAAAGTGGTAGGGGAGCATTCTAATTGTGTTGAAGGTGAACTGTGAGGTTTGCTGGAACGATTAGAAAAGAAAATGTAGGCATAAGTAACGATAAAGGGGGCGAGAAACCCCCTCACCGAAAGACTAAGGTTTCCTCAGCGATGCTAATCAGCTGAGGGTTAGTCGGGGCCTAAGGCGAACCCGAAAGGGGTAGTCGATGGACAACAGGTTAATATTCCTGTACCTGCTCACACTAAAAGTGACGGATCTCCCAGGTGCTTGCGTACTGACGGAAATGTACGCTGAGCTTAGACTTCGGTCGAAGCGAAAGCAAGTAAGAGGTTCCAAGAAAAGCGAGTGAAGCAGCCCGTACCGTAAACCGACACAGGTAGTTGGGATGAGAATTCTAAGGTGCTCGAGAGATTCATGGCTAAGGAACTAGGCAAAATAGACCTGTAACTTCGGGAGAAAGGTCGCCCATTTTCGGATGGGCCGCAGTGAAAAGATCCAGGCGACTGTTTATCAAAAACACAGGGCTTTGCTAAATTGAAAGATGATGTATAAGGCCTGACACCTGCCCGGTGCTGGAAGGTTAAGTGGAGTTGTTAGCTTCGGCGAAGCAATCAAATGAAGCCCCAGTAAACGGCGGCCGTAACTATAACGGTCCTAAGGTAGCGAAATTCCTTGTCGGGTAAGTTCCGACCTGCACGAATGGTGCAACGATCTGGATACTGTCTCAGCCATGAGCTCGGTGAAATTGTAGTATCGGTGAAGATGCCGATTACCCGCAGCGGGACGAAAAGACCCCGTGAACCTTTACTATAGCTTCGTATTGACTTTGGATAAGTAATGTGTAGGATAGGTGGGAGACTTTGAAGCGGCGTCGCTAGGCGTTGTGGAGTCGTCCTTGAAATACCACCCTTTGCTTATCTAGAGCCTAACTCAGTGATGAGGACAGTGCGTGGTGGGTAGTTTGACTGGGGTGGTCGCCTCCAAAAGAGTAACGGAGGCTTCTAAAGGTTCCCTCAGCACGCTTGGTAACCGTGCGTAGAGTGCAATGGCATAAGGGAGCTTGACTGAGAGACATACAGGTCGATCAGGTACGAAAGTAGAGCATAGTGATCCGGTGGTTCCGCATGGAAGGGCCATCGCTCAAAGGATAAAAGGTACTCCGGGGATAACAGGCTGATCTCCCCCAAGAGCTCACATCGACGGGGGGGTTTGGCACCTCGATGTCGGCTCGTCACATCCTGGGGCTGGAGAAGGTCCCAAGGGTTGGGCTGTTCGCCCATTAAAGTGGCACGCGAGCTGGGTTCAGAACGTCGTGAGA
>Ga0114932_10004850_pt1 | contig 12253 bp, 5 predicted proteins | sample 2SBtaG_2_FD_87286 | JGI IMG/M metagenome (GOLD analysis project Ga0114932, IMG submission 87286) | Deep subsurface microbial communities from Kolumbo volcano to uncover new lineages of life (NeLLi) - 2SBTROV12_ACTIVE470 metaG | ecosystem: Environmental > Aquatic > Marine > Volcanic ...
CGATAGCCGTTGAAGTTGTACCAAGAAGAACGATGAGGGGGTACCAACTTGGTGGTGGACAATGGGTCAACACGGACATTTTATTCCACTGCATAGCTGAGGATGACAGAACTAGGAACAAGCTAGTGGACATAGTTTCACTCCAAAACGATAAAACTATATATATGTTTGAGAGTGACAACATGGCTGCTAGTGGTCATATGCCACTAAATTACAGGGGAACACCAGTATCTGGAGCCATGAGGTATCCAGATTTAGTGAATTCCCACTACGGAGGTGCCATAAGACTTACGAATTCATCCGTACAAGGGATGGATATGATAAATAGTAACTTATACGCCGGTATCGTGAAATTGACAACACAAGTCATTCATACGGATATTTAGGTTTTGTGTATAATAAAATAGAGATTTTCTAACTTTCTACAGGAGAGATAATAATGGCTGCTAATAATAGAATTTTCTATGCCTGCCAAATGGTTGGGATGGCCGAAATGGGCGTTCTTGACTCCAGCGTCGTAGACGTAGCTGGCGCTGCTGGAACCACAAAGATGCGAGTTGCTCACGGTGTCCAGAGTGTAGGCATAACAACAAACTTTAATCTAGAGCAGGCTTTCGAGCTTGGTCAGATTCAGATCTACGAGAACATCGAAGGTCTTCCAGATGTGGAAGTAACCATGGAAAAGGTTCTTGATGGATATCCACTTTTATACCACCTAGCTTCACCATCTCCAGAATCAGTAGGTTTGGTAGGTCGGTCAAAAGAAAGATGCGATCTTGCTCTTGGTATCTTTAGCGATGCTTACGACTCTGTTACAGATAGTGGGCAATCCACTGGAACTTTCTCCAGCGATCATTACGGTAAACCCCCGGTAGAGGTCTTCTGCTCTGGTATGTACCTTGGATCTATCAGTTACACGATTCCAGTTGATGGAAACGCTACTGAATCCATCACACTTGTTGGTAACAACAAAGAATGGATTACTGCGCAAGATAAGATGCATATCTCAACAAACGGCGAAACTTTTGGTACACAGGAAAACTACTCGTCAACTACAGACGCTTCCGAACCAAAAGCACTTACACAGGCTAGTGGTGGTATTCAAAGACGTGAAAACGTTCTGCTTTCCAAGTGTACTTTCCCAAGTGCGATTTACGGCATGGATGGGTCAGCTTCTGGCAACGCTTGGAACTCCGCAACTCAAGCACCAAGAGTTCACATTCAGAACGTTTCGATTTCAACTGACTTCTCTCGTGAAGACATCTTGGAACTTGGTCGTAAGACTCCTTACTACCGTGCTCCCGGTTTCCCAATTGAAGTTACTTGTGATATCGAAGCAATTGCGATTTCCGGTGACTTTATTGGAGCTTATGAAGGTGGCGATCCCGCATTCTTTGAAACTGGAAACAAAGCTTCTGGTGACAACACTGGTGAAGAAGGAATCAAGATCATCCTTCAGGATGGTACCTGCTTTAACCTAGGTTCTGGAAACAGACTGTCATCCGTAAGTTACGGTGGTGGTGACGCAACCGGTGGTAATGTAAGTATTTCTTACAGCTATACTAACTTTAACGAGCTATTCGTTGGTCACAAATACGATCCTATTCGGGGTACCAAGTATACCGACTTGCAAAAATCGGACACCAACATTTAGTATGAGTAATAGCTAGGCGACATTTTTTCGCCAAGGATAAGCTATGTAGTTTGCGATAGCAACTATTAAGGATAGTATACAGCGAGTGTACTGCATAGCTAGGAAGGATTTATTGTAATGATACATTGTGCTCCCGTCATGAGGTTTTCCGATGAAACAGCATGAACGGGAGTACTTTATATCTTGCGTTAGGTCTGGTATATTCTTTTTGAGGTACAGGGGTCTGACCTTAAAAGTACATAGTCCTACAATAGAACAGGATATAGAGGCCTGCCGAGTATACAACGACGCCTATGATGAAGCCTATTTAGATGAAGTCATGGACGAAGGAGAAATGTTCGAGTGGATGGAGTACAAAGGTTTATGGACTGAAGAAGACGAAAGCCGTGTAGAAGGTTTAGAAAAAGACATTGAAAAATGTAAGATTGAAATCTACAGAGCCAGAAACAATAGTGCCCAAAGAGAACATATAAGAAAGTATATTCGCGCAGGGGAAGAACAAGAGTTAGAGATGATGCTGAAGAAAAATCAGTATCGTGCCAATACCTGTGAAGGTATGGCGGAACAAGCTAAGTGGGAATACATAATAAAAAACTGCACAACCCTTAACGGTGAGCTTTATAATTTTCAAGACGCCGCTCTTGACTATGTGCTTTCCTGCTTTAGATCATCAATACTTAGCGAAGGTGAAATACGAGAACTGGCTAGGAGTGAACCTTGGAAGAGCTTGTGGGTTGTCTCAGATAAGGCTAGGAGTTCCCTATTTTACAACAACGACAGAGAACTGACTTTAGACCAGAAGAACCTAATCATATGGTCTAAGATGTATGATAATATTCAAGAATCTTTAGAGTGTCCTAACGACGACGTGATTGACGATAACGACATGCTTGACGGATGGTTTATTATTCAACGTAAGAAGAGAGAAAAAGAGAAGGCTGAGGCAGAATTCGAGAGTGGAACCAAAAACGAAAAGATCAAGAACTCCCCAGAGATCTTTGTCATGACTACACAGGACGATAAGTCCCGTGTCGAAAACATGAATGATGTTGGCGGAAGGATGACCATTAAGCAGAGAGAGGCTGCAATGCGTCAGAATGAAAGTGGTATCACCACCCAAAACGAGTTCTTAGATGAAAAGCTTAAGCTTCAAAGGGCCGCAAACAGACAATATAAAGGGAAATTTGGAGGATAAAAGATGGATGAGAACTACGCAGACCTAATAAGGAACAGGTCCGATTACAAACAGAAGAGAACTAACAAGTTTAAAGCCGACTCTAAAGACAGGCTTTCCAAGATAATGAAGAAGAAGATAGAGACTACCATGATTGGCGCTCTATCTACTATAGAAGAAAACTTCGGATTCTTATGGACAAACGAGGACGGTTCTCCTTTAACAGAAGAACAAACTATAATGAAGGACTTATACCAAAAGGTTAGGTCTGAAATTTTAGATAAGGGAAATAACCAAGCAAGGAATACTGATGCTGAGTTAGGTCAGTATGAAGTTGAGTGGTTAAAGTATTCTATGGAATTACCAGTTATCGCAAAAGAACGCGAGGAGGGACAAAATGGCTAAAAAAGAAACTCAAAAAGTTATAGAGATTGTACTAGACGACAGCAACCCAGATAATAAGACAAAGGTTCTTGTTAAAAAACCTAGCAATAGGGTTCAGTCAGAAGCAGCTAGAATTGGTGCATTAGTTTGGACAAAATGCATCAAGGACGGTGTTATGACCAAGCAAGAACTAGATGCCTTTATGAAAGAAAAGGGTATTTGGGGAGACGATAAAGAGAAGAGAAAAGAGGAGATTGCTAAGGAGCTTAACGCTCTTGAAAAGAAGCTATACCTTGGTGATAAAGACGGAAACGTCAAGAAGGGTGGAAGAAAGAAGAGAATGAAACTCTCTGAAGCCAAAACTATCGCCTTAGAGATGAGAACCAAGAGAGCTGAACTTAGAGATCTACTCGCTGAAAAAATCACGCTGGAAACTAATACAGCCGAAAGCCTGTCAGAGAATGCCAAGTTTGATTACATTGTAGCAAGCTGCACATTTACGGAAGACGGGACCAGAAAAATCTATGTTAATATAGAGGACTATGAAAAAAGAGCTGAAGACCCAATCGCGTTCAATGCCGCCGCAACACTAGCGGAAATGATGTATTCAGTAAATAAAGATTTTGAAGCCAAGCTTCCAGAAAACAAGTTCTTATCAAGATTTAAACTTGTTAACGAAGACCTTAGCTTGGTAAACAAGGAAGGCCAAACGGTTGATACCAAAGGTAATATAATTAATGATCTAGGCCACTACCTAGACGCCGCAGGTAATAGGGTTGATTTAAACGGAAACCCTCTCGACGCAGATGGTAACTATGAATTTGCGATTCAATTCGATGACGATTTAGGCGTTAAAGAAGAGGCCGCAGAAAAAGCGGAAAAAGTAGAAGAAACAGAAGATACGGAAAGCTAATTGGATAGTGTAGTCACATCGTATTAGAAAAGGCTACCTATGTCAAGGTTTGTACTTACAGCACAACTACAACTTCAAGCCCCACGGAACGTCGGTTCTGTTGTGAGGCAAATGCAATCTCAGCTTGGCGATATTAAAGTTAAGGTGAGCTTGGATGGAGCTTCACGCACATCTTCAGATCTAAACAAGATCAACAAAGATGTTAAGAAAGTCACCGATTCTGCCAGCAGAATGGGTAAGGCTTTCGCCGTTTCCGTTAAGAGGTTTGCGGCATTTTCAATTGCCACTAGAACAGTTAGTTTATTTACTAACGTTATAGGCGGTGCTGTAGAGGAAGCTGTAAACTTTGAAAGACAATTAGTTAAAGTATCTCAAGTTACTGGAAAATCTCTATCCCAGTTAAAGGATCTTACTAGGGAGATCACAAGACTCTCCACCTCTCTAGGTGTGAGTTCTAGGTCTTTGATTGAAGTTTCTAGAACATTATCTCAAGCCGGTCTTGATGCCCAACAAACCAAGGTCGCCCTAGAAGCCCTAGCTAAGACAGCCCTCGCCCCAACGTTTGAAGATATCACACAGACAGCAGAGGGCGCTGTCGCTATCTTCAACCAATTCGGCAAGGGAGCTGAAGCTTTAGAAAAGCAGCTTGGCGCTATCAATGCTGTTGCCGGAAGATTCGCTGTTGAAGCCGGTGACTTAATATCTACCATCAGGCGTACCGGTGGTGTCTTCAAAGCGGCAGGTGGTAATCTTAATGAGCTGATTGCTCTATTCACATCTGTAAGAGCTACCACGCGAGAGGCTGCTGAAAGTATCGCTACCGGTCTTCGTACCATCTTTACCAGAATACAGAGACCTTCTACTATCAAGTTCCTAAGAGAGCTTGGTGTGGAACTTATAAATGCAGAAGGTAAATTCGTTGGCCCGTTTGAAGCGGTTAAAAGATTAAGCGAGGCTCTTAGCGATATTCAGCCCGGAGATATCAGGTTTGTACAGATAGCTGAACAGCTTGGTGGTTTCCGTCAAATCGGTAAAGTGATTCCTATGATACAGCAGTTTGCTGTAGCTCAGGAAGCGTTGAAGGTTGCCATGGATGGGCAGGACTCCCTAGCACAGGATGCCATAACCGCCCAGCAAGCGTTGGCAGTCAGGATAACTAAAGTTAAGGAGGAATTCTTAGCATTAGTAAGGGCGGTGAGTGAGGGTTCAACCTTCCAGCTCATGGCCAACACGGCCCTATCTCTAGCATCTGCCCTGATTAAGATTGCCGATGCGCTCAAGCCCCTACTTCCTATGCTTACGCTCATGGCGGGCATAAAGATATTTAGTGGGCTAAAGAGTTTTGCTGGTGGTATAATGGGCAGAGGTGCTGCTACTCCACAACAGTTTGCAACTGGCGGCGTGGTTCCGGGTAGTGGTAATAGAGATACCGTTCCCGCCATGTTAACCCCCGGTGAATTTGTTATCAGAAAGTCTAGCGTAAATAAAATCGGCGCAGGCAATCTACAGAGAATGAATGATGGTGGAGTGGTTCTTGACGCTAAGTTAGCAGACGAATCCATGGGTATATTTGCCCTCACAAGAGACAGAAAAGATAAGGAAGGAGATCTTTCCGTTACCGAAAACCCTTGGGGTTCGTTCTCTATTAGCAATAAGAAGGGCGGCATAACAGCGCTTAACTCCAAATTTAATCTTGGCTTGGCAAACACTGGCGATAAATTTGAGGCTTTTAAGCAACTTAACGGCGACGAACAACAAAGAGTATTAGGGCAAACAGAGGCTGGCCAAAAACTTATTGGTCAGATCAAGTCAGATTACAAAGACCTACAACCATCCAGTCGAATCATAGGTACGGCGTCGAAGAGGACATTTGGAGATAACGACGAAGGTCGTGAGAATGCGCAACGTAGCGTAACGGCTGCTCTCCAAGGCGTCCAAGTTCCCGGTTCTGACATACCTGCCTCAGCTATGTTAAACATATCGGGAACGCAGAAGCAAATGCTGATTGGGCAGGCTCCCAATGATCCAAGTGACAATTCCGGCTTGGTTGAAGCTGTTAGACAGCAGGTATATGCAAAATCTTCAGAAAAGCTAAAGGAAGCAGTTACAGAGTTAGTCGATTCAGATTCTGGTACTATTGCGCAATTAAAATCTGGCGTAAAGCCAACTGTGACATTTAACCAAGGGGCTTTTGATGGCCATATAAGCAAGCTCATAAAAAACAAACAAGGTGCTTACTCACAGGCTGTTAAGGGTATAGCCGGTTTCGTGCAGGAGGGATTGATAGCTGGCGTAACCGGAGCAACGCTTGGCGGTGGGGGGTCATCTTTTGACTTCCCGGATGTGTCAGCTCAGCAATCCCAATTAGCGTCTCTCTACGGTGGCGACTTCTCAAACATGCAGAGTGGTGACGCAAAGCCAACGGCTGCGATGAAGGAATTTAGAGCAAACGCAAAGAAACTAGCGGACTCAATTACATCCAATACCGATGAACGGTTTACAACAGCCAATGTACTTCTGGATGATGTAAAAAGAATGGCTACCGGTGGAGCTGTTTCAGATACAGTTCCAGCTCTCCTCACACCCGGAGAGTTTGTTGTTAACAGAAGTTCTGCCCAAAGGATTGGCTACGGTAACCTCAATAGAATGAACACTAAGGGGGTTCAAGGGTTTGCTTCCGGTGGAATAGTTGGAGGCCCAAGAACATTCGCCAATGGTGGTGGTGTTGCTAGGGAAAATGCAGTCCTTAGAAGTGAGCAATTGCAGAAGTTCATGATGTCGATGGGGGCGGCAGCGACGGCATCGACTCTTGTGGCAGAAGCCTTCGCAGAACACGCCGCAGCTACCGAAGAAGATGCTGCAATCATAAGGGAGTTTGGCAGTCGCGTAACAGCGGGAATCTCCATGTTTAGTGCTTTGAGCATTGCGATGGACGGTTGGCAAAACAAGCTGGAGGATGCCGGAGATGCTGCTCTAGAATCCGGGCAGGAGTGGGCAAAGGCTGCACAAAAGGCAGGAAAGAGCCTAGCGGAAATAGGTTCGATGGCTAAGCGGGGCGGGGCGACTGACAATGAACGGGGCGCTAGAGAACAATTAACAAATTTGAGCGGAGATAAGTTCGATGAGCAAATAGCCAAGAGGGGGCAAAAGAAATTTGACAAGCTTGGCAGACAGGATGAAAAGCTTGGTAAACAAGAAGACGCAAAAAAAGCACAGGTACAAGAACGAGAGCAACAGATTGAAGAGATTAAGGTTCAGATTCATGAGAAGAGAACAGAGTCGAATAAAAACACAGGGAGAATGGATGAAATCAAAGCACGGCGTAGAGAACTGCAACCAGAGCTACAAGAAAGAGAAGCTACGGGAGCACAACTAGAAAAGGAAATTAGAGGGCGTGGACATGAAATCGCAGGTAGGACTAAAGCCAAGGAAAAGGCTGATAAAACGGTGTCGGAAACATTCCAGAGAGGCAAGGAGATTGCTACTGAGCTGGAAGATCGCGACAAGAGAACAGACGGCTTAGAACTATCAGAAATGAGAGGCAGGGCGAAAGTACAAAGACAAGGCCGAGTTGTGACTCAGGCTGTTGAAGCTACACAGACTGCTAGGGAAGACTTCCAACTAAATAGAGAAGAAAGTAAACAGGTAAAAATGTCAGCCCCGCCGATGGCTAACGTTGGGGGACAATTCCGATCCAGAACTCCAGAAGAAGAGTCACAACTAGATGACGCAAAGGGAAGATTGGAAAGACTGCAACAGGGTCTACCGGCAGATGGAGGCGCTGTCGGTGGCGGTGGCGGTGGCACTGTTGCTCAGATGCAGGTTCAGGCTCAGCAGGTAATCATACAGGCCCAGTCTGTTACGATGACAGAGGGCGATGTCAATGTTCCTGTAGCGAAAGACGAAAAGGCGATTGCCGCTGCTGAAGCTGAGGTCGCATCCCTTAGCGGCCCAAGAAGACAGGAAGCTGGTGCTGTTAGTACGAGTAAAACCAGAGATCTAAACAAGGGAGAAATAGAAGCGTTGGGTGTGCAGCATGACAAGGTTACCACGCTCAAGCAGAACATTGCGTCAGGTGGTCCACTACTACCTTCTACTCCAGAAGAAGAAAAGGCTGTATCTGGCAAAGTTGCTGACGAACAAGCTGCTGTTGACGCTCTAGCAAAAAGCCGCCAAGAACTTAATAGCATTATAGAGCAGCAAGCTCAGACGGAAGAAGAGATACGACAGTTAAGCTTAGAAGGTTTAGAAGTTACTGAGGCCAATAAAGACGCTCTAGCAGAATCTTTGAAACAAGGTATTGCCATTAAGGATGCTAGAAGCGAATTGGCAGCAGCACTTGATGCCGAAAAAATAAATAACGAGCAAATTCGAGATATTTCAGGCGAAATAAATGCCGGGATATCAGAACAAAAGGAATTACTTGGGACAAATAAGGATCTATACGCAGAAATTAAAGATGCTAGGGAAGAGGAAGCCTTTGCTGCAAATGAGGTTGCTGAGATCAACAAAGAAATTCTAGAGATTGAAAAACAGAGAAAAGCCGTCCAAGACCAAATGGAAGGAGGGGCTGAAGGTCAGGCGATACAACATCGGGCATCAATGGTTCAGCGCGCCGCCAGTGCAGCGGCAGGGGGTGGTGAGGCAGGTGATGAAGCGGCTGGCAAGGTAGCCGCTGGTATGGAGCGCATCGTGCAAGCTTCTGATGGTCTTACGGATCAATTCAGTTCTCAAGAGTCATTCCTCAAAGCCTATTCAACTGAGCTTTCGAGAGGAGTCCCAGCTAGCAAAGCTTACAACAGAGCTATGAAGCAGGCTGGTGTGAGCGCAAGCGGTAGTGCCAAGAAGACTAGCAAGCTTGGCTCTATGATGGCTACAGCAGGAAGTAAGATTAGAGGGGGTGCAAACAAAGTCGCTAGTGGTTTCGCTAAGTTAAACTCTAAGTTGGCCGGTATGGGTAAGTCGGTTGGCGCTGTAATGGCTATGGGTCAGCAGGCTGTTGCGTTTGTACAAGACTTACAGCAAAAACAGTTTGACAAAGCGCTGGAACAAGGCGACACAGCTACCGCTGAGGGCATGATTGGCGGTATGGGTAAGATGGATGCGGTTGGAGGAGCTATGAGCGGTGCCATGGCCGGTGCAGCCATGGGAGCTATGCTCGGCCCACTCGGAGCAGCTATTGGTGGATTAATAGGTCTTTTAGGAGGCCTTGCCATGGCGCTGATGGGTGCCACGGCAAAAGCGAAGGAGAGAGAGAAAAAGGTAGCAGCCGTACAGATGAAGCAGGCGAAAGAGACTACCAGTAAAGCGATGACAGATATATCTGAGAAGGGGCTATCTCAGCAATCTGTAAAGGATGCTACAGCCGCCATTGATGCTCAGGGAGCTGCAATGAACAAGAAGTCTAAGGTAGACAACAAGCTTTTACACACAGACGAAGAACGTAAGAAGATGGGTGAAGAAATTGCCGCCCAAGAGTTACAGCTAGCAAGCGCTATAGGTTCCAGAGCAACTTCTGAGAAAGAACTCGAAGACGCTATGCAAGGACTCCTTAATAACACCACGGGTAACGCCAAGGCTGAGATGGATGCGGCACGATCCGCATTTGCTGTAGCTCAAGCAAATAGAGCGCTAGCAAAAGCAAACGCTGACCTACTTAAGATTGCCTCTGCATTCAACGCTGCTGGAAACGCCGTCACCAATTTTGTCAAAGGTTTGGAAACCGGAACCAATAAATTCGACAGCATAGTTACAGACCTAGAAGAATCCCAGAAGAATATTGCTCTTGGTAAGGGTGGTGTTCAGGCTGTCGATAAAGCTAGAAGCGCAACAATGGAAGGTCTTAAAAGAGCAGGTCTTGATGAAACATCAGAGCTTGGCAAGTCTGTTGCCAGATCGTTTGACCAGCAAGAAAAAGCCGCAGAGTTCATGGCTAACATGCCTCGCAAACTAGATGCAATGAACTTTACTCAGGGAGACGATGCCGCTACAGTAAGAGATAAGCTGAGATCAGAGCTTATCACAGCCGACATGTCCGGCCCAATGAAAGATATCGTTGAAGGTCAGCTAGCTAAGCTTACCGACAAGCAGCTACAAGCCGTTGCAAGCGGCGAGATGGATATCTCTGAATTGCTGCAAGGCATGGGCAAAGATATTAGCAAGCTGGGTGCGGGAGCATTAGCAGCAGCTAAGGCCATGCAAGCGCATGAGCAGGCAATAATAGGTCTTACGCAGAAGAGAATAGCAGCCGAGAACAATCTCATCAGCGCACAGATGCAAGCTGTAGATGTCTTTATGGAAGCAGCAGACATACTTGCTCAGGTTGGTGGCGAAGCCGTTACTCCAGAAATGCGAACACAGGCAACCCTTGAAAAAGCAAACATAGGCGGTAGGGGCTTAGGTTTATCAGACCTCAAGACCGGAAGCGCCGATGAGCTTCGCCAAAGAACTAATGAGATTATGCAGGAGTTCGGTAAGCAGGAAATCAAAGGCAGAACTCCGGGAGAATTTGCGGGAGCAGCGGGTCTTGACGCAGACAAGCGTGCCGAACTGGGAAAAGCAATGCAAGATCAGATTGCTCTCCACAGGGATCTCATCAAGAATAAAATGGAAGAGCTTAAGATTCTTGAGAAAAAGAATGCTCTCGAAAAAGAATCTCTCGAAGCCGCCCTCAAGGGGGACATGGAAACATTCCTTAAGAAGCAGGCCGCTGCCGGAGCTACCGCAGCAGCAGCAACTGGCGACCAAAGACTAATGAGAATGTTTGGTGCAGACGCTGTTGGTGAAGCGTTTAGCAATGTCCAGAGAATGCAGCAGGACGGTGTGCAAGACGTAGAGGGTATGAATATAGATCAAGTCAAGGCTAATTTAGCCGCAACAGGTCTAGCAATGAGAGGCCTTGGCGATGATCCTAGAATGACAGACCTTCTTGCCGGTCAGATGCCTGAGCAGGAAAGGTTGAAGGGCGAAATCGGAGAGCTGGCTATGGGCATGTCTGATACAGCTCAAGCCGCAACAGAGCTTGCCGAGATGCAGGTTCAGACTGCAAACATGAATATCGCTCAAGCAAACCTAACCTTCCAGAAAACCTTAGAGCACGGAGATGCCCAGTTCAGAAGATGGGGAGGTCCAATATATGCCAACAGAGGAATGTTCATTCCTAGGGGAACAGATACTGTTCCGGCAATGCTTACACCGGGAGAATTCGTTGTAAGAAAAGAAAGCGTCAATAGGGGCAATAACCTGCAAATGCTGAGAGCCATCAATCAAGGTTCTTATACGGCAGGGTTTAGCGGGGCTGTCCAAGGCGTTCAAAGGTTGGCACGCGGAGGTAGGGTACAGTATCTTCAGGAAGGCGGCGTTGCTGCTGCCGCAGGAGCAGGTGTCGGGATAGACCCAGCACTTGTCAGTCAATTAGCGGCAAGTCTGGATAGATTCAATTCTGAACTTTCATCCAATATAGCTTCCCTGCAAAACATGAAGTTCCAGATTAAACTTGATACTACAAACCTGAACGTAAACCTAAACGGAACAAGTTTCCTCGCCCAACTCAAAGACAGCTTAAAGCAGGAATTGCTGGCAGAAGTTGGAAACAGAATAAAAGATCTCAAGTTCAACAACGCTGGAGAACCTCAAACCAGCAGCAGTGTACTAGGATAGGGGTAGGATAATGTCGATAGAGTGTCTTTGCGTAAAGCGCGGTAAGGCTTCTATAACCTCACACGGTGGGGTTATTAAGGCTAAGATATCCTGTGCCCCTGCATGTGTCACCGGCAAGATGAAAGGTTCCGCCTCTATCAAGGCTGGCAATCGCAGAGAAAGAAATGGTTCTGCTAAGATTACAGCCGAAGCTACAATTACTGGTGGTCAGGGTGTAGAATCCTACAAGATACCAAGAACGGAGAAGCCTAGAATTGGACTACAGGCTTGGCTTGGTGGAAGGTGGAGTCCCGCAGATATCAGCTCAGACCAGTGGACCCCTCCCCAGTTTAAGCAAACTTTCGACGGTGGAGATTTTGTACACCTAGGTAAAAAGCTTAACCACGTCGGAGAGGGAGTCTTAACTCCGGGCCTTAATGTCATATATGGGCTTAGAAGAAACATTAGCGCTGGAACAACTCTACGTTCC
>Ga0114932_10004854_pt1 | contig 12244 bp, 11 predicted proteins | sample 2SBtaG_2_FD_87286 | JGI IMG/M metagenome (GOLD analysis project Ga0114932, IMG submission 87286) | Deep subsurface microbial communities from Kolumbo volcano to uncover new lineages of life (NeLLi) - 2SBTROV12_ACTIVE470 metaG | ecosystem: Environmental > Aquatic > Marine > Volcanic ...
ACATGAGCATCAGTTCACACGCCTTTCAAGGGCTCGCGGCGGACGATGATGGAGATCAAACGCCGCTCGTCATCCCACTGGTTGATTTCAATCATGTTGGAAACCGGGACCGCGCCGGTGGCCGTTCCTTCTTCGATTTCAATTTACTGGCCCTGTCGCGCCGCGGCGGCACGGACACCAGGCGGATTTCGATCCATCCAAGGTGGCAGCGGCCGTATGTTTCCGATTTTGGAGACGTCTACAACCTGGTCATGGGCTTGAATTCGGAACTCTATCACGTCAACAGTCTGGCGCGGTCCGGGAACAATCCGGACTATTCGGGAATCAGTTACCGGGCAGTGCCCTATCTATCCCTTGATTGGCGCCGCCCGATGGTCAAGAAGGGGTCGGTCATCAGTCAGACTATCGAACCCATCGCCTCGGTCGTCCTGCGGCCATATGGCGGCAACTCTCAAAAAATTCCCAACGAGGACAGCACCGAGCTTGAGTTCGATGAAACCAATCTGTTCTCCAACAATCGATTTACCGGGATCGACCGGCTCGAAGGCGGGCCGCGGATCAATTACGGCATCAAGGCGGGCTTCACAGGATCAAACAGCGGAAAATCCAGCTTTTTCGTCGGACAATCGTTCCGCCTCAAAGCCGACGATACGTTCGCCGAAGGCTCAGGGTTGGAAGACAATCTTTCCGATCTGGTGGGTAAGGTCCAGATATCGCCAGGACCTCATTTCGACCTTCTGTATCGGAGCCGGTTTTCCAGTAGTAATTTCTCACCGCGCAGAAATGAGGCACAGTTCACGGTTGGCGCGCCGGCCCTGCGGTTAACCGGAAGTTACGTGTTTTTGGAACGCCAGGAAGACAGTGAATTTGCCGGCCGCGAGGAAGTGAATCTGTCTGTCTCCTCACAGATTAATCGATTTTGGCGCAGCAATCTTTCCGCTGTCCGCGATATGGACGCCAGCGAAATGCGCTCCTTTGGACTCAATTTGACTTACGAGAATGAATGCGTCGTGTTCAGCACCAACATCACGAGAACATTTTTCGAAGACCGGGATATCAAACCAACCGACGCGATCAACTTTCAGGTGACGCTGAAAACCATTGGCGAGATTAAGACCGGCTTCTCGCAGTTCGGATTCTGAGGTAAACCGCAGGTCGATGACATTCGTAGCATATAATTGTCAGAACTTGATTTGGCGTCGTGGCTTCCTTTTGGCGTTGATCTTTCTGTTGATGTTGAGCTTTCCGGTTCCAGCCAAGGCACAGACCGCGCTGCGAATTGCCGCCACCGTCAACGACGAAATGATTTCCATTTTCGACGTCAATGCGCGAATGACATTGGCGATCTATTTATCGAAGTTGGCAAACACGGAAGAGACACGAAGGCGAATGGCACCACAAATTCTTCGCGGAATCATCGATGACAAATTGAAGATGCAGGCGGCGAAGCGTCAGGGGGTCACCGTTACCCAGGCCGAATTGGCGAAAGGCATGCGCAATTGGGAACAACGCTCGGGTTTATCCAAAGGCGGCACATCCAATCTGGCGCGCAGGTTGGGCATTGATAAGTCGGTTATCGCCGATCAAGTTGAAACGCTTGCGGCCTGGAGGAAGTTGCTGCACTCCAAGTACTTGTCGTCGATTCAATTCAGTGATCGGGAAATTGACGATATACTTGCCGAGGAAGAATCTCGTCGCGGGCAACCGGAATATTTGGTTTCGGAAATATACCTACCGTTCAATAGCGGCAAAAACAGTGCTGAAATTCTCTCCCTGGCCGATCGCCTCATTAAACAGGTGCGCGACGGTGCGCCGTTTGCCGCCCTCGCCCGAAACTTCTCACAAAGTCCGACGGCCGCCATCGGTGGCAGCTTGGGCTGGGTACGTCTCGGTGAATTGCCGGCGCAAATGGACCAGGTCATTCAACGCCTGGGCAGCAATACTCTGTCGGCGCCAATCCGGACGCTGAATGGCGTCTATATTCTGAACGTATCCAACAAACGCGCCATTGAACCGTTCGTCGAACGCTCATCAGAACCGGCCACCGTGACAATTTATCAAGTGCATTTCGACTTGCCCGCCGCGAGCCCTGCCGGGGCCCGGGAAATTGCCGAAACCAACGCCGCAACAATCGGCGCTGAAGCAAAAAGTTGCGCCGACATGGAAAGCCTCGGGAAGAAGTTCGGCTCGCCGCTTTCAGGCTCGCCGGGAAAGCTTAAAGTCAGCCAATTGTCGCCGCTGATCCAGGGCGCCATTTCCGGCCTGCCTAAATTGACCGCCAGCCCGCCCATTGCGATCAGCGGCGGTATCTTGATTGTCATGGTTTGCGACCGCGCGGACCCCGCCGTTAAGAAGATCGACCGACCGACCCTGCGTCGAAAGATCCGGACGCGGCTTATCAATGAACGTCTCAATTTGGCAGCCCGGCAATTTTTGCGAAGTCTTCGCCGGGCGGCGATTGTGGACGTCCGGATATGAACCGGCCCGAACCTTACGCCGATCCGCCGCACGATTTAGTTCTCGCCATAACGATGGGGGAGCCGTCGGGAATTGGCGGCGAATTGACGATCAAATCGTGGCTTCGCCGTGGCGAAGTCTCGGCGCCTTTCATCGCCATCGACAATATCGACCGCATTTCCACCGTCGCCGGCCAACTGAAAGTCGACATTCCGGTGAAGCCCATCGGGTCTCCGGCCGAAGCTATCGATGTATTCGACACGGCACTGCCGGTCATCGAAACACCGTTGCCGGCCCAACCGAAACCGGGAGAGTTGTTGACGGAGAACGCCCAGGCCGTCATCGCCTCCATCGAAACGGCGACGTCATTGGCGAAAGACGGTTTGGTCAGCGGTATCGTCACCAACCCCATTCATAAGCACAATCTTTACGGTGCCGGCTTTCAACATCCGGGTCACACGGAGTTCCTTGCCGACCTCGCGGGCGGAAATGTTGAACCCGTCATGATGCTGGCCTGCGACGGGTTGCGGACCGTTCCCGTCACCACGCATCTCAGCCTTCAATCGGCAATTGATAGCCTGACGACGGAACGCATTGTATCGCAGAGCCGTATCGCGGCGTGCGCTTTGGAAACGGACTTCGGCATGCGAACTCCCAGGCTGGCTGTCGCGGCGCTTAATCCACACGCCGGCGAGGACGGCGCCATGGGAGACGAAGAACACGCCATTGTCCGCCCGGCGGTTGAACGCTTGCGGGCCGAGGGGTTTCATGTCACGGGGCCGCATCCTCCCGACACCCTGTTTTCCGCGGCCATGCGGACAACCTATGATGTGGCGATCTGCATGTATCACGACCAAGCCCTGATACCGATCAAAACCCTGGATTTCTCCGGCGGCGTCAATGTCACCCTGGGCCTGCCCTTTGTCCGCACTTCACCCGACCATGGCACGGCGCTGGATATTGCCGGCAAGGGACTTGCCGACGAAACGTCGATGATTGCCGCCCTGCGCCTCGCCGCGGAGATCGCAAGGGAGCGAACGGCCCTCGGCGCATGAACGAAGAACCTCTGCCGCCGCTCCGCGATGTCATCCAACGCCACGGGCTGGGGGCCCGGAAATCCCTCGGCCAGCATTACCTTTTGGACATGAACCTGACAGCGCGAATTGTCCGGGCCGCAGGCGATCTGGAAGGCGTCAATGCCATCGAGATCGGCCCCGGGCCCGGTGGATTGACCCGCGCCCTGTTGGCATCACCGGCCCGCCGGATCTATGCCGTCGAAAAAGATGTGCGGTGCCAGCAAGCCATCGCCGAACTGAAGCAGGACTACGGTGATCGCCTGCAACTGATCGCCGGCGACGCCTTGAAAATGGATTTGCCCGCCCTGGTGCCGGCACCCAGGAAGATCGTCGCCAATCTGCCCTACAATGTGGGCACCCCGCTGCTGATAAAATGGCTTCAGGAAATCGACGCCTACGGCGGCCTGACGCTGATGTTTCAAACCGAGGTCGCTGATCGTTTGATCGCTGTGCCACGGACAAAGGCCTATGGCCGGTTGTCGATCATTTGCCAATGGCTGTGTGCGGTCACGTCCGCCTTCAATGTCTCAAGAGAAGCCTTCACACCGCCACCGAAAGTCGCATCAACAGTGGTCACGCTGACGCCACGTCCGGCGCCTCTGGCGCCCGCCCAATGGTCATCACTGGAACAGGTCACGGCGGCGGCCTTCGGGCAGCGGCGCAAAATGCTGCGGGCCAGTTTGAAATCCCTGAATATTGACTTGGCGGCCGCAGGTGTCGACGGTACGGCGCGGGCCGAAGAGCTGTCCGTCAAAGAATTCTGCGCCTTGGCCCGGTTGCATGCGGCCGGCGCCGATTGAGCACGGAGATACCAACTTCGGTCCCGGGCGAGAGGAAAAATGACCGACCAGACCATCGAGACACGCCCCATCGCCGGCGCCTTGGGCGCCGAAGTTCACGGCGTCGATCTGCGCGATGATTTGAGTGATCAGGTCATCGCCGACATCCGTGCGGCCCTGCTCACCCATCTGGTCATCTTCTTTCGCGATCAAACCGTTGATCCGGCGCATCAGCTGGCCTTTGCCAAGCGGTTCGGAGATCTGGTCGAATATCCCATGGTCAAGGGCCTGGATGAGTATCCGGAGATCGTTCCGGTGGTGAAATTGGCCGACGAGACGGTGAATTTCGGCGGCCTTTGGCACTCAGACACGGCCTACCTGGACCGCCCGCCCCTGGGGGCGATCTTGGTGGCAAAGGAACTGCCGCCCTATGGCGGCGACACGCTGTTCGCCAATATGTATTTGGCCTATGAAACGCTCTCGGACGGCATGAAAGGGATGCTGGACGGGCTTATCGGCATCAACAGTTCAGCCAAGGCGCGGGTCACCCAGACCCGCGAAGACCGCATGAAGACGGATGCCAAGGTCGCCGATGATACAGAACTGATCGGTGAACACCCGGTCGTCCGGACGCATCCCGAAACCGGGCGCAAGGCGCTTTATGTGAATTTCGGCCATACGGTCCGTTTCAAGGGCATGACCGAAGACGAAAGCACACCCATTTTGGAATATCTATACGCCCACCAGACGCGGCCGGAATTCACCTGCTGTTTCCGCTGGCGGCCGGGATCCATTGCCTTTTGGGACAATCGGTCCACCCAACACAACCCGATCAACGATTACCACGGGCACAAACGGGTCATGCATCGGATCACAATCGCCGGTGATAAGCCTTCCTGATTTCTTGTCCGTTTACTGGCCGACGCCAAGGTCGCGGACGAAATCGGTCAAGCCCACCTGCCGGCGTCGCTTCAGACGTTCCGCCGCCAACACGGCGTCCGCCTGACCGACACTGAATTCGATGTCATGATTGACGATGATGTAATCATATTCGGCGTAATGGCTCATTTCCGAGGTCGCCTTCGCCATGCGTCCCTGCACCACCTCTTCCGAATCCTGCGCCCGGGCGCGCAGCCGGCGTTCCAGTTCTTCGACGGACGGCGGCAGAATGAAAATACTGACTAGGTCTTCCAGGGCATTTTCGCGGATCTGCTGGGTGCCCTGCCAATCGACGTCGAACAACACGTCCTGGCCGGAATTGAGGGCATCCATGACCGGCTGGCGCGGCGTTCCGTAGGAATTTTCGAACACGGTCGCATGTTCCAGAAACTCGCCACCGGCCACCATGGCGTCAAATTTTGCCTGATCGATAAAATGATAATCCTGGCCCTCGACCTCACCCGGCCGCATGGGCCGTGTCGTCGCCGAGACGGACATGGTCAGGTTGGCATGGCGCTCAAGCAGGGCGCGCGAAATCGTCGATTTGCCCGCACCCGACGGCGACGACAGGACAAACATGAGGCCGCGGCGCTTGATCACGGGGGCGTCGGTTTTGTTGGTATCACTCAACGTTTTGCACCTGCTCGCGCATTTGGTCGATAACGGTTTTCAAGGCCAAACCGATCTGAGTCAACTCCACGTCTGAAGATTTCGAACACAGCGTATTGGCCTCGCGGTTGAACTCCTGGCAAAGAAAATCGAACTGCCGGCCGATGGCGCCGTCCTGGCGCAACAACTCACGGGCCGCGTCCCGGTGCGCCTTGAGACGGTCCAACTCCTCTCGAATGTCGGCTTTCAACATTAGCATGGCCGCCTCCTGGGCCAACCGGTCTTCCGGCAGGGCCGGCACCGCGTCAAGCAAATCGCCGACCTGTTGGACCAGGCGGGCCTTGATGGCATCGGGCTGCATGGCGGCCTGTTGTTCAGCCTGTCCGCAAAGATCATCGATGGTGTCGATCTGGCCCACCAGCACATCGTTCAATTGCGCTCCTTCCTTGAGGCGGCCGTTGGACAAGGCGTCCAAAACCTCATCCAACCCGGCCAGGACGTCATCATGAAGGGATTTTTGCTGATCTTCGGCCAGGGGTTCCTCGACACTTTCGATGACGCCGCGCAATGCCAACAGACCATCCATCGTGACCGGCGCCAGATCCGGCATGCGGGTTTGCACCGCCGGCAGCGCCTCCATGAGGCGTTCCAACGTTTCCATGTTAACGTGATAGGCGGCGTTGGCGCGCTGCCAATTGACGTTCAGGGAAAGTGAGATGTTGCCCCGGTGGAATTTCGATTTGACCCGTTTTCGCGCCTCCGCATCCAGGACCTCGAAGCCGCCGGGCAGACGCAGCCTAGCGTCCAACCCTTTGGCATTGACGCTTTTCGCCTCCCAGACCCAGGTGCAGAACTCGTTGACACCTTCTGTCCGCGCGAAGCCAGTCATGGAATTCAATGGCACGATACCGCCCTTCGCGACCCGACATTTGTTGGATGTTTTATACCGGCCCGGGTGGGCTCCAACAAGCGGCCAATGGACGCAGCAATGGCAGGTTTTCCACAGCGGTGCTAGGTTGCGGCCATGCCATCATCAACACCCACTCCCCGATCCATCGTCATCACCGGCGCCTCCAGCGGCATCGGCGAGGCCTTGGCCGAAGCCTACGCGGCGCCCGGCGTCACGCTGTGGCTGAGCGGCCGCAACCGACGCCGCCTGGCGGACGTCGCGGCGCGGTGCCGCGATGCCGGTGCCACCGTCCATGCCGACACCGTCGACGTTACGGACAGGGCCGCCATGCGGGCCTGGATTTCGCGTATCGGCGCATTATCGGGCCTCGATCTGATCATCGCCAATGCCGGGATTTCCGGCGGCGGCAGCGGCATCGGCGACGAAGACGAGGAACAGGTGCGCGATATTTTCGCCGTCAACATGGCCGGTGTTTTGAATACGGTGCTGCCCGCCCTGCCCCTGATGGCGGCGCGCGACGGTGGCCAGATTGCCATCATGAGTTCCATGGCCGGTTTCCGCGGCATGCCCAGCGCCCCGGCCTACGCCGCCAGCAAGGCCGCCGTGCTTTCCTATGGGGACGGTTTGCGCGGCGAACTTCGCGGCAGCGGCATCGACGTTTCGGTGATCTGCCCGGGCTTCGTCAAAAGCCGCATCACCGACGCCAACGATTTCCCCATGCCGTTTTTCATGCCCGCCGAAAAGGCCGCCCGTATCATCCAGCGCGGCCTGCAACGCCGGCATGCGCGCATCGCATTTCCACGCCGTATGCGGGCCATCATGTGGCTCTTGGCGGCACTGCCGGCAGGCCTCTCGGACGCCATCCTGTCAAAGGCACCACGAAAGCGTCCTAGTTAGCCTTTTGCTTCCGCGCCCGCTCAATCTTCCGCCACTTGGCGACGTTGCGTTGGTGCCCTTTCAATGTCTCGGCGAAGGCGTGGCCGCCGGTGCCGTCGGCGACGAAGTAGAGGTCTTTCGTCGGTGCCGGATTGAGGACGGCCAGAATTGAGGCGCGGCCCGGATTGGCGATGGCGGTCGGCGGCAGGCCTTTGATCACATAGGTGTTGTAGGCGGTTTGGGATTTTAGGTCGGTCTTGGTAATGGACCGGCCAAGCGGTCCGTTGCCCTGGGTCAGGCCGAAGATGACGGTCGGGTCCGACTGCAACCGCATGCCCTTGCGTAACCGGTTGATGAACACCCCGGCGACCCGGGCGCGCTCGCTGCTGACGCCGGTCTCTTTCTCGACGATGGAGGCCAAGATCAGGGCTTCGCCGGGTGATGCAAGCGGCAGGCCGGTCGCCCGTTTCGGCCAGGCTTCGGCCAGCAACCGGGTCATGGCGCCGTCCATGCGTTTGATGATGGCGGCCCGCGCATCGCCAAATGAAAAATGATAAGTCTCCGGCAAAAGCCCGCCTTCCTTGGGCAGCGGCCCCGGTGCGCCTGTCAACCCGGCGGTGCGGATCAAGGTGCGGGAAATCTCGGCATTGCTCAGGCCCTCGGCAATGGTAACCTTACGGACGACGGTTTTGCCGCTTTGCAAATGAGCGATGGTACCGGCGACACTGATGGCGGCCGGAAACGCAAATTCACCGGCTCTCAATGGTTTCTTCGCGGCCAGCAACCGGCGGGCCAAATGGAAGACTTTGGTGTCGTCAATGATCCCGGCGCTCAGCAGATTGTCGGCAATCGCGTCGGGGCTGGTGCCTTTCGGGATGATCAGTGTTGCCGGCATTTGCAGCGGCCCAGGACGTTTGTAGCTGTTGTTCAGCCAAGCCCAGCCGCCGCCAACAGCGGCCGCGGCCAAAGCGGCGAGAATGCTGAGAACAATGAGAACGCGGCGCATGCCGCCGATTTTAGTCCAAAGCCTTGAAGATAAGCGAGGCGTTCGTACCGCCGAAGCCGAAGGAATTCGACAGCGCCGCGCGCACCGGGCGCTCCTTGGGCTGATGCGGCACCAAATCCATGCCTCCGCATTTTTCCGATGGATTATCCAAATTCAATGTCGGCGGCACCACGGAGTCATTCATGGCCAACAGGGAAAAAATCGCCTCGACCGCGCCGGCGGCACCTAAAAGGTGGCCGATCGCGGACTTCGTCGACGACATGGAAATATTGTAGGCGTGGTCACCGAAGACCCGCTGCACGGAACCCAATTCGATTTCGTCGCCCAAGGGCGTCGACGTGCCATGGGCGTTCACATAATCGATGTCTTCCGGGTTCATGCCGGCGCGATTTAGGGCCGCGCTCATGCAACGGAAGGCGCCGTCGCCATCGGGGGCCGGCGCCGTAATGTGGTGGGCATCACCCGACATGCCATAACCGACAACCTCACCATAAATCTTGGCACCGCGTTTTTTGGCGTGCTCAAGCTCTTCAAGGACGACAACGCCGGCGCCATCGCCCATGACGAAACCATCGCGGCCTTGGTCCCAGGGCCGCGATGCCATTTCCGGCGAATCGTTGAAGCCCGTTGAAAGCGCCCGGGCCGCACAGAACCCGGCAAGTCCGATCGGACAGACGGCGGCTTCCGCGCCACCGGCAACCATTACGTCGGCGTCTTCCCACATGATCAGCCGCGCCGCATCGCCGATGGCATGCGCGCCCGTCGAACAGGCCGTTACGACGGCATGATTGGGTCCCTTGAACCCCCAGCGGATGGAAACATGGCCGGAAATGAGGTTGATCAGGCTGGCCGGAATAAAAAACTGGCTGAGCCGGCGGGCCCGTCCTTCGTGAACCTTGACGGCACCGTCGGCGATTTCCGGCAGGCCGCCGATCCCGGAACCGATAAGCACGCCGGTCCGCCAGGCATCTTCGTCGCTGTTGACGGTCCAGCCCGAATCCTCAATGGCCTGGGCCGCCGCACACAGACCATAGATGATGAAATCATCCATCCGGCGGCGGTCCTTGGTGGGCACCCAATCGTCGACATTGAAAAGACCGTCGGCCGTATCGCCTTCCGGCACTTGTCCGGCAATCTTCGCCGGCATTTCGCTGACGTCAAAATTTTCGATAGACGTAATGCCGGATTTGGCGGCCAACAGGCCCTCCCAATTCCGCTTCACGCCGACGCCTAAGGACGAGACCATGCCCGTTCCGGTAACGACAACTCTTCTCATGCCACACCGCGCTTATGTGGAAACGCTGAATGATACGCCGCAAAATCCGCGGCACGGGTAAACCGCGTCGATACATATCCGACGAAAATACTGAATTATTGCGTGGACTGAATGAAGTCCGTCGCATCCTTGATGGTCAGAATTTTTTCGGCGGCATCGTCGGGAATTTCGCAACCGAATTCCTCTTCGAACGCCATCACAAGTTCAACTGTGTCCAGGCTATCGGCACCCAGATCGTCAATAAAACTGGCGTTTTCGACCACCTTGTCCTCATCCACCCCGAGGTGCTCGATGACGATCTTTTTCACCCGATCGGCAACATCACTCATGTTCGTATTCCTTGATTCCTGAACGTTAGAAAGAACTTAAACCGCCGCCCCTGATTTCCAAGGCCAAGCCCAACCAATCGGGCCGATGCACAGGTATCAGGCGGCTCGAAACGCCGGTTAGGTAACACACTTTATTCGCCATGACCAGTGGGGAAAAGGGCGTCTTGGGGAACAAATCCCGCCGTCAAATCATCGCCATCCCGCCATTCACGTGCAGCGTCTGGCCGGTCACGTAAGCGGCCTCATCGCTGGCCAAATAAACACACGCGCCGGCAATGTCTTCAACGGATCCCATGCGCCCGGCAGGAATGCCGGCGTTCAGCTTTTCCTTTTGATCATCCGCAAGCCCGTCCGTCATCGCCGTTGCGATAAATCCGGGCGCCACGCAATTGACCGTGATGCCACGGCTGGCGACCTCCTGGGCAAGCGCCTTCGACATGCCGATCATTCCGGCCTTCGACGCCGCGTAATTGGCCTGGCCCGGATTTCCGGTCACCCCGACAATTGACGTGATGCCGATGATCCGCCCCCACCGCGCCTTCATCATTCCGCGCAACACGGCGCGGCTGAGCCGGAAGGCGGATGTCAGATTGACGTCCAGCACCGCCTGCCAATCTTCATCCTTCATCCGCATGGCCAGACCGTCACGGGTCAAGCCGGCATTGTTGACCAAGATATCAATGCCGCCCAAGGCGTCCGCGGCCGCCTTGGCCAAAGTCTCCGCACCATCCGCCGAAGACAGATCGGCGGGCACCACATGGGTATTGCCGCCCAGTTCGGCGGCCCGCGCCTCCAAGGCATCGACACGTGTCCCCGAAAGTGCGACCTCCGCCCCTTGGACCTTCATCGCCTGGGCGATGGCGCCGCCGATGCCCCCTGAAGCTCCGGTCACCAGTGCTTTCTTACCCTGCAGATCAAACATGGATCAGACTCTCCGAATTCGAAATTAAGATCGCTAATTCTATGCACGGCATGCCCCATCAGACGCCCCAGGTCCACAAAAATCTATGGACACGGATGTTAGCCAAGGTTGCGAAATGATGCCGGCTTTTTTCCCTACGTGTTGTGCGTTACAGGTGGTGGTGCATCGATAAATGTGAGGCACTATGAGCCTAAAAGACAGTATTGAGCAATCCCAGCGTTGCCTGGTTGAAGGTCGCGACGTGCCCTGGTTGCTGCGCCAGTGGGTTGAACGGCGGCCGGATAAAACGTTCCTCATCTGGGAACCTTTCGACGGACCTGAGCGATCCTGGACTTACGCGGAACTGGCCCGCGACGTCGATGCCGCGGCGGCCGCCTTGCATAAACGTCGGGTGCGGCCGGGCGATTGTATCCTTATCCATCTCGACAACAGCCCCGAGTTCATCATTTCCTGGCTCGCCTGCGCCCGGATCGGTGCAATTGCGGTGTCCACGAACACCCGGTCCGTGGCCCGCGACATGTCCTATTTCGCCGGTCATGTGGACGCCGTCGGCGCCATTACCCAGCCGGCTTACGCGGACATGGTCGGCCAGTCCGCGCCCGATCTGGCGTTCCTTGTCGTCACCGATAACGACGCCGGGACGCCCGCCCGGGCGCCGGGCATTCCCCATACGCCGTTTTCAGACATACTGAGCGAAACAGGCACCTGCCCGGAACGGCCTGTCGATCCGATGGCCGATCTGGGCATTCAATTCACATCGGGCACCACGTCGCGGCCGAAAGCCGTGCTGTGGACCCATGCCAACGCCATTTGGGGTGCGCAGCGCAACGTCGCCCATATGCGCCTCACGGGCGACGACATCGCGCATGTCGTGTTGCCGTTTTTTCACGCCAACGCCCAGTCCTATTCCATGCTCAGCACGCTCTGGGTCGGCGGCACCATGGTGGTGCAGCCGAAGTTTTCGGCGTCGCGGTTTTGGGATGTCGCGCGGCGCCACCGCTCAAGCTGGATGTCCATGGTGCTGTTCGGCGCCAAGGCGTTATTGAATAGTGACGCGCCCGCCGA